>Ga0153915_10003097_pt1 | contig 15172 bp, 13 predicted proteins | sample Opewatmetagenome_2_FD_107003 | JGI IMG/M metagenome (GOLD analysis project Ga0153915, IMG submission 107003) | Freshwater wetland microbial communities from Ohio, USA - Open water 3 Core 3 Depth 3 metaG | ecosystem: Environmental > Aquatic > Freshwater > Wetlands | place: USA: Ohio, Lake Erie...
GATGGTGATCCGGGGCACCGTGATCATGATGCGCCGGTTGGTCATCTGCGACAGCGCCGTGGCGGCATGGCCCGCGCCGATGTTCTCGACTTCCCTCAGGGCGTCGAGCTGCAGCTCCTTGAGGTCCCGGATGTCGTCCATCACGCTCCCGCTCGGATCAGGCCGGCGGCGTCCAGGATCAGCGCTGGCGCGCCGTCGTCGAGGATGGTGGCGCCGCTGAACACCGGGCGCGTGCCCGCCGGCGCGTCGAACGGCTTGACCACGATGTCGTGCAACCCGAGCAGCGCGTCCACCGCCACCGCGGAGCGCCGCTCGCCCATCTCGAGCACGATCACCGGCTGCCGGGCGGGCGGCGGCCCGTCCGCGACGTCGAGGGCCTCGCGCAGCCGCAGCAGTGGCAGCGGCTGGCCGCGCAGGACCAGGGTCTCACGCCCGTCCTGCCGCTGCAGCTCCCCGTGCCGCGGGTCCACCGCCTCCGCCACATGCGTCAAGGGCAGGGCGTAGATCTCGGCGCCGACGCGCGCCAGGAGTGCCCGCACGATCGCGAGCGTGCTCGGCAGGCGGATCGTGAAGGTCGTGCCGCGCCCCTCTTCCGAGTGCACCTCGAGCGTCCCGCCCAGCGTGCGCACCGCGGTGGTCGCGGCGTTGATGCCGACGCCGCGCCCCGACACGTCGCTGACCTGCTCGGCGGTGCTGAGCCCGGATTGTCCCAGCAGGCGGAACAGCTCCTCGTCGTCCATCTCTCCGACTCCCGCGGCCACGAGGCCCAGCTCGCGCGAGCGCCGCAGCAGCTTGCCGCGATCGATGCCCCGCCCGTCGTCGCTGACCCGGATGGCGACCGACGAGCGCTCGCGCACCGCCGCGAGCGTCACCTGCCCGGCGGGCGGCTTGCCGCGCGCCGCGCGCTCCTCCGGCGGCTCGATCCCGTGGTCCACGGCGTTGCGCAGCAGATGGACCAGCGGCTGGGCGATCTCGTCGAGGATGGCACGGTCGAGCTCGATCTCCTTGCCCTCCACCGCGAACTCCACCTGCCGCCCCGTCTGCCGGGCCAGGTCCCGCACCATCCGCGGGAAGCGGTCGAACACCTGCCACACCGGCACCATCCGCGCCGCGACGATCTCGCGCTGCAGCGACTCGGAGAGCCGGGAGACGTGGCGCACCAGGTCGTCGAGGTCCGGCTCCGCGAGACGCCGCCCCATGGAGGCCAGGCGACCGCGCGCGACCACCAGCTCGCCGATCAGGTTCATGAGCCCGTCGAGGCGACGCAGGTCGACGCGGATGTGCCGGGCCCGCGGCGCGTCTGCCCCGTCCGGCGCGACTTCGACGCTCTCCACCTCGCCCGCGCCCTTGAGCGCCGCCTCGATCGCGGCCGGGCCGGCCGCGCCATCCAGCCGGAAGCTGAACCGGCCGTCGAACGCGTCGCTCCCGATCTCCGCGAGCGGGGGGTTGAGGCCCTGCACCGTGCCGAGCGCCTCGGCGCGGCGCAGCACCAGCAACGCGCGGGCACCCGGCAGCGCGGCGTCGCGGCGCAGGGCCACCCGGACCACCGGTCCCTTGCCAGCGCCGGGGAGCGGCATCGCCGCCGGCGGCCGCGGGGCGTTCCGGGCTCCGCCTTGCGCCAGGCGCGCCACCTCGTCATCCAGCGCGGCGGCGAGCGCCGCGTCGGAGGTGGCGTCCGCGCGATCGGCCACGGCGGCGCCGACGGCGCTCTCCAGCGCGTCGGCCACGCGGAACAACAGCTCGAGCTGCGGCGGCGCGATTGGCTGCGCCCCGCCGCGCAGCACGTCGAGGAGGTTCTCGGCGCGGTGCGCCAGGTCCGCGACCACCGTGTATCCCAGGGTCGCCGCCATCCCCTTCAGGGAGTGCACGGCGCGGAAAATCCCGCCCACGGGTTCCCGCGAGGCAGGATCGCGCTCCCACTCGAGCAGCAGGTGGTTGAACGCGGTGAGGTGCTCGCGGCTCTCGGCGAGAAAGAGGTCCGCGTATCGGCGGACGTCCATCCTATCCCAACACTCGCTGTACCGCCTCGAGCACGCGCGACGGCTGGAACGGCTTGACGACGAAGTCCTTGGCGCCAGCCTGGATCGCCTCCACCACCAGCGCCTGCTGGCCCATGGCGCTGCACATGAGGATCTTGGCGTTCGGATCCTCCTGCACGATCTGCCGGACGGCATCGATGCCCCCCATGTCGGGCATCACGATGTCCATCGTCACGAGGTCCGGCTTGAGGTCGCGATAGCGCTCGATCGCTTGCACACCGGTTTCCGCCTCGCCGATCACCTCGTAGCCAGCACTCGTGAGGATATCGCCGATCATCGTCCGCATGAAGATCGCATCGTCGCACACGAGGACTCGTTGGCCCACACCCACCTCCTAGGGCAGCAAGGGCTCCAGCAAGACGTCGGTCGCGAGGTGCACGAAGGTCTGGCCGCCGGCTGCGCCGACCCCACGGACCAGATCAGCCCGCACACCCGGTGGGGGCGCGCCGCCGTCGAGGACGGCGCCGTCCACCGACACGAGATCAAGGACGTCGTCCACCGCGAGGCCGACGGGGCGGGATCGGTGCTCGACCAGGACCAACAGGCCGGCGGAGCCCGGCGGCGCCGAGCCCAGGCCGATCGCCTGAGCGGCATCGACGATGGTGACCAGCGTCCCTCGCACGTTGACGAGGCCACGCACGGCGGCCGGAGCACCCGGGATACGCGTGGACGGCATGGCGGGCAGTACCTCCCGAACCGCACCGGCATCGACCGCGAACACCTGGCCTCCGGACCGAAACAGGAGCAGCCTAAGGGCGGTCATCCCACGCACCGAATGCAAAGAAGCCAACATACTCCAAGGGTTTAGGAACGGCAAGCAAATCCGGGGCGCCGAGCGCGAGGACCAGCGCAGGCATCAGGTCCGGCGGCCATTCGGACCGGAGATCCAGCACCGTGCCGGTGAGGGGATGGGGGAGCCGCAGCCACGCCGCGTGCAACGCTTGCCGCCCGGTCGCCCGATGGAGCGCCTCCGCCGCGGCCGCCGTGGCGTCCGAGCGCCGCGGCCCGCCACCCCCGTACACCAGGTCGCCGACCACCGGATGGCCGATGGACGCGAGGTGGACCCGGATCTGGTGGGTGCGTCCCGTCTCAAGGCCCGCGATCGCCAGGTCGGCGGCCACACCGCGGGCCACCGTGCGCACCCTGGTGACCGCGCGGCGCCCCAGCGGCGAGACGGCCATCCGCTTCCGGTCGGCCGGATGGCGGCCCAGCGGCGCATCGATCCGGCGGGTGGCGCCACCGAGGTGGCCCCAGACAAGCGCCGCGTACCGTCGCTCGATGCGCCTGGCCGCCAGGGCCGCCCCCAGGGCGCGGTGCGCCCGTTCGGTCTTGGCGACCACCAACAGCCCCGAGGTGTCCTTGTCGAGCCGGTGCACGATGCCCTGGCGCGCGGCCTCCCCGCCGCCCAGCCTCAGACCGCGCGCCACCAGCGCGTTGACCAAGGTGTCGTTCCAGTGGCCTGGTGCCGGGTGGACGACCAGCCCCGCGGGCTTGTCCACCACGGCCAGCTCGTCGTCCTCGTAAGCGATGGCGAGCGGGATCTCCGCTGGCTGAAGCGGGCGCGGAGCCCGGGCCGGGAACGCGACCGAGATGACGGATCCCCTGAGCGGCTCGGCGGAGGGCCGCGCCGGGCGGTCGTCGAGCAGGACCGCCCCGTCCGCGATCAGGCGCGCGGCGGCGGCTCGTGAGAGATGGAGCTGGTCGGCAAGGAATCGGTCGAGGCGTTCCGCGCGAGGGACCGCGACGGAGAACCGCGTCGCCGGAGGCAGCGACACGCGCTAGGCGCTGGCGGGAGGCGCCGTCCCCGGGGAGGCCGCCGGGGCGGCTCCCTTCTTCCCCTCACCCCAGAGCGAGAGCGCCAGGGCGATGGCGCCGCACGTGACGGCCATGTCCGCGACGTTGAAGGTGGGCCAGCGCAGAGCGCCCACGCCGACGTCGACGAAGTCCACGACGCCGCGGGACGAGCGGACGCGATCGATCAGGTTGCCCAGCGCTCCGGCGCAGATGGCCGCGAGCGCGTACAGCCGGAGCCGGTCCCCGGGCCGCGTGGTGCGCAGCATTGAGACCAGCACTACGATCGCGGTCAGCGAGAGGCCCATGAAGATCCAGCGGGAGTGTTCGCCCACGTTGAGGCCGAACGCGGCGCCCGAGTTGAAGACCAGGCGGAGTTGCACGGCGCCACCCACGACCGGCACACCCACGGAGCGGGGCAGCACTGCCTCGGCGACGAGCTTGGTGACGAGGTCGAGGAGGACGACCGCCGCGACGATCAGCGCGAAGCGGCGCCGCTCAGTGCCGCTTGCCATTCTCTTCCTTCTCCTTGCACCGGATGCACAGCCGCGCGTGCGGGAGCGCGTCGAGACGCTCGAAGGCGATCTCCTCGCCGCAGCTCTCGCACTTGCCATACTTATCCGGCGTCTCGTAGAGCCGCCGCAGCGCCTGGTTGATGTGCCAGAGGAAGCGGCCTTCCTTCGACGCCATGAGGAAGGCCTTCTCCCGCTCCATGGCGTCGGTCCCCTGGTCCGCCATGTGGAAGGAGTACGACGAGAGGTCGCCGTCCGCCGCCTGCAGGGTGGCGTTGAAGCTCTCGTCGTAGTGCCCGATCTCCTTCATCGCGCGGGCGCGCTCCTCGAGCAGCCGCTTCTCGAAGTGCGCCAGTTGTTTCTTGTTCATACGTTCTCTCCGGACATCCACTCCGCCTCAACCAGCTCGACGCACGGCCAGGCGCGCCCGCAGGCCGTCCAGGTCAACCTCCTGGACCAGGTCCGCCGTCGCCGCCCCGTCACCGACCGTCAGGGCGCGCGCCAGCGTCTCTCCCGCAATGTAGTCAGCATGACGCCGGGTCGCCTCCTGCACCGGCGGGTCGCCGCCGACCCACAGCTCGATGCGGTCGCTGACCCGGTAGCCGGCGTCGCGGCGCATCCGCTGCACCCGGCTGACGACCTCGCGCGCCAGCCCTTCCTGCCGCAGGTCGTCCGTCAGCGCCGGATCCAGCGCCGCCACGACTTCGCCGTCGCTGCGCACGATCACGTCCCCACGCGCATGCCGCTGCACGGTCAGGTCGTCGGCCTGGAGCTGCTCACGCCCACCCCGCACCTCGATGCTGACCGGCTCGCCGGCCTCGAACCGGGCCACCAGCTCCCCCGGCAGGCGGCGAATCGCCTCCGCGGCCTCGGGGGTCGCGGGCCCGAACCGCTTGCCGAGGGCACGAAAGCTAGGGCGCGCCTCCAGCGTGACAAGGTCCGTGCCCCGGGTGACCAGCTCGACGCGCTTGACATTGACCTCGGCTTCGAGTAAGGGCTGCAGCGCCTGGAACGTCGCCCGGTCCACGTCCCCGGGAATCGCGGCCAGAAGGCGTGACAGCGGCTGCCGGACGCGGATCCCGATGTCCTCCCTGGCGCTCCGGGCCAGCGAGGCCAGGCGGCGCACCACGTCCATCGCGCGGTCGAGCTGCGCGTCCTCGATCCCCGGGAGCGGCACCGGAAACGGGGCGAGGTGCACCGATCCGCCCAGCAGCGCGCGGTGGACGGCGTCGGAGAGGAACGGGGCGGCGGGCGCGAGCAACCGCGCGCTCACGGCCAGCACGTCGTGCAGGGTCGCCAGGGCCGCGGGGTCCGCCGTGCCGCCCGGCACCCAGAAGCGCGCCCGGTTGAGACGCACCCACCAGTTCGAGAGATCGTCCACGAGGAACGCCAGGATGGCGCGCGTCCCCGCGGTGACGTCGTACCCGTCCCACGCGTGGCGGACCGTGCGGACCGTCCGCGCCAGCCGGCCGAGCAGCCACCGGTCGGCGGACGGCCGCGCGGCCGGCGGCGGATCCTGTGGCGAGGGCCGCCAGGTCCCGGCATAGAGAGGAAAGAGGCTGTAGCTGTGCCGCAGCTTCTCGAGGGCGGTCCCGGCCAGGTCGCCGATGGCGCTCTCGTCGAACCGCTTGGGCAGCCAGACCTGGCTGGCGGACAGGAGGTACAGGCGCACCGCGTCGGCGCCGTAGCGCCCGATCACGGCCTCGGGCTCGACCACGTTGCCGCGGCTCTTCGACATCTTCTGCCCCGCCGCGTCGAGCACCAGCTCGTTCACGACCACGTTGCGGTAGGCGCTGTCGTCGAACACCGCCGCCGAGATGGCCAGCAGCGAGTAGAACCACCCGCGCGTCTGGTCCACGCCCTCCGCAATGAGATCGGCCGGGAACTGCTCGTGGAACTCCCGCTCGTGCTCGAAGGGGTAGTGCCACTGCGCCACCGGCATCGCACCGGAGTCGAACCAGGTGTCGATCACCTCGCTGACCCGGCGCATCGTGCCGTCGCACGCGAAGCAGCGCCACGTGTAGGCATCGATATGTGGCTTGTGCGGATCGAAATCGTCGGGTAGCGGCCGGCCCCAGCGCTGCGCCAGGTCCGCGTAGGACGGGACGACGTCGAGATGCTCGGCGTTCCGGTCGCACACCCACACCGGCAGCGGCGTGCCCCAGAACCGGTCGCGCGACAGCGCCCAGTCCACGTTGTTCGCCAGCCATTCGCCGAACCGACCGCTGCCAATCTCCGGCGGGTGCCAGCCGATCTGCCCGTTCAGCTCCAGCAGCCGCTCTTTGATCGCCGTGGTGCGGACGAACCACGACTCGCGGGGGTAGTACAGCAGCGGCGTGTCACACCGCCAGCAGAACGGGTAGGTGTGCTCGATGGTCTCCCGGCGCAGGAGGTGCCCCTCATCCTTCAGTCGCTGGATGATCGCGGCGTCGGCGTCCTTGACGAACACGCCCTCGATGGCGGGCCAGGTCGTCCCGCGGAAGCGACCCGTGGCGTCCACCGGCACCATGAACGCCAGGCCCAGCGCTCGGCCCAACACGTGGTCGTCGGCCCCGAACGGCGCGAGATGCACCAGCCCCGTGCCTTCCTCGGCCGTCACGAAGTCTCCCGCCACCACCACTTCCCGCTCGCCCGCGGGCGCGTGGACCACCTCCAGCGGCCGCCGGTACCGGAGGCCCACCAGCTCCCGGCCCTTCCAGCGGCGCACCACCGGATGCGCGGCGAGCGGCTCGCTCTCCCCGCCGGGAACGACGTGCGGGGCCCGCGACGCCGCGAGGATGAGGCGCCGCCCGCGGTGCTCCACCTCGACGTAGTCCAGGTCCGGGTGCACCGCGACCGCGAAGTTCGCGATCAGCGTCCACGGCGTGGTGGTCCACACCAGGAGGTGGCGGTCCGCCTCGCCCGCCACCGGGAAGAGAACCGTGACCGCCGGGTCCTTCGCGATGTCGTAGCCGAGCGCGAGCTCGTGACTCGAGAGCGCCGTGCCACAGCGCGGGCAGTACGGCAGGACCTTGTGTCCGCGCACCAGCAGCCCCTTGTCGTACAGCTGGCGCAGCAGCCACCACACGGACTCGATGTACGTCGGCGTGTAGGTGATGTACGGGTGCGCGTAGTCCAGCCAGTAGCCGATGCGGTCGGAGAGCGACTCCCACTCGGCCTTGTACTTCCACACGCTTTCACGGCACAGACGGTTGAACTCCGCCACCGACACCTTGGCGAGCGGCCCGTCGCCGATGTCCATCTTGCCGCTCAGGCCGAGCTGTTTCTCCACCTCGATCTCGACCGGCAGGCCGTGCGTGTCCCAGCCGGCCATGCGGCTGACGCGCCGGCCCTGCATCGCCTGGAAGCGGCACGCCAGGTCCTTGATCGTGCGCGCCACGACGTGGTGGATGCCGGGCCTGCCGTTCGCCGTCGGTGGGCCCTCGTAGAACACGAACGGGCGTCCGCCCGCCGTCCGCCGCTGGGTCTCGTGGAAGAGATCCTCCGCCTTCCAGCGCTGCAGCAGCTCCAGCTCCAGCGTGGCCGGCGCGGCCGCGGATCCGGCCAGCGGTGGATAGCCGGGCCCGCTCATGCGGGGAGCCGTTCCACCACGCTCCGGATCACCGCCGTCAGCCGCGGCTCCGCCGCCGTGGCGACCGCGATGATCCGCCGGACGTCGGCCGGCTCCAGGGCGTCCGGGAGGCATTGGTCGGTGACGATGGAGAGGCCGAGCACCCGGAGCCCGCAGTGGACGGCCGCGATGACCTCGGGTACGGTGCTCATCCCGACCACGTCGGCACCGCAGGCGCGCAGCATCCGGTACTCCGCCTTGGTCTCGAGGTTGGGACCGGTCACGGCCGCATAGACGCCCTCGCGTAGCGTGATGCGCTGCTCCAGCGCGGCCGCCCGCGCGAGCCGGCCCAGCTCGGCGTCGTACGGCGCCGACATGTCCGGGAACCGCGGCCCGGCCTCGTCGTCGTTCGGCCCGACCAGCGGGTTGTCCCCCAGCAGGTTGATGTGGTCGCTGAGGAGCACCAGGTCACCAGGCGCCCACAGCGGGTGCATCCCGCCGCAGGCGTTGGATACGATCAGCACTCGCGCGCCGAGCGCGCGCAGAACCCGGACAGGAAAAGCGATCTGGCGTGCCGTGTAGCCCTCGTAGCGGTGGAACCGGCCTGCCATCGCCACGACGGACCGGCCCGCCAGGGTGCCGCAGATGAGGCGCCCGGCGTGGCTCTCCACGGTCGCGCGGGGAAAGCCAGGAATGGCCTCGTACGGCACCTCGGCCTCGACCGCGATCTCGCGACCCAGGCCGCCGAGGCCGGTGCCCAGGATGACGGCCACCGCGGGCGGGCGCGCATGCCGCGAGCGCACCGCGGCGACGGCGCGCCCAACCAAATCGTCGGTCACTCCTCGACGATGGACTTGATCCACTTGGGCGAGGACTTGCGAGCGTCGCGCGGCCGCTCGGCCTCCGCCGCATCGGCGGGCGCGATCGTGCCGGCCACCTTGCCGAACGGGGCCGGCTGCGCGTCGGCCAACGCGTCGAGCTCAGCCTTCTGCCGCTCCACCAGCGTCCGCAGGGCAGCGAGGTAGGCGTGGTGCTGCCGCGCCAGGTTCTGCCCCGAGGCCTCGAGCCGCTCGACCTCGCGTCGCGCCCGGTCGACCCGTCGCTCGGCGTCGGCGTCCGCCTCGCGGATGATCATCTGCGCCTCCCGCTCCGCCTGCTCCTTGGTCTCGGCGCGCAGCTGCTGCGCCGCGACCAGCGCGTCGTTCATCGCCTTCTCCCGCTCCTTGAAGGCGGTGACCTGCTCCTCTAGCCGCTTGAGGCGCTCCGTCAGCGCCAATCGCTCGCGCACCACGCGCTCCAGTTCGTCGGCCGCCCGCTTGCGGAAGTCTTCCACCTCCGCCGGGTCGTAGCCCCGCATGGATTTCCGGAACTCCTGCTTCCGCACGTCGAGCGGTGTCAGGCGGAATACGTCGTCGTTCATGACGCACGCTCCCCGAAAAGAATCGTCCCCAGACGCACCATCGAAGCGCCCTCCTCCACCGCGATCTCGAAGTCGCCCGACATCCCCATGCTCAGGACGCGCAGCTCCAGGTCGGAGGTTGCCAGTCGGTCTCTCAGCTCGCGCAGCTGCCGGAACACCCGCCGCTGGATCCCGCTGTCCGCGGTGTAGGGCGCCATCGTCATCAGGCCCCGCAAGCGCAGGTGGTCGAGCGTGGCGGCGTGTCGCACCAGCTCCGGCGCCTCCTCCGGCAGCACGCCGCTCTTCTGCGGCTCGCGGGCTACGTTCACCTCGACCAGCACCTCCTGCACGATGCCGGCCGCCGTCGCGGCCGACTCCAGCGCGTCCGCGAGGCGCACCGAGTCGAGGGAGTGGATCAGGGCGAAGCGCCCGGCCGCCAGCTTCGCCTTGTTGCGCTGGAGATGGCCGATGAGGTGCCAGCGCACCTGGGCGCCGGGCCACGCGTCCTGCTTGGCGAGCGCCTCCTGCACCCGGTTCTCGCCGAGATCCAGCAGCCCGGCCGCCGCGGCCTCCCTCGCCCGCTCGAGCGGGTGCCCTTTGGTCACGGCGACGATGGACACCTCGTCGGAGCTCCGGCGGGCCCGTGCCGCCGCGGCGGCGATGCGCGCGCGGACGGCCGCAACATCCATAGCCATTAAAATTAGCCTCGGCGGCCATCAGGGGCGAGCAGGGCCCGACCTCCGCTGCCTCGCCTCCCACCTGAGCGCAGGCGCTGCGCGCCCTTCGCGGACGGTACATCCCACCAATCGGCGGAGCACGACAGGGCGTGCGCTATGGCCTCGCTGCTCCCCTCAGGGTTCGCACCACCACCGAGGCTTTTACCTCGGTTCCCAATACGGTCGCTGTCAGCGTTTGGTCCCCGGCTGCAGATCCCAACGTCCAGCGGGTGGCCGCCCGTCCGTGAACATCGGTCATGACCCTCGCGGGCCCCAGCGATCCCGAGGCTGAGCGGAACGCGACCTGGACGTCGGATATCGGGTTTCCATACACGTCGGTAACCGTAAAGACGACTGGCCTCGGCAGGGCGCGACCGGCCGGCGCACTCCGTGGAGTGCCGCCTGGAACGATATTCACCGGCTGCAGCGGATGCGCCCTCGCGTTCACGCGGACCGGCGCACCCTCACCCGTCCGGAGTTCCAGCCACTGCGGGCCCGCCTGTCGCCCCAGCGTCCAGCTCAACGAGACGCGACCCCGCTGGTCGGCAACCAGCAGGGTTTCCGGAACGCTCCCACTCAGGGCGACCGCGCGCAGCGTTGAGCCAGCGGCAACATTGCCGTCGCGATCGGTGAGACCGGCGACGATCGGGCGCCTGAGCGTGGTGCCCACCGCGCCGTCCTGGCCGGCGCCACTCTCGATCGCGACGGTCGCGGCGGTTGCCGGAAGCGCCGTCGCGGTGACTGTGAACGGCGCCATCGTCCTCGGGTTGCCCACCTGGACGCGCGCCCGCTGGGATCCCGCCCGGCGCCCCAGGGTCCAGCGGGCCCAGGCCTCGCCGAGCGAGTCCGTTCGCGACGCGAGCGCCTCGAGCGTGCCCCCGTCCGGCGTCGTCCATGTGACCGGCACGTCCGCGACGGCGACCCCGCTGCTGTCGGTGACCCGTATCCCGACCGGCGCGGCGAGCGTCGTTCCGATCTGGCCCTGGGGCACATCGCCGGCCGACTGGACCCGCGTACTGGCGGGGACCGGGTCGGCTTCGGCCGTGACGACGACCGCGCTGTCGATCCCGGCGATGTTGACGACCAGATGCTGCCGCCCGGCTAGCGGTCCGAGGGACCACGAGACGCGCGTGCGGCCATCGCGATCGGTCGTTGCCACCGCCGGATCCACCTTGCCCTGGGCATACTCGGTCGCGAAAGAGACTGCTGCGCCCGGCACCGGCCGCCCGCCGCGGGAAAGCACCTGGACGGCGACGGCCTGCGGCAGTTGGCGGCCCGCGGGCGCGCGCTGATCGCCGCCGGAAAGCAGGCGGGCCGACGCCACGGTGAGAGACACTTCCGCCGGAATGCTCGCCGAGGAGCCGTCGGCCGAGGCGCTCAGCGTGGTCCGCCCCGGCGCCCCGGCGCTCGCCATGCCCGAAGCGCCGACCGCGACGATCGTGCTGTCCGCAGATTCCCAGCGGATCGTCCGCCCGGCCACGATCCGACCCCGTGCGTCGAGCGCGCGTGCCACCAACTGCAGGGTGGTGCCCTCGGGGAGCCGGATGATGGTATCAGGCCCCAGCGCCACCAAGCGGACGCGCTGCCGGACAGTGATGCGGGCGCGCCCCGCGTGGTCGCGGACGGACGCGAAGATGGTCGCGACGCCGGCACCGTGCGCCAGGACCGCGCCGGTCGAATCAACCGTGGCAACGGCGGAGTCGTCCGTGGTCCAGACGACGGTTGTGCCGACGATCGTCGAGCCGCGCTCGTCGGTCACGGTCGCGGCCAACTGCAGCGTGTCGCCGATGGCCGTGAGGGTATCTACGGCGGGTGCGAGCAACACCCGACGCGCCGCGAGGTCCGCGAGACTCACCCCTCCAAGTCCCAACCACGGGGTGAGTCCGAGATTGCGGGCGTTCGCCAGCAGCCCGACGATCACGGCCATCGTGCTGAGCACGACCATGATCCACTTGCCCGCACCGGTGAGGCGGCCCAGGCTGCCGATAAGCTTGTTCATGGGCCTTTTCAGTATGCGGCGTTCCGCAGCGCTCGGGAAGGTCTTCCGGGACGGCCGTCCGCTGTGCGTCGTTGCATCGCGCTCCCGGCGGCCACACTGGGGAGCGCGCCGCTGCCCTCAGGACCGGACCGGCTCCAGGCCGGTGGCGCCCAGCCGGGCGAACGGACCGCTCGCCAGGAGCTCCTTGAGGCGCTCGAGGTTGACGCCCCGTTCGAGCGCGCCGCGGCGCGCGACCGACACCATCGACGTCTCCTCGGAGATGACGATGACCAGGGCGTCGGTTTCCTCGGACAGGCCGAGGGCGGCGCGATGCCGCGTGCCAAGGGCTCGGTCGTCCACCGGGAACTGGGTCAGGGGCAGGATGCATCCGGCACCCACGATCATGTCGCCGCGCACGATGAGCGCGCCGTCGTGGAGCGGTGAGTAGGGCGTGAAGATCGTCGTGACCAGGTCCGCCGAGACCTTGGCCGAGAGCGGCGTGCCGCTGGCGATGTAGTCGCTGAGCCCGACCTCCCCCTCCACCGCGATGATCGCCCCCGTGCCCGCGCGGCTGAGCCGGTCCGCGGCCTCGGCGATCTCCTCCGCCACCTGGTGCGCCTCCCCGCGGTAGAAGAAGCGCATCACCCGCGACTGGCCCAGGCGCGCGAGCGCGGCCCTGAGCTCGGGCTGGAAGACGACCAGCAGGGCGAACGCCCCGTACGTGAAGACCAGACCGAGCAGGTACGAGATCATGGCGAACTTGAGCAGCACCGCGGCCACGTAGGCCGCGCCCAGCAGGACCAGGCCGAGCAGGATGTGCAGGGCCCGCGTCCCGACCAGCAGCAGCAGTCCGCGATAGACCACGTACGCGACGATGAGGATCTCGACCGCGTCCCGCCACCCGGGCACCAGAAACTGGAACCGGTCGGCCATGCCCTAGCTTTCCCCTCCCTCCGCCAGCACCGCGTCGGCTACGGCGAGCGCCTCCCGCGCCGCCGCGACGTCGTGCACGCGGAACAGCTGCGCCCCCCGGAGTCGCGCCGCGACGCAGGCCGCCGCCGTCGCCGCGTCCCGCTGATCCACCGGGCGGCCGGTGGCGGCGCCGAGGAACCGTTTGCGCGACGGCCCGACCATCACGGGCTGCCCAAGGCCGGTGATGCTGGCCAGCCGGTCGAGGAGTGCGAGGTTGTGCTCGGGCCCCTTCGCGAATCCGAGGCCGGGGTCGAGCACCACGGCAGCGCGGGCAATCCCGCCGGCGAGAGCCCGGTCGCGCTGCTCCGCCAGTTCGGCGGCGACCTCCGCAGCAACGTCGCGGTAGACCGCCCGGGCGTCCATCGTCTGCGGGTCGCCCCGCATGTGCATGATCACCACGCCGGCACCCGCCGCCCGCACCACCTCGACCATCCGTTCGTCGTGCGCCAGGCCGGAGACGTCGTTGACGATCTCGGCGCCGGCCTCGAGCGCCGCCTCAGCCACCCGGCTGCGCCGTGTGTCCACGCTCACCGGCAGACCGGTCTCCCGGGCCACCCGGCGCACCACCGGCACCACCCGGCGCAGCTCCTCCGCCTCGTCCGGCTGCGCCGCGCCGGGACGGGTGGACTCGCCGCCCACGTCCACCACGTCCGCGCCCGCCGACTGCATCGCCCGCGCCCCGGCCGCCGCGGCTTCGAGGTCGAAGTGGCGGCCGCCGTCGCTGAAGGAGTCCGGCGTGACGTTGAGGATGCCCACGACGCACGAGCGCCGGAGCGGCACCACCCGGCGGGCGGTGCGCCACTCCAGCGGCGCGTCCTGGCGATCGGCCAGCAGGCGCCCCAGCGCGACGCCGAGGTGCTCGGGCAGGTGCGAGGTCGCGCTGGGCCGGGCGAGGCCGCCCAGCCGCGCCAGCGTGCCGACCACGACCGCCCACCCGTCGCCGGTGTGGCAGTCCAATCCGGCGGCGACGGCCTCACGCGCCAGCAGGAAGCCCTCGGTTTCGTCGAGCGGTTCGAATAGGACGGCGAGCGGTGAGCCACCAGCCGCCAGCGCCTCGGCACGCACCGGGTCTACCCCGCGCACCGAGAGCGCCGACGCCAGCGCCGCCGGCACGTCACCGGCGAGCGCCGTGACCCTCACGCCGGGCTCGGCGCTTCTTTCGGCAAGCCGAGCGGCCCCGGAGCCGTCCCCTTCCCGGCGGCCGGCGTTGCTTCGGGGGCAGGCTCGGGCGGGAAGGTGTGCTTGCGCGGCGGCAGCTGCTGGCCCCCGGCCACGGCCATGATCTCGTCGCGCTCCAGCGTCTCCCGCTCCAGCAGTGCGGCGGCGAGCGCGTCGAGCGTCGCGCGCCGGCGCTCGAGGATGTCGCGAGCGCGCCGGTACGCCGTGTCGATGATGCGCTTGACCTCCTCGTCCACCAGCTCCGAGGTGCGCTCGCTGATCTCACGTCGCTGCGCGATCTCGCGCCCGAGGAAGATCTCCTGCTCGCGATCGCCCACGGCGATCGTGCCGATCTTGTCGCTCATCCCGAACTGCGTCACCATCCGGCGCGCCAGCTCGGTCGCGCGCTCGATGTCGTTCGCCGCGCCGGTCGTCACCTTGTCCGGCCCGAACACCAGCTCCTCGGCCACCCGCCCGCCGAAGGACGCCGCCAGCTGCCCCTCGAGCCAGTACTTGGTGTAGTTGTGCCGGTCCTCCTCGGGCAGCCACGAGGTGAGGCCCAGCGCGCGCCCGCGCGGCACGATCGTGACCTTGTGCAGCGGATCGAGCCCGGGGATCTCGAGTGAGACGATGGCGTGCCCGGCCTCGTGGTACGCCGTGAGGCGCCGCTCGTCCTCCGTGAGGACCAGACTGCGCCGCTCGACCCCGAGCATCACCTTGTCCTTGGCGTCCTCGAAATCCGGCATGTCCACCCGCGGCTTGTTGCGCCGCGCTGCGAGCAGGGCCGCTTCGTTCACCAGATTCGCGAGGTCGGCGCCGGACAGGCCCGGCGTGCCCTTGGCCAGCGTCTCGAGCTTCACGTCCGCGCCGAGCGGGATCTTCCGCGTGTGCACGCGCAGGATGCCCTCGCGCCCCTTCACGTCGGGGGCGTCCACGACGATCTGCCGGTCGAAGCGACCCGGCCGGAGCAGGGCCGGATCGAGCACGTCGGGCCGGTTGGTCGCCGCCAGCAGGATCACGCCGTCGTTGGACTCGAAGCCGTCCATCTCGACCAGCA
>Ga0153915_10003098_pt1 | contig 15171 bp, 13 predicted proteins | sample Opewatmetagenome_2_FD_107003 | JGI IMG/M metagenome (GOLD analysis project Ga0153915, IMG submission 107003) | Freshwater wetland microbial communities from Ohio, USA - Open water 3 Core 3 Depth 3 metaG | ecosystem: Environmental > Aquatic > Freshwater > Wetlands | place: USA: Ohio, Lake Erie...
ACCTTCTTCGCTCTGGTTCCCCTCCCATAGCTTCCCTGCATTGTAAAAAAACATAAAAAATTGTTAATAACTTTACGGTTATGGGACGTGCAAATAATATACCAATCGGTTGCCATTAAAAAATCATCTATTTTAACCCACATAACACCTTTAAAATAAACGATTTACACACTTTTTATTAAAAACATTAAGAATGGCAGATTGTGAAATTAGCAAATATAGTTTAAAAAGTTCAACATAAAAGGTGTTATGCAAGGCAAAATACTCATATAACTGCTTACAACTATAACAAACACAGTGTTTTGTTGTTTTTTTGCAACATTACAAGTTGACAAATAGCTCATGATATTTCTATAATACAACATATTATGGAAGAAAACGTAAAACAATGTGTTGCGATAAATAACGATTCAGCACTTTCGGTTTTACAAGCCCTGCCAGTTGGCGTAATTGTATATAATAAGGACTTGAATATTATCAGTACGAACAATTATGCCCACAATTCAATAGAGATACAAACTGCCGCTGACACAACATTGGCGACGGGTACTAACGAACAAATCTGGGGTGAATGGCGAGCTACACTTCTGGAAGTCATAAATACAGGCAAATCATTCCGATTCGATAATGTAAATTACCACGTCGGCAATAAATCCGCGCTGCTGCAAATAATTTGTGCCCCATTTAATAAATCTGGCGAAACGGCGGCGGGCGGAATTATCCTGATCGAGAACATAACAGAAAAAGCCAACCTTCAAAAACAGTTCGCACAAAATGAACGACTCGCGGCACTCGGCAAACTCGCAAGCAAGGTTGCGCATGAATTGAATAATCCTATCGATGGCGTGCTGCGATATATAAATCTGGCGAAACGAATTATCAGCGAACAGGGACTTTCCAAACCTGTAGAATATCTGGAAAATGCCAGTAACGGTTTAAAAAGAATGATTGGAATCATAACTGAATTGCTGGAGTTTTCGCGCAGCAGACACTCAACTATGGAAAATACTCCTATTGACAAGATCCTCGATGAAGCGATCAAATTCGCCGAGCCAAAAGCAGCAACGTCAGGAATAGAAATAAAACGACAATATGCTGCTTCGCTGCCGAAAGTTAAAGGAGGAAACTTGTTTCAAGTCTTTTGCAATCTGCTCAAGAACGCTATTGAGGCAATGCCGGACGGCGGGAAAATTTTTGTGAACTGCAATGTCGATGCAAATAATATCGTTGTAATAAAATTCCGAGATACCGGACAAGGCTTCAACCCTGCTGACAACGAAGCTATCTTTGAACCTTTTTTTACAACAAAAGCCGGCAGCAAAGGCACAGGTCTCGGCCTTGCGATATGCAGAGACATTATTGAAAAATACGACGGAAAAATCACCGCGGAAAACGCATCGGATACAGGAAGTATATTTACAGTATATTTACCAGTTAATGAGTGAGTGGAATATGGAACATGGCGGCATACTAATAGTTGATGATGACAAAATTATCCTTGATTCAATTTGTGAGTTTTTGAAGCTCGAAGGATACAATACCATCGGAGCAGATAGTTATAAACAGGCGCTGGCTCGTTTGCAACGACATCGATTCTCATTAGTTATCACAGACGTTAATCTGCCGGACGGAAATGGATTTGAGCTACTCAATCTGATACGACAAAATTATCCGCAAACTGTGGTAATCATCATCACAGGCTATGGAACAATAGAAAGCGCAGTCGAAGCAATAAAGCTGGGCGCTTACGATTATCTTACAAAACCGATAATAGACGACGAGCTGCGGCTGACAATCGAAAGAGCAATCAAGCAGCAATCGCTCATCAGCGAAAATGAAAATCTCAAAAGCCAGCTCGTACACAAATATAGTCTTGAAAACATTATCAGCCAGGATTACAAAATGGCGAAAATATTCGACCTTGTCGAAGCAGTCGCTGACAGCAGGTCAACCATTCTAATGACCGGCTCAAGCGGAACCGGGAAGACAATGCTCGCGCGAGCGATTCACTACCGCTCCGGCAGAAAAGACAAACCATTTGTCGAAATAAGCTGCGGTGCGCTTCCTGAAACACTGCTCGAAAGTGAAATGTTCGGGCACGTTAAAGGCTCATTTACCGGTGCTATAAGCGACAAGCAGGGTAAATTTCTGGCCGCTGACGGCGGAACAATTTTTCTCGATGAGATTTCTTCAGCGTCCGCGGCACTGCAGGTAAAACTTCTGCGTGTTATTCAGGACAGGCAATTTGAACCCGTCGGCAGCAATAAAACAATTACAGTTGATACACGCGTTATCGTCGCGTCAAACAAAAATATGATGGACGAGGTCAAGCAAGGCAGATTCAGAGAAGATTTATATTACAGGCTTAATGTTATAACGATAAATTTGCCGTCGCTTAATGAAAGGCCGGCGGATATTCCACTGCTTGCGGAACAATTTATGAAAAATTTCTGCGTTTCGCATAACCGCGTCAAACTCGGCATCGATGCACAGGCGAAAGATGTTCTGCAAAGATACGATTGGCCGGGCAATGTGCGAGAACTTGAAAACGTAATGGAAAGAGCGGTGCTTTTGAGCAAAACTGATTATATCACATTTGATGATCTGCCTTTGAATGTTACAGCTTATGCACCTCTCAATGCTCCTGACGATTTTGATAGTACGAGTCTCAAATCGGCGATCGCTGAGCCGGAACGAAAAATTATACGGTCTGCTCTCGAGGCAAATAACTGGAACAGGCAACTTACCGCTGAGGCGTTAAAAATAAACAGGACTACCCTTTATAAAAAAATGAAAAAATACGGACTCGAAGACGAAGCTGAAAAACTCGGAATTCGATAGAATATTCCTGACACATTTTTGTGCTGAACAAATGCGAATTGTTTGACAACCAATATCAAACCGCTAAACTGACGAAATGAAAAATTTAAAATCAAAATTGATTGTACTCGATGGGCCGGACGGATGCGGAAAAAGCTCGCAAATCCAACTGCTGGCTCAATATCTAAAGAAAAACAGGCCTAAAGTATCCTGCTTTCGAGACCCCGGCTCAACGAAAACCGGTGAGAAAATCCGCAATATTCTGCTCGACCCGGCAAACCATATCTCCGACAGAACCGAATTGCTGCTCTATATGGCAAGCAGAGCACAGCTTTGGGACGAATGTATTGCTCCGGCATTAAAAAATAAAAACTGCGTACTTTTAGACAGATGGATTTCCAGTACCTGCGCTTATCAGGGCTTCGCCGGCGGATTAGGTATCACAAAAGTTATCAAAACAGCCGAACACTCGCTCGAAAAAGTTTGGCCTGACCTTACTATCATTCTTGATGTCAATCTCAAAACCGCAAAACAAAGAATGAACCGCAGCCTTGACAGGATGGAACAAAAAGCTGCGGTATATCATAAAAAAGTAAGAGCTGGATACCTGAAGCTTGCAAAACTTCGCAAAGATATCGTTATAATCGACGGCTCAGAAGATATGCAGACGGTACATAACAAAATTGTTCAAATAATAGAAAAGCATCTCGTGAAGCGAGATACAAAATGATGAATCTTTCAGATATATTTTGCCAGGACAAGGCGGTCAACTCATTAAAACGAGCATTTGAAACCGGCAGGCTGGCGCACGCATATATATTTGACGGTATCGATGGCGTTGGAAAGTTCACAACCGCAAATGCATTCGCGAAACTTCTGCTTTGTAAATCGCCAGAGATTGGCGAACCCCGCCATAGTGATGGCGGGGCTAAACACGTAGATTCCTGCGGAAAATGCGAATCCTGCAAAATGCTCGATTCCGACAACCATCCTGATTTTCATCATATATATAAAGAGCTTGTTCAATTCAGCAGCGACCCTGTTCTTAGAAAAAAACAGCCGATTGATTTACCAATCGATGTTATCCGTGAGTTTCTTATCGAAAAAATGCAGATACGGCCAAGCTTGTCGGCCTCGAAAGTTTTTGTTATCAGCGAATCAGAAAAATTAAACGCAGCAAGTCAGAACGCATTATTAAAAATTCTTGAGGAACCGCCGAATAAAAGTTTTATTATTCTTCTCTGCAGCAAACTCGATAATCTGCTACCGACGACAAGGTCACGGAGTCAGGTAATACATTTCGGGCCATTGAGCGAAGATAAAATAATTGGCAAACTTCCTGATGTAAATACATTAGAAGCAAAATATCTTGCGCGGCTGACCTGCGGAAGTCTGGGGCAGGCACAAATTTTATCTAAAATCAAGCCGTCATTTTACGAAATTAAAAAAGATTTCTTAAACCGATTCTGCAAATACCAGGTCGGCGACAGTGTAGATTTCGCACAGTGGATAAACGCAACGGCTTCTGAAATCTGTGCATCGTGGGAAAAACTCAAGGCCGGTACAAGCAAATCCGAATTGAGCAGAACCGCTAAAAAAATCTTCGTGCTGGTTCTTATATCAGCTTTTTCTGACACAATGAAGGTTTCTTTCGCCAGCGAGGGAAACTTAACAAATTTTGACCAGGTTCAGCAGATAAATTCCATCGGCCAACGATTCGGGCAAATAGGCAGCGCCGAGATGATTGAACGCTGTTATGAAACAATCAGGTTTATAGACGCTTCCGTCAACGAAAAGCTGATTTTTGAGCATTTGTTGCTGAATTGCGCAGATTGTAGTATAATAAAGGTTTAAGAGTTTTATTCTCTAATTATTTTATCCTTTTTTGGGCTATTAGATGAACGATACAGCAGATACAAAAAATAAGCCGAGCCATCATCCGGTTGAGAAGAAAATGCTCGTTAGATACGGCAAAACGGGTACTATCGGGTGGTTTGTGCACGAAGAAAAAAATATGCCCAAGGCACAGAGCAAGGTAATGATAAAAACAGAAAGAGGCCTTGAAATCGGCGAAGTAGTGGGCAGATTCTGCTACAAATCCTGCGTTTTTAAAAAGACCGAAGAGGCTGTGGTGGAATATTACGGAGTCGGTCAGGCAGAATGTCCCGTGACGGCCGGCGGCAAATTTGTACGCTACGCGACGGAACAGGATATGAGCGAAGTACATCATATAAATATCGGTGCCAAGGAAGAACTTTTACGCTGTAAACAAATCATAGCAGAACTCAGCCTGTCGATGAAGCCGGTTGATATCGAACATATTTTCGGCGGCGAACGAATAATCTTTTACTTCACAGCGGAAAATAGAATTGATTTTCGTGAACTCGTAAAAAGATTGGCCAAGGAATTCCAGACTCGCATTGAGATGCGGCAGGTTGGCTCGCGCGACGCGGCGAAAATTACCGCGGATATTGAAGTATGTGGACAGCCATGCTGCTGCCAGAGATTTTTGAAAATCCTGAAACCTGTAAATATGAAAATGGCGAAACTGCAAAAGGCGACGCTCGACCCGTCGAAAATTTCAGGTTATTGCGGAAGATTGAAATGCTGCCTGAGATACGAAGACCACACTTACAGAGACCTTGTTAAACGTCTGCCGAGGAAAAAGGCACGCGTCAAAACTTCGCAGGGCGAAGGTACTGTAATTGATGCGCAGGTTCTTACGCAGCTTGTTTCCATCAGAACAGATGATGGAACGATTTTCGCCGTGCCGGTGGAAGAAGTTGAAATTCTGGGGCTTCCGCCAAGACAGCAGGAACCCGACGTAAAAGACGAAACAGACCATATCGACCACGATGAGTTGGAAAATATCGGCGATGATGACCAGCAAAACGATGATACCTTCGAGGAATCGGAGAAGTAAATGAGCAGAAAAATAGTTGTTACCTCGGCACTTCCTTACGCAAACGGACCAATACATATCGGGCATCTTGTAGAGTATATGCAGACAGATATATGGGTGCGATTCCAGAAAGCAAATGGAAATCAATGCCTGTATTTTTGTGCAGACGACACACACGGTACTCCGATAATGATTAGCGCACGCAACGAAGGAATACAGCCGGAAGATTTAATAAAAAGAATTTACGCGGAACATACGCGCGATTTCAACAGCTTTCATATTCAATTCGATAATTATTATTCCACGCACTCGGAAGAAAATAAGCAATTGAGCGCGGGAATATTTAAACAGCTTTCAGAAAAAGGCGCGATTGTAAAAAATGAAATCGAGCAGGCGTACTGCGAAAAGTGTAATATGTTCCTGCCGGACAGATTTATTCGCGGGACTTGTCCGAAATGCAAAGCGGAAAATCAATACGGCGATTCGTGCGACAACTGCGGAGCAACATATCAGCCGACAGATTTAATCAATCCGGCGTGTTCAAACTGCGGAACAAAGCCGGTAATAAGAAAAAGTGTTCACTACTTCTTCAGGCTCGCCAATTACCAACAGCAGCTTAAGGATTTGATGGCAGCAGGATACACCGGTAAAAGCGTCTCAAACAAGCTTGATGAGTGGTTTGCGGCAGGATTAAAAGACTGGGATATTTCGCGCGACGGGCCATACTTCGGATTCAAAATTCCCGGCGAAGAAAATAAATTTTTCTACGTCTGGCTCGATGCGCCAGTTGGTTATATGGCGAGCTGCAAAAATTACTGCGATAAAAACGGGCTCGACTTCGATAAAGTCTGGAACGGAAAAGATTACGAACTCTATCACTTTATCGGCAAAGATATTATGTATTTTCACGCTCTGTTCTGGCCGGCGATGCTGATGGGCAGCGGATTTAAAATCGCAAAACGACTTTTCGTACACGGATTCCTTACCGTTAACGGCGTAAAGATGAGCAAATCGAAAGGCACTTTTATTAAGGCCTCTACTTACGCGAAACATCTCGACGCGGAATACCTGCGATATTATTACGCAAGTAAATTAAATGAAGGCGTTGATGATATTGATTTGAATCTTGAAGATTTTGTTGCGAAGGTAAATTCTGACCTTGTCGGAAAACTTGCGAACCTGGCGAGCAGGTCTGTGCCGATGCTGACTGGAAAACTTGATGGAATGCTCGGCACAATTGACGCAGCGGGGAAAGAATTGCTGAATCAGCTTGTCGCGGCAAAGCAGCAGATAATAAATAATTATGAAAATCTCGATTACGCATCTGTTATCAGAGAGATAACAAGACTGGCAGATATCGCAAATAAATATGTCGAACAGAATCAGCCGTGGACGACGATAAAAACTGACGCTGAAAAAACACGAACAACGCTGACTGTGATTTTGAACGCGGTGAAAATCCTGGCGATATATTTGAAGCCGGTGTTGCCGGTGTTTGTCGAAAAGATTGAAAAAATACTTGACGTTTCAGCGATGTCATTCGCGGACGTCGAGACGGTATTGGAAAATAAAAAAATAAATGAATACATAAGACTCGCTGAAAGAGTCGAAAAACAGAAAGTTGACGCTATGATAGAAGAAAGCAAAAACGAACAGTCACAGCCTGCACAAGTTCCTGCACCGGTAACACTTGATGAGCCGCTTGAGTCGGAATGTACAATTGACGATTTCAAAAAGGTTGACCTGCGGGTCGCGAAAGTTTTAAAAGCTGAAAAGGTCGTGGGCGCAGATAAACTACTGCACCTTGAACTTGACCTGGGCGCTTTGACGAAAAATGTTTTCGCAGGCGTTTCGCAGGCTTATCAGCCGGAACAGCTTGTTGGAAGATTGGTTATCTGTGTTGCGAATCTGCAGCCTCGCAAAATGAAATTCGGAATTTCTGAAGGAATGATTCTTGCCGCAGGACCTGGCGGAAAAGAAGTGTTCATGCTCGGCATCGACAGCGGCGCAAAGCCGGGACAACGAGTTCATTAATAGACTCTGATTTACGCTGTTTTTCTTAGACACGGATTAACAAGGATTTATACTGTGTAGATATGAAAAAGAGTATACAGGAAATTGCGAAACTTGACGGCAGATATTCGCTGCGAGCGTTTCAATTCATACACGAAGGACTGGAATATTCCGTCAAGAAATTCCACGGCATTGATCAGCCGGTTGATGAGCCACATCATATAACCGGCAAAGAACTGTGCGAAGGGCTGGCGGAACTGGCTACCGACAAATGGGGCAGAATGGCGAAACTTGTTCTAAACCAACTCGGCATTAAAGCCACAAGAGATTTTGGAAATATCGTTTATATAATGGTCGAAAATCAATGGATGCACGCAAGGCCGGAAGATTCCATTGAAGAATTTAATGATGTTTATGACTTCGAGACTGTGTTTGAAAAAAATTACGATTTCAGAGTAGTAAAACTGAATAACGCCGGAGCATAATTTTCAATGGATTGAGATTGCTTCGCCCAAAGTGCTCGCAATGACATTCATAGACGGCTTTACTGTGCGGCATTGTTTGAGCCGGCGTCTATATCGCAGAAACAATCAGGAGCATATTTCTTTAAGATTCTTAAAATCTCTGTGCAGGCAATCCGGATTTCCCACTGAGCCTTCGAACTCGTGCGAATAGTTATTATATGCCGCCATTCGCGGAAATTTGCCGTTACGACAATTTCGCTCGTACAGGCATTCGGCAAAACAAAACGCGCATCTTCTCGCTTCAAACCCTTATCACGCCATTTTTTGTACATCAGTCTGATTGATTCCATATCGGCCTGGAATTCTGCGATGTGCTCTTTCGGCAAAGTCTCAGGAATCACAAAATTAAAATGTTCCTCATCAACATATCGCTGCGACTGCTGCGAAACGCTCATTAGTCTGTGTCTGACAAGCTGGTGTGTCATCGCACGTGAACAATTTTCAATGCGAAATGTCGCGCACGCGTGTTCAAGCGGAGAATCGTGTCCCATTTTTATCAATCGATGTATAAAATCGCTCGCTGAATTTGCGCCGATTTTGTCAAAGCTTAAATAACAAGTCCTGCCCGCCTCTTCGATAAGTTTTTCGGCATCAGGAGTAATCGCAAGTAATGTAACTTTTAATTGACTATTGTTTTCGTTCATATTTTTTCAATTCCGATTTTTCCAGCAGCGGCAAGTGCCATATTTACATTTCCAAATGGAGCGCTTATCGCATAGCCGGCGACAACATCTCTAATTTTGTCCATCAATTCAATTGCAATCTGCACGCCTTCCCTGCGGCCGTCCTGCTGGTCTTTCATTTTACTCATACGCTGTAAAATTTCAGGCGGAACAACAACGCCCGGTACTTCGTTGGCCATAAACTCAGCATTTTTATAACTTGTGAACGGCCAAATACCTGCGATTACCGGTATTTTACAATCTTTTGTCAGTTCGAGAAATCTAAATAAACTTTTTTCATCGAAGACCGGCTGAGTTATCGAAAATTCCGCGCCCGCTTCGACTTTCTTTTTGTAACGCATAATTTCTCTATCCAAATCTGAAGCAACGGGATTTGCGCCGACTCCCGTAACAAGAGCCGTTTTCATCGGCAAATTATTGCCTGCGATGTCAACGCCGCAATTCAAATTGCTAACAACCTGCGCAAGCGCAATCGAATCCAAATCGAAAACCGCTGTCGCATTGGGATACTCGCCAAGTTTTGGCGGGTCGCCGGTGATTATTAGAACGTTTTTCAAATCCACAGCCTGGATGCCAAGCAAATCTGACTGCATAGCAATAATATTTCTGTCACGGCAGCAGAAATGTAAAATCGTTTCGATATTGCAAAGTTGTTTAATTTTTATCGCTGTTATCATCGCGCTTAATCTTGAACTTGCACGCGGGCCATCGGGAATATTCACAGCGTCAATGCCATACTGTTCGCAGAGCTTTACCTTTTCGATAAGACTCGAAACATCCGTACCTTTCGGCGGCGAAATTTCCACTGAATAAACTTTTTGGCCGGCAGCGAGTTTTGCACCGAATTTAGATTTGTCTTTCAGCTCGACAGGAGTCTGTTTAATCGCCTGTTTAGCCTGCGGTTTTATTTCTATAACAACAGAACTTAAATCAGCTCTCGACAAAGGTCTGACCGTTTTAACCATTTCCTTTATATGCTCCGGCGTTGTACCGCAGCAGCCGCCGATGATTTTCACGCCTTTTTCATAGAATCTTTTCGCGTATTCTGCCATATATTCCGGGGTACACATATAAACTGTTCTGCCGTCGATATTCTGCGGCAAGCCTGCGTTTGGCTGAAGCGATATTGGTTTTGAAGTCGCTTTCTTAATAACCGGCAGCGCTTCGAGCATTGCGGCGGGGCCAATCGCACAATTCAATCCGACGGCGGCAACACGTTCAAATTCTGAAACCTTCGCAATCGCAAAATCAATATCGTCGCCATAAAGCGTTTCATTCTGTTCGTTTATCGCTAATTGCGCGACAATTTCAAGCTCGCACGTTTTCACTGCACAATTTATCGCGATGAGAAGCTCCTTGAGATTTGTAAATGTTTCAAAAAGCAGGAAATCTGAGCCGGCCTGGGCAAGCGCGTTTATCTGATTCGTAAATATATCCGCTATTTCTTTTTCGCTAATCTGACTGCCGTGCGCAATGTCCACGCCCAAAGGCCCCATCGAACCTGCGACAAGAGTTTTGCCTGCAGCGGATTGGCGGGCAATTTTGACGGCGGCGATATTAATCTGCGAAGCTTTTTCGGCCAAGCCAAACCGTGCGAGCTTAAATGTGTTTGCACCGTAGGTGTTCGTTTCTATAAAGTCGCTTCCTGCCGAGATATACAGGTCGTGAATTTGGCCGACGAGTTTGGGATTTGTAATGTTAAGCTCTTCAAAGCAGGTATTTATGAATACCCCCTTAGAGTAGAGCATTGTGCCCATCGCACCATCGCCAAAAACGATTTGCTTATTCAAAAGTTCTGTCAGCTTCTTTTCAGTCATTATCTTCCTTGTGTATATCAAAGGTTGAGATTGCCACAGCCTGAAAAACGCAGACCTCACAATGACAACACAGTAATTATACCTATATAATGGAAAAGTTCAAATACGGAGGTGTTTTAATTTTCAGTTGCAAAAATGGGGATTTTCACTATACTTGTCGCGATTAAACCAGCTCGCCGGTGTGGGCTGATTAACCTAAAAGGACTCAATAATGAGCGATGAAAAAAAGAACGATTTGAAGAAAGTCAAGGAACTGATTGAACTTATGATTGAAAAGGACCTTGTAGAGGTGGAAATTGTCGATGGCGACAGCAAAATTCACCTGAAACGGCCCGGCTCATCAATGGCAATCCCAGCGGCAGCACAAATGCCAGCTATGATACCAGCAACGGCACCATTTGCGGCAGCACCCGCAGCTCCGGCACCGGCAAGTTCAGCAGCAGACGACAAACTGGCGGATATCAAGTCGCCTATAATCGGAACATTCTATTCTTCGCCAAGCCCCGATTCACCTCCCTATGTAAAAGCCGGCGACCATGTAACAGCTGAAACCGTCGTTTGCATCATTGAAGCAATGAAGGTAATGAATGAAATAAAGGCTGAAACCGCCGGTACAATCGAAAAAGTAATGATAACCAACGGCCAAACCGTCGAATACGGTCAGGTATTGTTCAAAGTCAGGCCGGATTAACCAGCCTGTAATTTTTTCGGATATACAATGTTCTCAAGAATTCTTATAGCCAATAGAGGCGAAATAGCGTTAAGGATAATTCGTGCCTGCCGTGAACTGGGCGTCGGAGCAGTAGTAGTTTATTCCGAGGCAGACAGAGGGGCATCGTATATCGAACTTGCCGACCAGGCGATTTGCATCGGGCCTGCAAGTCCGGCACAAAGCTATCTGAATATACCGGCAATCATCAGCGCTGCGGAAGTTACCGACGTTGACGCAATTCATCCCGGCTACGGCTTTTTGGCTGAGAACGCACACTTCGCACAAATCTGCGCAGACTGCAATATCGCTTTCATCGGGCCAAGACCAGAATCAATGAGAATGCTCGGCGATAAAGTAGCTGCGAGAGAACTTGCCAAAAGAGCGAAAGTTCCCGTTGTGCCAGGTTCTGAAGGCCAGATTAAAGATGAAAATGAAGCAATCAAACTCGCAAACAAAATCGGGTATCCGGTTATCGTTAAGGCTGCGGCAGGTGGCGGCGGACGAGGAATGCGAGTCGCTCATAACGATATCAGTCTGCGAAACGCATTTTCAACTGCGAAAGCTGAAGCTGAAATAGCATTTAAGAATAGTACAGTTTATCTCGAAAAATATATCGTCGAACCGCGGCACGTTGAAGTGCAGGTTATGGCAGATAAAGCAGGCAATGCAGTTCACTTTTTCGAACGTGATTGCTCCATTCAGCGAAGACATCAAAAATTGATTGAGGAATCGCCCTGCCCTGTACTTGACGAACATACGCGCGAAGAACTGTGTAAAGCAGCATTGAAAGTAATTAAGGAAGCAAATTACGAAAACGCGGCAACAGTTGAATTTCTGCTCGACAAAAACAAAAAATTCTACTTCATCGAAGTTAACACACGAATTCAGGTTGAACACCCTGTTACGGAAATGGTTACCGGAATAGACCTGATTAAATGGCAGCTTAAAATCGCAGCCGGCGAAAACCTGACTTTAAAACAGCGAGACATCATACATCGCGGAGTTGCAATCGAGTGCCGAATCAACGCGGAAGACCCGGACAGAAATTTTGCACCGTGCCCAGGCAAAGTTGATAAATTTATTCTGCCCGGCGGAATGGGCGTGCGAGTTGATACACATCTTTTCCAGGGCGCGATGGTTTCGCCGCATTATGATTCAATGGTCGCGAAATTGATTGTACACAGGCCGACAAGAGAAGAAGCTATAATAACAATGAAACGCGCGCTAAATGAATTCCGCATCGCACCGATTAAAACAACAATACCGGCCTGCCTGAAAATTCTGTCGCACAACCATTATCTGCAAAATAAAGTTGATACGAGCTTTATTGAACAGCATATGTCCTAACACAATTTAAAATTTATAAATTAAAATGTAAAATTGTGGAACGGCCTGCGCCGAAGAAATTTTAAATTACTCCTTTTCAATTGCTTCTTTAACCTGTTTTACGAATGTTTTTACTTTCGCAGGGATTGATTTTTTGTCGCTGAGATTTTCCTCAATAATTTTTACGATTCGTGAGCCGATGATAACACCATCGGCACCGGCTTTCGCCAGTTCAACTGCGTGCTGCGGCGTACTTACGCCAAAACCCACACAAACAGGAACATCTGTTATCGATTTCAATCTGCTTATCAAAGGCTTAATCATATCTGACAATGTAGCTCTGCCGCCGGTTACGCCGAGCAGCGAAACAGTGTAAATAAAGCCTGTGCATTTTTCTGCGATTTTTTTGGCACGTTCGATTTCAGTGTTCGGCGTTACCATAAAAACCGTATCAAGGCCTGCTTTGCGGGCAGGTGTATAAATTTCATCGACATCATCAATACTCAAATCGGCAATCAGAACGCTGTTTGTGCCGGCCTTTGCGAAATCGGCGAAAAATTTCTCTGTGCCATATTGGAAAATCAAATTGTAGTACATCAAAAGACCGATGGGAATATCTTTGTATGCTTTTACTTTAGCGATGAAATATTTTGCTTTTTCAACTGTTATACCGGCATTAAGCGCACGAATATCTGCTTTCTGAATTGTCGGACCATCGGCAATAGGGTCTGAAAATGCGACGCCAAGTTCGAGTATATCTGCGCCGGCGTCAATCGCTGCTTTTACTATTTCAAGACTCGTATCAAAATCCGGGTCGCCAATAACAAAAAACGGTATCAGCGCGGCACGTTTTAATTCTGCAAAAGTTTGTTTGTATGTTTTCACTTACTGTTCCTTTCGACTATGTCAACATCTTTGTCGCCTCGGCCGGAAAGATTCACGACCACTGTTGTATCGGCGGGCAGTTTGCCCTTCTGGCTGTAAACCCACGCGAGAGAATGCGAACTTTCCAGTGCGGGCAAAATTCCTTCACATTTTGTAAAGATGTCGAAAATTTTCAATACCTCCTCATCTTTCACAGCGGCATATTTTGCTCTGCCCGTGTCTTTCAAAAAACAATGTTCTGGGCCAACGCCGGGATAATCAAGTCCCGCTGAAACAGATTCGGTATCAAGAATCTGTCCTTCCTTATTCTGCATCAGATACATTTTTGTACCATGTAGAATGCCGACATTGCCGGCGTTTAACGGAGCGGCGTGTTTGCCTGTTTCAAGACCTTTGCCGGCAGGCTCAACACCGACGAGTTTGACATTTTTATCATCTAAAAACGCACTAAAGATTCCAATCGCATTGCTTCCGCCACCGACGCAGGCGGTAACTATATCCGGCAATTTACCGATTTTTTCGAGGCATTGTCTGCGGGCTTCAGTTCCGATGCATGATTGAAAATGTTTTACAATTATCGGATACGGATGCGGGCCACAGGCAGTACCGAACAAATAAAATGTATCAGCAACATTGGCAGTCCAGTAGCGAAGCGCTTCGTTAATCGCATCTTTCAATGTTTCTGTTCCGCCTTTTACGGAAATAACTTCCGCACCACAAAGTCTCATTTTGTGCACGTTGACACTCTGGCGTTCAACATCGATTGCACCCATAAAAATTTTTGTCTGCATACCGAACAAAGCGCCAATCATTGAAGTCGCCAGACCGTGCTGGCCTGCGCCTGTCTCGGCAATCAGTTTCGTCTTGCCCATATATTTTGCGAGCAGACCCTGGCCGAGGCAGTTATTAACTTTGTGTGCGCCGCCGTGAAGCAGGTCTTCACGCTTGATGTAAACTTTGAAACCGACAAGCTCGCTGAAACGCGTCGCATAATACAACGGCGTCGGTCTGCCGGCGTAATCATTGTAAAGCACATTAAGCTCGGCAGTAAATTTTTCGTCTTTATAATATTTATAAAACGCCCTCTCCATTTCTTCGAGAGCCGGTATCAAAACTTCCGGCACATAGAATCCGCCGAATTGTCCGAAACGTCCGTTGTATTTCATTGAGCACCTTTACCAGTTAAAACAGCTTTAATTCGATTAAAAAGCTCTGTCATTTTTTCATGGTCTTTTTTGCCGGGCGAACTTTCAATGCCGCTGCAAATATCTATTCCATAAAAGCCCTGACTAAGAGCCTCTACTACATTTTCAGGAGTTATGCCGCCGGCAAGAAACGTTCTGCCGAATTTATGGCCGGTAAGCTGCGGCAGCAGTCTCCAGTCAAATCGCTTACCAGTGCCGCCATAAAGCGAAGGATGATAAGCATCGAGCAACAGCGCATCAGTAACGAAATTTTTGGCATACTCGATATCTTTGCCATCTTTTAT
>Ga0153915_10003099_pt1 | contig 15170 bp, 10 predicted proteins | sample Opewatmetagenome_2_FD_107003 | JGI IMG/M metagenome (GOLD analysis project Ga0153915, IMG submission 107003) | Freshwater wetland microbial communities from Ohio, USA - Open water 3 Core 3 Depth 3 metaG | ecosystem: Environmental > Aquatic > Freshwater > Wetlands | place: USA: Ohio, Lake Erie...
AACGCCCTTTGTTACTGTTCCGAAGGAATGGCTGAACAAATGTTTTCTTTTGTAACCGGCAAACCGGTTAAAGCAGAAGTTGTTCAATCTGTTTTACGCGGCTCTAAAACATGTGTTTATAAAGTTAAACTTTAACTTTAATAAATTAAGGTTAAATTAAATCCGCGAAAATCAGTCGAATCCGCGAAATCTGCGTGCCATTATTCTTCTTCATCTCCGTTACATTATTTCCATAAATGTTCTTATTTTTCGTAACCATTTCGGAGTGCAGTTATGAAGAAAACGACCATCCTTATATTCTCCTTTTTTACAATTTCATCATTTCTATTTTCTCAACAGCTAAAAGTAACCGACCCCTATCTCAACTTCAATGCTAAAGGAACCGACCCTCTTTATACAACTTACACCGCGGCAATGGAGCGTTCCCGTTTATACGGGGATAAAGGGTACAAAATGGATTACTACTCCGAATCATCGCCTATTACCTACTCCGGCGATCAGGCGGGAAAATTCTACGCCGTCTGGAAAGTTGACCAGGTGGTAATAATAAACACAGGCGAGTTTTATAAAATGCCTGTTGTTACCTCCTCCTTCCCCGATATGGCAATAATGGAATATGAACCCTTCTGCGATATAAAAGTACAGGAAACTTTCTTTGTTTACAGCTCTTCAATTGCCGTGGTAAATTTTGTAATTAAAAACACCGATAAAATAACGCATAACATAGAACTCTACCCTATCCTCGAACTCGGCAATGATTCTCTTCTTATAAAAAGTTTCGATAAATCCCGCAATGCTTATGTAACAAATCATGCCGAATCAAAGTACCGTCTTTTAAGCTCTCTCTATAAAATACAGCCTTACCCCACAGAGACGCGCGATTATTTCAGCGCCGGGTTTCAGGCATATTCATTCGGAGGATACGGCAAAGGGATGGAACAATTCTACAATACAATTAAAACAGATTATTATACTGAGAACCGGAATGACTCGTTGAATCATAAAACTGCCGGATATGTAAATTTCGTTTCACTACATGGAAAAATAACCTTAAAACCGGGGGAGGAAATAACAGTCAGTTATTTCCGCGGCTGGCAGGACCAGAAAGAAGACGCACAGAAACTTGCAGCCGATATTGAAAGATTAAAAACAGAATCCCTTCAAAAATATGTAGATGACAATGTAAGGCTTTTTGCAAAGATACCCCGCATTAAATTCAGAACGGCTGATGAAAAACTTGTTTATCTCGGCGCATTCAATCTTGTGCGTGGATGCATGCTTCCTCCGGCGGAAAAAACAACGCATAACTTTTATGTCTTTTCGCGCCAGCCTTTATGGGGATGGGGGCATGGGCATCAGGTGCTTCACGAATCTTTAAGCATGCTTGCTTACGCTTATCTCGATCCGCAGTCGGCGGAAGGTTCGCAGTGTGTTTATATTGAACAACAGAGGGAAGACGGGCTTATAGCCTACCGGCATGGCCCGCGCGGCTTGCAGGATTATCCCCATTTCAGCAAAACTTTGAATAAAGATATGTCCTCAACATCTGCCCCTTTCTTCAATTGGATTAATCTTGAAGTTTATAACGTAAGCGGGGATAAAAAATTTCTTGAGGATTCATACAACAGCGGCGCTAAATATGTCAATTGGCTTATCAAAAACCGCGACCTTAATAATAACGGCACATTTGAATGGGGACCTTACGGAATAATTGAAAATGTAAGGGACTGGTATAACGCAGTTTTTCAGGTAAGTAAAGACAGACATCTCAATGTCGATAAGGAAGATATTTCAGACGAACTTGAATGTTTAGACCTTACGGCAATGATTGTTAAAGAAATGCGCTCGCTTTCATCAATTGCAAATGAACTCGGGAAAAAAGATGAATCCTTTCAATGGAATAAAAAAGCGGATGAGATTTCAAAACTAATGAATGAAAGGATGTGGGATGACAGCAGCAAATTTTATTATTCGGTTAATAAACAGGATAATTCATTTAAATTTATGACCCGTGACCTGCGCCGTATGGAAATAATCGGGTTTCTTCCGCTCTGGTCGGGTTCGGCGACAAAAGAAAGAGCCGCGCAGCTTGTTAAACATCTTACTAACCCTAATAAGTTCTGGAGAAAATACGGCATTCCCACTCTTTCGGCAGACGATCCATGGTACTCCCCGTATGTTGACTATTGTTGCAAGTGGAACGGCCCGGTATGGCTGTTGTGGAATTATATGGTGATGGATGGCCTTAAACAGTACGGCTACAACAAAATAGCTTCGCAGATTGCCGATAAACTCCTTTCGGCAGTTACCGTCCAGCTTAAAAAAAATCATAACTATTGGGAATCGTACAGCCCGGATAACGAAAACCTTAATTCTCCTTCAAATTATATCTGGGATGCAATTATGGCTAAGATTTTAATTGAGAAATATAAAGTGAAATAATTTTAGAAAAATAATCCGGGAGTAAAATGAGCAGTTTAAGAAAAACTTTTTTGATTATCCTTTTAATTTCCCTTTCCATATCAGCGCAGCAGGGAACCCTTACAAAAAAATTCGTTATCCCTTCAAACGATTTATCTTTAACCCGAAGCGCTCAGCCTCACCAGTATATGGATAAGATCGGTTCAAAATCGGCAGTAATAGGTTTTGAAAACGGGACTTTCGAATTATGGGTATGGCCATGGAAAGTATTCCGCGGATTTGACCTTGAATTTTTCGTTAATACTTCAACGCAGCCGATACTCTCCAAAGACATTGTAAGGGAAATTACCGTTACTCCCGAAGCAACAACGATAACTTTTGTTTATGAATCGTTCACTGTTAAGGAAATTATTTTTATACCCAAAGACCAGCCGGCGGCTGTTGTTCTGCTTGATGTTTTTACCACAACTCCGCTTACAATTGTGCCCGGTTTTATGCCGGTTATGCAGCCCCAATGGCCAGCGGGCATAGGGGGGCAAAGCTCATACTGGGATGCAAACCTTAAGGGATATATAATTACGGAAGCCCAGAGAAGAGGATATTTTGTTTGCGGCTCCCCGGTTGCCGAACAGATGGCCGCTCCGCCTGCCCATATGTTTGCCGATAATCCTATTCAATTTAAATTTACAATTGAACCGAACAAAGCAAATCAGTTTTTCTATCCCATAGTTATTGCCGGAGGACATAAACAAACACGCGATGCCGTGGCCGCATTATATAAAGATTTATCATCCAATGTGGAAAAATATTATAAAGAAACATATAATTATTATAAAGACCTCCGCAATTCTACATTACAGGTAATAACCCCCGATAAAAGAATAAATCTTGCATACGAATTCGGGAAAGCTGCTTTGCGCAATCTTCTTGTTGATAACCCGGCGCTGGGGAAAGGGCTTGTTGCCGGATACGGCCTCAGCGGCGGAGGCGGGCGCCCCGGTTTTGCATGGTTCTTCGGCGGCGATGCGTTTATTAATTCTCTTGCTATGGATGCCTACGGCGATTTTTCGACTGTCAAAGACGCCCTTGCTTTTGTCCAGAAATGGCAGAGACAAGAGGATTTTCCAATACGCAAAAAAAATAAAGACGAGGTCAACAAAGACGTTGGAAAAATCTCGCACGAGCTTTCGCAAAGCGAAGGCCTTATAGACTGGTGGAATGACTACCACTACGGATACAACCACGCCGATACCACGCCATGGTACCTTGTTGCAATGGGAGATTATTTCAGAAAGACCGGAGATGTTGAATTTATCAAGCAAAGCTGGAAAAGCATTGTACAGGCTTATAACTGGTGCCTTAATAAGGACAGCAACGGAGACGGGCTTATGGACCTTAAAGGCGCAGGGCTCGGCGTTCTTGAATTTGGCGCTCTCGTAAAAATAAACAACGACCTCTATACTCAGGGACTTTGGGCTCAAGGTATTAAAGAAGTGAACCTTATGGCTAAATATACGGGGGATAAAGAGATGGAAAAAACTTCGGCGTCTCTGCTTCCAAAAGCCAAAGAAGCGCTCGAAAAATTATTCTGGATGGAAGACAAGGGGTATTACAGTTTCGGCGCAAGCGACGACGGCAAGCAGGCGCCCGATAAAAACATTTTCCCTACAACGGTTATGATGCTCGGCCTTCTTAATGATAAACACAGCTCGGCATCTGTTAAGGCTTTTAATGAAAGCGATATGGTTACAGACTGGGGAGTTCGAAACCTTTCGAATAAATCCTCACTTTATGAACCTACAAATTATAACTATGGAACGGTCTGGGGATTTAATTCCTTTTTTGCTTCAGCCGCACAATTTAAATATCACTATAACGCGCCCGCTCATTTTCTCCTCTTCAATACTCTTCAGCATTCATTCGATTACGGGCTCGGCGTTTTCCCTGAAGTTTTTTCAGGAAGCATTAACACCAAACTCGGCGAAGGATATCACGATCAGGGGTTCTGCACCAGCGGCTATATGTATCCGATGATTTCAGGAATGCTTGGAATTGAAACTGACGCGCTGAACAACAGAATTACATTTGCCCCCAAGATTCCCGCAGACTGGAAATTCCTGACAGTTAACAATGTATCTATCGGCGGAACAATCCTGAATATAGAATACAAAATTGAAAAAGGGAAAAAGCTGCTCACGGTAAATAAGATAAAAGGGAATGATGTCGAGTTTACATTTGAGCCCGACCTTGCGCCCGGATCGGATGTAAACGGCGTTTCAGTTAATGGAAAGGAGAATAAATTTGAAACAGTTGATAATGGGCAGGCTGTTACTGTTAAAACCGTTTTCAAAGTATCAAAGAAAAATGAAGTAATAGTTAATCATACGCCTGTTCCAGAAATATTTATTATTCCGCAGGTTACGCCTATCGGCGCAATCAATGAAGGTTTGAAAGTTATATCACAGAAATCGGAAGGGAAAACGCTTAAAATTGAAGTTGAAGGAATCCCGGGAAAAGAATATGAGCTTGGAATTGAAAATTCATCCTCTGCGGGAAAAATTTCGGGCGCCGTTATTAAAAATAATAAATTAATTATTTCCATTCCGGGTAATGAAACTGATTTTATTAAGCATTATATTACTATAGAGTTAAAATAAAACTTTCACAAAATAGAATGGTATATGAGAACTAAACCATATCAGAACGGTTTGTTGGTTTGGGCAGCATTGTATCTTTTTGTAATTATGTTTACGGGATGCCGGGGTGATCAGCTTTCGAAACAGGTTTTATGGTATAATAATCAGGCGCAATCGTATGAGGAATCGCTGCCTCTTGGAAACGGAAGGCTTGCGGCTACCGTTTTCGGAAGTGTTCCAACAGAAAGAATAACGCTAAATGAAGAAACCCTTTGGACCGGCGAACCGGTAGATCCTTACATGAATAAGGAGGCTTATAAACACCTCAAGGAAGTAAGGACTGCAATTAATAATAACGATTTCCAGCTTGCCGATAAGCTCAACAAAGCTCTTCAGGGAAAATTTTCCGGTTTCTACGCTCCGCTCGGCGACTTGTATCTTGAATTTAATCATTCCGGCAAACCTAAGAACCTCAAAAGAGAACTTGATATAAGGGATGCTGTTGCATCCACTGAATATGTTGTGAACGGAGTGGAATACAGAAGGGAATCTTTCATTTCTTACCCCGATCAGGTTATGGTAATTAAAATTACATCGAGCAAAAGCGACAGCCTTAATTTCAGGATAAAACTTACAAGCCTTCTGCATCATAGAACCGTTTCTTCGTATTCTCAGATTGCTATGCAGGGCCGGGCTCCATATTATTTTGATTACAGCGACAACTCTCCAAATGGACTTAAATATGATGACAATAAAGGAATCAGGTTTAAGACGCTTCTTCAGGTTGCTTATACAGACGGATACGTAGTAGCAACAGACTCAACTTTAACGGTTTCGGAGGGAAGCGAGTGCATTATTCTTGTTTCATCTGCAACAAGTTTTAACGGTTTCGAAAAAGATCCTTCCGCCGACGGGCTTGATGAAAGTATGCTCGCTTATAAATATTTAAGCGCCGCTTCGGCTTTTAAATATAATAAACTGAAAAAACGGCACATTGAAGATTTCAATCAATATTTTAACCGGGTTGAATTTACTCTTGATGCCGATTCGATTCCCAACCTTCCGACAGATGAACGGTTGAAGCGTTATACAAACGGCGGCAGCGACCAGAATCTTGAAACATTATATTTCCAGTACGGAAGATATTTGATGATAAGCGGATCAAGGCCGGGGGGAATACCCCTTAACCTTCAGGGGAAATGGAATAATGTTTTAAGGCCTCCATGGAACAGCAATTATACTACCAATATAAATACCGAAATGAATTATTGGCCTGTTGAAGTATGCAATCTTTCGGAGATGCATGAACCTCTTCTACGCTTTATCGGCAACCTTGAGGTAACGGGTGAAATAACCGCAAAAACATTTTACGGAGTCAATGAAGGCTGGTGCTGTGCGCATAATTCCGATATCTGGGCAATGACAAACCCGGTTGGAAATTTTGGGCAGGGAAGCCCCGTTTGGGCAAACTGGAATATGGCCGGGGCATGGCTGAGCTCCCATCTTTGGGAACATTTCGATTTTACCAGGGATACCCTTTTCCTTCAAAAATATGCTTATCCATTAATGAAAGGGGCCGTTAAGTTCTGTCTTAACTGGCTTGTTGAAGATGAAAGAGGGCTCTTAATCACTTCCCCGGCAACATCCCCGGAAAATTCGTATAAGACCGACAAGGGATATGTAGGGGGAACTTCAAAAGGCACAACCGCCGATATGGCAATAATAAAAGAACTTTTCGGGCGCACTCTCGATGCCGCGCAGGCGCTTAATACCGATTTATCTCTCCGGCTTAAATTGAACAATACTCTTACAAAATTATACCCTTATAAAATCGGGAAAAAAGGGAATCTGCAGGAATGGTATTATGATTGGGAAGACAAGGATCCTCAGCACAGGCACGTATCGCATTTAATAGGAGTTTACCCCGGCAGGCAGATTACCCCTTCTTCAACTCCCGCCCTTGCGGAAGCAGTTAAAACAACTCTTAACATAAGAGGGGATGGCGGAACAGGCTGGAGCAAAGCGTGGAAAATTAATTTATGGGCGCGTATGCTCGATGGAAACCATGCTTATACTCTGCTGAGAACCCATTTGCAGTATGTCGATCCTTCCGGCAAAGAGACTAAATTTACCGGGGGGGGCACCTACCCGAATCTTTGGGACGCCCATCCGCCATTTCAGATCGACGGCAACTTCGGCGGCACGGCAGGAATTGCCGAAATGCTCATTCAGTCCCACACAGGGGAAATCAATCTCCTGCCTGCAATTCCGGACGTTTGGAAAAACGGAAGCGTTAAAGGCTTATGCGCGCGCGGCGGCTTTGTTGTTGATATGGAATGGAAAGACGGAAAACTTACCGACGTTGTTGTTGAAGCAAGAAGCGGAAACAATTTAATACTCCGTTACAAGGATATTGTTAAAACGTACAAACTTCCCAAAGGGACTATTCTCCATTTGAACGGCAGCCTGGAAGTAAAATAAGTTTATAGAATTTGTATCGTCCTAAAAAAAGCCGGGCAAACGTCCGACTTTTTTTATCTTTCATTTCCATTTCATATCCGTTTTGAACTTATAGACCTTTATAACCGGATTAGGAATATTTCCATTGCGATCTTTTTCTCCCTGATAAAAAAAGTAAATTAACCCGTTTTTAGCTAACAGCGACTTTACTCTTTTGTAAGTAATCGGCTGCAAATTCAGCTTCCTTCCTTCAAGGTCGCACAACACAAGTTCAATCGTACCTTTATTCCAATATTCAGCGGCAAGAATATCATCTGCGAGAAGATAAAGTTTTTGCGCAGAAGTAAAATTGCCGACTTTTTTCATGTTGTTTTGTATTTGATCTATACTGGTAATCGGAGCGCCGCTATCATCCGCCAACGGCTGTATGAACTTTTCAGGTTTGCATTTAAACGTTTTAATAATTTTTCCGTTCGAATTGTATTTCGCTATTTCGCAGGAAGTAAGATGTAGTTGATAAATATTGTCGTTTTTATCGGTAACCAGCCCGCCCCCGTCAGTGTGATCAATCAAATTTAAGAATTGATCCGGGAAACTACCGAAACCATTTAAATATTTTCCTTTCTCATCCATTATCAGCAGAGAGTTGTGGTTTACTTTTTTATCTGGGTTGTAAACAACTATTTTTTTATTACTTAGAAATGCCATCCTGTTGCTGCGTACGAATGTTTTGTCGGCAAGCCCTATACACTTCCCTTCTTTTCCGAAAAGGAAACCCCACGTAGGGCTTTCAAACACTATATAGATATTTCCCTGCTTATTAAAATATGCATATTGAGGCTTCCAATTTAATCCCGGGTGGCATTCATCCGGGTCCAGCTTTTTTAACAGTTTTCCTTTATCGTTTATCAGGTATGCATACCCCATAAACCTGTCAACAATTACTATCTTATCTTCATAAACATCAACAGAACTGAAATCCCCCAAAATAAAATCATCCGGCGGTCTTATTTCTTTAACAAATTCAAAATATTTCCCGAAATTTTCATTTGGATTGTTTTGAGCATACAACATTGAGGCAAAGAACAAAAACAGTATAAAGCATTTTTTCATTTTTCACTCCTGCAATAATTATGATTCTGATTTGTTTTCTTCAGCTTATTATTCAAAACCGCTTAAAATATTTTTTTATTCCCCGCGTTTTGTGATTTTTATTCAAGCGGCAGTGTAAAGCAGAATTTACTTCCTTGGCCGGGAGAACTTTCAACCCAGATTGAACCGTTATGCTTTTCCACAAAATCTCTGCAGAGAAGAAGTCCCAAACCGCTTCCTTTTTCCTTTTCAGTTCCGTAAGTCGAATAGACCGTATCGGAACGGAACAGTTTTCTCCTAATCTCTTCGTTCATTCCGATTCCGTTATCCTTAACCGAAATGAGCGCAAGATTGCCGGAGCATTCCGATTCAATTTGAACCGTCCCCCCCCTTTCGGTAAATTTAATTGCGTTGCTTATCAAATTGCGCATAATAGAATTAATCATATTTATATCTGCGCTTACATTAATATTCCTGCTAACTTTATTGATAAGCGTAATTTCTTTCTGAACCGACAAAACGCCGAATAAAGATACTGCCTTTTCCGTTTCGGCAAAGAAATTAATCCGCACCGGGTTAAACTGAATCTGATCGAGCTGAATTCTGGACCACTCGAGAAGATTTTCAAGAAGCCTGTATGTATTTATAACCGTATTGTACATTTCATTGCCGAAACCGGCAATTTCATCGTACGAAAAATCGCGCGCATGATCTTTAAATTCCTGAGTCATTCCAATCAGCCCGTTGAACGGAGATTTCAGATCGTGCGAAATGATAGAGAAAAAGCGGTCTTTGGTAGAATTCAGTTCCTTTAATTCGGCGGCATAATCTTTTAATTTTCTTTCTGCTTCTTTTCTACCCGTAATATCGCGGGTAACTCCCTGGCTGAAAATCAGTTTTCCATCGGGAGTATAAAGGGGGCTTGAATGGACTTCGCACCAGAGAAGGCTTCCGTCTTTTCTTATATACTGCAGTTCAAAAACCCCTCCTTTAAGAGGACTGAATTTAAATTCATCCCGGTGAATTTTTTCTATTTCGGAGAGATAGTCGGCAGAATTTGGAGTGAGAAAAGAATTAAACGGTTTGCCGAGCATCTGTTCCTGCCTGTACCCGAGAATATTTTCAACCGAAGGGCTTACGTAAAGGTAATTATAATCTTTATCAATCTGCCATATAAGGTCGCCCACATTCTCGGTAATAAATCTATATTTTTCTTCGTTCTGTCTTAGAATCTCTTCAAAATTTATCCGTTCTGTTATATCCCTGGCGGCGGCATAAATGAATTTATTATCATAAGGCACTGCGCGCCATTCAAGCCATTTATATTCTCCGTTTTTATGCCTGTACCGGTTTACGAAATTCAGCACGGCTTTTCCGGCGGCAATATCTTTAACTGCAAGAATTGTATCTTCAATATCATCAGGATGAATTAAATCGAAGAACCGTTCGCCTATCAGTTCCTCGACCTCATAACCAAGCGCCGCCGTCCATCCGTTATTCAGCCTTTTAAAATATCCGTTAAAATCCGAAATACAGAAAAGATCTGCTACAACCCTGAAAAACCGGTCAATTTCATCCGTCTTATCTTTTAATATCTGTTCCGTAATTTTTCTTTCGGTTATATCGGTAAAGGTTCTTACAAACCCCCCCTCGGCAAGAGGCTTGTGATTCATCTCGAACCATTTAATTTTTCCATCTTCCCTGTATTCCCCTTCGAATACGAACGGTTTCTTTACATACATTCTTTCAAGAGCCTGCTCAAGATAATTCTCCGCCAGATCAACCTGCGAAACCCACCTTTCAAGAAACGCTTTATAATACATTCCCTTTTTCAAGCCTTTATTGTTCAAAGAGAACATATTAACAAAATTAGTATTGTATTTTACTATTTTATATTCATGATCGACTATAACAACCGCCTGAGCCATGTTTTCCAGAATTGTCTCGGGCAGTTTAATTTGCTTTGTTTTCTTTACGTTCTTTTTAATATTTGCTTTTACCTGTTTCATCTGGCATATATCCTAAGAACGGCTTTTCATTTTAAATTCTTTCTCCATCAGCATAAGATTCAAAGTTTGTATTGCATAGCTTTCAAGGACATCGGAGAATTTTTTATCTTTTCCGCTTAATCGGGTTAGTTTTTCAAGATGCCTGTTTACGGTTTCGTAATCCTTTCTCGCAACCGGGCCCGAGAGAGCCCCTGCAATTCCGTTTTTCTTAATATAATTCAAATTGGCGGCAGATAACGGGGGCAACAGTTCTTCCATAGGCGGAATCTTGCTTTTGATTTTCTTATAAAGGCGAAATGCATTGAAATAATCCGCCACAATAAAATTGGAAACAAACACACACATTATATGAAGAATTATCTTTTCATCATCGGCAATGTTAAACGGTTTTAATCCGATTGCCGATGCGAGGTTTTTAATAAGACTGTCCGTTATTTTATCTCCGGTTTCAACGGAGGCATAAAAATTTTCTATTGATGTTTTCTTCCTTTCGGGGAAGGCGCTAATTATATGGAGCCCCGCTGTAACCGCTCCTTTCTTTTTTAAAACAGAAAGAACTTTAATTGTAAGCGCGCCAGAAAGATGAATAAAAATTTTTCCTTTAATGCCCGGTATTTTAGAAATTTCCCCGGCTATAATTCCAATCTGCGAATCGGGTACTGCAATAAAAATAATATTAGAATGCCCGACTGCTTCTTCAAGAAGGGTATGCGCGCTTATATTTTTATTCTGGTCTGCAAGTATTTTAGCCGATTTAAAAGAGCTGGAAAAAACAGAATTAACGGTAAATCCGTTTTTAATAAGCGCCGGCGCAAGTGAATGGGCAATTCTTCCTGCGCCAATAATCGCGATTTTATATTTTTTTTTCCAGTCAGCCTTCATAAATAACCGCCGAGAGATAACCGACCACTTCGCTGTAGTCCCCGGTAACATCGCCGGAGTTGGCGCGTTTAAGCACTTTGCTTTTATGTTTATCGAGGATATCGGCGGTTTTCATCATAGCAACAACCGCCCCTCCTCCGCATGCTTCGCACTGGCTTGTTTCAAGATCATGCATAAGAGTTTCGTAGTCAAAATTTTCTATGTTTTTTTCGATTCTTTCATCCAATTTATTGGCCGCATCCCGCGGGAAAAAATGTGAAAGATCTGAACTTGCAATTATTAAAGTATTATCGTCAACAGAATCGGCAAGTTTATAGGCAAGCTCATCAAGAAAAGACCTTCTCTGATCGCCGATAACAATGGGCACCAGGGTAAAATCCTGCAGAACTACCTGTAAAAACGGAAGCTGCACCTCTACTGCGTGCTCGGAATGATGCCCGTCGTTTCCTGCAAAAATGTTTTTCGAATTAAATAGAAGCTTTTCCCTTAAAAATTTATTTACAGGTATTATGCCGAGCGGAGTTTTATATCCCTCCCCATTGTAAATAGAAATACCGGGGAAATATTCCCTATGGCTTGGAGAAAGAACTATAACGGTATTATACTGTTTTTTAATAGCGTTGTATGCATAAGCGGCGGTTTTACCTGAATAAAGGTAACCAGCATGAGGCGCGACTATTCCGAATAAACCTTTATAATCTTCATCTAAAGCAGTTTCATTAAGATATTGTTCAACTGCTTCTCTAAGTTTAATGGAAGATGCCGGATAAAAAGTTCCGGCAACAGCGGGTTCTCTAATGCTTTCCATTATTTTTCAAACTCACTTTCTCCGAATACATCGGCGGTAAAAAGATTAATTTTTAATTGTTTATTTTTCCAGTAGCCGGCATACAATCCCGTCTTCTCGCATATTGCGTCAAGATATCCGTCCCTGTCCATTTTATGTTCAACCGGAACCTGCGGAAGAAGCAGTCCGCGCCTTCCTTTTTCTTCAAGAATCAGCCCATGTTTTCCAATAATTATGTCATCGTAGCTATTCATAGGAAAAGGCTCCGACAGGACTGATATTTCGATGCTTATTTTTTCCAGTTCGCTTTGCGCCAGCGGGCTGAACCTATGGTCGTCGAACGCCGCATAACGCGCTGCTTTAAAGACCGTCTCTATCAGAGGTTCATCCGATATAATAAACCCCACACAGCCTCTTAAACGGCGCGCGATAGTAAGAGTGACAAATGCGCCGCAGCGGGAATTAAGCAGAATATTTTCGGGGTATAGATTTATTTCTTTATTCTCCTTTGTGAAAAAGGAAGAAATTGAAGCCCGCGCTGTTCTTAGAAGAATTTTCTTTTCTTCTAATGATATATCCATTTATTCAAACCTGCAAATGATTATTTGATCTTTTTCCCTGAGCAGGATCAAGATATCGCGATAGACAAAAAAAGAGTCGGGCGTTATAACCTTCGAATTAGAATTAAGAGTTTCTTCAAACACAACTTCATTGCTTATCAGATCAACCGCGGCAAATCTGTTGCGCAGATTATTTCCATTCTCCCGTTGATGAAAATTTACCAATAAATAATCCTTGTACGAAGTATATTCAACATCTTCAACAATATCAAGATTACGGAGCAAATCTTTTAACGCCCCGGCTCCTTCAAGGTTTTTGATTGTTTCTTTTGAAATCTTATCGGTGAATTTATATTGTGAATAATCTTTTTCCTCTTCTGCCATATTTTTCATCCGGTTTATCTGCAGGGGATTTTCTCCGAGGTCGGCTGTAATCATTCCGGTTTTATAATCGAGCAGATAAAAGCGGCGCCCTTCAAATGTTTCAACAGACGCCGCCGCCTGTCCGTTATATACAAACATAAACGTGAGGGAATTATTAGTCCAGAGAATTTTCTGAGAAGCCGTTTCGAAACAGATAATCTCCTTATGGCCGGGCAGGTCTGGCTGGGCATATTTATGAAAGAAAATTACGTCTTTATAAACCGCCTCAATGCCGATCCACGATTTTTCGCTGAACTGATAATCCCTGAAAACGGTTTTACCCGTATAAGCATCAATGCAGTTGAAGAATACCTCCTTTGTGGCAGCGTCCCTTGTTTCAATTACAAACTGGTCCGAATCCGTAAGAAGTATTCTCCAAATCTGCTGTTCCGATTTATATGTATATAGTTTATTTATTGCCATCGGATAATATTTTTATTTTGTCAAAGGTTTAAACTTAGCGGTAAAATGTCTAAGCATAGGAGCCTCATAAACAATTTCCACTCCTTTCAGTTCATTTCTTTTATCATAAACCTGCTGAATGACTTCAATAAGATAATCGAAATGGCTTTGAGTATAAACTCTTCTTGGAATTGCAAGGCGTACAAGCTCCATCATAGCCGGAATAAAGTTTCCCGCTTTATCGGTTTTGCCGAACATAACGCTTCCTATTTCGCAGGAGCGCACGCCTCCTTCAATATAAAGTTCTCCAACAATTGCCTGTCCCGGATATTGGCTCGCAGGAATATGAGGCAGAAATCTTTTTGCATCAATATAAATAGCGTGGCCGCCCGGAGGTTCAATAATGGGAATTCCGTAATTTACAAGCCGCTCGCCGAGATATTCAACGCTTCGTATTCTGTATTGAAGATAATGTTCATCCATAATCTCATCAAGCCCCTGGGCAATTGCTTCAAGATCGCGCCCTGCAAGCCCGCCGTAAGTGGGAAACCCTTCGGTAACAATAAGAAGATTGCGGCATTTAAGAGCAAGTTCTTCATCGTTTAGTGAAAGCCATCCGCCTATATTAACAAGAGCGTCTTTCTTTGCGCTCATTGTAGAGCCGTCGGCGTATGAAAACATTTCCTGGCATATTTCGAGAATTGATTTATCGCCGTACCCTTTTTCTCTTGTCTTTATAAAGTAAGCATTCTCTGCAAAACGGCATGCATCAAGAAACATCGGAATGCCGTATTTTTTACATACTTCTTTTGCTTCCCTTATATTCTGCATTGAAACAGGCTGCCCGCCTCCGGAATTGTTTGTAACCGTTATAATTACAAGGGGAATATTCTCTTTTCCTGTTTTTTTAATAAATGCGTCAAGGGCTTCAATATCAATATTGCCTTTGAAAGGAGCGCGCTGTTCGGGATGTTTTCCTATTTCAACAATAAGATCAACTCCTTCGGCTCCGCTGAATTCAATATTTGCTCTCGTGGTATCGAATAATGTATTGCTTATAAAATATTTACCGGTACCTCCGAGAACAGAAAAAATTATTTTTTCTGCGGCTCTTCCCTGATGGGTGGGAATTATAAATTTGTCGCCTGTTATCTTCTTAACAGCTGATTCAAATCTGAAAAAGCTTTTTGCTCCTGCATAAGATTCGTCTCCGCGCATTATACCCGCCCATTGATCGGAACTCATTGCCGATGTTCCGCTGTCGGTAAGAAGGTCAATCAGCACATCGTCCGCGTGAATCATAAACGGATTATACCCTGCTTCCTCTAATATTTTTACTCTTTCTTCTTTAGTTGTAAACTTAATCGGCTCTACCGATTTAATTTTGAATGGTTCAATAATAGTTTTCATATGTCCTCAGTATTCTAAATAATTGGCGGTATAAGTTAACAATTCTGCGCTTTTCTTTGAAGAAAAGAAGAAAATAAAATATGTAAAG
>Ga0153915_10003100_pt1 | contig 15168 bp, 13 predicted proteins | sample Opewatmetagenome_2_FD_107003 | JGI IMG/M metagenome (GOLD analysis project Ga0153915, IMG submission 107003) | Freshwater wetland microbial communities from Ohio, USA - Open water 3 Core 3 Depth 3 metaG | ecosystem: Environmental > Aquatic > Freshwater > Wetlands | place: USA: Ohio, Lake Erie...
CTATCTGGTCGGTTTTCACATGCGTGGCAGCTACCTCCTGCTCGCCGCCGTCGCCGCCCTCGGTGCATTCTCCATGATCGCGCTCAGCATGTTCGTGGTGGCGCGCTTCACGAGCGATGAGCTGGCCGCGGGTGTGCTCAACGCCCTCACCTGGCCGATGATGATGTTGTCGGGTGTCTTCTTTTCGCTCGAGTCGGCGCCTCGCTGGCTGCAGCTCGCCGCCAAGGGCTTTCCGCTCACGCAAATGCTGGATGCCGCACGCTCGATCATGATCGACGGCGCCGGCCCCGCCGGGATAGCGATTCCAGTCGCCTACCTGGCGCTGACAGGCCTCGCGTTCCTTGCGCTCGGGGCGTGGAGCTTCAAGTGGCGGATGGATTGACCGGCGGCAGCCGCTCAAGCGGCGATCGGCGGCAATGGGCAGTGAATCGTCGCGCAAATCGCGCGCAGGAGCTCCGCCTCTCCGACGGTCAGCGCGTTGTCGTGCGAGATCGTTCGCACCAGCGCCTCGACCAGGGCTTCCTTGGCGGCGGGCACGAGCTGATCGAGCCGCGCCAACGCGGTGTCGAGAGCGCTGACCCAGTCCGGCACGGATCGAAACTCGGGACGCTCACGGGGCAGCACGCTCGACATGCCGAATTCGTACGCCTGGCGGGCCTTCACGGCGTCGCTGCTGCCATGCTCGGCGAGCACTGAGAAGACGGTCTGCAGCTCGTCCGTGACGTCGCTTAGCTTCAGCCGGCCGGGGCGGCGCATCGCTGCGGTCGAGTCCCTGAGTTCCTGCGTCGCCACGCGCCCAAGGGCGTACTCGTACACACTGAGTTTCCCGTCGGCATGGCTCAGGCGGCCGATAGCCTCGAGCAGCCGGCTTCGGTCGGCAGGCGCAAGGCGCCGCAACGAGGGAATGAGGCGCATCAGGAGCGGAATGCGCTGCAGCGGATGCAGGGCCGCAATACGGTCGTACTGGGCCGCTGCAACCTCTGCATGCCGCGGACCAACGGACTGCTCGAGAACTGCCAGTTGCTTCTGCCGCACCTCGGCATCGGAATCGAGCAGCAGCGACCAGAGGACGCCAACCGCCTTGGCCGGCTCGTTCACCCGCTCGACAAGCTCCTGGGGCAGCGACTCGCGAATGCTCTGCGCGAGCTCCACATGGCTGGTGCTTGGATTACCCACGAGGTTTGTGATCGCGTGCGGTTCAACCTCGACTTGACGCGCCTGCGAAGTGTCAACGAATGCGGCAGCGCCCGCGGGCTCCGTACCGGCGATTTCGCCGTCCGGCAGGACGTGCTCCGCTTTCATCCGCGCGGCCATCTGCCTGAATTCGCGCTCCTCGAAACTTGGGTCCAGCGCGCGAATACGCTCGATGAGCGGTGGATGGGTTGCAAACGCTCGCGTCAGGCCGCTCGCAAACAGCATATGCGCGACCTCTTCTGCCGCCTCGGTATGCAGCCGCGAGCCTTCCTCGAGCGCGCCGATCTTGACGAGCGCGTTGCGCAAACCCTGCGGATCGCGCGTGAACTGCACCGACGATGCATCCGCCACGACCTCGCACTGCCGCGAGACCGCCGCCTGGATCACCCTGCCGAGAAATAGGCCTACGTAGCCGAGGATCATGACGGCGAGCCCGGCCAACACGATGAGGCCGCCCTTTCGCCCGCCGCCGCGACCCGCGCCGCGCATCACGAACTGGCCGATGTAGCCGATGACGAGCAGGCCGAAGAGCATGCCCATCAGGCGGATGTTGACCCGCATGTCGCCGTTCAGGATGTGGCTGAATTCGTGACCGATGACGCCCTGCAGCTCGCTGCGGTTGAGACGTTCAAGCGCGCCGCGGGTCACGGTAATCGCAGCGTCCGAAGGCGAGTGTCCGGCCGCAAATGCGTTGATGCCGTGCTCGCTGTCGAGCACGTAGATCGCCGGTATCGGCACGCCGGAGGCGATCGACATCTCCTCGACGACGTTCCACAACCGGCGGCGCAACGGATCACTCGAGCTGGCCGACACGCGTTCCGCGCCGAGCTGCTGGGCAACTGCGCTGCCCCCGGCGCTCAACTGCGACGTGCGATATGCCGAGCCGAGGACGATGACGCCGAGGATTACGAGGCCGGTCCAGACCCACAGGCTCGGCGCCATCATGGCGCCGGCAAAGGAACCGCTGACTTCTTCATGGTGGCCCGCGAGCATCGAGAAGAGCGTCATGACGATCGTATCGACCGCCAGCACCACGACGATCACCGCCAGGACGAAAAACACGATCAGCCGGCGCGCGTTCGCCCGCGCGTTCGCCTGCCGGGCAAAGAAGTTCATCGCCGTCAGGTAAAGCTGACCTTGGGCACCGAGCGCTTCTCGGGCGCCTCGATCTCGAGCAGCTGCGCCGGCTGAAATCCGAACATGCCGGCGACGACGCTGTTCGGGAACACCTCACGCGTGTTGTTGTAGCCGAGGACGGAATCGTTGTAGGCCTGGCGCGCGAATGCGACCTTGTTTTCCGTGCTCGTCAGCTCCTCCGAGAGCTGCATCATGTTCTGGTTCGCCTTGAGGTCGGGATACGCCTCGGCCACCGCGAACAGGCGCCCGAGCGCGCCGCTCAAAGCCGTCTCCGCGCCGCCGAGCGTCTGGATTGCCGCCGCGCTCGCGGGGTTCGCAGCCGCAGCCTTCAACCCGCTGACCGCGGAGTTGCGCGCGGCGATCACTGCCTCCAGCGTCTCGCGCTCGTGCTTGATGTAGCCCTTCGCCGTCTCCACCAGGTTTGGAATCAGGTCGTAGCGGCGCGTGAGCTGGACATCGATCTGCGCGAAAGCGTTCTTGAAGGCGTTGCGTGCAGTGACCAGCCGGTTGTAGATGCCGACCAGGAAGAGAACGAAGAGAACAATGAGGCCTAATAAGATCCAGACAGCCATGCAACTCTCCTCAATGGACTCGGAGGCAGCCCGGAATGGTCACCCCCGAATGGTGGCGGATAGTGGGGGAGCCTGCCGCCGTAATCAATGCCTAGGGTACATTCCAATCGCTCCAGGTTCGCCAGAGCATGCGGGCGCCGACCAGACCGAGAAAGACTCCGAAGACTGCTGACAGCGTGCGCCGCGACAGTGCGTGTGCCAGACGAACACCTGCCGGCGCGAGCAGCATGGTCATCGGCGCGATCAGGAACACGGCGGGCAGGTTGACGAGCCCAACGGTGCCCCAGGGCGGGCCGGCATGGGTCGCCGCCAGCAGGAAGCCCAGCGTACCGGGCACGCTGATGAGCAGTCCAAAGAGCGCCGCCGTACCGACCGCCTTGTGAATCGGTTCGCCATAGAGACTCATGACGGGCACGCTCACCGTACCGCCGCCGATCCCCATGAGCGATGACACGAGACCGATCGCCGCCGGCAGCAGTGCCGATCGCCAGCCCCGCGGGACCCTCGCGCCAAGTCGCCAATCGCCAAACGGCAACATCATCTTGACCGCCACGGCGAAGGCAACAACACCGAAGATTGCCGTCAGCACCGAGCTTCGCGCGCGCGCCGCGAGCAGTGCGCCCAACCCCGCGCCGAGCATGATCGGAACGGCCCAGGCAGCCGCAAGCTCGCGGTCCACGGCGTCACGCCGTGCGTGCGCGCGCGACGATGAAATCGCCGTGGGTATGATCGTGGCGAGCGAAGTCGCCACGGCAACATGCATGCGGGCCGCCGCATCGACGCCGAGCAATCCGAATACGTAGTCGAGCGCCGGGACGATGACGATTCCACCGCCGACGCCGAGCAGGCCCGCCAGGAGACCGCCCAGGGCGCCGGTGCCGAGGAGCGCAAGGGCCATCGGCAGCCAGTGGGGCTCGGCCATCGAGCTCTCGCCGCGCGCTCTAGCGCGCCACGACTTCGAGCAGCGCCTGCTCCAGGATGCCGAGTCCTTCCTTCACGAGGGCGTCCGAGGCGGTCAAAGGAACCAGGAAACGGATGACATTGCTGCGCACGCCGCAGGAAAGAATGATGAGACCCTGGCGCGCCGCCGCCTGCACCAGCGCTTTCGTGAGGTCCGCGTCCGGACGCGAGGCGTCGCCCTCCTTGACGAGCTCCATCGCCACCATCGCACCGAGGCCGCGAATCTCGCCGATGCAGCGCAGGCGATTGCGATCCCGAATGTCGGCCAGGGCCTTGCGCATCAGCTCGCCGATCTCAATCGAGCGCTCGCAGAGCTTCTCCTCCTCGATGACATCCATGGCGGCAAGTCCCGCGGCGCAGGCGATGGGCGAGCCGGCGTAGGTGCCGCCGAGTCCGCCGGGCGCGGGCGCGTCCATGATTGCCGCCTTGCCGCAGACGGCCGAGAGCGGAAAACCGCCCGCAATGCTCTTGGCGAGCGTCATGAGGTCCGGCTCGACTCCGCTGTGCTCGATGGCGAACATTTTGCCCGTGCGGGCGAATCCGCTCTGGATCTCGTCGGCGACGAACACGATGCCGTGCTTGTCGCAGATCTCACGGAGGCTCCGCATGAATTCGAACGGGGCGACGTAGAAGCCGCCCTCGCCCTGCACCGGCTCGATGATGATGGCGGCGACGCGCGACGGGTCGACGTCCGAGTGGAAGATCTCATCGAGCGCCGCGAGCGACTCCGCCACGCTCACGCCGTGGTACGCAATCGGAAACGGAGCGTGATACACCTCGGCGGGAAACGGTCCGAAACCAATCTTGTACGGGACGACTTTGCCGGTGAGCCCCATGGCGAGCAGCGTCCGTCCGTGAAACGCACCGCCGAACGAAATGACGGCCGACCGCTTGGTGTGCGCACGGGCGATCTTGATGGCGTTCTCGACCGCCTCTGCCCCCGTCGACAGGAATATGGTCTTCTTGGGGGTTGGGCCCGGCGCCAGCCGGTTGATGCGATCCGCGAGCCTGACGTAGACCTCGTACTGCGTAATCTGAAAGCACGTGTGTGTGAAAAGCTGCAGCTGGTGCTCGACCGCCTTGCGTATCTTAGGGTGGACATGGCCGGTATTGAGCACGGCGATGCCGGCTGCGAAATCCACGTACCGCTTGCCGTCCACGTCCCACATTTCCGCGTTCACGGCGCGCTGGGTAAAGACTGGCAGCATGTTGGAAACGCCGCGCGGGACGGCGGATTCGCGCAGCTTCTGAAGTTCGGCATTGGTGGTCATGGACTTTTCTTCTTGAATGGTTTGGAGCGCGGTGACGAATGCGGCATATTCTCCCACTGCCGGGCGTGCCCGTCAGCCCTCGCGCGTGAGTTTGACCCTTATGGCTGCAGTCGGTAGATCCGTCTCGACGTCGCGGGCACGGCCGCGTGTCGTGTTGACCGACCATCCCTGGCCGGACGTCGACATCGAGCGCTCGCTCATCGAGGCGGCCGGCTACCACCTCGTCGCGGGACCTATTGAAACGGGCAGCGCCGCCGATGTCGAAGCCCTGGTGGCCGCTCACGACCCGGTGGCCATCATGACCTGCTGGGCACAGGTTTCGGAGCGCGCCATCGGGTCCCCGAGTCACTTGCGGGTCGTCACGCGCATGGGCGTCGGTCTCGACAACATCGCGATCACCGCTGCGAGCCAGCGCGGCGCGTGGGTGACGAACGTGCCGGACTACTGTGTCGAGGAAGTCTCCGATCACGTAGTCGCCCTCCTTCTCAACGCCTGGCGCGGCATTGCGCGCTTCGATCGCGAGGTCAAGACCGGCCGCTGGAATCCCGCCACGGCGCGCAATCGCCGCGTCACCGACATGACGGTGGGCATCATCGGCTATGGAAAAATCGGACGAGCCACAGCTCGCAAGCTTGCTGCTGGATTCGGCTGCCGGGTGCTCGTGACCAGCCCGTCCCTTGTGCGCTCGGGCGCCACCGGCGACGAGCTCGAACGTCGAATCACCGTGACGGATCAGGCGGCCATCCGACGTGAGGCCGATGCCATTGTTCTGCACGCACCGTTGACGGCGGCAAGTAGGCACATGGTGAACGATGTGTTCCTCGCCGCCTGCCGGCGCAAGCCGCTTCTCGTCAACGTGAGTCGCGGCGGCCTCGTTGACAGTAACGCGTTGATTCGCGCGCTCGATGCGGGACTCCTGAGCGGCGCGGCGCTTGATGTAGTCGAGGAAGAGCCGATGCCCCCCGCGCTCCTCGTCCACCGCGCCGACGTGACGATTACGCCTCACATTGCATTTTCGTCGGATGCGTCACTCGCCGAGCTTCGTCGTCGAGCCGCCGAGGAGATTGTGCGCGTCCTCAGCGGCGAACGGCCGCTGCATCCGTGCAACGTCCCGCGCGGCTAACTGCGCAGGCCACTCCCGCGCAGGATCTCGGGAATGTGGCTCTCCCAGCCGAGCGCCATCATGTGCACGCCCGAGCACAGCGGGCGCAGACTTCGCATCACGCGCTGTGCGATTTCGATGCCGATGGCGACCTCGTTGCCCGCATCGGCCGCCACCTGCATTTCGCTCAACAGCGCGTCGGGGACGTGAATGCCGGGGACGGTGCTGTTGAGCCAGGTGGCCATCTTGATGGACTTGAGCGGAATGATCCCCGCGAGCACGGCGACGCGCCCCGGTTTCACCGCCCCGAGGAATCGCTCGAGCAGGGCGGGATCATAGATCGCCTGCGTTTGCAGGAACTCGGCGCCGGCATCGATCTTTCGGCGTGTATTGTCGATCTCCTCGTCGAGGTTCTTCGCGGCTGGGTTGACCGTCGCTCCGAGGAAGAGAGTCGGCGTTCCCTGCAAGGGATTGCCGGCAAGATCGTGGCCCTGATTGAGCGCCTGCGCTGCTCGCAGCATGTCCACCGATGTGAGATCGAAGACGGGCTTCGCGTCCGGATGGTCCCCGTTCTTGGGTGGGTCGCCGCCCATGAAGACGAAATTGCCGAGGCCGAGTGCTGCCGCCCCGAGAAGATCCGCCTGGATGGCGATGCGATTGCGATCCCGTGCGGTGACCTGCACGATCGGTTCGATGCCACGCTCGAGCAGCAAGCGCCCAACCGACCGCGGGTCGATCGCCATGCGCGCCCGCGGCGATTCGGTCAGGTTGAATGCGTCGACCAGGTCCTTGAGCGCATCGGCCTTCGCGTAGATCTCCGAGAGATCGATCCCCTTGGGGGGCGTCAATTCCGTGGTGACAACGAAGGTTCCTGAACGAATCTTGCCTGCGAGCCGGGTCACTGACCCTCCTCGAATGGCAGGCCGGCGTAGTTTTCAGCGATGGTCGTGATGCCGGCGCGCGAGCCCGTGAAATAGTCGAGTTCCGCGAGCTGCAGGCGATAGGCGAGCGGATCGTCCGAGAAGCGATGCGTCATCGCCGTGAACCACCAGGAAAAGCGGACGGCCTTCCAGACCCGCCGCAGGCAGGTCTCGGAATAGCGGTCGATGAGCTTTGTATCGCCATTGCGGAAATACTCGACGAGCGCGCGATAGAGGATCCGCACGTCCGCGGCGGCTAGATTCAGACCTTTGGCCCCGGTCGGGGGAACGATGTGGGCCGCATCCCCGGCGAGGAAGAGCCGCCCAATGCGCATCGGCTCGGCGACGAAACTGCGCAAGGGCGCCACGCTCTTCTCGATGGACGTCCCCGTAACCAGCGCCGCGGCCGTTTCCGGCGGCAGCCGGCCCCTCAATTCGTCCCAGAAGCGCGCATCCGGCCAGCGTTCGACCTGCTCGTCGGCGGCGCACTGTACGTAGTAGCGACTGCGCGTACGCGACCGCATGCTGCACAAGGCAAAGCCGCGCGGGTGGTTGGCATAGATGAGTTCCTCGGCGACCGGCGGCGTCTCGCTCAGGATGCCGAGCCATCCGAAGGGATAGACGCGCTCGAAGATCTTCAATGCGTTTGCGGGCACGCTCTTGCGGCAGACACCGTGGTAGCCGTCGCAGCCGGCGATGAAGGAGCAGCTCACCTCGCTATCGCGGCCGGCCCTGCGATAGCGGATTCGCGGCTTGTCCGTGTCGATATCGTGCACGCTCGTCTGGTCGCATTCGAAACGCAGCTTTCCGCCTGCCGCGATGCGTGCATCCATCAGATCCTTGGTGACCTCGGTCTGCCCGTAGACGGTCATCGCGCTGCCGCCGAACTGCTTGACGTCGATGCGCTGGCGGCGTCCGGCAAACGCGATCTCAAAGCCGTCGTGCACCAGGCGCTCGCGCAATAGCCGCTCGCCCACGCCAGCCTGCACGAGGAGATCCACGGTCCCCTGCTCGAGGACGCCGGCACGAATACGACCTTCGACGTACTCGCGGCTGCGCTGCTCGATGACGACGTTGTCGATGCCGTTCAGGCTCAGGAGCTGTGACAGCAGCAGGCCCGAGGGACCCGCCCCGACGATGCCGACCTGTGTAGACTCGTTCACCTGCTCCTGTCCTTTCTCGATCCGCCGACAGAGTATATAAGAGTGGGCTTTTGGTTCAGCTGCCGGTCATCAACCTGAACAACGCCAGGATCACGCTGCCATGCACGTTCGCGAGCTCTTCGATCTGAGCGGTCGCATCGCTCTCGTCACCGGGGGATCGCGCGGCCTCGGACTGCAAATGGCTGAAGCGCTTGGGGAGATGGGCGCGCGCATTGCGATCACGGCTCGCAGGAGCGACGAGCTGGCGGAAGCCGCCGCGCGCCTGAAGAGCGGCAACATCGGCGTACAGACGTTCGTCGCGGACCTGGCGCAGCTCGCTGAAATCCCCGGCCTCGTGGATCGGGTCACGGGCGCGCTGGGACCCATCGATATTCTGGTGAACAACGCAGGCACGACCTGGGGCGCGCCGGCCGAGGACCACCCGCTTGAGGCGTGGCACAAAGTGATGAATCTCAACGTGAATGCGAACTTCGTGCTGAGCCAGGCGGTCGCCCGCCGCTCGATGATCGAGCGCCGCAGCGGCAAGATCATCAACATCTCCTCCGTTGCGGGGCTATCCGGCGGTGGCGCCGGAATCACGACCGTCGCCTACAACACCTCGAAAGCGGCGCTCATCAACCTGACGCGTTCGCTCGCCGCGGAATGGGGCAGGTACAACATCAACGTGAACGCCATCTGCCCCGGCTTCTTTCCATCCAGGATGAGCCGTGGCGTACTTGAGAAGATCGAAGCAAGCGTCATCGCCCAGACGCCGCTCCATCGACTTGGGGGCGAAGACGACCTCAAAGGCGTCGTCGTATTCCTCGCATCCGAGGCCTCGCGGCACATCACAGGCCAGTTCATCGCCGTCGACGGCGGCGCGTGGATCGCCTAAACGACTGCCGGCCGGTCGTCGGCGCTATTCTCCGCGCGATTTGCGCTTGACGTCCTGACTATGGGCGCGCTTGTAAGTCTGAATGTCCTTGAACTGCCCTTTGGCGTTACGCACTGCGTAGAGCTTCGTGCCCTTGCTGCTGCGATGGGTTGTCCGTTTGGCGGCCATGGCATGTCCCTTCGGGTGGATGTTGTTGTAACGTGCCGGACCATAGGACCACCCTAAGGGGACGTCAAGCGAGGACGGCGGATGGGCAAGCATTCGAGATTGGCGAAATGGCTCGGAGCCGCACTGCTTGTCATATGGGCGGCGCTCGCCATCCATCCACTCTTTCGCCAGGACTGGCTGCTCGAGAACATGCTCGTGTTCGTGTCGATGCCGCTGATCGTCCGCTTCGGCCCGGGACTGAAATTCAGCGATGCAACCTATATCTGCATGTTCGTGTTTTTCGTGCTGCATCTCATCGGTGCCCACTACACGTATGCGGAGGTACCGTACGCCCACTGGTACTCATCGCTCACCGGCCGTTCCTTTGCCGCCGACTTCCATGTTGAGCGCAACCATTACGACCGCCTGATCCATTTCGCCTATGGCCTCCTGATGGCGCGGGCGACGATCGAGCTTCTGGCTGCGCGCGCGCCGCCCAGCGGCATCTGGCGGTGGCTCCTCCCCGTCCTCTTCCTGAGTTCCCATTCGGTCATCTACGAGGTGATCGAAATGTTTGCGGCCCTCGTCTTTGGCGGCAACCTCGGTGTCGCGTACCTTGGAACGCAAGGCGACGTCTGGGACGCGCAGAAGGACATGGTCTTTGCCATGGTCGGTGCGGCGATCGGTGTGACGGTCTGGCTGCTCGCGATGCGACGCGCGAAAGTCGAGTGACTTGTCCGCTATGGCGCTCATGACCTCCGCGGATCTCGCGCCGCTCGCTGCGGCGCCGCCGGGCGAGCGCATTGCCTACGGCCGGGATCCACTTCAATTCGGGGAGCTGACTCTGCCGGCGGCGCCGGGACGCCATCCGGTCGTCGTCAACATCCACGGCGGCGTCTGGATGTCGGAGTTCACTGTCGAGCACAGTCGAGCGCAGGCTTGCGCTCTGGGGCAGAGCGGCATTGCTGTCTGGAATGTGGAATACCGGCGTGTCGGCGACGCGGGCGGTGGCTGGCCCGGAACCTTCCGCGATGTGTCGAGTGCCGTCGAGCACTTGCGTGAGCTTGCACGGAGCCACCCACTCGACCTGTCACGTGTGTGCCTCATGGGTCATTCGGCGGGTGGCCAGCTCGCGCTGTGGCTTGCGGGTCGGCACCGCGTGCCACGTGCAAGCGACGTGCACGTAGAGAATCCGCTTGCCGTTCGCGGCGTAGTCGCGCTGGCGCCGGCATCGGAGCTGCCGGAATTGCACGATCGCGCGATTTTCGAAGGCATCGTCGGCAAGCTCATGGGAGGGTCGCCGCGGGAAGTGCCAGAACGGTACGCGGCTGCTACTCCTGCTCGCCTGCTGCCGCTAGGCATCCCGCAGCGCCTGATCGTCGGCGAGCACGACGATTTCTGGGGTTGGAATGCACCCGCCTATTTCAAAGCTGCCCGCGCGGCTGGCGAGAAGGATATTCGTCTGGACGTCATTCCAGGTGCGGGACATTTCGAGTTGATCGCGCCGGGTACCGCGGCTTGGAGCGCAGTCACCGCGGCTGCGCATGACTTGCTCGACTAGTCTCTTTCTCGGCCTCGTACGCCTGCCGCGCACTGTCGATCAGATAGGCGTGCATCGCGTCGGAGTCCGCGGGCGAGAGCACGTCGCTCCAGGCGGGCATGCCCCTTCCCTTCAGCAATCCGCCCAGAACGATGTCTTGGAAGGCCGCGTGCGTTGCCGGCGACATGCGCCGCAGGTCGGCGGAAATTGACCGCGTCTGGTTCGGATGGCAGATGCCGCAGTTGCTCCCGAACAGCGCCGCGCCATGCGCAATCGTCGCGGCATTCGCCGTCTGCGGCGGCGGAGCCGGAATTGGATCTGGTATGGGCAGCGGCTCGCGCAGCGGTACCGCGCCGCCGCCGAGCTTGAACGCGAGAATGCGCCCCGCATTGCCGTACCGGTACGCAGCGGTGTCCGGATGCGGAACGGCCCAGCCACCGCCGCCCCAGCCGGCCATCACGGCGATGTATTGCACTCCGTTCACCCGATAGCTCATCGGCGCCGCGATGATCGCGGTACCGGTCTCGATGCGCTTCAGCACGTTCCCGGACGCCGCGTCCAGTACTTCGAGCTCGCCCGTGTCCTTGCCCTGAAATACGAGACCGCCGGCAGTGGCGAGTACGCCCGCATGATCCCACCAGGAACGGTCCATTGTTTTCCAGACCGTGCGCTGCGTGATTGGATCCCAGGCTTGCAGGAACGCGCGACCAGTGAGATCCGGACTGCCCTTGAGCAGGATGCCACTCGCGAGCGCGTCCTTGACCGGCGGCGGCAAGCTCTCCTTGTCGTCGAGAAGGTACGCGGAAAACACGAGCCCGATGCCGGCGTTGAATTGCCCGGGTCGATAACCCGTTTCATGGCTGATGTCGAAGAAGACATTGCCGAGCTCGATCGTCGGCAGATACACGAGACCCGTGTCCGGGCTATAGGCCATCGGATTCCAGCTATGGGCACCCACCGCCGATGGAAATATGAGCTTCGGACCCTGCGTGTAATCGGCGGCGCTGCGATCGATCGTGATTCGACCCGTCCTCGGATCCGCACCCCCGGTCCAGTTGGCGCGGGCGAATTTCGTCGCGGACACGAGGGAGCCGTTGGTGCGATCGAGCACGTAGAACAAGCCGTTCTTTGGGGCATGCAGCAGGAGCTTGCGCACAACGCCGCGCAGCTCGCGGTCGATGAGAATGAACGGAGCGTTGGAGTCGAAATCCCACTGATCGCCCGGCGTCTCCTGGTAATACCAGACGAGGCGCCCGGTCTTCGGCGAGATTGCGAGCACGCAGCTCGTGAAGAGATTGTCGCCGCCTGACGGCGAGCGTGTCGTTTGCGGGTACGTCTCCGCATTGCCCGTGCCGACATAGAGCAAATCGAGCTCCGGGTCATAGGCGAGACCGTCCCAGACCGGTCCGCCGCCGCCGTACTGCCAGGCGCTGTTGCGGTCCCAGGTCTTCGATGCGAGCTCGAGCTCGGGGTGTTCGAAGGGCTTGCGAGGATCGCCCGGCACCGTGTAGAAGCGCCAGCGCAACTGACCGGAGTCGAGCTCGTACGCGGTCAGGTATCCGCGCACGTCGAACTCGCCGCCGGCGTTGCCGATGACGACAACGTCCCCTGCGATCTGCGGTGCCCCGGTACTTGTGTAGCCACGCTTGCGGTCTGTGAACGTGTCAGCCTTCCAGACGACCGCGCCGGTGCGCGCGTCGAGGGCGTAAAGCCAGCCGTCGAGCGTCGCGACATAGACCTTGCCGCGCCAGACGGCGATTCCTCGATTGACCAGATCGCAGCAGGTCGCGCGCGCCACCTGCAGATCGACATTCGGCTCGAAACGCCACTTGAGCGCGCCGCTGGCGGCATCGAGTGCATACACGCGCCCGGCGACGCCGCTCGTGTACATGACCCCGTCGACGACCACCGGGGTCGCTTCGAGTCCGCGATTGGTGCCCGTGTCAAAGGACCACGCGAAACCGAGCGAATCGACATTACGCCCGTTGATCGCACCCAGCCGCGAGTAGTGCGTACCGCGCCAGTCGCCGCCCGTTGCGAGCCACTCGCCGGGTTCGTCTTTAGCGGCAAGGAGCCGGGCACGATCGATGTTGCCCGGTGCAGCCGCCGGGTCAACCGGCGACGCGTCCCGTTGATCGCAGCCGAGGATCGCTGCCGTCACCACGCAGAGCGCGAGGATTGCGACGGGAACGTGCAGTCGTCTCATGGCGAGAGGATTTGAACCTCCGACCTCTTGCACACCATTCGAAGAAAATGACACGACGTGGCACACCATGGGCATCTCGTAAGTTTATTGGATAAGTGAATTGCGCGTTGTGCCTGATGCAACGTGTTTCAATCGATCTCAGCGCGGACGTTACCTGGTAGGCGGCGCGATGAGGCGGGACACTCCCTCTTTGCCGTCTGCCGTACCTTCCGTGGGCCGCTCGCTGACCGATCTGATCTTCCATACGCCCAGCTCTATCGGACGGCCGTGCACGGGATCGACTCCCCCGATCCGGGCGATCTCCTGCAAATCTACCGCCCGTGTCTGAGCGAGCCGCACTAGCTCTGACGCGCTTGTGCTCGCCACGATCGCCATGGAGCTCTGATTGGCCTCGAGCGCGGCCACTGCTCCCTTTGCATCTACGAGACGAGTCTGTGTTCCGAGCAGGAACACCAGGCTCGGTTCGTGATAACCCACAACGAGCACAGGCTGGCCCGGTTCCGCGACGGACTCCGTCACCACCCGAGCCGCTCTGTCCGCGACCCACAGTCGCTGCAGCCGCGGCATCGCGATGCCGAATATCATCAGCGATGCAAGCATCCCACACAGTGCGGCAGCACCAACCGGCCGCTCGAGGCGTCCCACCCATGCTCTCACCGCGACCAAGATCAGTGTTGCGATCAGGATCAAAGTACCGACCACAGCGATGACATCGAATCCGGTTCCAAATCGCATGAGCGCAGCGACGATGGCCGCGACGATCGCGAGGCCCGCGACCACGAAGAGCACGACACCGATTCTTGAAGATGTGCGCGACGGTGGCCGGATAGCGCGCTGATCGGCGCACGCGGCCATCAGCACCGAGAGCATTGGAACGAATGGCAGCACGTAATGCGGCAGCTTGGTCGCCGCGAGCTCGAACAGGAGCCAGCCCGGGAGAATCGACGCGAGACAGAACCGTATCGGTAGATCCCATCGCCTGCGCCAGACGAACTCCGCCACTGACGGCAGCACAAGGGTCGCTGGCCAGAGCGTCAGGGGCGCCGCCAATGCATAGCTGAGTGGAGGCGCGCCATGCGATTCCTGAACTGAAACGAGCTTCGGAAGGATGTCCGTTTGCCACGCATGAACGAAGAATGAAGCTCCGCTCGACCGGAGCAACGCGACCGGCCATGGCAGCAAGACCAGCAGAAAGAGTGGAACGCCCCACCACGGCTGCAGCCGTTGGAGCCATCGCCAGTCCCGCTCGAGCAGCGACAGCGTGACGGCCGCGAGTGAGATTAGTGCCGGCCCGACGGGTCCCTTGATGAGAACGCTGGCCGCAAGACTGACCCAAAACAGCACGTTTGCAGGCGTCGAGCGCGATGCTCCGGGGCTCGCGCGAGAAACGTAAACGCGCGCGAGTGGCACGATCGTCCCGAGCATCGCTGCAAGCAGCAGCGCGTCGGCGCGCGCCTGGTGCGCTTGGCTCTGAACCAGCGGCAGGCTTGCGCAGAGCATGGCCGCGGAAAGCGCAGCCGCCCCGCCAAAAAGGATCAGTGCCAGCTCGTACGTGAGCAGCGCCGCAATCCAGACGGCAAGCACCGAGGGCAATCGGTAGGCCGCGATTCGATTGTGTTCGGGGCCGCCGAAAAGCGCCGCGGAGCCGGCCTGCAGCCAATAGGTCAGTATCGGTTTCTCATGGAGCGGCGCGTTCTGGAACCGGATATCGACGAAGTTGCCACTCTCGAGCATCTGCCGTGCCGGCTGCGCGAAATCAGGCTCGTCTCGGTCCACCGGCGGGATGCTGGACAGACCAGCCGCACCCAGGAGCGCGACCACGATCGTCAGCATCACTCTTGGGTAACGCCCGATTAAGGATTGGATAGCCACACTGGCTCAGGTGAAGCCCGGCCCGCGCGCTTGGTAGTTAGGCTGTCCGATCACGCTGCAGGGTCGCGTCGAATGCGCCGAGAATCCTTTTGACGCAAAGGTATTGCCTGTGTCTGCGGAAGAAACTGTTACCCGTGTGACCGGATTAGGCTCGGGAGAAATTGGTCGGGGCGAGAGGATTTGAACCTCCGACCCCTTGCACCCCATGCA
>Ga0153915_10003101_pt1 | contig 15168 bp, 16 predicted proteins | sample Opewatmetagenome_2_FD_107003 | JGI IMG/M metagenome (GOLD analysis project Ga0153915, IMG submission 107003) | Freshwater wetland microbial communities from Ohio, USA - Open water 3 Core 3 Depth 3 metaG | ecosystem: Environmental > Aquatic > Freshwater > Wetlands | place: USA: Ohio, Lake Erie...
GGATATAAGGAGTACGCCCAGGAAGTGAAGTACCGCCTGTTACCGGGAGTGTGGTGAGGAAAGAGATGGGATAAAGGAAGGGGTATGATAATCGATAAGGAATATATCCTCACTAGGTCAAACCCATGGCTAGCTTATTCTTATCATATTACTCTATAGCAAGAAACTATGAATCAAACCCCACCTGAAATAATTACAGCTACGTTAATTTTCATCGCATTTCAGCTGGTGATCGTGCTGGTGATCCTGATAGCTGGTCGATATTATCCAGCATTAGGCAGGTTTAGAGATCGAATGATCTCGAAATGGAAGCCTGCGCTAGCCATTGCCGGATTGTACATCCTGAGTACAGGGTTGGGAGGCAGGGGTATCTTGAATCCATACATGCTGGCGATTTTCTGCCAGGCACTGCTAGGATTGACGATTGCCTCCAGCATCGAAGGATTTGAGCCGCTCCCAGTTACCAATGCCTTGATCCAACACAATCAGATCGTCCGACAAACGGTATTGATGCTCGTAATTTCAATTTTGGCGGTTGTACCAGCATTGTTGATCGGAACGATCGACCTGGATATTGGTAGACAGATATTCGGAGAAGCCAACTATACTCAGCAAGCCGCGTCCACAATAACCAATTTAGCACCCAATAAATGGATGGTATTTTTCCTGTTATTGGCAGGTGCGGGCATTGCAGAAGAAATGACTTACCGGTTGGTCTGCCTATAAATTATTTGGAAACTCACCAGGCGAAAATGGCTGGCAATCCTTATTTCAGCAGTACTTTTTGGTGTGTACCACCTCACACCCCTGAGTGGGATGTACCGAACCAATTGGCAATTCCCGATCTCACAGTTTATCGCTTCGACGCTTATCGGATTGGTCTGGGGATACTTATTCATAAAACGTGGCTTCGAGACGGCTGTGCTAGGTCATACATTAAGCGACTGGCTGCCAATGATGCTATTTATGAGATAACGTCCTGCTCCAGCTGGTTGATCTCTATGTTCTATAAAGGAGGGCGACATGAAACGAAAGGCACTCGTGATCATCGAAACCGTGTTTGGTGTATTGGTTCTTGCAATCATCCTGATATGGCCAGCCGCCCCTCTCTGGGCACGCCTCGGAGCGAAACCGATGTGTATCCAGGGCAGCTTCCCTAAAATTAAATTCGTTTCTTGCCCACAGACAACGAATCGGGTCGAGATCACTGCAATACCCACCCAGAATAAGCAGGCACCGATTCCCATTATCGTAGATGATGACGGCAGCCCGGATGGTGTCATCGCCCTGCTGTACTTCCTGAGTAACCCGCTTTTCGATATTCGAGCAATCACGATATCGAGTGGTGAAGCCCATCCCGACTTGTTTGCGCCTCAGATGATCAAGTTCCTGACGGAGCTGGGGAGAGCAGACATTCCCGTCGGTGCTGGCAGAGCCTCACCACTAAAAGGGAGTAATGCCTTCCCCGACCCGTGGCGGCAAGGTAGCGACGATTTCTGGGAGCTTACCCTAGCGCAAATGCCAACTTCTACAGAGCCACACCAAGCGGCTGAGCTGATAGTGGAAACGCTTAACAATTCGATATCTCCCATGATGATATTCGTTAGTGGCACGCATACCAACCTGGCTGAAGCTCTGCGCCTCAATCCAAGCATCAAAGAACACATCGCTGGGGTTTATGTGATGGGTGGCAGTATATATGTCCCTGGGAATATCGAGAGTGATTGGCCGTCGATTCATAACCGTGTAGCTGAGTGGAACATCTGGGTTGATCCGGTTGCAACTGACGAAGTGTTCGGGTCTGGGCTGCCACTGCACCTCATACCGCTCGACGCTACCAATCAAGTCACCTGGACGGAAGCGGATGCACTCAGCTGGGCCAGCTCGGAAACATCCGAGGGTGTGATTGCGGCTGACATCCTAAGCTGGATCCTACATTCCTGGTCAACCGATAATGCTTACATTTGGGACCTGGCTGCAGCAGTTGTCATGGCCGACCAGAGAATGTGCCCGGAGGTTCCACTCGCCATGGACGTGGTTATCGAAGCGGGTTCTGAGCTGGGGCGCACAGTCGTCGGAGATGGCACCGCTAATACTCTGGTTTGCCTGGAGCCAGACGCAGCACAGATCAAGCTAAGTGTTGTTGACATACTGGGTAAACCTTAGGTGCCAAATCTAAACCAAATGCTGCTAATCTTCACAGGCAAACCATTGATCCATAACAAAGAGACGGGTAGCTGAGGAATTTTAATTCTGTGGCTAGAAATGGCGCGATAATGGAGATGGTGTCAGGCTGGTCCTGCTGCTGGGTGCGAGCCTAACCATTGGAAGGCTTCATCATTAACACACAAATAATGACTGATCGAGACAAGATATTCGCGAATCAGACAAGGAGATCTAGATGTCCGAAAAACCAGTGTTAGGGAACTCATTCAGCATGCCCAGAGGAGCTCCGCTATATACAGCGCCTCCTTATCATACCCGGGGCAATCGGTCCATCAGCGTCCTATTCCAAACTACTCCCGAGACGCTCCGAGAGTTAGTTCCAACTCCATTAGTATTGAATCCAAATTCCCTGATGTTCGTCTACTTCGCCCAATTCAACGTGGTAGCTCCCCAGAAATTTGCTTACCAGGAAGCAGGGATTGGTGTGCCAGTCTCATTCATAGATACTCCAGGTCAATATGCTGTTTACCTCTATCTTGACCATGCAGGTGCGATAGTTGTAGGTCGGGAGATATATGGTTGGCCAAAGAAAGATGCCAAAATCTCTTTCACCGAGAATGACATGGTAATCTCAGCTCAAGTGGAACGGGAAGGCGTCCGGCTGATAGATGCCACATTGCATCGATCAGATAGGATTGATCCGCTACCCAAGCAACCCAATCTGCCCTGGTTCAATCTGAAGCTCATTCCCTCTGTAAAGAAGGACGCTCCACCGGATGTAATGCAATTGACCTCCATGCAGATCGAAACAGAGCTCAAAGAGGTTCAAATTGGCTCGGCGACATTAAAATTCGGTTCGTCTCTTCTTGATCCATTGGGAAATATCCCAATTGTGAGAATAATAGAAGGCAGGTATACAGTCGACGATGGCATCTTGGCTTATGGAGATGTCATCTATGACTACCTCGCCGAAAGCAAAGAATGACCTCAACCCAAATTGTCGATTGTGGTCGTATTCCGTAAGTGACAAAAAAAGTAAAAGGAGGTAACCATGAAAGAGTTTAAGGATAAGGTAGCCGTCATCACTGGCGCAGCCAGCGGCATCGGTCGCGCATTAGCTGAGCGATGCGCACAAGAAGGGATGAAAGTGGTTTTGGCTGATATTGAAGAAGCAGCCTTAAACCAAGCCGAAAACGAGCTAAGAGCAACAGGTGCACGTGTTCTTTCCGTGAGGACTGACGTTTCCAAAGCGGGCGACATTGAGCTATTGGCACGGAAGACGCTCGATACTTTTGGAGCAGTTCATCTGCTTTTCAACAATGCTGGAGTCGGTGCAGGCAGCACAATTTGGGAAAGCACTTTAGCAGATTGGGAGTGGGTGATAGGAGTGAATTTGTGGGGGCTCATTCATGGGATCCGAATTTTCGTTCCCATCATGCTGGCACAGGATACAGAATGTCATATTGTGAACACTGCGTCGCTTGCGGGATTGTTACCATATCATCCAAGCTCCCCATACCAGGTTTCGAAATATGGAGCTGTAGCGCTCTCGGAGAACTTATACATCTCACTGGCGCAAATGAAATCAAAAATCAAAACCTCAGTACTATGTCCGGGATGGGTGAAGACCAGGATAATGGATTCAGCTCGGAACCGTCCTGCTGAGCTAGAGAATGAGCCAGGAAATGTGCTAATAACGCCAGAAAGCTTGGCGGTCATTCAAAGTATGATCCAAGCTATAGAGACAGGGATGTCACCACATCAAGTTGCTGACGACGTCTTCAAAGCCATCATCAATGAGCAGTTCTACATTCTCACTCACCCAGACTTTAATCCCGAGATTCAAAAGCGGATGGAGAATATTATTAACCTACACAATCCGGCATAGTGTGCAAACTATATCACGATCGTCTTTATCAATGAGATGCATCGTTATTAGTTAGCATAGAACCATGCATATGATTTATAGATGGCAACCATAGCCTGTGGTAGGTGTGCTCTGCGAGAATGTGCGATTATTAAATAAGGTTCCCTCAGGTAGAAGATGATGAAAAAATTGATTGGATTGAAACCACAATGGGCGTTGGGAATTTTCGTCTTGCTCGACATCATCTGTATAGGTATGGGGATGGGTGTGCCTATCTTCTGCATCCTGTTCGGCTTTATCGTTGGATGGTTTGCGGCTAAATATGTCACTGCTACGCTCACACCGGTGCCGCAGGTATTTCGAAGGGTCCTCTGGTACGCCATGCTGACCGCATCAATCACCCTGCTGGGAATGGCGGTAATCTGGGGACCTACCATATCATTTTTGTTCGATCCTGCAAGAGACATAGCGAACACAGGTGTTCCGATGATCCTTTATGAGCCCTTGCCGAGTTTTATCGGCTGGCTCGTATTGATGATCGTGATTTCACCGTTTCTACAATTATTGACCACCCTGTTTGGGGCTTACCTGGCATTACTCGGTTGGCTGAATGAAGGGAAAAGTACCAGCAAAAGCTAGTTTTAAACCTAGTGCGCTTATAAACCAAGCACACTCTCAAGTTATGCGCCTAACATCCTCTCCGGCTGACGACGGCTATATGTAATATCCATGCATGTCGGCAGAATTTACACCCAAGGAAGATGATCTTAGCTGTCGTGCGATTGATGAGCCACCAAATCAGACCTGATTACCAAGTATAGTTTGCAATGCATATTCCAACTTTATTATGAAAAAATTCTAGAAACTCAGAATGACAAAAGCAGAAGACTATAAAAAGAAACTACGTGAATTTTCCATTTGGGATTCATTTTTACTTGAGGAATCGGGACTACCGGGACCACGAGGAAACATTGAATTAGCCCAAGTGGTCGCAGATGAAGGCGATCGGCAGCTCTTTCTCCGATACATAACCTACACCGTCGATCAAGCGCCAGTGAATTCGCCCTATGAATTCCTTGCCTTCTGCGGCGTTGTGGGCCTTGGGCGATTGGTAGCTGAGGGTGACAACGACCTTTTAAAAATCTTACGACGATGTGCGTCCGATCCGCGTTGGCGCATACGTGAGGCTGTTGCAATGGCCCTTCAACGACTGGGGGAAGTGAATATGGAGCAATTGATTGCGGTAATGGGTGAGTGGAGTCACGGAACCTTGCTCGAGGAAAGGGCGGCAGCGGCTGGACTTTGTGAGCCCAGGCTTTTAGGTCAAAGCGTGTATGCACGAAAGGTACTAGGGGTGTTGGACCAGATTACGGCGAGTATCGCGCAGGTGGACGATCGTCGCAGTGAAGATTTCTTGGCTCTACGAAAAGGTCTGGGGTATTGTTGGAGTGTGGCAGTTGCTGCCCTCCCCACAGAGGGCAAAGCGCTGATGGAGAAGTGGCTCCACAACACAGACAATGACATTCATTGGATAATGAAGGAAAATTTGAAAAAAGCACGTCTAGCTCGGATGGATGTGGATTGGGTCAAGAAATGGCAGGGCGAATTTATAATGAAGGAGGTGTAGCATGAGAATTTGGAGGATCATTCTTCCGATATTCCTACTTAGCTCAGTAGCTTGCGGAGGTTTGCACCCTACCCCGCGTGAATCTGTGACAATAAGTAATCTGCAAACATCCGAGGCAAAATTCGGTCAGATTGCTGGTGGCCTCCCGGAGACCTGGAATACCAGGGATGCGCAGGCGGTTAAGGACCTGTTCACAGATGATGCTGAGGCATACGACAGAAGCTTCGGCGACCATGTAGTGGGACCTGACCAGATTAGGGGTTTAATCGCCATGGTATCAGCCTTTGGCCCCAATTGGGAAGCACGTCAGACAGACCGGTATATCGGAATGGAAAATGGGCTGGTCGTAGATGAATTGTGGAACATCAAATTTGGAAATAACTCATACACAGAAGACCACCCGATGATTGAGATCGACTGGCTGCAAACCGAGGATGACCGCATCTCCAATTGGACTATCTTTTATGGTCTGGATATCCTAGAAGAGCAAGCAGTTCCAACATCTCAAAGACTCGAACAGGCAAGGTCTTTGCTATCTTCCTATCAGGCAGCCTGGTCTTCAGGAAAAGTGAAAGCGGTTGCGCAGCTTTACTCTGATGAGGCGGTGAGGGAGGATATGGTATTTATGGAGCGACAGGAGGGGCAAAAGGCGATCGAAACCTTTGCAAAGTCGTTCTTTGGTTGGTATCCAGGCGCGCAGTGGCATATCTCGCTTGAGTTCGGGGAGGGTAGAGGAGATGCACCCATAACAGGTGGGTTGTACAGCGTCAAGGTGAACGACCAAAATGGACAACCCTGCGAGGTTAAAGTGGCAGTCCTGCTTCAGACGGCTGAGAACTTGATTACCCAGGAAAAGTTATACTACGAAGCTCAATCCCTGATCAGCTGCGGATGGGCACGATGAGAATCCAACAAAACGCCGATAGAAACTGTCTATACGGAAATAACTGGTTGACAGATACGAGCCAAAAAAAATTATCCTATGATGGAAGCTTCTCACTATCAAAATGACAACGAGAGAACCTACGAAGAGTGAACGATGATCAAAAAATTATTCGATTGGACGCCGCGCGATATCGCCTTTTGGGAAAAGATACGCCAAAAAGGGCTGCGATATTTCATCGGCTGGTATGGAATAGTCATCACAGGTGGACTGTTGTTGATCGTGTTCGGATTGGTGACGTTTTTTATCTGGCTCAGGCAGGTTGTGGGCGCACAAATTACACCTGCAAGCCTGATCTTCCTTGTTGGACAGCTGATCTTTGTGGCGCTGGTGTGCCTGGTAGGAGGGATCGTCAACAGTCTGATCAGCTGGGTAGTGGAGGAGAGGTTATACCGCAAGTATAAAGCACGGAATGAGTGAGAAAATTAGTTCCGAGCCATGGTGAAGATAGGAGAAACCAATGGATAATTTCTGGAGCAGACCGATAGGCGTGACCGACCTGGCAGAAACGAATTATTGGGAATATTTCGGTGCCCGGCTGGTAGAGCATGCAGCCATCTATCCAGGAGCATTTCTATTGGATGTGGGCTGCGGCACAGGATCGTCGCTCTTCCCGGCAGCGAAAAAAACCGGATCGCGTGGATTTACGCATGGAATAGACATTTGTCCACATTGAATACCCACGGCACACTCTAGGATAGAGCAGCAAAAATTGGAGAATGTTACTGTACTGTTCGCCGATGCCAGGAACCTGAGTTTCCCGGCAGGTACGTTCGATATCGCGTTATGCGGCTTCATGGGTTGGGACGATTGCTTTGATTTCGTCAATTTCAAATTCACCCAGCCGAACTCAAAAGCCACAGAAATCTACCGTGTTTTGAAAGATGATGGTCGATTCGTATGCTGCGCTTGGGAGGCACAGGATGATTTGGCCTGGATGGAAGAAGCCATGCTTCGATACTACCCAGCCATTTCGCAAGATGTCGAATACCTGACACGTCGCCCTATCGGGATGTCATATGAAAAAGCCAAAGGGTACGAGATTATCCTTCGTGCCGCGGGTTTTAAAAATATTGAGGTTTCCCGAGAGAAGGCGGAATTTGTATCCACCGACGAAGAAGAATGGTGGCGCCAGATGCAATACATCGGTTGGGATGTTTTCTTTGAGAAAATCAGGGTTGAAGATGAGCAAAAACCTCAAAGGATTAGGGAAGCGATACTCACAGACCTTCAATCTTACAAGCACCTGGATGGGATTCACTTCACCAAGTCTGTATTTTTTGTCAGTGGTGAAAAATAATTAAACGTTTATCATATAGTTCCGCGGTTGTCATAGCGAGATTTGATCGGCCGGGGAAGCACACCTGGTTTGCAATTACAGCATAGAAGGAGAATGACATGTCACCACAACTCATCAAAATCATCATCGCGGGTGTACTCCTTATACATGGGTTGGGTCACGGCGGAGCAATTGGAGCATTGATTGCCATCGACCGAGGGGTGCCCAGTGGTAAATGGCTGGCGGCGCGTTCGTGGATGTTCCCCAAACTGGCTCCTCAGGCAGCCAAAATCATCGCCATCATCCTCTGGGTGCTATCGCTGCTTGGATTCGTGGTAGCTGCCCTTTCATTCTGGGGCATCCTGGTCCCCGGGGACATTTGGAGACCTCTGGCTTTGATCTTTGCATTTATTTCATTCGTTGGAATTGTTCTTTTTTGGGGAACCTGGCCAATGTTCAACACACTGGCTGCCCAAGCTGTGAATCTGGCGGTGATCATCTCCCAGCTGTGGCTGCACTGGCCAGCGAAGGATATGTTTGGCAAGTGACAACTTGATTCTGGAGGCAGGTATGAAACCAACTACTCAGGATTTCTATACTAATCAAACGACAAAGCTGCTCAGGGATTTTGACCGCATGATTCGAAAGGTCAAAGGTCCGATCACAGCCCGGTATGGGAATGAACGATCTATAGAGATGGTTGCATCAGTGCGGGAAGAATACCGTCACCTGATCCCTGTCTTGCCTTATGTGGGTGGAGAGCAGCCATTTACCCAATTTGTCATCTCCAGCGGTTGGTTCCTGGCATTTTTCCGGGTGATGCAAGCCCATGGAGAGCAGGTTCGTGATACGGGTGAACTGGCTTATCTGCTATCACATACCTACATGGAGAGAGTGCCCGGGTTTGCTGGACGTTTGCTAGGATCTATGAATTTTTCTCCAAGGTACCTGACCAAACTGCGCCAACGGGCAGAGGAATCCCAAAAGCGCCCGTACCCACGCGGCTATGTTTTCAAATATGTGGAGGGTGATGGGGTAAATTTCGATTACGGTGTGGATTATCACCAGTGCGCCACCTGGACGCTTTTTCAGGAGCAAGGTGCGGCGAAGCTCACCCCGTACCTGTGCGCGTGTGACTACCTGTACAGCGAGATGCTGGGCTGGGGGCTCACCCGCACCACCACATTAGGCGAGGGTGGAGAGGTATGCGATTTCAGGTTCAAGCGGGGTGGAGCAACGAGAATCGTCTCGACGGTGTTGGAATTGGGATGACAAGATGACGGATATTGTTACAATCCACAGTATCCAGCTGCGTGAAATGACTAGGGATGACCTGCCCATCTTCTTCGAGCAGCAGCTTGACCAGGAAGCCAACTATATGGCAGCCTTCACTGCCAAGGACCCCAGCGACCATCAGGCTTTCGATGGGCATTGGGGTAAAATCCTGGCGGATAAGGGTATCCGCATCAGAACCATCCTGTATGATGGTCAGGTAACAGGATCAGTGCTGTGCCATGCCTGGGGTGGTGAACCTGAGATCAGCTATTGGTTGGGGAAGGAATTTTGGAACAGGGGCATTGCCACCCGAGGGTTAGCACTCTTCCTGGATGTGGTGCCTGTACGGCCCTTGTATGCCCGGGTAGCCAAGGATAATATTGCCTCGATTCGCGTATTGGAGAAAAATGGGTTTGCACTGTCGGGGGAAGGCAAATGGTAATCAAATGCACGGGGGAAAGAGATCGATGAACTGGTGTGGGTTCGAAAGGAATAAGTAATGTTGGGCAGGTATGCTCCAGCCTAAGTTTGGACAGCACCAGGTACGCCTAAGATGAATAATCAGATATCTTTATCAGCCAACCAGTTAAGTATAAAACCGGCTACTTCCTCCCATCCCTCCTGACCTACAATGAAATGGGTGCGACCAGCAAACTCCTTGAAGGCAATTTCTGAAGAAGATGACTTATATCTTCTATAATTTGTCCGATTGAGCGAGGCAGGGATCAGGTGGTCGGCTGAGCCTGCAATCAGCAACAAGGGTGGGTGGGGCTGTTTAAAATCAATTTTCGCCAGCAGAGAATCTCGAGGAACCCGGCGAGATTCAGGTACCACATATCTCTCATAAGCGAGGCGTTGCTCGGAGAGTGGCATTCCGTTAACGAAAGTATATTGAAAACGCGGGAATGTCATTTCGATGGGATCTCGTTGAGACACGAATGGTGTGATGTGCGGCCAATTGGATTTTAAGAACGGCCACTTGGTCGTAAGCACACCCATGGGTGGGGCCGAATCTATTGCGACACCTGCTGCTGCCAGATCCCTCTGAAGCAGTAATTGCATTACCAACCCGCCCATCGAGTGACCGATGAGGATCGGTTTTTCAGGCAAAGCTCTGATCACGCTGGAGTAATGGATGAGAACATCATTCAAGGTGAGATGTCCCAGCTGTGGGTCAGGATGTTGTTTACGCAGAGTATCAACGGATAAGTCCCTACCAGGCCAGGCAGGTGCAAGGCATTTGTATCCTCTGGATTGGAAAAAATCCATCCAGTGTTCCCAGGATAAAGGATTCATGTACATACCATGGATAAATACGATAGTTTGAGTGTTCATAGTTACCTCCCTGGACTAATTATATCTCTTTTATCTTAATTTGTGCGGGAAGCTTGACTGAGTTAAGAACCCAGGCGAATATTAGTACTCCGGCCTCGTCTCGGATGATGTATTCCCCTTCTATTATGGATGCAGCCTACCCTAGGAGGGCTTTTTCTTATACTCCGAGAGATAACTTGCGATCGTCGACAGGGCTGAGATGAAGCCAAGGACGATTTGGAGCAGCAGGATGAACCTACCGACATTATTGGTGATCCAAGCGAAGCCGAAGTGCATGGCTGATGGGAAAGGGTCAGCCAAATGTGCAAAATTGAATGGAAAGTGATTCCAGAGCCAGATTGAGCCGATTGCCTGGGTTAGATCCGAAACAGCTTCCAAGGGACGGGCAGGATTGGTACGTCCTTGAATTGCGCGTTGGATGGGAGCTCCCATCGAGATCACAATGGGTCCGTATAAAGCGAGCATTTCCACCGTGCCAAAATTATCGATAAAGAAACCGGTCTTTTTCCATTGGTGGTAGGCGAAGAAAACCAATAATAAAAGCATTAAAACAACTGTATATAACCCCGCCCAACGGCGGATAGGGGTCATCATTCTTGTGTCTTTATTATCTCCGGCAGGTTGCATATTTTCTCTCCATCAATGAATCTCCCACACGAGAGCTGGTGTTTAAAAAGCGGCGTTTCCATTTAATAGCAATGAAAATGAGCTGACTAAAATATTTAATTGAGCTGTTCTGACAGTACTCAGCCTGTACAGGTACGAGGATGAGCAAGTTGGGAAGGTTAGATTTTTCAAGCATTTTAATTCCCTGTTACTATCTTATCAGAATTTTCACAGGACGTTTATTTTATGGGTGCAAAGGTGAGATTTGGTCGAAAGGAGTGATATAACAATTCTCCGTCAGTCAATTGGTCCAGGCAAGGTGTGTCTCTACTTTCTATGGCATAATTCACTATCTACTATCTGGTAAACCAGTAAAGCAGGGTAACCCTCCAGCCTGCGCTTGCAGGATGACCTGCCAAAGCAATATAAATTAGTCACACACCAGGTAACGATTTTAATAGAACAGAAACTAGGAGCGCCTGCATGCCCACCCCCCTCACCCCACTGCACCAACTTATCCAGGATCATTGGGATGCCTGGGTGCATTTTGACCCTTTCTTTGCCACCTACGTCGGTGACCAACGCTTCAATGATCGTCTGCCATCTGCCACTGAGGAGACTTACCAATCGTGGCGAGAACAGCTCAACGAATACCGTAAACGTTTGGCAGAGCTTCCATGTCAATCGCTTACCGCCTCGGATCAGCTCAATCACCAGCTATTCAGCCAGCTTCTGGAAGATGAGTATGCTGAACTTGGGTTTCATGCATACTGTCTACCCATCTCACGTACAGCTGGATTCCACTTGAGCTTCCCCGACATTTTCCAGGTGATGCCATTCGAAAACCTGCAGGATTTTGAAAAGTATATCTCTAGGCTAAATGAATTCAAACGTTTCACTCTCGAGAATATCGAGCTGATGAGAATGGGTTTACGCTCCGGTTATCAGCCACCTCGCTGCACCCTGAGCGATGTGGACAAACAGCTCAATGCACAGATCATTTCTGACCCAGCGGAAAGCGCGCTGTACCACCCCTTCAAGCATTTTACTGCCCAAATCAGCGAATCATCCCGCCAGAAACTGTGCGAAGCAGCGCAGAAAGTAATCCTCAGCTCAGTGGTACCCGGCTACCAGGCGATCTTACAGTATATGGAGGAGGAATATGTGCCTGCGAGCCGTGAGAGCATTGGATGCATCGATTTACCGGAGGGTGAAGCATTCTATAGCCACCGGATACACTATTACACTTCACTCCACCTGTCTGCCAAGCAGGTTCACCAATTAGGGCTGGAGGAAGTCCGACGCATCCGATCAGAGATGGAAAAAGTAATCCAAAAGACTGGTTGGAAGGGAACGATGCCGGATTTCTTGGAGTTCCTGCGCAAGGATCCAAGGTTTTACGTTACCACAACCGAGATTCTATTGGAAAAAATCGCTCTGGTGCTCAAGCGCATGGATGGCGAGCTACCGCGCCTATTCAAGACCCTACCGAGAATGCCATACGGCATCCGGGCAGTACCTGATTATGCGGCTGTAGGTGAGACGGCGGCGTATTATAACCCAGGCTTGGGGGATGGGACGCGTGCCGGGGTGTATTACGTCAACACCTATGACCTTACCTCCCGTCCATTGTATGAGATCGAGGCATTGTCGTTCCATGAAGCCGTACCAGGGCATCACTTGCAACTGGCGCTGCAAGCGGAGCTGGTAGATCTGCCTATGTTCCGCCGTTATTGCGGCTACCAATCCTTTGTGGAAGGTTGGGCACTATACGCCGAACGCTTGGGTCTGGAAGTGGGTTTCTACACCGACCCGTACTCTGATTTTGGTCGTTTAAGTTATGAGATGTGGCGCGCCTGCCGGCTGGTGGTGGACACCGGGATGCACGCCCTGGGATGGTCGCGCCAACAGGCCATCGACCATCTGGTGGAGAACACTTCTTCTACCTTGCTGAATATCATCAACGAAATCGACCGGTATATCGCCTGGCCAGGCCAGGCATTGGCGTACAAGCTGGGGGAACTGAAGATCCGTGAGCTGCGAGCACGGGCAGAGCATAAGCTGGGTGATAAGTTCAACCTGCGCGAGTTCCATGACGTGCTACTGCTGTCGGGAGCCGTGCCGATGGATGTGTTGGAGGGGATGGTGGAGGAATGGATTTTGGCCAGCAGGTAGCCGTTAGCAGTTAGCTGTTAGCAGTTAGCGGTTAGCAGTTAGCTGTTAGCAGTTAGCTATTAGCTGTTAGCTAATGGCAATAAGGAATTTGCGATTACCTATTCGCGAATGACGATAAGGAATTCGCATTTAGAATCAGGAAGATACCTGGTGATTACCAGCTCTGCGATCTCCGACCGTTGGTAAATCTTCACTGACTAAAGATATTTAACTCTGACGATGTTCCCGGTAGTAATTGCTCGATTACTCTATGAGGATTTGAAATGGGTCACTACGGCTACATCATAGGGATCCAAAATTATTTCATTCCCAACTAACCGATTTTTCAAATGCTCATACCCAGACCAAGGCAGATGAATTCGTTGATTAGATCGATCATGGTTTATCAGGATGATAATGTCACCATGTTTCGAGTCTACGCGTTTACAGGCTTCAACTCCGGCGGGAGTCTCCAATACCGGTTGTATGGCTGCCTCCCGGGTTATCATTTGGAGAAGCAGTTTCTGACTCACATCATCCAGGTAAGCCCCAATATAGGTTATTGTACCCCTGCCGGTGTGATGTCTTGTGATGGCCGGTTGTCCATCCAACCAACCATTGCTCTCACCATAGGTTGCAAGCACCTGTGTTCCCTGTGACTCTCTAACTCGCAACCGTTCAGCCCAGATACTGGAAGTGCCCTTCCAGCCATCTCCCGCAAGCTCCACCGGGGTCATCAGAGCGTAATATTCTTCCACCTCGACTCCGCTAAACTCCGCCAGGGCACCAGGCTGGCGAGTGGGCAAGAGCGCATTATAACCATCCTTCATGCCACATCGCAGGGTAAGCACCAGATTACCGCCATTTTCTACAAAGGCTTTCAGATGTGCTACCCTTTGATCATTCAAAACCAGTAATGCTGGGGCAATCACAAGCTTATAATCTCCCAAGCTTGAATCGGCTGACAGGATATCGACCGAAATGTTCATCGACGCAAGAGGCCGGTAATAATGTAGAAAATGTGCTACATAATCGAAATCTTTGTGGTGGGGTTGCCATTGGATCGACCAGCGGCTATCGTAGCAATTTAGCAAGGCTACATCTATCGCAAGCTCAGATCCAGCCAACAGGTCTGATGTGGATGAAAAATCTTGCGCAATCTGCTGGGCTTCTGAGTAAAAAAGGCGGGGCTGACTTGAGGTATCCAATAACGTTCCATGATATTGTTCTTGCCCGTTTAATGCAGAACGCCATTGCCAATAGAGGACAGCGTCTGCGCCATGACCGACCGCATGCCAGGCCATGGCGCGGGTCTCACCCTTGTCCAGCACATTATTGACAGGCTTCCAGTTGACATTCCCTGGCTGGGTTTCCATCAGCCAAAAATTCTTGCGTTTATACCCACGCACCAGGTCATGAGCCGCACCTGAGGTCAGGTAGTCATGGTTTCCCATACCCACATACCAATCCCAGGAGGCGATATCCAGATCCTCACACATTGCATAATGGTCATAGCCGTCATGCCATTCCATGAAATTGTGGGTAATCCAACCCCCCTGACGTATATGAGGACGAATTTCGTCAATTTGTAAACGCAGAAAACGTTGGTAACTTAACGTCATAAAATGTTTAAATTCCAGCATCAATCCGGGATTATGCGGACCGATCGGAAGTGGGATCTGATCCCAGGAATTGTAGGTTTGGCTCCAATAAGCAGTCGTCCAATGCTGATTAAGCTGATCCAAGGTTCCATATTGTTGCATCAAATATTCTTGAAAGAGCTTTTGGCAACGAGAGCAATAACAATAGCGATTAAACTCATTGTCAATCTGCCACCCGATGATATGTGGATTGGTGCCGAGGGTTACGGCCATTTCCCTTACCAGGCTGCGTACGGCGTGGTGATACTCGGGTGA
>Ga0153915_10003102_pt1 | contig 15166 bp, 13 predicted proteins | sample Opewatmetagenome_2_FD_107003 | JGI IMG/M metagenome (GOLD analysis project Ga0153915, IMG submission 107003) | Freshwater wetland microbial communities from Ohio, USA - Open water 3 Core 3 Depth 3 metaG | ecosystem: Environmental > Aquatic > Freshwater > Wetlands | place: USA: Ohio, Lake Erie...
CCCGAGCGGCACCCAGGACCCGCAGCTGTACGGGGCGGCGATCAACTGGGACTACGGGCCGGTCTCCGTCATGGCCGGGTACGAGATCCACGACGACGGCTTCGCCCTCGTCGCGATCAACGGCGCCGCGGGGGGCGCATTCGGGTCCACTGCGGCGAACATCGCCGGGACCGCCACCCAGGCGATCTCCTCCGCCGACAGCGCCTGGCGCGTCGGCGCCGGCTATCAGCTCGATTCGCCCGCCGGGGCGACGACCGTGGGCGCGCTCTTCGAGCAGCTCACGCTGAAACAGGGCGGGGCGCCGGCCGGCGCGGTCACCGAGTACAGGCGCAACGCCTGGCAGGTGTCGATCAAGCACCGGGTCGGCAAGCACGAGCTGCGCGGGCGCTACGACCAGGCGAGCGCCGGAGACTGCGCGCTGAAGGGCGCCGCCACCTGCTCCACGTCCGGCTACGGCGCGAACAACTTCGCCGTCGGGTACGCCTACTACTTCACGGGAGCCTTCCAGGCCTACCTCTCCTACATGCGGATCAACAACCAGTACAACGCGCAGTACACCCCCAGCATCGGCGGGTCGTCCGCCGTGGCGGGCTCGACGCCGAAGGGCGCCGACCCGCAGGCGCTGGGGCTCGGGGCCCGCCTCGCCTTCTAGGCGCTCCCTGGATCCAGTCGAGCGCGTTCCAGCGGGGCGTCCGGGCGGCGATGGCCGCGCGGGCGCCCCTCTTCCATGGGCGGCGGGCTTCAGCGGCGAAGCGCCACCACCGTCACCGCGTCGCCGCCCTCGTGGCGGTCGCCGGGCCGGAACGCCGCCACGTAGGGCGACGAGGCGAGGTGTTCGCGCAGCGCCTGCTTCAGGGCCCCCGTGCCGTGCCCGTGCAGGATGACGCAGTCGGGCTCGCCCTCGGCGTAGAGCCGGTCGAGGAAGCGCTCCACCTCCCGCAAGAGCTCCTCGACCCGCAGCCCGCGGACGTCGAGCCGCCGCTCCGGGGCCTGGACGGGAGCGGCCCGGGCGCCCTTGGCCGCCTCGAGCCGCTCGCCGCGCCCCTTGGCGAGCGATGGGGCGGGCGGGGCCCTTCCGCGGAGCGGCAGGAGGTCGCCGAGCGGGCGGCGTACCTTGAGGGCCCCGACGCGGACGAGCGCCTCCTCGCCCGAGACCTCGAGGACCTCGCCCTCCTGCTCGAGCGACGCCACCCGCACCCGCACGCCCTTCTCCACGGCCGCGCCCGGCAGGGCCTCCGAGCCGACCCGTGCCCGTGCCCCGGCCACCTTCGCCGCCTGGGCGACGGTGCCCGCCCAGGCGTCGAGCTGTGCGGCCGCCTCGGTGGCCTTGCGGACGGTCGGCGCGGCCTGCAGCCCGGCGAGGAGATCCGCCACCTCCCGCCGCGCGGCCTCGACCTCGGCGGCGAGATCCTCGGCGACGCGCGCCGAGGCCTCTTTCTCGGCGCGGCGCGCCGCCTCCTCGCGCGACCGCGCCGCCTCCTCGCGCCCGCGCGCCGCCTCCCGCTCCGCCTCGAGGCCCCGCCGCTCCGCCTCGAGCCGCGCGCGCTCCTCCTCGAGGGCGCGGAGCGCCTGGCCGAGCGCCCCGCCGCGGCCGGAGAGGGAGGCGCGGGCCCTCTCGACCACGCCCTCCGAGATGCCCACGCGGCGCGCCACGTCCAGGGCCGAGGAGCTGCCCGGCGCACCGAGGTGCAGCTGGTAGGTGGGAACGAGCCGCTCGGCGTCGAAGCCGACGCGGGCGTTGGCGAAGCGTGCGTCGGTGAGCGCGAGGGCCTTGAGCTCGTCGAGGTGGGTGGTGACGAGCACGGTGGCGCCGCGCGCGAGCAGGTCCTCCAGGATCGCGGCCGCGAGCGCGGCCCCCTCGCGCGGGTCGGTGTCGGCCGCGATCTCGTCCACCAGCACGAGCGAGCCCGGCCCCGCGCCCGCCGCCATCTCCCGCACCGCGGTGAGGTGGGCCGTGAAGGTGGACAGGTCGCGGGCGAGGTCGCCGCGCTCGTCGACCGCCGCGCGAACCTCGGCGAAGAAGGGGAGGCGCGAACCCGCGGCGGCGGCCGCCGGCAGCCCCGCCCGGAGCATGAGCGCCGAGAGCCCCACCGCGGTGATGGCGACGGTCTTGCCGCCGCCGTTCGGGCCCGAGACGACGAGCGCCCGCCGCGGCGGCTCGAGCCGCACGTGGCTCGCCACCACCTTCTTCCCCTGCAGGACGAGGATGGGGTGGCGCAGCGACAGGAGCTCGAAGCCCGCCGAGGGCTCGCCCACCTCGGGAGCGTGGGCGTCGAGGTCGGAGGCGAGCCTGGCCTTCGCCTCGAGGAGGTCGAGCGCCCCGAGGACGGCGAGGTCGCGGGCGAGCCCCTCGGATCGCCGCGCGACGGCCTCGGAGAGCTCGCGCAGGACCCGCTCCTCCTCCTCGGCCGCCATCGCCGCGGCGATCGAGAGCTCGTTGCCGAGCCCGACCATCTGCGCGGGCTCGACGAACAGCGTCTGGCCCGACTGGGAGGCGTTGTGGACGATCCCTGGAACGGCGGAGCGGGCGCTCGCCAGCACCGGCAGGACGTATCGCTCGTTGCGGATGGTGTAGTAGCGGTCGCGCAGGTGGCGACCCATCTCCTCGTCGCCGAGGAGCGACTCCACCTGTGTCTTGAGGGCACGGTGCAGCCCGCGCACCCGGTCGCGAAGCGCGGCGAGCGCCGGGCTGGCGCGGTCGGAGACGGCGCCCGAGGGCTCGATGGCCGACTCGATGCGGTCTGCGAGCGAGGTGTCGGCGGAGAGCGCGCCGGCGAGCGCCCAGAGCCGCGGGGCCTCGGCGGCCCGCGGCTCGAGCGCCGCCCGCGTCCGCGCGGCCGCCCGCACGAGGGCGGCGCACTCCCGCAGGGCGAGAGGCGCGAGCCCGCCCCCCTTGCCGGACCGCTCCAGGTGGGCCTCCACGTCGCCGACCTCGCCGAGCGGAAGCGCGATGCGCTGCTCCGACAGGGCACGGGCCTCGGCCACGGCGAGGAGGGACTCCCGCGCCTCCCCTGGCGATGCGAGGAAAGGCAGGGCCAGGGCCGCCTTGCGCCCCTCCGGGGTCCGGGAGCGGCCGGCCAGGCCCCTCAGCACCTCCTGCCACCCCAGCTCCTCGAGCGTCCTCTGGTTCATCCCGTTCCCGTCATCCTCCCGACCCCTTCCGCCTCCGTCGGGCTCTCACCCATCATGCCCAAGCACGTCCTCGTCCTCGGAGGCGGATTCGCCGGCCTCGAAGCCGCCATCCACCTCCGCAAGTCGGGCCTCGAAGTCACGCTGGTCTCGGGCCGCCCCTATCTCTACATCTATCCCACCTCGATCTGGGTGGTGACCGGCGAGCGGACGACCGGGCAGGTGTGCCTCGACCTCTCCGACGTGGCCCGCCGGCACGGGTTCCGCTTCGTGCATGGAATGGTCGAGTCCATCTCCGCTGCGGGGCGCTCGGCCGTGGTGAACGGGACGTCGATCGCCGCCGACCACCTCCTCGTCGCGCTGGGAGGCGAGCCGATGCGGCCCAAGGGCATCGAGCACACCCAGGCCATCGGCGGCGCGCCGGAGAACGCGGCGCGGACGAAGGCGGCCCTGGATGCCCTCCTCGCGCGGGGCGGCGGCAGCATCGCCATCGGGTTCGGCGGGAATCCGAGGGACACCTCCGCCGTCCGGGGCGGGCCGGCGTTCGAGCTCATGTTCAACGTCGACCACCTGCTCCGCCGGCGCGGCCTGCGCGACCGGTTCCAGCTCACCTTCTTCGCGCCCATGGCGAGCCCGGGCGAGCGCATGGGCAAGAAGGCCGTCGCCGCCATCCAGTCGATGTTCGGAAAGCTCGGCGTCGCCATGCGGTTCGGGAAGAAGATCGCCGGATTCGAGAAGGAGGCCGTCCTCTTCGAGGACGGGTCCCGGCTCCAGGCAGACCTCGTCGTCTTCCTGCCCGCCGGGGAGGGGCACCCGGTCGTCAAGGCCTCGGACCTGCCGAGGAACGAGGCCGGGTTCGTCCTGACCGACGAGGGGTGCGCGGTGAAGGGGCTGGACGGCGTGTGGGCCATCGGCGACGCCGCCGCGCTCCAGGGGCCGGACTGGCGGGCCAAGCAGGGCCACCTCGCCGAGGTGATGGCGCGGGTCGCCGCCCAGAACATCGCGGCGCGCGCGGCGGGTCGGCCCGCCGCGGAGAGCTACCTGCCGCACGTCGGGATCACCTGCCTCCTCGACATGGGGAACGGCGCCGCCTGGGTGCACCGGGACGCGAGGGCGGAGCGCATGATCCCGCTGCCGATCGTCGGCCACTGGATGAAGAAGGGCTGGGGCGCCTACTTCAAGGCCTCGAAGCGCCGGCTCGTTCCGCGGATCCCGGGGCTGTAGCGGCTAGCCGGGTTGCGGCGGTCGCCGGGGAGCGGCGAGCCTCGCGAGGAGCCAGCCCACGGCGAGCGACCGCGGCAGCCCCGCAGCCAGGCCTCCGACCACGAGCGACCAGGGCGCCGAGAGCCAGACGAGGGCGAGCAGCCCGTCCGACAGCAGCCAGAAGCCCCAGAGGATGACGCCGAGCCAGGCCGTCCGCCGGCAGGGAGCGGGGCTGGCCCCCGGGTCCACCGCGAGGAGGGCGATGGCGCCGATGGCCCCGTTCACGCCGGAGGCCGCTATGCCCACCGACAGCGGCGAGAGCATCTCGCGGACGATCTCAGGCGCATACGCGAGCTGGAGGTGCGGCGGCGTGGTCCAGGGCGACCGGGAGGAGAGCCAGTCGAGGGCGAGGTGGACGAGCCCGGCGAGCGGGAACAGCGCCGCGGCGCGCGCGCTGGTGAGGGTCGCTGGAGGTACCGCGCTTCCGGGCATCGTCCCTCCTTTCTCGAGGCCGCCAGGATGCCACAGATCGCGGCGCGCTCGAGTGGGGCCGGCCGGGCCTCTCGCCCCGTCCTCGCTCGAAAGTCGCTTCCGTTACCGTTCGGAGTAGCGGTTCCGACCGCGTGTGGCCCGGCAAGCCGGGCCAGTCGCTTCGCGCCTGGCTGGACCGGCTTGCATGTGGCTGGCGTACTGGGGGCGGGCCTCGCACGCAGCTCCGCTCGCTGCGGGCGGGGCGAGAGGCCCGGCCGGCCCCCGGACGCTGGGGGCTCGTTGCCCGCCGGGAAGCCCCGGGCCGTAGTACCCTCCGCGCCGTGACCCCCGCCAGGAAGGATTCCGTGGCCGACACCGCCCACGCGGGGTCCCCCTCCGGGATGGAGGACGACGCTCGGCTGGTCGCCGGGGCGGCGGCGGGAGAGGCGCGCGCCTTCCGCGCGCTCTACGACCGCTGGCGCCCGGCGGTCTTCCGCCTGGCGCGGGCCTTCGCGGACCTGGACATGGACGAGGTGGACGACGTGATACAGGAGACGTTCGTCCGCGCCTTCGGCGCCCTGGCGAGTCTCGAGGCCCCGTCGCGCTTCGGGCCCTGGATCCTCACCATCGCCCGGAACCGCGCGCTCACGCGCCTGGCGCGCCGAAAGGCCGGCGCGGTCCTCTCCGAGGAGCTGGCCCACGAGACCGAGACGCTCGCCGGCGAGGGGGCGACGCTTCCGGACCCGACCGAGGCGGCGGAGGTGGAGGTGGTGCGGCGCGTCATCGACGAGCTGCCCGAGGGGCCGGAGAAGGAGACCGTCCGGCTCTTCTACGTGGAGGGGAAGCTCTCGGCGCGCGAGATCGCCGCTCGCCTCGGAGTGGGGAAGAGCGCCATCACCATGCGGCTCGAGCGCTTCCGGGCCAAGGTGAAGCGGCGCCTGCTCTCCGAGGTGGCCAGGCTGCGGGGAGAGGGGTCATAGGCGTGATGCACCTCACGGACGTCACGGTGGAGCGGCTCCTCGACGGCACCCTTGCCGCGGCGGACGCCCGCGCCCTCGCGGAGCACCTCGCGCGCCCCTGCGAGGAGTGCGAGGCGTTCCTCGCCTCCCGGGATCGGGCCGATCCGGCGGACGGCCGGGTGGACATGGTCCTCGCGGCGCTCGCCGGCGGCCCGGCCTCGGCGGCCGGCAACGACCTCGAGTACGCGCGCATCCAGCGGGCGCTGCGGGCCGGCCGGCCCGGGCACCGCCTCGCGCGGCTCGGGGCCCTCGCCGCGGTGGCGCTCGCGGTCGGCGTCGTGGCGCTCAAGGTCGGCCTCGATCGGACGCAGCCGGGGCGCGACGCCTGGGACGGCTTGAAGGGGCTGGCTGCGCCGGCGGTGCCGCTCCGGCTCCGGTTCCTCGTCGTCCTGCCGGGCGACGCCGGCGAGCCGCTGCGCCTCGAGAAGGGCGCGAGCGGAGCGGCGGTGCCGGCGCGGGCCGGCCTCCAGTTCCAGATCGAAGCGGGGCGGCAGGCGCACGCGGCGCTGGTGCGCGTCTCCCCCTCCGGCGACGGCGAGGTCTTCTGGAGCGGGAGCGTCGCCCCCGGCGCGCCGCTCGAGGTGACGGCGGAGGGCCGGCCCGCCGTCTACCCCCTCGGAGGCCTCTCCGGCCTGCAGCGCATCGTGCTCCTCGCGAGCCCCGAGCCGCTCGCGCCGGACCGGATCGCGGCGGCGGCGCGGGCGCTCGCTCCCCCCGGGCGCGTCTCGCCCGACCGGCCCGGCCTCGAAGGGCTCTCGTTCGACGTGGTGGAGGTGACGGTGCGGTGACGGCCCGCCGGCGATGTACGCGGGCCGCGCCGGGGCGCCGCGATTAGGATCGGGCAGACGATGCGAGGGAGCCTGGGACCGCCGAGGGGGGTGGGCCTGGCCGTGGCCTGCGCCGTGGCGGGGCTCTCGTGCGCCTCGGCGTCGGCAACCTCCGAGAAGGGCGGCCTCGTCCCGCTCGACCTGCCGCGGGAGGCCGTGGCCGCGGCGCACGCGCCGCGCCGCCTCGCGCTCCTCGTCGGCGTTGGCCAGTTCGACGACCCCGAATGGCACGGGCTGCACTACCCGGAGAAGGACGCAGCCGACCTGGCCCGCGTCCTGCACGATCCGGCCAAGGGGGACTTCGGACAGGTCGAGACGCTGACGGGCGGCGCCACGCACGGCGCCATCCGCGCCGCGCTCGCCCGGCTCGCCGACGTGGACCTCGACGAGCGGGACACGGTGGTGGTCTACCTTTCGTCCCACGGCACGCTGGCCCGCGACGCCCGAGGCGTCCTGCGGCGCTACCTCGTCACGCGCGACACCCGGATGGCCGACGTCGCCGGGACGGCGCTCTCCATGGACGAGCTCAAGGCGGCGTTCGACGGGCTCCGGTCGCGCCGCAAGGTGCTCATCCTCGCCACCTGCCACTCGGGCGGCGGGAAGTCCCTGCTCCCCGGCGAGGTTCAGCGGGAGCTCGAGGGGACGAAGGCGGGCTTCTTCGTCCGGCCCATCGAGGAGGTGAGCCGCGCCTCGGTGGTCCTCGCCGCCTGCGACTGGGGCGAGACGGCGCGCGAGGACGAGAAGCTCGCGAACGACATCTACACCCATTACCTGGTCGAGGCGCTGGAGCTCGGGGCCGACCGCAACGGCGACGGCGCCGTCACCGCCAGCGAGGCGCACGACTACGCGCGCCGCATGACCTACGACTTCACCGGAGGGCGGCAGCGCCCCACCGCCGAGACGACCGAGGTGGGCGCCGACCCCATCATCCTCGTCGGCAAGGTACGGCGGCCCGGAAGGCCCGAGCTGTACAGCTACGCGCCGCGGCTGGACGGCTTCACCGTGAGGGTGGACGGCCGGCCGCTCGCCGACCTGCCTGGCGGCGTGGCCCTCGACCCGGGCCGCCACCGGGTGCAGGTCGCGAAGGGTGCGGGGCCGGCCCTCGTGGACCTCCCGGTGAGCCTCTCCCCCGGCGAGCGCGTCGACCTCGAGGACCTGGCCTCCCGGCAGGACGGCCGCTGGGAGGTGGGGGCACGCGTCGCCTGGCTCGGCTTCCTCGACGCCGCCAGCCGCCGCGACGTGCTGTCCCCGGTGCTCGGAGCGGGGGCGGTCGCGACCCTGCGCGAGTTCCCGGCCCGCGGCATGGCGCTCCGGCTCGACGTCACCGGCGCCGCGGGGCGGCAGACCTACGCCTCTGGGCCCTTCACCGCGTCCTTCCGCTACACGGCGCTCGCCGCGGGCGCGGCGCTGCCCTGGCAGTTCCCGCTGGGCTTCGCGCCCGGCCTGTCGCTGCAGGCGGGCCCGCGGCTGTCCTTCGTCTACCTCCAGCGGCAGTTCGGCCTGGACCTCGCCCGGGCGCCGCAGAGCTACCTCGTCATGACCCCGGGTGTGCTCCTCGGCGCCGGATGGGACCTGGGACGTTACACCCTCGGTGCCGACCTTCAGCTCGACTGGATGCTCGTGCGCGTGGACAACCAGAACCGCTCGAGCGGCTTCGGCGCGCTGATGCTCGGAGGGGGGTACCGCTTCTGATGCGAGCGCGTGGCCGGCAGGGGCCCTCGGGGAGTCCAGGGGCGGAGGGACGCATGCGGGTGAGCCCGAAGATCGCCGCCGCCGCCGCCGCGCTGCTCGCGGCCGGCTGCGGCTCCGTCGAGAACCCGGACCTCGCGACCGGAACGGTCACCGGCCGGCTCTCCGGCGCCTCGGCCGGGGCGTACGCCTACGTCCTCGGCACGCCAGCCGTCCACGCCCCGATCGCCACCGACGGCTCCTTCCGGCTCGATGGCGTGCCGGCGGGCTCGCGGACGATCGTCGTCTTCGACGGCGGCGACGGGGCGAAGGCGGTTGAGGCGAAGGTCGAGGGAGCCTCGATCACGGACCTGCCGGCCGAGGGCCCGCTTCCGCTGGCCTGCGCCATCCTGGTCGCTGCCGGACTCGGCGGGGCGAAGCCCACGGGGCTCGCCTTCTCGGTGGGCGGCACCCTGCTCCGCGCCGCAGATAGGACGCAAGTACTCAGCGTGCCCGGCCCGGCCGCGGTCCTCTTCCCGATTCCGGAGGGCTACTGGGACTGGACGCTTCGTGCGGGCCAGCCGGGGTACCAGGAGTCGATGAGGGTTGTCTCCAACCTATGGGGAGGGGAGTCCTGGCCGGTGGACGTGTCACTGGACGTCGAGTCCACGGGCGACCAGCGCGGCTGCGTCTCCTCGGGGTGCGAGTCCTCGCCCGCGTACGCGCTCGCCTGCGACACGAGCGATGGGCACTGCTACGAGTGCGCTGTGTCCACCGACTGCACCGGCGGTGCCACCTGCAGCGACCACGTCTGCGTCCCGTCGCAAACTCCGTCCCCCGGCTCCGTGAAGATGTGCGAGGCGTGTACCGGTGACGCCGACTGCGTGAACGGGTTCGCCTATGCCGGGGTCTGCGTGAAGGCTACCGCGACCGCGCCGGCGGGGTACTGCTCGTACGACTGCTCGAGCGGTGCCGGTGGCTCGGCGGGCGCATGTCCGTCGGGCTACAAGTGCGGCGGTGTCCCGACCGGCGTCGCGACCGCCTGCCTCGCGCCGGAGTCGTGCCTCGCCCTCTACACGACCTACGGCTCGAGCTGCGCCACGGACTCGGCCTGCTCCGCGGCGCTGGACGGCGGCATGTGCTGGCGGCCCGCCGGCGTCCCGACCTCCATGGCGGGCGTGTGCAGCGCGCCCTGCACCGCCGACGCCGACTGCCCGGCGTCGCTCGGCCTGGGCAAGTGCGATCCCTCCGGGTCGGGCTACTGCCGGGCTCCGTAGCGGTCGGCCGCAGCCCGCCGTGCCCTTCTCCGCACGCGCGCCTTGACCACGGCGGCGGGCCGTGCGATGCACCCGGCTCCCTTGACGCGAGGACTCGACATGGCTCGAAGGTGGGTGAAGACGATCGCGATCGCGGGCGCGCTGCTCGGCGCTGTGCCGGCGGCGGCGCAGCGCCGGGGAGGCTACTGGGGGGGCGACGACGTGCTGCGACTCCAGATCGGCGCCGCCTCGCTGAGCACGGGCTACTACTGCGGCCGCGACGCCTTCGGCAACCGGGTCTGCGGCTACTCCCCGTTCTCGTATGGCGCCTTCGTCGCCGGGGCCGACTACGACATCCCGTCTGGGCGGAGCACCAGCATCACCCTCGGCGCCCACCTCATCGCCGCCGGGCCCTACAACTCCAATTACGCGTCGCTGGTGCTGCTCGAGCCCTCGATCGGCGTCACCTGGAAGTTCGGCGGCCTTCGCGCCCCGGTGGTCCCCCGACTCGGCGTCGGGGTGGGCGTGTACCTCGGGAGCCAGTTCGGGGGCGCGTTGCGCCTCGGCGGCGGCCTCGCCTTCCGGATGTCTCCGGCGGTCGACCTCGGCATGGACGTCACCCTCGAGGTGGGCGCCCTGGGCGGCTACGGCCTCACGAACGCCGTCTTCACCATCGGCCCCGAGATCCATCTCTAGCGTTGGCCGGGGAGGGCCGGTGGCCAGGCCATGAAGACCCGGAACCTGGCGGTGATGCTCACCGACATCCAGGGCTTCACGGCGAGGACCAGCCAGCAGACCCGCGAGGAGAACGCGCTCTTCCTGCGGCTGCACGATGCGTTGCAGCTCCCGGGCTTCTGCGAGACCATCCGCGACATCGAGGAAGGGCGGCGGGTAGAATGAGACGCGGAGGAGACATGACGCTCGCACGAACCCTGGCTCCGGCCCTGGCCCTCGCGGCCGCCTGCGCCTCTTCCCCGGCCCCGGTCCAGACGGCCGCCGACGGGCCGGCCCGGCAGCAGGATGACCTGGTCTCCGTCTCCCGAGCCATGACGGCCATCGAGGCGTCGGAGCTGAAGGGCGACATGGCCGCCGAGCGCCAGCAGCGCAGCGCCGCCGCAGCGTCCCACCCGGGCGACGTGATGGCGCGCTTCCTCGCGCTCTATGCCCTGCCGCGCGACGAGGAGTCGTGGAGCGCCTTCCGCGCGCTCGCCGAGCAGTACCCGGGCTCGGCGTGGGGGCACCTGGGGATGGCGCGCATCTACGTGTCGTGGGGCACGCTCGACCAGGCGGACGCCGAGATCGTCCGCTCGCTGTCCCTCGCGCCGGACAACTGGATCGCGCTCCTCCTCCGCGGCCAGCTCTCCGAGCGGCGCGACAAGGTGGCCGAGGCGCGCGACGACTACGCCGCGGTCCTCCGGGCCGACCCCGCGAGCCCCGAGGCGCACCTGGGCATCGCCCGCATCCTCCGGCGCGCCGGCGATGCCGAGGGCGCCTACCGCGAGGCGCAGGCGGCGCTCGCGGCGGCGCCGAACCACCACGCCGCCCTGGCGCTCCTCGGCCGGCTCTCGCTCGACCTCGGCGACAAGAAGAAGGCCGCGGCCTACCTCCAGGCCGCCGTGGCGGCGAGCCCGCGGGATTCCGAGGACCGGATCGCGCTGGCGCGGCTGCTCATGGATCTGGGGGACGGCAGGGCGGCCGTGGCGCAGTGGCGCGCGGCGCTCTCGCTCAAGGACGACCTCGCCGGCTGGAAGGCGCTGGCGCAGCTCGCCCGGAACGCCGGCGACGTGGAGGCGGAGCTTCGCGCGGTGCAGCGGGTGACGCAGCTCGAGCCCGCCGGCCTCGACGGGTGGCGGCGGCTCGCCGAGCTCAAGCTCGCCGCCCGCGACCCGGCCGGCGCCGAGCAGGCGCTCGTCAAGGTCCTGGACCGGGACCCGGAGGACGCCGCGGCCCACCGGGTGATGGGGCGCATCCTCGAGGGGCACGGCGACGCCGCCTCCGCGCTCGAGCACTACCGCGATGCCGGGGACGCGGCCCGCGGCGAGCGCGCCGCGCTGGAGAGGCGCCTCAACGTGGAGCGGGTGGCGAAGGGCGACGTGAAGGGCGTGCAGCGCGCCGTGGGCGGCCTCATCGACCGCACCTACCGCGCTCGCCTGCGCGAGGCGCCGCGCCTCGGCGGAGCGCTCTCGCTGCGCGTGTCGGTGGACAAGGCGGGGAACGCGGTCCTCGTCGAGGTGCTCGAGGACTCGGTACACGACGACTGGGTCCGGGCCTCGGCCTACTGGAACCTCAGGGATGCGGGCTACCCGAAGGGCAAGCCGGGACGGTACTCGTTCCGCTTCGCGCTCCGGCCGGGCCGGTAGCGCCGGTCCCGTCGTCCCGGGCCTGGAGGCGCTCGCCCGGGAGCGCTGGAGGCCGCTGCGCGGCCTCTCGGTGGGGCTCGTCTGCAATCCCACCGCCGTGGACCGGCGGCTCCGGCATGCGGCGGACCTCCTCGCCGCGGCCCCGGGCGTGCGGCTCGCCGCCCTCTTCGGCCCCGAGCACGGCGTGCGGGGCGACGCCCAGTACATGGCGGCCGTGGGAGACGAGCGGGACCGCCGCACCGGCGTCCCGGTCCGCTCGCTGTACGGGCCCTCGCGCGAGTCGCTCCGGCCCGCGGGCGATCGGCTTGCGGGGCTCGACGCGCTCGTCTTCGACATCCAGGACGTGGGCGCGCGCTTCTACACCTACCAGGCCACCATGATGCTCTGCATGGAGGCGGCGGCCGAGGCGGGGCTTCGCTTCGTGGTGCTGGACCGGCCGAACCCCATCGGCGGGCTGGCGGTGGAGGGGCCCGCGCTCCGCCCCGGGTTCGAGAGCTTCTGCGGCCTGCACGACCTCGCGGTGCGGCACGGCATGACGGTCGGCGAGCTCGCCCTCCTCTTCCGCGAGGAGCGGCGCCTCGATCTCGACCTCGTCGTGGTGGAGTGCCGGGGCTGGCGCCGGGGGATGGCGTTCCGCGAGACCGGCCTGCCCTGGGTGTTCCCGTCGCCCAACATGCCGACGCCGGAGACGGCGCTCGTCTACCCGGGCACGTGCCTGCTCGAGGGAACGAACCTCTCGGAGGGGCGGGGCACGACGAGACCGTTCGAGGTCCTCGGTGCGCCCTGGCTGGACGCGGACCGGCTCGCCGCGGCCCTCGACGCGGAACGGCTGCCGGGCGTGCGCTTCCGCCCCGTGAGCTTCGTCCCGACCTGGGACAAGCACGCGGGCGTCCGCTGCCACGGGGTGGAGCTGCACGTCGCCGACGCACGCGCCTTCCGCCCATTCCGCACGGGGGCGGCCTGTATCCTGCACGCGCGCACCCAGGCGCCGGATCGCTTCTCCTGGCGCACAGAGCCCTACGAGTTCGTGAAGGACGTGAACCCGTTCGACCTCCTCTGCGGCTCGGACCGCGAGCGGCTGGCCATCGAGCGGGGCGCGAAACTCGCCGATCTTTCGCGTGCCTGGGTGCGTGAGGAGCGGGCCTTCGCGCGCCGGCGCGCTCCCTACCTCCGCTATGGCCCATTGGGGTAAGGTGGGTGCGACGTGAAGATCGGCCTCGCCAGCGATTCCTTCGGGAACGTCGAAGCGTTGGTCGTGGCCTTCGACACCCTGGCGGAGGCCGGGGTGGACCGCATCTTCTTCCTCGGCGGCCGCTACGGCGACGTGGACGCGGCGCTGGCGCGCAAGCGCGCCGGGGCGCCGCGCCCGCCCCGGACCCGGACCCCCGCGGAGGGGAACCTCGGCTTCCTCGAGGCCGTCGAGGGGGCGCTCTCGCGGCGGGCCAAGGAGGGGACCGAGGACGAGGTCGAGAGGCTCGCGCGGCGGGTGGTTCGCGTCGCGAGCAAGGCCTGCCCCGAGTACCAGCGCTACCGGGCTCCTCGCAAGGTCTTCGAGATGGTGGACGCGCTCATCTGCTGCCTCGTCCACGACAAGTCCGAGCTCACCCGCGACGACATCGCCAACGCCACCGTGCTCTTCCACGGCAACAGCGGCCACCCGGCGCTGGTGGCGATCGGCCCGCGCATCTTCGTGACGCCGGGCCACCTGCGCGCCCTCGACCCGGACGGCCGCCCGCCGACCTTCGCGCTGCTCGACGTCGGGCCGCACGGGATGGAGATGACCGTCTACTCGGCCTTCGGCGAGGAGGTCGGGAAGGAGCGCGTCGCCCTGGGCACCCGGACCAAGGTCTCGGTGAAGTAGATGGCCGGCAAGGAGATCGCGCTCCTGGGCGGGTCCTTCAACCCGCCGCACGTCGCGCACCTCATGGCCGCCTACTGGACGCTCGCGACCCAGGGCGTTTCCGAGGTGTGGCTCCTTCCCAGCTACCGCCATCCCTTCGGCAAGCCGCTCGTCCCCTACGAGGACCGGGTGCGGATGTGCGAGCTCGCCGCGGCGGCGATCCGCGGCGTCCACGTCTGCACCGCCGAGGCGGACCTCGCCGGCGACCCGCTCGTGGGCAAGACGGTCCGCACCCTGGAGCACCTCCAGGCGAAGCACCCGCGCTACCGCTTCGCGCTGGTCATCGGCACCGACATCCTCGGCGAGACCGACAAGTGGTACCGCTTCGACCGGGTGAGGGAGCTGGCCCGGATGATCGTCGTCGGCCGGGCGGGCCATCCCGACGCCGAGGGCGCGCCGTCCCTGCCGCCGGTCTCCTCGACCGAGATCCGCGACCGCCTCGGGCGTGGCGACGACGTGTCGGCGCTCGTCCCGGCCAGGGTCCTTCGCTACATCCGCGAGAAGGAGCTGTACCGGTAGCGCGTCAGGCGCGCGCGAACCGCAACGCGCCGCTCGACGCGGTGAGCGCGACGTGATCGCCGGGGCCGAACGCGCCGGCCAGGATCTTCTCGGCGAGGGGCGCCTCGACGAGCCGCTGGATGGCGCCGCGCATGGGCCGGGCGCCATAGGCGGGGTCGAATCCGCCCTGCTCGACGAGGAGCGCTACGACGTCGTCGCCGGCGCTGAAGCGGATCTTCCGCTCGGCCTCGAGGCGCGAGGACGACTCGGCGAGCAGGAGCCGGGCGATGCGCGAGACGTCCTCGCGGGACAGCGGCGCGAGGACCAGCCGCTCGTCGAGCCGGTTCCAGAGCTCGGGAGGGAGCACGGCCCGCGCCGCCTCGAGGGCCCGGTCCTCTCGCGATGGCCCGCCGGAGCCCGCGCCGAACCCCATGACGCCGCTCGAGGCGCGGGTCGCCTCCCCGCCGCCGAGGTTCGAGGTGAGCACCACCACCGTGCTCCCGAAGTCCACCTGCCGGCCGCGCCCGTCGGTGAGGCGCCCCTCCTCCAGCACTTGGAGGAGCAGCATCCAGACGTCGCGGTGGGCCTTGTCGATCTCGTCGAGCACCACCACGCTCGCCGGCCGGCGGCGCACCGCGTCGGTGAGCTGGCCGCCCTCGCCGTAGCCGACGTAGCCGGGTGCGGCGCCGACGAGGCGGGCGACGCCGGTGGCCTCGCTGCACTCGCTCATGTCGAGCCGGACGAGCGCGTCCCGGCTCCCGAAGAGCGCGTCGGCGAGGACGCGGGCGAGCTCGGTCTTGCCGACGCCGGTGGGGCCGAGGAAGAGGAAGCTGCC
>Ga0153915_10003103_pt1 | contig 15165 bp, 28 predicted proteins | sample Opewatmetagenome_2_FD_107003 | JGI IMG/M metagenome (GOLD analysis project Ga0153915, IMG submission 107003) | Freshwater wetland microbial communities from Ohio, USA - Open water 3 Core 3 Depth 3 metaG | ecosystem: Environmental > Aquatic > Freshwater > Wetlands | place: USA: Ohio, Lake Erie...
ACAACGAGACGATCGAAGAGCTCCAGAAACTGGACCTACCGGCTGGGATCGATGTTGAGATCCAGGCCTTCGGCACGGGAGGAGAATGAGATGGTGGAAGGGTTGATTGGCAAGAAAGTCGGGATGAGCCAGAGCTTTGACGCCGAAGGCAATGCCATCCCCGTCACGGTGATCAAGGCCGGTCCTTGCACTGTCGTCCAGAAGAAATCGAAGGAGAAGGACGGCTATGTGGCGATCCAGCTCGGTCTGGTCGAGGAGAAGGGCGTGAGGAAACCCAACAAGCCGCAGTCCGGTCATTTCCAGAGATCGGGCCTTCCGCCCGCCCGGATGTTGCGGGAATTTCGAGCCAGCAACTCGGCTGAGCTCAAGGAAGGAGACCAGGTCTTGGTCGATATCTTCCAGGAGGGAGAGCGGGTCCATGTGACCGGGACCTCCAAGGGAAAAGGGTTTCAGGGCGTGGTTAAGCGGCACGGGTTCAGGGGAGGCCGGGCCACCCACGGCTCGATGTTCCACCGGGCCCCGGGTTCGATCGGTGCCTCTTCCTATCCTTCGCGGGTGCTGAAAGGAACGCGGATGGGAGGCCATATGGGCCAAGACAGGGTCACGGTCCGCAACCTCACGGTGATAAAAACAGACAAGGAGAACAACCTCCTTCTCGTTAAGGGAGCGGTCCCCGGCCCCCGGGGCAGCTATCTCCTCATCAGGAAGGACGGGTTCGAGGTCAAGTCGGCCTGACCGGCGGAGGAGAGAGAAAAATGGCGAAAGTCCAAGTCCTCAACGAAAACGGCCAGGTTGCCGGCGAACTCGAAGTCCCAGCCGAGTTTATCTCTTATCCCGTTAAACAGCACCTCCTCTACGAGGCTGTCGTCGAGCACCAGGCCAACAAAAGACGGGGGACCGCCGCGACCAAGACGCGGGCGGAAGTCAGTGGCTCCAACCGAAAGCCTTGGCGGCAGAAGGGCACTGGCCGGGCAAGGGTAGGAAGCATCCGCAGCCCGCTCTGGAGGAAGGGCGGCACTGTCCATGGACCTCAACCCAGAGACTACAAATACGAGATCCCCAAGCAGGCCAGGCGAATCGCCTTGAGATCGGCCCTGGCCATGCGCTTCTCTGAGAAGCGCCTGATCGTCTTGGCCGAAGCCAGCTTCAAGGAGCCCAAGACCAAGGAGGCCTCCAGGCTGCTAAAGGCCCTCGACCTGGATTCGGCGCTCATCGTCGATCTCGCCGCCAACAAAAACCTGTTCACCGCCGTCCGCAACATCCCCAAGGTCAAGGCCGTAGACGCTGACCACCTGTCCGTTTTCGACGTGCTCGCCTTCAAGTGGCTCGTCTTTACGCAGCGGGCCCTCGAATCCCTGATGGAGAGGATCTAGCCATGAGAGACGCCTACCACATCATCCTCAAGCCGATCATCACCGAGAAGAGCACCCAGCTTAAAGAAAAAAACAGGGAAGTCTGTTTTCAGGTGGCGAGCCAGGCAAACAAGACGGAGATCAAGAAAGCGGTTGAGCAGCTATTTAAGGTCAAGGTCGAGAGCGTCCGCACCCAGAACATGGTCGGGAAATGGCGGCGTGTCGGCCGCGGCCAGGGCCAGAGGAGCGATTGGAAGAAGGCCTACGTCAAGCTCAAAGAAGGCGAGAAAATGATCGAATATTTCGAGGCTGTCTAACATGGCTATCAAATCATACCGGCCCCAGACTTCAGGCTTGCGGCACAGGACTGGGCTGACTTATGAGGAGCTCACAGCTCGAGATCCCTATAAGCCGCTCGTCGAGTACCTGCCTGTTTCCGGCGGGAGGGATTCACGCGGCCATCTTTCCGTGCGGCACCGCGGCGGCGGTCACAAGAGGATGTACCGCGCGCTCGACTTCAAACGGGACAAGATCGACATCCCGGGCACAGTGGAAACGATCGAGTACGACCCCAACCGGTCGGCCTTTATCTCCCTCGTCAAGTACAGGGATGGTGAACGGCGTTACATCCTGACTCCGCTGAACATTAAAGTGGGACAGACGATCGTGTCTTCGGAAACCCAGGTGGACATACTCCCCGGGAATGCTATGCCCCTTCGCTTCATTCCTCTTGGGACCATCATCCACAACATCGAGCTCCGGAGGAACAAGGGCGGACAGGTCGCCAAGGCCGCCGGCAGCGGCGCCCAGATCCTGGCCAAGGAAGGGGACTATGCTCAGGTGAGATTGCCTTCCTCGGAGATCCGGAAGATCCACCAGGACTGCCGGGCGACAGTGGGCCAGGTCAGTAATCTGGACCACCAGAACATCTCGATCGGCAAGGCCGGACGGAGCCGCTGGCTCGGCTGGCGTCCCCATGTCCGCGGGACGGCCATGAACCCAATTGACCATCCGCACGGCGGAGGCGAGGGGCGCTCCAAGGGCGGGCGGCATCCGGTCAGCCCCGAAGGGATCCCCACCAAAGGGTACAAGACTAGGCGGAACAAGCGGACGCAGATGTTCATCGTCCGGAGAAGGAGTAAATAGCCATGAGCCGCTCTCTCAAGAAAGGTCCGTTCATCGATCTCCCCCTCCGGGAGAAGGTCATGGCGATGCGTTCCGTCAAGGAGAGAAAGGTGATCAAGACCTGGTCCCGCCGCTCGACCATCATTCCGGAGATGGTCGGCGTTACCATCGCCGTCCACAACGGGAGGAAATTTATCCCCGTTTTCATCACTGAGAATATGGTCGGACACAAGCTGGGGGAATTCTCCCCTACGCGAACCTTTAAGGGCCACACCTCCAAAGCAGCGAAGGCCATCAAGATAGGCAAGTGAGATGGAAGATAGAAGTTTCGTAGCGCACGCGATCGCCAGGTACGTCCGTATCTCTCCCCAGAAGGCCCGTCTGGTGGCGGACCTCGTCCGCGATCGGTTTGTGGGAGAGGCGCTGACTATTCTGCATTTCTCGAATAAAAAGAAGGCTAGCCAGATCATCGAAAAGGTCCTCCGCTCGGCCGTATCCAACGCCCAGCAGAAGGCCCCCAACCTCGATGTCGACAACCTCTTCATCGGCCGGATTTACGTCAACCAGGGCCCCCAGATGAAGAGAGTCCGCCCGGCACCCATGGGCAGGGCTTTTCGGATCCAAAAGAAGATGAGCCATGTCCATGTCTATCTAGAGGAAAAGAAAGGGAGATAAACATTGGGCCAGAAGACTCATCCACTCGGTTTTCGCTTGGGTTTCAACAGGACATGGTCCTCGCGCTGGTTCTCCAGAGGCAAGGACTACAGCCGGCTGGTCCATGAGGACCTGAAGATGAAGAAGGCGATCAAGGAGAAGTACTACCATGCCGGAATCGCCGAAGTTGTCATAGAGCGGGTCGGCCCCAAGGTGAGGATCATCATCCACACCGCCCGTCCCGGGATCATCATCGGGCGGGGAGGGAAAGAGATCGAGAGCCTCAAGAATTTCCTTGAAGGGATTGCCAAGCGGGAGGTCTACGTGGATATCCGCGAGGTCGATAAGCCCGAACTCAACTCCCTGCTGGTCGGTGAAGGGATCGGGGTCCAACTCGAAAAACGGATCGCCTACCGGCGGGCCATGCGAAAAGCCGTGGACATAGCCCTGAAGATGGGCGCCAAGGGCATCAAGGTGATGTGCTCGGGACGGCTGGGCGGGGTCGAGATCGCCCGGTCAGAATGGTACCTCAAGGGGCGACTTCCCCTGCAGACTCTGCGGGCGGATATTGACTACGCCTTCACCCAGGCCTTTACCACTTACGGACAGATCGGGATCAAAGTCTGGATCTACCGGGGAGATGTCGAGAAGGCCAAGATGACTTCCCAGACGGCCGAGGTCGAGGAGATCTGACCATGTTGATGCCGAGCAAAGGCAAGTTCTGCAAGAGCCAAAGGGGCCGGATGCGGGGCAAGGCCAGCCGGGGGGCCGAGCTTTCCTCCGGAGAATTCGGCCTCCAAGCCCTCGAACCCTGCTGGCTGACGGCGCGTCAGATCGAGGCCGGCCGCATCACCATCACGCGGTTCATGAAAAGGCGGGGCAAGCTCTGGGTCCGGGTCTTCCCCTGGAAGCCGGTCACCAAGAAGCCGACCGAGGTGCGGATGGGAAAGGGCAAAGGCGACCCCGAATTCTGGGTTGACGTCATCCGGCCGGGCCGGATCATCTTCGAGCTCGAGGGCATTCCTGACAGCGTGGCCAAGGAAGCGCTGAGGCTGGCCGCTCATAAGCTGCCCATTAAGACACGCTTTATATCGAGAGAGAATCGAGAATTGAGATGAAAGCGCGAGAACTGAGGGAATTGACCGAGGACGAGCTTCAACAGAAGGAAAAGGACCTCGCCGACCAGCTCTTCAGGCTGCGGTTCCAGCAAGCTGTAGGGCAGGTAGAGAACGCCATGAAGCTCCGGATTATCCGCAGGGACCTGGCCCGGATTAAGACTGTGCGCAAGGAGAAGGGCCGGAGAAAGGAATAGCGATGGAAGCCAAGCCCACCAAGAGAAAGACAACCAAGATCGGTGTCGTCGTCGGGAAGAAGATGAAGAAGACCGTCACCGTCCGGGTCGAGAGGCAGCTGCGTCATCCCTTTTACAAGAAGATCATCAAACGGCAGAAGAAGTTCCTGGCCCACGATGAATACGAGAAATGCAAGCTGGGCGACGTCGTGCGGATTATCGAGACACGGCCCATCAGCAAGCGCAAGCGCTGGCGGGTCACCGAGATCGTCGGCCTGTCGGCGGCCGAGGTCGAGCCCGAGAGCGGGGAGATAAAAGAATGATCCAGATGCGAACGATGCTCAAGGTGGCCGACAACTCCGGCGCCCGGATGATCATGTGCATCACCCCTCAGGGGGGAGGCGTGGGTCGGCTGGCAACCCTCGGCGACATCATCTCGGCGACGGTGAAAGAGGCTGAGCCGGAGAGCAAGATCCCCAAGGGCAAGGTCGTCAGGGCGGTGGTTGTCCGGACGAGGAAGGAAGTCCGCCGCAGGGATGGGTCCTACATCCGGTTCGACGACAACGCCGCCGTGATCATCGACAAGGCCGGCGAGCCGGTGGGCACCCGGGTGTTCGGCCCCGTGGGAAGGGAGTTGCGGGATAGAAAATTCATGAAGATCGTCTCGCTGGCTCCGGAGGTCCTCTGATGAGCAGACTGGCGCTTAAGAAGGGAGACGTGGTCATTGTCCGGAAGGGAAAGGACAAGGGCAAGACCGGGAAGGTCCTGATGCTCCTGCCCGAAAAAAACCGGGTCATCGTCGAGAAGATCAACTTCGTCAAGGAGTTTATTCGGCCCGACCGCAGCAAGAACATCCAGGGAGGGATCATGGAGAAGGAGGCGCCTCTCTCTATCGCCAACGTCATGATGTTCTGCTCGGAGTGCGGGCAGGGCGTCCGGGTGAAGAAAAAAGCGCTCGAGGACGGCAGCCGGGTCCGGGTCTGCCAGAAGTGCGAGCTGAGCCTAGAGAAACAGAAGTAAGGGAGAAGCGATGAGCCGCCTGTACGAAAAGTACAAGAACGAGATCGTCCCCGAGCTCCAGACCGAGCTGGGGATCAAGAACAAGATGGCCGTCCCGCGCCTGGAAAAGATCGTCCTGAACATGGGGGCCGGCGATGCCATCCAGAACATCAAGCTCCTCGACTCGGCCAAGACGGAGCTGGCCCAGATCACCGGCCAACTGCCGGTCATCGGCCGGGCCCGCAAATCGATTTCCGCCTTCAAGCTGCGCAAGGGGCAAGCCATCGCCTGTTTCGTGACCCTCCGGAGCAAGCGGATGTACGAGTTCCTCGACCGGCTGGTCAATATCGTCCTCCCCCGGGTCAGGGACTTCAAGGGCGTTTCTCCCAAATCGTTCGACGGCCGGGGGAATTTTACTCTTGGCCTGCGGGACCAGCTGGTCTTCCCGGAGATCGACTACACCAAGGTTGAACGGTCCCGTGGGATGAACATCACCATCGTCACGTCGGCGCGGAATGATCAAGAGGCCTTTGCCCTGCTAAAAAAACTGGGCATGCCCTTTCGTGAGGCCTGACGGATAAGGAAAGACACCATGTCAACAACATCGGCTTATGCCAAGTCGTTGCGACAGCCCAAGTACGCCGTCCGCAAACACCGCCGTTGCCGGATCTGCGGGCGGCCCAAGGGTTATTACCGGAAGTTCGACATGTGCCGGCTCTGCCTGCGCGAACTGGCCCTTAAAGGGGAGATTCCCGGGGTCATCAAGGCTTCGTGGTGAAGGGACGAAAGGATCGAACGATGAGTCAAACGGACCCGATTGCGGACCTGCTCACCAGGATTCGGAACGCGGCGCGCATCCGGAAGCGGGAGGTGGCCATCCCCTCCTCTAAGCTGAAGGTGGAGATTGCCAAGATCCTCAAGGAAGAAGGGTACATCCGGAACTTCAAGGTGGTTGACGACAACAAGCAGGGGATTTTGAATATCGCCCTCAAGTACACGGATGACAACCAGAGCGTCATCTCCGGGCTCCGCCGGGTCAGCCGGCCGGGCTGCCGGCTTTTCTGCACCCGGGACTCCATCCCGAAGGTCCTGGACGGGCTGGGCATCGCCGTCATCTCGACCTCAAAGGGGATGCTGACCGGCAAAAGATGCGAGGACCTGGGAGTCGGCGGAGAGATCCTATGCTATATCTGGTAAAATCACCAATAGGGAGAGCTTGAAGATGTCGAGAGTCGGACGGAAGCCGATAGCGCTGCCGGTGGGAGTGAAGGTGACGATCCATGCCAATCGGGTCGAATTCGAGTCCTCGAAAGGGAAGCTTGATTCGCCCCTGCTTCCCGGGATCCAGGTCAAATTGGAGGACCAGAAGCTCGTTTTCAGCCGGGCGGATGATTCCAAAGTCATGAAGACCAACCACGGCTTGGTGAGAAGCCTGGCCAACAACGCCCTTCTGGGTGTTACAGTCGGGTTCTCCAAACAGCTGGAGATCGTCGGTGTCGGGTACCGCGCCAGGCTGGATAAGGACGGACTGGAACTGAGCGTGGGCTATTCGAAGCCGGTTCTGTATAAGATCCCGGCCGGGATCCAGGTTGTCGTCGAGAAACCGACCCTGATCACAGTCAAGGGGATCAACAAGCAGCAGGTCGGCCAGGTGGCGGAGGAGATCAAGCGCTTCCGCAGGCCGGATCCCTACAAACTCAAGGGTATCCGATACGTCGGCGAGCGTTTGATCAAGAAGGAGCGGAAGGCAGGTGCGGGGGTGGCCAGTGCTTAAAGACAAGTCTAAAACCCGGAAGCAGATTAAAACCAGAATCCGGAAAAGGGTTCGGGCAAAGATCCGGGGAAGTGCGGAAAGGCCGAGGGTGTTTGTCTTCAAGAGCAATCGCTATATCTACGCCCAGGCGGTCAATGATGAGAACGGCACGGTACTCGTCTCCGCCTGCACGCTGGAGAAAGCCCTCAAGGAGAGGGTTAAAAACACCAAAAACAAGGACGCCTGCCAGAGCCTAGGCCAGGTCCTGGCCGAGCGCCTGAAGGGTAAGAAAATCGAGCGGATCGTCTTCGATAGAGGTACATATCCCTATCACGGCCGGGTAAAGACCCTAGCCGATGCGCTCCGGAAGGGTGGTCTGGCCTTCTGAGGCCGGCCGCTAAGGTGATCAAGGAGGAACGACAGTGGACCAGGACAAATTGATGAGCCCGGCAAAGGAAGAACCAGAGGAGTTTGAACTCAGAGACCAGGTCATCTCCATCCGGCGCGTGACCAAGGTCGTGAAGGGTGGGAAAAACCTCAGCTTCTCCGCGCTGGCCGCCGTCGGCAACGAGCACGGAACGGTCGGCGTCGGAAAGGGCAAGGCCCGGGAGGTTCCCATGGCCATTGCCAAGGCCGTTGAGGCCGCCAAGAAGCGCCTCATCCACGTGCATCTTAACGGCACGACCATCCCACATCTTGTTCGCGGGGAGGACGGGGCCGGCACGGTCATCCTCCGTCCCGCGTCCAAGGGGACCGGCGTCATCGCTGGCGGGGCCGTCCGAGTGATCCTCGAGCTGGCCGGAATCAAGGACATCCTGACTAAGTCCATCCGGAGCAACAACCCTTTTAGCGTGGCCAACGCCACGCTCAAGGCACTGAAGCAGCTCCGGAATCCGGAGGAGGTCTCTCAAAAGAGGGGAAAGGCGAAAGAAATGATATGGCAGTAAAAAAGACCCCGGCAGCAAAAAAGGAGAGCGTCAAACGTGATTTGCGCATCACGCTCATGCGCAGCCTGATCGGCTATCCCCTGAGACAGAGGGAGACGGTCAAAGGACTTGGGTTGAGGAAGATCAATTCTCGGGTCGTCCGTCCCGACCGGCCGGAGATTCGGGGGATGATCGCCAAGGTTTCGCACTTGGTTAAGGTGGAGGTCGTCGAGAAATGAACCTGAGCAGCTTGCATCCTTCTGAAGGCTCGAGGAAACAGGATAAGAGACGGGGCCGCGGGCCGGGCTCCGGGCAGGGGAAGACGGCGGGGCGGGGCCATAAAGGCCAGAAATCGATCGCCGGCTTTTCCCAAAAGAAGGGCTTTGAAGGCGGCCAGATGCCTCTGCATCGCCGCCTGCCGAAGAGAGGCTTTACCAACATTTTCAAGACCGAATATACCGAGATCAACCTGGATGACCTCGCCAAGCTGGCCGGCAAGGAGATCGGACCGAAAGAGCTCAAGGCGGCGGGGTTGATCAAGAAAGAAGCGGAGCGAGTCAAAATCCTGGGACGGGGAGAGATCTCCGCCTCCAAGACGATACAAGCCCACAAGTTCTCTCGATCAGCCCAAGAGAAGATTGAGAAAGCGGGTGGCCAAGCCGTTATCGTCGGGAACCCATAATGTTAGACAGCATCAGAAACATCTTCAGTATTCCTGAGCTTCGGAAGAGGGTCCTGTTCACCCTGCTCCTGCTGGCCGTCTACCGGATCGGCGCCCAGATCCCGAACCCCGGAATCAGCGCCGACGCCCTGGCCGAGTTCTGGCAGACCCAGAAAGGCACCATCTTCGGGTTCATCGACCTGTTCTCCGGGCGCGCCATGTCCAGGATGACCATCTTCGCCCTGGGCATCATGCCCTACATCAGCGCGTCGATCATCCTCCAACTCCTCCAGGTAGTCTGGCCGTTCCTGGAGAGGTTGTCCAAAGAGGGCGAGCTCGGGCGGAAGAAGATCACCCAGTACACCCGGTACGGCACGCTCCTGATCTGCTTCATCCAGGCCATGGGGATCGGGGTCTACCTGCAAAGCCTGAGGAGTCCCGGAGGAGCCCGGATCGTCCCCAACCCCGGGGTGGGCTTCCAGCTTCTTACCGTCCTTACATTGACTACGGGGACGATTTTTGTCATGTGGTTGGGCGAACAGATCTCCGAGCGGGGGATCGGCAACGGCATCTCCCTCATCATCTTTGCGGGTATCGTGGTAGATATGCCGCGGGGGGTGGCGAGCATATTTACCGGCCTCCGAACGGGGAACATGGATCCCCTGCGGCTCATTTTCTTGTTCGCCCTGATGCTCGCGGTCATCGCCGTCATCATTTTCGTGGAGCGGGGCCAGCGCCGCATTCCGGTTTCCTATGCCAAGAGAGTCGTCGGCCGGCGGGTCTACGGTGGTCAGAGCACGCATCTGCCGCTGCGGGTCAACACCGGCGGCGTCATCCCGATCATCTTCGCCGCCTCGATCATCACCATCCCCCAGACCGTGGCCCAGCTGATCAAAGTCCCCGTTTTCCAGAAAATCTCCCAACAGTTCAATATCGGTATGCCCCTCTACAACCTGCTGTATGTCGCAGCCATCATTTTCTTCACCTATTTCTACGTCTCCATAGTCTTCAACCCGGTCGACGTGGCCGATAACCTGAGAAAGTACGGAGGTTTCATCCCGGGCATCCGGCCGGGGAAAAACACCTCGGACTTTATCGACACCACGCTGTCGCGCATCACCCTGGTCGGCGCCGTCTACCTTGCGGCCATCGCCATCCTGCCCGAGTTCCTGATCACAGGGATCAAGGTCCAGTCCCTGCCCTTCATCGGCAACTTCCTGGAAGCGAACCTGCCGAGGTGGTTCACCCAGGGTTTGAACGTCGATTTCTATTTCGGCGGCACTTCTATCCTGATCGTCGTCGGGGTGGCCATGGACACTCTGCAGCAGATCGAGGCCCAGCTGGTGATGAGGCACTACGACGGGTTCATGCGGCGCAGCCGGATCAAAGGCAGGAGGTGATAGGGTATGAGGATCATCCTCTTCGGGCCACCCGGAAGCGGCAAGGGCACGCAGGGGGATCTCGTTGAACACCGCTACGGCATTCCGAAGATCTCCACGGGTGACATTCTCCGCCGGGCCGTCCGGGAGAGGACGCCCCTCGGGATCCGGGCGGAAATGATGATGAACCGCGGAGATTTAGTGAGTGACGAGGTCGTCGAAGGTCTCGTCCGGGAGAGGCTCGCCTCCCCGGACGCCCGGCGGGGGTATCTTCTCGACGGTTTCCCGAGAACCCTTGCCCAGGTCCGGAGCCTTGAGGCCATGGACGGAGACCGGCCCGAGGTCGTCATCATGATAGATGTCGATAGAGATACTCTGATCGAGCGCATGCAGAGCCGGTTGACCTGCCGGACGTGCGGAGCGGTCTATAACCTTGGGCTCCAGAAGCCCCGGATCGAAGGCCGCTGCGATATCTGCGGCGGGGAGCTCTATAAGCGGGCGGACGACAGTCCCGAGGTCATCAGTGAACGCCTTAAGGTTTATAACGAGCAGACCAAGACAATCAGGGCTCATTACCTGGCCAAGGGCGTTTTCTGCCGGGTGGACGGCTCCGGCACCGTGGACGAAGTATTCGGTCGCATCTCCGCGATCCTCGACCGCGAGCTGGCCCGGCGGGAGGATGACAGGGCGCCGAGATGATCATCTACAAGACTCCGCAAGAGATTGCCGTCATGAAGGAGAGCAATCAGATCGTGGCCAAAGTCCTGGCCGAACTGAAGGCCATGGTCCGGCCCGGCGTGCGCACCCGTGAGCTGGATGCCTATGCGGAGGTCAGGGCCCGTGAGCTGGGGGCGGCCCCCGCGTTCAAGGGGTACCGAGGGTACCCGAGTTCGCTCTGCACTTCGGTCAACGAAGAGATCATCCACGGCATCCCCTCTGAGCGTGTCCTTAAGGACGGGGACATCGTCGGTCTCGATTTTGGCGTCCTTTTCGAGGGCTTCTACGGAGACGCGGCTTTGACCGTTCCGGTTGGGGCCATAGGTCCGCTGGCGCGGCGCCTGATCGCCGTCTCCGAAGCCTCCTTCTACAGGGGCATCGAACAGATGAAGAAAGGCAACCGTATCTCGGATATCTCCCATGCCATCCAGGAGTATGTGGAGTCGGAGGGTTTTTCCGTCATCCGCTCCTTTGTCGGGCACGGCATCGGCCATTCCCCGCATGAGGAACCGCAGGTGCCCAATTTCGGCCCGCCCGGACGGGGACCCAAGATCAAGGAAGGGCTGACCTTGGCCATCGAACCGATGATCGCGGCCGGAGACTGGGAGGAGGAAATCCTCGAGGACGGCTGGACCGCGGTCACTAAGGACAGGAGCCTGTCCGCGCATTTCGAGCACACGGTGGCCATGACGGCCGGCGGGGTGGAGATACTGAGTTTGGGCGAACTGGAAAAGCCGCCGCTTTTCTCGCCAGAGGGTAAACCATATGCCTAAACAGGATGTCTATGAGGCGGAAGGGACGGTCATCGAAACGCTGCCCAACGCTATGTTCCGGGTCGAGCTGGCCAACAAGCACCGGATCCTGGCTCACATCTCGGGCAAGATGAGGAAGCATTTCATCCGGATTCTGCCCGGTGACAGGGTTCTGGTAGAGCTCTCTGCCTACGACCTCACCAAGGGACGAATCACCTATCGGTTCAAATAAAGGAAAGGTCCATGAAAGTCAGAGCATCGGTCAAGAAAATCTGTCGCAACTGCAAGATCGTCAGGCGCAAAGGCATCGTTCGGGTGATCTGCATCAACCCGAGGCATAAACAAAAACAAGGCTAGACGAGGGTAACATGGCAAGAATCGCTGGTATCACGCTGCCGCCGGAGAAGAGGGTCGAGGTCGGGCTGACTTATATCTACGGCATCGGTCGCTCCAAGTCGAACCAAATCCTCCAAGAAGCTAAGATCGATAGGAACAAGAAGGTCAAGGCGCTCACCGAGGACGAGATCAACAAGATCCGGCAGATCATCGAGAAGCGCGAAAAGATAGAGGGTGACCTCCGAAAAGAGATCACCACCAATATCAAGCGGCTGATCGATATCGGCTGTTTCCGGGGGATGCGCCACAAAAGGAAACTGCCCGTCCGCGGCCAAAGGACCCGGACCAACGCCCGCACCCGGAAGGGCCCGCACGGCCACACGATCAAAAAATTGAAGGCCTGAGCGAGCAAAGGAGAGAAAAGAGCCCATGGCGAACGTAAAAGCCAAGAAGAAGAAGGTCAGGAGGGAGATCGGGTTCGGGGTAGCCCACATCCAATCGACCTTCAACAACACCATCATCACGATCACCGACCACGAGGGCAATACGGTCTGCAGCGCGAGTTCCGGGACGGCCGGGTTCAAGGGCGCGCGCAAAGGGACCCCCTTCGCCGCCCAGTTGGCCGGCAAGGAGGCCTCGACCAAGGCCAGGGACTTGGGAGTGAAATACGTCGACGTCCGCATCTCGGGACCGGGGGCGGGCCGAGAGTCGGCCATCCGGGCCCTGCAATCATCCGGGCTGGAGATCAAGTCCATCCGGGACGTAACCCCCATCCCTCACAACGGCTGCCGGGTGCCCCGCCGGAGACGAGTCTGAGGGGATGAGGAGGCAAGGAGAGAAAGATGTCGAAACATGGTGATCCTGTTTGCCGCCAGTGTCGGGTTGAAAAGACCAAGCTGTTTTTGAAGGGAGACAAGTGTTTGTCCGAGAAATGCCCGGTCGAACGGCGCGGTTATGCGCCCGGACAGCACGGCCGGGCCCGGAAGCGCATCCTCGGGTACGGTCTCCAGCTCCGGGAAAAGCAGAAGCTCAAGAGATTTTACGGGATGACCGAGCGTCAGTTTCGCCTGTTCTTCAGACGGGCCGAGCGGCAGAAGGGCATCACGGGAGAAAACCTGCTCGCCATGCTGGAGAGGAGGTTGGACAATGTTGTCTTCGTGATGGGTTTTGCCCGCTCCCGGACACACGGACGGCAGCTGATCAGCCACGGCCATTTCAGCGTCAACCAGAGGAAGGTCACGGTCCCGTCCTTCATCGTGGATGAGGGAGACGAGGTCAAGATCCGGCCCCGGTCGGCGCAGTACGAGGACATCAAGCAAGTGGTCGGCCAGAACAAGAACAAGACCGTGCCCAGCTGGATCGCGGTCGATTGGGACAATATGAGCGCGAAGATCGCCTCCCTGCCCACCCGCCAGGACATTACGCTTCCTGTCGAAGAGCATTATGTAGTCGAGCTCTATTCCAAATAGCCGGAGTGGGGGAGAGGGGCGAATTCGGAAGGAGGGAGTATGATAGAGACTGGTTTTCAGAGACCCAAATACCTGGAGTGCGATTATGAAACCCTGACTGAAAAGTATGGCCGGTTCTGGGCGCAGCCCTTCGAGCGGGGGTACGGGGTGACGGTCGGCAACGCTCTGCGGAGGATCCTTCTGTCCTCCATCAACGGAGCGGCCATCACCGCCTTGCGCATCCAGGGCGTCCTGCATGAGTTCTCCACGATCCCCGGTGTGGTCGAGGATGTGACTGACATCATCCTGAACATCAAGAGCATCCCCCTTAAGATCAAGGGGAATCAGCCCAAGCGGATGACGCTAAAGATGGAGGGTCCGGCCGAGGCCAAGTCATCAGACATTGTCCATGACGGGGATGTCGAGATCCTGGATCCGGACATCCATATCGCCTCCCTCGACCGGGATGGCAAGCTGGACATTGAAATGGTCGTCAAGAACGGCCGCGGCTATGTATCGGCCGACCAGAATTTCGACGAGACGCTGAGCGTCGATTACATCCCCTTGGATTCCTCGCACTCGCCCATCCAGAAAGTGAACTACCGCGTCGAGCAGGCTCGGGTGGGGAAAAGGATCGACTACGAAAACCTCAGCCTGGAGATCTGGACGACCGGCGCGGTCTCGCCCCAAGAGGCGCTTTCCCAGTCGGCCAAGATCATGCGCGACCACCTGGCCATCTTCCTGAACATCATCGACGAGCCGCTGGAAAAGGAGCCGATCATCGCCAAGAAGGAAATCCCCTACATCACCCAGCTTGATGTCCTGCTCAAGCCCATCGAGCACCTCGAGCTCTCGGTCCGGTCCTCGAACTGTCTGAAATCGGCCGGGATCGAGCGAATCTACGAGCTCGTCCAGAAGACTGAGGACGAGCTGCTCAAGACCAAGAACTTCGGCCGGAAATCGCTGGCCGAGATCAAGGAGACCCTGTCCAACTTGAACCTGGGGTTGAGTCTGGACCTCCATCCGAAGCTGGTCGAACGGATTCAGGCTGAGGTCCAGGAAGAAAAGAAGAGGAAGGAGCTCGCGGAATGAGGCATCAGGTCAAGGGTCGAAAACTGCGGCGGCCGACCGCCCACCGGCTGGCCCTGCTTCGTAACCTCGTCACTTCCTTTCTGGAGAAGGAGCGGGTCCGGACGACGCTGGCCAAGGCCAAGGAAGTCCGGCCGCTGGCCGAGAAGATGATCACCCTGGGAAAGAAGGGGACGCTCCATGCCCGGCGTCAGGTCATGGCCTTTGTCCGGAAAGAGGCGGTCGTCACCAAGGTCTTTGACGACCTGGGAGCCCGCTTCGGTCAGAGGCCCGGCGGGTATTCGCGGATCATCAAGCTCGGACGGCGCGCGGGCGACGGCGCCCATCTGGCCATGCTGGAGCTCGTCGGCTCAGAATTCAAGAAAAAAGCGAAGAAGAAAAAGAAGGAAAAAGAGAAGTCCGTCAAGAAGTCCCAATAGAGCGCCTAAGAGAAGGCCGGGGGATTAGTCCCGGGAGAGAACCCAGAGCTGCTGACCCGGGAATATCTTGGAGGTGCCCTCAAGCCCGTTCAAACTGAGGAACTGTTCCAAGTTCATCGCGAAATTCTTGGCAATAGCATAGAGAGTATCACCCGCTTTGACGGTGTAGGCGACCTTTCCCGCCGGGCTGGTTTCCGGTGGCCCTCCGGCCGCAGCCGACGAGGGGACGGCCCCTCCGCGGCCCGGGATCTTGAGCCTCTGGCC
>Ga0153915_10003104_pt1 | contig 15165 bp, 13 predicted proteins | sample Opewatmetagenome_2_FD_107003 | JGI IMG/M metagenome (GOLD analysis project Ga0153915, IMG submission 107003) | Freshwater wetland microbial communities from Ohio, USA - Open water 3 Core 3 Depth 3 metaG | ecosystem: Environmental > Aquatic > Freshwater > Wetlands | place: USA: Ohio, Lake Erie...
AGCTGATGGACTGGGACCAACCAAGGTTGCCGTGTAGCACCTGCCCTATCCAGTAGTAAAATTGAACATAAACAGGGGCATTTAGATGGTATTTATTGATTATTGCATTGATGTCCCCAAACTGCCTTGGATTAGTGACGTACAGGGAAGCTCTCGTTACAGGACTAAAAAATTGCAAGATTGCAAAGATCAAAATAATAATACCGAAAAGCACCGGTATCAGAAGCAGGAGTCTTCTGATTATATAGCTTCGCATCTCCAGAGATATCCCAATTAAAACGTAGTTCAGTTTCTATTAAAATATAGGCGTAAAAAAAATGGAAAGGAAGGGACTAAAATTTTTAGTAATATCCCTTCCATACTTGGTAGTAGTCCCCGCCCCATGGGGTTCCTGGGATTATTGGGTTGTTATACCATCCGTTGACCCAATCTCGCTCAACGTGCACTCCAAGCGTCTGAATTGTTGGCAAGCTGGGCACATCGTCGTAATAGAGTTGCTGGAGTTGATAGTAAATCGCCTGTCTCTTTGCAGGATCCGGTTCGACAATGCCGGAGTTGATCAAGTTGTCAACCAGAGGATTATTGTAACTCTGGAACATGCTCAACGCACCTCCTGAAGACATGAATGCACTAACGAAGTTGTGTGGGTCAGCAAAGTCTGCCTGCCATCCTAAGTAATACATCGTTAGATTACCTGCCACCATCTCCCTGAGATAAGTTGGCCAATCTCTAGCCTCAATGACTACGCTGAACTTGGGGTTAAGGCTCTCAATGTTTTGTTTTAGTATCTCGGCGCCGATTCTCCTTGGGACATTGCCTGTGTTGTACAATACCGTCAGTTCAAATCCGTTCTCCCATAGCGCCCCGCCGAAAGCCTGTTTGAAATAGGTCTCGGCCTTTGCGAGGTCCAAAGAATACTTTTTCGCACATGGGTCAATATACGGAAGCCCCTCGATTATTGGACTCGCTGGTTGCGTACCTTGGCCCAAGAAAGCGGCCTGTATGAAAGTATCCCAGTCGAAAGAGTACGCGAAGCCTAGTCTGACATTCTTGTCGCTGAAAAAGTCCGTAGGAACCCCATTGCCATCCAGCTTTCCGCTGCCTATCCAATTGCTATTTTCGTTTATTTCAAAGTTGAAGAATATCGCATCACAGGTCAGCTGCGGCAAGTTTCTAGTAACTCTTATGCCGGTTATGTTTTCGATTTCCGGTAAGTTTGCTCTAGGAACGTATGCGTAATCGGCGTCTCCAGCCAGTAGCGCTAGTTTCCTATCTGTCCACTCATCGACCTCCTTTATTACGATGCTCTCTAGCGTCGCGGGTGTCCTCCAGTAGTTATCGTTCCTCATCAGGACGATCTGCACTCCATGCTCCCATCTATCGAGCTTGAAGGGACCCGTACCGTTCATCTTCTCCTGCAATGGGGGTGTTTGAGGATTGTTGAAATTCTCGTACGTTTCTGCCGTCCCTGGCCAATCTCCCTGGGCTATGCACCAATTCTTGTCCACTATCGCTGACCATTGCTGAGCCAAAATCTGTAAGAATGGACCATATGCTTGTTTGAGGTGGAACACTACCGAATCGCCTACAACGGTCACCGCATTGTCTATTTGTGCGAATGGTACCACTATATTCCCATCTCCATCGCGGGTGCCCATGGTGCCTATTCCAATGAATGGCTCAAGGAACATCCACACTGGGCCGCCGTCACGATCTTGAACCATAGCTCGCTCAAATGAATACTCGACATCCTGAGGCGTCAAATTGTCACCGTTATGGAACTTGACTCCCGTCCTGATATGGAACGTGTACGTTAGCCCATCGCTGGATATTGTCCAGTTGTCTGCCAATCGAGGTTCAAACTCATCAGTATTCCCGTCCTTGAAGAATATCAGCGGTTCATTGACATTCAGGATAACTTCGCCGCTCGCCGTATCGTAGGCCCAAGCTGGATCCAAGCTCTCCGGCTCGCCTATCGAGTCATAGACTAATGTGTTGGAATTCTTGACTGTCGAAGATGGCTTGGGCAAAACTGTGGTTGTACAGTTACCCGAGTCACTGACGCCTGTTCCAGTTGCTGTAACCGTTATGCTGTCTATCGAATTGTCCACAGCATTCGTTGGAATAGCCACATTCAAAGTTGCGCTTTTATTGCTACCCCCGGGTACTATGAGGGAACTCGGGGAAACGCTTATGGTCCACCCTAACGTGTTTGTGGCTGTTAGTGAGTAGGTGTCCGAGGCATTGCCGGTATTATTGACGGTCACGAGGTAAGTCAGGTTCACGCCCTTTAAATCGCTCTTCGAACTCGGTGATATCGAAATGGTGGCACCGTAGGTTGAGGACACACGTGCTGTACAGCTGCTTGAGGAACTGATCGCGGCGTTTTCCTGTGAGGTCGCGGTTACCGTTATGCTATCAATCGTGCCGCCTGCCGCGTACGATGGAATGGTCACACTTAGCGTTGAGGTTCCACTGCTTCCCGCAGATATAGTGGTTAGAGAAGTCGTAGAGAGGCTTGGCGACCATCCAGCATTATCAGTGACCGCCAGAGTGTAGCTGTCCGATTTAGTGCCGGTGTTGTTAACTGTCACGGTGTATGTTATAGTTGTTCCATTATCGCCGTTCTGAGTTGTTGGAGAGATCGAAACACTCACACTTATTGGTGTTCCGGCTTTTCTCATTGAAACTGCTACTGCTGCAACGACTACAATTACTACTACCACTGCAATGACAATCCAAACTATCTGTGCTATACCTTTTTCTTTTATGATATCTCCTCCTTTTTGTAAGCTAAACTCTACTTGACCGTATTTAAAGCATCGCTGTTTAGCGGTTTAGCCCGCTAAAGTTCTCAGAATTTTACTGAGCTTTGTGAAGTCATTTTTGAGCTCAAGCTTCATCCGGCCGCTGTACATGGCTGCGGCGGGGTGGTAGGTCATAAAGAGCTTGAAGTTTACGCCTGCATAGCCGCAATCCAACAGAGATCCATGCTTCTTGCTCATCGTCACTGGCGTTCCGGATAGTTCCCTGGCTGCTATTCGGCCGAGGGCCACCACCAGTTTTGGTTTTATCGCGGAAATCTCCCCTTCAAGGAAAGGACGGCATGCTTCAATCTCCTCGTCTGTGGGGTCTCGGTTTCCTGGTGGACGGGCCTTGACCACGTTGGTGATGTATACGTCACCTCGCCTCAAACCCGCTGCTTCTAAAAGTTCGTTAAGATTTTTGCCCGCGGCACCCACGAATGGGACACCCTGTTTGTCCTCCTGATATCCCGGTGCCTCACCAACTAAAATCACTTTGGCGGTCGCAGGTCCAACTCCAAAAACCAAATTCGCGCTTTCGTACAGTCGTTTGCATTTATCTGCCTCTGATTTAAGACGCAGCAGGATTTTCTCGGCTTCGTTTTTCATCACTACTACCCACAGATACATTGAAATTAAACAGATGTATTTCGGCTATTCCCCCATCGCGAAAACCGCTAGACTTCTCCTTTTAGGGCCATCCTGTTCAACAATTAAAAAATTCTGCCAGGTGCCTCGGATGATATGCCCGTCGACGATCGGGAGTATGGCCGACGTGCCGATCAACGCTGACTTCAGGTGAGCGTGTGCATTGTCGTCAATTCGGTCATGATGGAATCCTCCCCTCACGGGCACGAGATCATCGAGCTTTTCGAGCAGGTCGCGCTTCAGCCCTTCCTCACCCTCGTTCAGAACGAGCGCGGCCGTCGCATGTGGCAACTGGACCACGAGCAAACCATTTCTGATGCCCGATTCGTGAGCGGCCTCGAGAACCTCATCGGTCAGGTCGACTATTTCACGCTGCTGGCGGGTCGAGAACGCTATCTCCTTAAACCAAGTTTTCATGCCATCCTCCTCAACCGCTATCTATCTGCTTATTAAATTTAGTCACTGATAGTTGATGTGATTAGATGAAGGTCTTGGTGACGGGCGGAGCTGGATTCATAGGAAGCCACGTTGTGGACAAGCTCATGCTCGATGGGCATGATGTCGTGGTTCTCGATAACCTTTACTCCGGCAACATGAAGAACATCGAGCATCACCTGGATGAGTCTAGATTTCGCTTTGTGGAGGGGGACATAAGACAACCTCGGACGGTGAAGAAAGCCATCGAGGGTGTTGATGCAGTCATTCATGAGGCAGCGATCGTGAGCGTGCCGCTGTCGATAGAAAACCCGGTGCTAACCAACGAGGTTAACGTCCTAGGTACTTTGAACCTCCTTGAGGCTAGTATAAAGACTAAGGTTAAGCGCTTCGTCTATTTGTCCTCCTGTGCGGTGTACGGTGACGTAGCCAAGCTACCGATAAACGAGGACTCTCCTGTCAGGCCCATTTCGCCCTATGCCTCGTCCAAACTGGCCGCAGAGGAGCACTGCACGTCTTTTTTTGAGAATCACGGCCTCGAGACTGTCCGACTTCGATATTTCAACGTATATGGGCCGAGGCAAGCGGCGAGCGATTATGCAGGGGTAATGGTCAAATTTCTGGAGCGCATCAGAATGGATCAGCCACCAATTATTTTTGGGGACGGCGAACAGACACGAGATTTCGTTCACGTCAACGATGTGGTAGAGGCGACTCTGCTTGCCATAAATCGTGATGGAGTGGCAGGAAATCTATTCAACATCGGCACGGGCGAAGTTGTGACAATAAATAAGCTATGTGATGTTTTTTTGGAACTCACTGGAAAAAAACATCTAAAGCCGATTTTCAAGGATGCAAAACCGGGCGAAGTTCGGCACAGTCAAGCTGATATCACAAAGGCCATGAATCTCTTAGGATACAGTCCCAAAGTTCCTTTAAGGAGTGGAGTCAGGGAATTCATAAATTGGTCTGAAATTCATTAAAGTTTGTAGCCAATCTTCCGGAGGAACTCCTTTCGCTCCGCAATTTCTTTAGGTCCCTCTATGCCTTTGCTCTTCAACCCATCGACCACGCCTAAAATGCCACGCCCCTGCTCGGTTTCGGCGATGATTACCTCGACAATGTTGGCTGTGGCGCAGAAAATAGAGCAGACCTCCGGCACTTGTTTGATTGCATTGAGCACGTTGATCGGATAAGCTCCGCGCATGATGATGAGGAAACAGTGCCCACAGGCGAGCTCAAGACTCTTCTCGGCGGCAACCTCCTCAAGCTCTTCGTCATTACCGCTGTGTCGTACTAAGCAAGGTCCTGATGATTCGCAGAAGCTAATCCCGAAGCGAATGTTAGGTACCGCGTTTACAAGAGCTTCATGGATATCTTCTATCGATTTCAAAAAATGACTTCGACCAATAATTAATTGGCAGTCTTTTTGGACTTCTATTCGCACAACTTTTGTTTCCATTTTTATCTCCACGGATGTACTGGGCTTTCTGTGATTAATAACACATCTAATTAAACATCAAAAGGACTCAAAATAAGGTTTAGATGGTGAGAACCGTGGAAGTCTGGATGGTCATGCCTGCGCATAACGAGGAGCGGACGATAGGAACCGTGCTCGATGCCCTGAGGCAGGAGGGCTACTCGAAGGTCATCGTGGTTGACGATGGTTCCAAGGACCAGACTGCCAAGATTGCACGCAAAAGGGGTGCGGTTGTCATCAGTCATTCCAAAAACATAGGGCTTGGAGCAGCGCTCAGGACAGGTCTAAAAGCTGCACGCGAGCGAGGCGCCGATCGGGCAGTCACCTTTGACGCCGATGGACAGCATGATCCGAAGTCTGTGCGGAAACTTTTGGAGGCTTTGGATGCAGGAGATTTAGCAATAGGCGTCAGGCAACATCTTTGCATTCCCCTTCACAAGCGCGTGGGTAACTTTGGCCTGAATTTTATAACATACATATTTTCGGGCGTGTTCACAGATTCGCAATCTGGCTCTAGAGCTTTCAACCACAAGGCGCTCGAGGTGATTAATATCAAAAGCGATCGCTATGAGGTTTCATCCGAGATAATCATCCAGGCTAGGAAGCATGGATTGAAGCTCAAGGAGGTTCCAGTCAAGTGCTTTTACACCTCTTATTCCAAAGCGAGGGGGACAACGATAGCGAGCGGATTTAAGATTTTCTTAACACTAATTTTGCAAATGGCCAGATCCATCTCCTAAAAGGATTGTTAGATTGTTTGTAGCATTTCCGCCAATTTATCTGGCACGGGGGCTAAACCAAAGAAGTAATCTTGGAGGTAGTGGAAATCGTAATTTTGATAATAATTAAATTATTATCGAAGACCCCAGTTAGTTAATTTAAGGTAATAATATGGAAATAGCGATTGTCACAGAATTCTTTCCAAAAAGCGGGGAACTAGAAATAAGAGGGGGGGTGGAGGCCAGGGCTTTTTATGTTGCTAAGCACTTGGCCAAAAGGCACGAGATAACTGTTATCACCTCTAGAGAGCGCGGAACTCCAAGGAAGGATAAATTTTCTGGAATCGAAATTATTAGACCGGGTGCAAAAAGACAATATTCCCAAAAGGGATCCTTGGTTGAGAGATTAGGTTTTATTATCGGTAGCACCCAAGCTCGGCTTGAAAAGTTTGAAATCGTCGATGGATATAATTTCATCAGTTATCCTATTGCTTGGCGGATCTCTCGGAAGCAAGGAATCCCAGCGATTGCGACTTATCATGATGTTTGGGTGGGCGAGTGGATCAAAAACATTGGGATGAGTGGAATTTTTGGGGAACTCCTAGAGAGGTATGTGCTAAGCAGAAGATGGGACAGCTTCATAGCCGTTAGCACTTATGTAAAGAAAAAATTGCTCAAAGAAGGGGTTAATGATGGCAGGCTAAACGTCGTGCCGAATGGAATCGAAATCGAGGAATACGAGAGGGTCAAGACAGAAAAATACCCAGAGCCAACAGTATGTTGTATCTCGAGGCTTGTTGAATATAAGCACGTGGATGATTTGATCAAAGCCTTAAACATAGTCAGAAATGAGATCCCAGATGCAAAGTGCAAAATAGTTGGAACGGGGCCTCAAGAAGGATATCTGCGATTACTGGTTGGCAAGTTAGGGCTGCAGGAACATGTTGAGTTCTTGGGATTTGTCAAAAGGCACCAAGATCTAGTCAGGATCCTAAAGTCATCACAAGTACTTTGCTTGCCCAGCACAGTGGAAGGTTTTGGGATAGTGCTACTTGAGGCCATGGCAGCACGCGTACCCTTTGTCGCGACCGAGATCGAACCGTTGATAGAAGCCACCGATAAAATTGGCGGGCTTTTCGTCGAGCCGCGCAATTTTAAGGATTTGGCGCGGAAATTGTCGTTTTTGTTAAGTGATGAAAAACTCCAAAAAAATCTGGCAAAAGAAGGATTTAAACACGCTCTAAATTACGACTGGGAAAATGTATCTGACAGAATTGAGGAGGTTTATTTGGCTACTATGTCCAGCCAAAGGTAGGATCTGGCAATCAGAATTTCTAAACTAAAATACAGAAGGGATTGAAATCAGAATATGTTTCATTCAGGAAGAAAGCCCAAAAAGAATTGGCGGGGGCGGGATAACCTTTTGGATTCTCTCGAAGGAGCTGATAAAGAGGGGACACAGGGTTTGTTTAATTTCTAATAAGCTTATCAAAAGTATCTCGCAAATGTTTCCGAAAGAAGTTGAAATTCGTGAGGTGATAGAGTCCGAGGGAGAACCAGTCCACTTATCATCAATATCAGGTAGGTTGATCAAGATTCTGAAAAGCAGGCAAGCGATGTATAAAGCGGTGGAAGATTTTTCCCCGGATGTTATATGCTTTGGTGGTGAATATCCAGGAATCCTAGCCTTATTAATCAAATTCAAGTACAAAATACCTGTGATTTTTTTTAAATTTCAGAGTACTTTTGAAACTTGGTATGAGCTTGCCCCATTCCCTAAGGGATACATTATCTCTTTCCTCGAGAAAACATTTCTGCGTCTACCATTTGATGCGGTTATGGGGAGCGAATATGTTTGTAGAGTTTTCAACGGTATGAAACTGAAACTAACATCCGAGAAAATCGCGTTTAAAGCAGTTCCTGGAGTGGATAGCGATTTGTTTTCATACGGCAACGGGAGAAAAAGCATTAGGGGAAGATTAGGCCTTGGAAATAAAAGGTATATTTTGTACGTGGGAGCTTTGACGAAGGTGAAAGGTGTAGAATACCTTATTGAGGCAATGAAAATAATTGATAAAAAGAACAATTGTCATTTGCTAATCGTGGGGGCTGGAGAAGAAAAGGAAAATTTAGAACGACTAGTTAAACATTATGGGTTGAAAAATTCTGTTACTTTTGTAGGAGAAAGGCCTTATTCGGAAATTCCGGATTATGTCGTCGCGTCGGATGTGGTAGTTGCACCATCCCTGAGCGAGCTATTTGGCACTAGGGTGATGTACGATGCATGGGCTCTAAAGAGACCCGTTATAGCTACTGCAGTCGGGGATGTTCCAAAAATAGCTTCTGATAACAAAACTGCGTTGCTTATACCTCCAAAAAATTCAGAAGCAATCGCTGAAAAAATTCAAAAAATTATTCTAGATCAAAAATTGTTAGAGAAAATAGTAGGAAATGCTTATAAAGAAGCCAAAAAGTATTCATCGGAAAGATTGGCAGAAATATTCATAGGGGCAAGTGAAAAAGTCATAAGAGCGAGAAGTAATGTTTAGAATTGGTGAGGAAACAACATGAAAGTAATGATCACAGGTGGTGCCGGCTTCATAGGCCAGCATATATCTCAAAAGCTCACGAAATTGGGTCATGAAGTTACTGTATTCGATATACATGGCCCAATCAAATATGGAAAATTAGTAAGAGGCGATGTTTTTGATTTTCCTAATCTGAAAAAAGTTGTGGAAAAACATGATGTTATTGTCCACTTAGTTGGGCTCCCGGACGCGAGAGCTGCTCAAGAAGACCCAATGCAAAGTTTTAACTTAAATGTAGTCTCGGCTCAAAATGTTTTAGAAGCTTGTAGATTGGGGAATAAAAAAATAATTTTCCCATCTACAGCGGCCATTTATGGTGTAACTCAAAACCTCCCGATAAATGAAAATCACCCGCTTAACCCTAGCAATATCTACTCGTGGCATAAGTCCATATGCGAAAAACTGATCGTGACATACTCTCAAAATTTTGACGTGGATTATGTAATATTGAGATTATTCAATGTTTACGGTAGGGGGAACAAGGGCGTAATATACTCATTTGTGGAGAAGGCGAAAAGAGGTGATTCCATCGAAGTTTTCGGGGCAGAACAATATAGGGATTTTGTTTATGCGGAGGATGTTGCAGATGCGTTTTACTCGTCGATTATACGCGAGGCAGCAAATAAAAAAATAATAAACATCGGCTCTGGCAAAGGCATCAAGATCAGCGAGATCCTCCAGATGGTGTGCCGAATTTATCCAAAAGTCAAAGTTATTTTAAAGGAATCAAAACTCATTGAATACGACTCTATCGCTGACATCTCTCTAGCCAAAGTTATGTTGAATTTCAGCCCTCGTACATCGGGAAAATTCATGGAAAAAATAATCAAGGAGGAGATGTCAAATGAGTGAAAAACCGGCTATTTTGGGTGGAAAACCTGTATTCGAAAAGATGGTGCCGATAATTAGACCGTCTATAGATAGATATACGGATGATCCCCTTCTCAAGGAGATAAAGGAAATACTGAAAAGCAATATGGTGAGCGGGGTAAATAATTATGTTAGAAAACTCGAAAAAGCGGTTTCAGAATACATCGGCGTAAAAAACGCGCTATCGTTGTCTTCCTGCACCTCCGGTTTAATGCTTTCCATACAAGCGCTAGGCATGAGGAATAAAGAAGTCTTGGTCCCAAGCTTCACGTTTTCCGCGACCGCCCATTCTGCGTACTGGAATAATTGTAAAATAAAATTTGTCGATTGTGATCCAGAAACTTTCAACATTTCAATAGATGATGTGCAGGAAAAAATAACGGATAAAACAGCGGGCATTTTGCCGGTTCACCTATTTGGAAATCCGTGTGATGTAAAAGCGTTGCGAGAAATTACCGAAGATCGGGATTTAAAAATAATCTACGATTCTGCGCACGCATTGGGCTCAGTTCACGATGGCAAAAAGGTAGGGCAGTTTGGGGACGTGGAGATATTTAGTGCAAGTCCGACAAAATTGATTTCTACAATGGAAGGAGGGATCCTCACAACAAATAATGACGAACTGGCAAAAACAATAGAGGTTACGAGGAATTATGGAAACAACCCTGATTACACTTGTAAGATCCCCGGTCTGAGCGCGCGAATGCCTGAGATAAACGCTGCATTGGGTCTTTATATGCTGAAGGATATCGACACCTTCGTAAAAAATAGGAACGAACACGCTAGACGCTATAAACAAAAATTGAGTGGGATTAATGGATTAAAGTATCAGAAAATATCGGAAAATTCAGTTTCCGCGTACAAGGATTTTGCCATAGTTATAGACGAGGACAAATTCGGGTTAAGCAGAGACGCTGTATGCGATGCGCTCAGCAAAGAGAATGTGATGACTAAAAAGTACTTTTACCCACCAATTCACATGTTAGAGGCCTACAGAATCTTTGCAACGGAAGAATTACCTAACACGGAGTACTTGTCTAGAAACATAGTTTGCCTCCCCATGCACAATTTCATGGATGCCGATTTGATCGATAAGATATGTCTTGCAATCAAAAGAATTTATGAAAACGCGGAAGAGGCCAAATCGTGGTTGGCTCGGTAATCTCGAAGAATGCCAAAATCGGAAAGAATGTAAAAATAGGCGACTATTGCAAGATCCACCCAAATGTGGAAATAGGAGAGAATACGACCATAGGAGATTTCTGCATAGTTGGTCACCCAACTAAAAAAGAGACGGAGGGAGCAGATTTCTCCGCGGGTCGCTTGGGGGAAGTGGAAAATAAGACAAAGATAGGTAAAAATTCGATCATAAGAAGCGGGGCTATTATTTATTCGAATGTTCAAATTGGCGATAACTTCAAAACCGGTCACGGTGTGATGATCCGAGAGAATACTATTATTGGGCACGATTGCGTTGTCGGCACAAAGGCGATCTTAGATGGGTACGTCAAAATAGGCAATAAATCCTTCGTTCAAAGCGGATGCTACATCACACAATCTACCGAAATTGGTGATTCCGTATTCATCGCACCGAATGTCGTAACCCTGGATAATAAGCACATAATCATGGGGGAGGGATTAAAAGGGCCCAAGATTGGAAATTGTGTCAGGGTAGGTGGGAATACGACAATACTACCTTGGGTTAAAATTGGAGATCATAGCCTGATCGGGGCGGGGTCTGTCGTATCCAAGGACATCCAAACAAAATCGCTTGCATACGGAAATCCTACAAGATTCATTAGGAAATTAACAGATAAAGAAGTGGATAAGTACATCAAATCCTTAGAAAAATGGTAATCTAGATTTGTATTAAACGGTTCGATGGCATGAAGGAAAAAATTGCCATATTTTTTGGAGCGGATTATCCAAAAGGAGGAGGAGTTCAAGGGATTAGAGATATGTTCAAGTATGTCCAAAAATACGAAAAGCACTTGATATCCCCTGGAAAGGAAAAAATATCTCGGGATAATGTTTTTGAAAAAATTTTTATCGTAGGGCAGCACCGACCGGGTTTATCCATAAAAAGCCTTTTGATAAATGTAAATTTCACGATTATGGCAATTTTTTGTTTTTTAAAAAACAATAGAAGGCATCGTTACAGAAAAATTTATGTCACCTCCCCCCCTTTTTTCCCAGTTCTTGCTGCGGCAATCTGCAGAAAAATTTCTGGGGTCCCGGTTGTTGTGGATGTTAGGGATCCATGGGCGTTGGGACTGGTACTACTAGGGGTGTTCAGCGAAGGATCATCGTTCTACAAAATCGTGAGTAAATTAGAGAAATTTGGGTATAATGCGTCTGACAATGTTACAGTAGTAACGGATGGATTGGGCAAAATCATTGAGGAAGAATTCGAAGTTCCTAAAGAAAAAATTACAGTCATACCCAATGCGGCTGATATTGAGGTATTCAAGCCCCACCAACTCAAGCCCAAAAGGATACCCGGCATACCAGAAAAAGCAATCGTCCTAATGTATCAAGGTGGCTTTGCTGTCTATCATGAACTTCCTCAGTTGGTACGAGTTTTTTTTGAATATATTGAGCAAAGCGGGAGAAAGGACGTATACCTAGTACTAGTCGGGAAGAAGTCAAGAGTGGATTTAGAAGGCGTAATAGAAAGACATGCTCCATTGAGAAATCATTTAATCCTCGTTGGTGAGGTTCCGAGAAAAGAAATTCCTTACTACATCTCAGCCGCTCATATCGGGATAGTGCCCATCAAGAGTAATGAATATTCTCAGTATGCAATGCCACTAAAACTTTACGAATATGCGGCCTGTGGCAAACCAATTCTTCTTTTCGGCGGTACGCGAGAGTCCAAAAATCTGATCAAGAAATACGAAATCGGAGCCGTCTCCACGGAAAAAGTTGGAATTTTTAAGATAGCCGTCGAAACCTTGCTTAAACGACATGAAACTTTTTCTAAAAATGCAATAAAAATGTCCAAGGAAATAAATCGAAAAAATTCGGCGAGATTGTTGGAAGAGGTAATAGACGAGTAGGTTAAATGACTTTTACAGTATTTGGTGGTTAAATGCCAAAAATATCGCATGTAGAAATTGATGTGCTTAAATTCCCCGTAAAAATAGGCTTGATCTGGGGAGAAGAAAAGTGGACGAATCATTTGCTGGTTAAGGTTTATGTAGATGATATTGTAGGGATAGGAGAAGGAACCCCGTATTTCACCGATATTTACAACTCTTATGCCCTGTGTGAGAAGGTCGCGCGCGGAATAACCAAAATGGATCTTCATGAGGCGAAAAAAGCGCTTCCACAGATACAGGACAAGTTCTCGCAAAAAACCCTTTTTGACTACGCCCCATTTTTGGCCCTAGAGACAGCAATTATCGATGCGATGAGCCAGCTGGAAGAAGTCTCATTTGCAAAAAAACTTGGAGGATCATTTAGGCATAAAATCCCGGTTTCTGGAACGGTTTTTCTGGATTCTCCCAAAAATATGGCCAATGTAGCTCAAAAATGGGTCTCGAAGGGAATAACTCACTTGAAAGTTAAAGTAACAGGAAAAAATGCCCGGGACTCCGCCAATCTGGAAAGTATCCGAAGCGCCGTTGGCCCTGACGTCTTGATAAGGATTGATGCAAATCAGGCATACGGAACTGTTGAGAGAGCAACTGAATCCCTAAAGAGACTTGAAAAATACGATATCGCAATAGTAGAACAGCCAATAAAGTGGAATGACCTAGAAGGCTTGCGGGAAATGAAAAAAATCGTGCAACCAGAGATAATGGTCGACGAAAGCCTGAGAAAGCCATCGGACATCGAACTCATAGCCCAGAATGAGGCCGCCGATATAATAAATTTCCATCCATCGAAGTTAGGGTGTTTAACGGTCACAAAAGCAGGGATTGAAAAAGCGAAAAAACTGGGTTTAAAATACATGATCGGGGCGTCGGTGATGACGGGGGTTGGCGTGGCCGCACACCTTCATTTAGCATCTTCTCTGGAAGAGCTCCAATATCCAAACGAGGAAATAGGATTACACGAAATTTGCGGCAAGGATTTGGTTTCGAACCCTTTTAGCATAACAAACGGGCACATGAAAGTTCCGAAAAATTACGGGTTGGGAGTGGAAATTGATGAAGATAGCCTAAAAAAATACCTCTTGAGAGTGAACATCAGATCACCTCGAATTATGCTCACCCGAACAGCTTATTGGGCATATTTAAAGACGCCACCAGCTATTAGGGAATTCGTAAAGAAGCCATTAAAGGTCAGAAGATAGCTATATTTTTTGGTGCGTACTCGTGAAACAGGTTTTTTTCAAGGGCAAAAAAGTCGTCGTAGAGGATGTGCCAGACCCGGCGTTCGGCGATGGTGAGGTATTAGTCGCTAATTCTTTTTCCGCAATCAGCGTGGGAACCGAGCTCTCGATAATCGAGCGATCTTCGTTATCTGGAACCTTGAAAAATCAAACCCTCATAAAAAAAGCCCTCGAATACGCGAAGGAAAAGGGAATCAGGCAAGCGGTGGGTGTCGCGAAAGAGTTTCGTGAATCATTGGGTAATCTTGGGTATAGCACCGCAGGCACGGTAATTGCTGTGGGGCGAAATATAGTGGACTTGAAAGTCGGCGATAAGGTTGCATGCGGGGGGGAAAATGCAAATCATGCTGATGTCGTCGCGGTTCCAAGAAACCTTGTCGCAAAGATTCCAGAGGGCGTCAGCTTTGAGGAGGCGGCATTCACAACTCTGGCCGCAATTTCCATGCATGGCATCAGGGGGGCAGCGAGGCAGTTCGGCGAGACCATCGTAATCCTAGGCGCGGGTCTCTTGGGCCAATTGGCGGTTCAAATAGCCAAAGCCGCTGGTTATAGAATTATCGCTATCGATAAGGATCCCGAAAGGGTCGAGTTGGCAAAGCGAACCGGAGCCGACGTTGGATTAGTTGTTGGCAGGCAAGACGTGGAGAAGGATGTCATTTATCATACAGATGGTTTTGGGGCAGACGCTGTGGTAATCTATGCTGCCACACCCAGCAGCAAGCTTGTGAACCAAGCCGCGAGGATGGCTAGGAAGAAAGGAAAAGTGGTCGTAGTCGGCGATGTTGGCCTAATCATTGATCGGGCGATATTCTATGAAAAGGAACTGGAACTTTTGGTATCTCGCTCCTACGGCCCTGGGCGGTATGATCAGCTTTACGAGAAAAAGGGGATAGATTACCCCATCGAGTACATCAGGTGGACAGAAAACAGAAACATGCAAGCTTTTCTCGAACTGTTGAAAGAGAAAAAAATAGATATGAAACCGCTCTTGGATGCAGCCGCTATTTTTCCAATAGATAAAGCGGAAAAGGCATACGATATCTTGGCAACCGGCGAGAAAAAGCCCCTCGGCGTGCTCCTAAAATACGATTCGTCAAAATATTTTGCTCCGACCGGCGAGGTGATGCTACATAAGAAGACTTTTGAGATTTCCCCAAGAGCTGTCGAAGGTAAGATTAACGTTGCAGTCATAGGGGCAGGCAATTTTGCTAGAAACATCCTCCTTCCGCTTCTGTCCAAAATCAAGGACTATAATTTAAAGGCGATAGTCGAAACCTCCGGA
>Ga0153915_10003105_pt1 | contig 15160 bp, 13 predicted proteins | sample Opewatmetagenome_2_FD_107003 | JGI IMG/M metagenome (GOLD analysis project Ga0153915, IMG submission 107003) | Freshwater wetland microbial communities from Ohio, USA - Open water 3 Core 3 Depth 3 metaG | ecosystem: Environmental > Aquatic > Freshwater > Wetlands | place: USA: Ohio, Lake Erie...
ACAGAGGTGCGGGCACACCTTCATCAACATTACCTATGAACTCCATGACAAGCACATTGCGCTGTATGGCAATCGGTCGTGGCGCTCGCACTCCTGCCTCTTGGAAACGTTGAAGGTTCCTGTATTCCTTCATAGCCCACATAGGAATCAACGATCTGTGCCTGCGTTTGACGTTCTTGAACCGGGGATCGCCAACGATATACTCTAGCATGAAGTCAGACTCTGCCGTGGTGACCCTGTATATCTTGACAGCCACGGACTTGCCATCCGGGTCCACACCTCTGTATACATTGGCCTCCTTGCCCGTACTGATTGCACCATAGAGGGCATGGAGGGTGCCACGACTGAGTAGTCGATATACAGCCTTGAGGGTTGGTGGGTCTATTACGCCCTCCACAACCTTCAGCTCATCATCATCCTTCCGCCGCTTTGTCCTCTGGCGCTCAAGGTCTGACTCTATCTCCCTATATTTGGTATCGATGCGTTTCAATTCGCGGCTCAATCCTCTCAATCGGGGCCCTGCACAACGCCATGCTGGGTTCGGATGAATAAGAAACTTCGACTTCAGAACATCTTGAGAATGCCCTTCTTCTTTAGCCAATCAAGCTCATTATCACGGTATCGCCAAATCACGTCACATTTCTGCTCCGACTGGAAGTCCCACGGCACGACCAACACCGTGTCCCCAACTCGCATCCAGACACGTTTCTTCATGCGACCTGGAATCCGACCAACACGAACTTCTCCGTCTTCACACCTGACTCTGACTCTGTCGAAGCCAAGCATCTGCACTATTACTCCAAACATCTCCCCCTCGTTCCGCTTGGGAACTCTCACCCTTATCAGTTCCTCAGACGAGGAGTCAAAGTCATGAGCTACGTCTTTGTCGTCAGACAATGTGATCATCCATTGAGCGGCCACACTGTGCAGTTTCAGGGGCCTTTCCCATCGGGTGGGTCCGTTGGCATTTAAGCGTAGCGACGCAAAGCCATTCAATCGATCTTTGACAGCCAAGGCCTCGCACTGAGCTTGGTCGGGTTACTTCTGTCATACTCGTGCGAAGAGATTTCCCACGACGAAAACGGCCATCAGTTCTACACGGCATCAGATTCAAGGGCAGCAGATTCGGGCAAGGGGTAAAGAACACCATCGATCTCAACCAGAAACACTCTGCTTCCGGAGCGCCACTCCGAACTCAGCGGGGTCTCCACAACGTCTACCGTTGTGAATGTCTTTGCATCCATCAGCTGAACAGACTGCCCGTACCCTCGGGATAGAACCATGTACTCCCGTTTAACAGACTGGGACGCCAAGAACTCCAATGTGCGCCACTTCGAGCTCTTGGGGTTTATTGTGGATTTCTGACCATCGGTCAGGTCTTGACAGGTCATTCCGTTCCGGTTGATTGATATCACTTGGCATGGCCTGCCTGCGACCCTCACAAAATCACCTGCGACCCATCGCGGCAGTCTTATGAGTATTGTCACGCGATACTTTCCCTTCCCTCCATGCTCTTGCCCGATCAGCTTGTAGTTCTCTTTCCTATCAGCAAGGTATCTAGACTGCAATTCGTCCGCTACGAGCCGAGCCATATGATCAGAGCCCATCTTGAAGTCAAAGCCGATCTTAGTCCGCTTGCTTTCGGTTGCGAAAGCTTTGGCATCCTTTCCATACTCCTTCTCTGCGATTTGGGTGACAATGGAAAGGATCTCCTCTTCCTCCACGTCAGTGACTTCGCGGCCGTCCGCCCTGATTTGGAGAATGGCCTCGTGATAACCGCCGCTCATCATGCCACAGGTATCACATGTCACGTAGCTTAAGCGCACCTCTACTGGATATTCCTCAGTATGAGGCTCTAGAGATGTATGAGACCTCCCTGCGGCTTTGACCCTGATGTACAGGACCCTGTCGAGCCTGTTCTCGACGTTATAGGTGATTTCCACGTCATCTGTGAGACGTTCAACCTCACGCGACAGTAGGTTGTCTATCTGTCTGAGCATTAGCTCGTCTGACTCGGAGGACGAGAGTGGTATCGTCCTCCATCCACCGGGGATTTTGACGGAACCGCATCGCTTACAGGCAATTATCTCTAGTGGGGACGAAACGCGTATGAGGGGATGCTCTCTGTTGTAGCATTCGGCGCACAGGCCATCTAGCACGGCATCTTTGCCACAGAGATAACATGGTGCATTCAAGGCAATCGCCAGCGGTTCATCATTTCTTCTGCTTAAAACGTGGACGTATCAGGCGGACAGCTAGGTTCCATGTTTGGATAGAGAAAGGCATCTCGTGTTAGGCTGAAAGGCTTATCATAGAATGACAAACCTATCAAAGTTTGACCCACTGCGCGTGTGGATGACCGTCGATGTACAACACAGCCCCTTTGTGGACAATCCCGGCTTCGATTGCGGCCTTGACAGTATTGTTTCCAATCATATTCACGATTGTCGCTCTCTTCAGGTGCTCAAGACACTTTTCCATGTCGATGAGTTCACCGCCGTAGAACTCCTCACTGACCTTAAAACGAATCTTGCCTTGGACCAGAGTCTGACCAAGCAGAGCCTCATCACATATGGCCACGAGGTAGTGTTCGAGTGTTTCTCGCACCCGCATATACACGGAAACCAACCAATTACCTCCTAGAGCAAGACCGGTGAAACGATTCGCGCGGCCGCCGTCGGAATTCGCAAGTGGACGTCGAGTTTCTTTGTCAATTGTGATTCTGAGAGCATCAGTAGTCTTCAGTACCCCTTGTGGGCTATAAAGGATTATGTGGCGACAGGAATCGTACCGGCAATGAAACACGTTGTATTGCAGCTTGGATTGGCCATCTGAGTCTAGGGAAGGACAAGCAGTCTATGGCACACGGGACTCAGACAGGTCGTATTGATGTTCGTGCGCCACACGCTGAGCATTGAAGCCAATATGCATTCTCGTCTTTGATCTCAGCCGTATCAGGACGCCCGCAGACAGGACATATGACATAGTATTCTATGTAGTGTGCCAACACATCATCAACTGCATCAGAAGTGAATTTGCCCTGGAAGACCGCATTACTGCCCTCGAAAGTCCCTGCCGTAGCAAGCTGTCCTGAAATGTATTTGAGGACCTCCTTTCCCGGCCGGTTTACAACACCGACAATCTCGTGGAAGTTCTGCCAGAGGCTTCTATTGCCTTGAATCATAAGCTGAGCTTTGGGCACTTGAAATCGCTCGCCGGATCTCTTGAATGCATCAGCGGGAACTTGAGACCTTGCTCTCTGGAGCATCTTCTCGTAGTTGTCCATGCTTGAGGGCAAGTTGCCTGCACTATTGAAGCTTCTGCTCCGGCAGTGTGCCTGTAGGGCAAGGCAGTCAGAACGTGATACTGATTACAGCTCGGTCAGAACGTAGCGCCCTGCCTTGACCTCCCTGATTTTCTCTTCACCCTGAAGGTCAATTACCTTGAGCTGAATGTCAGTCTTTGCATGACCTCTTGCCCCAAAGAATGCCACAATGTCTTCGATTGGCACCCCATCAGGACGCGCATTCTGCTGGATGTACTGCAGAATGTGTTTGAGCTTTAGCCCCGATGTTGAATCTTCAACAGCACTTGGCTCCTTCTGCACCGAGATGACCGCGCCCGTTTCCTCGTCCTCAAGGCTAGAACTCTCGGGAGTTGACACTCCGCTTAGAGTCATGACACCCCTAAGACGTTCGAGTGTGTGAAGAGTCATGAAGTTTGGGTCGTTCATCTCACGAACAATCTCAGGTGCTATGTGTATCTCTTCATTGTACTTCCGTATCTTTCCAACAACAAGAACAAGCGAACCGGAGCTGATTTTCTCGAGAGAACTGGCATCTTCTCGCCAAGCCTTTACCCGAATCGTCTGAGATCCATCATCTATGGTGATACTGGAAAAGCCCTGCCCCGAGTACCTGTTGACCACTAGACCGACCAGCACCACGCGTCTCAGTTCAACACCGAAGGGAGACAGCACCTTAGCCCCCTCGTCTTCCGTGTACTCGCCGTTCACTATGTCAGCGACAGATGCACGGACTGCAGTCATTCGGTCACGCATTCGTGGGTCCCTTTCCGCATCTTTTGATGCACAGGTCGGTATTTATCATTCTCGGAATCGACTATCAACCAAACCCATGCTCGGTTTCAAGACCTGACAATCACAGGAAGTCAGTCAACGCACTCTGCTCTGTCGAACCGAGAGTTTCTTCCAGGTGTTCCTGAAGCTTCTTGATTGATGTCTGGACCCTCTCCATACTGAAGTCATGCTCATCGCACAGAACCCGAGTCAGCAGATCCGGATCTAAGGCGGACCACTTCAGGGGCTTAAGGTCTACCGCAGGTGGGTTCAAGAAGATGCTGCGAATCTCTTGAAACGGGAAGTCAAGGATTGTATCAGTCTGAGCTATTATGCCCTCCAGTGAGCCATGCTTCAGGACCAGTTTCAGAGCAGTTTTTTGACCTATACCCTTCACTCCGGCATTGTAGTCAGTCCCCACCAAGATAGCTATGTCGATTAGCTGCTCCCTTGTAACACCTAGGTACTTCAAGTTGAGGTCTAGGTCTATCAGCTCAGGCTCAATGGTCTTGTACGACCTTGAACGCGCCACACGACGCCTGCCGCTAATCGTTAGGTTGCGTATCATTCGAGGACAGTTATAGAGGAGCGAGTCGTTGTCTTGACTCGCGCTGGCCCACACAAGCCCTTCCCGCGCCATCTTCGCGGCAGCAGCCTCACCCTCTGACGGCGCCTGAACGATGGGAATCCCCAATGCCGAAATCACCTTCTTGCCTTCCTCAACCATCTCCGATGTGAGACGTGAGCTTGCCTGAGCCGCTCGTCGGGCATCTTCGATCCTGCCTTCTTCTCTGGCTATCTCCCAAGCCTTGAATGCTGCATCCCGCTGAGTCCGTCGGCGCTGGATCTCATCGGCCTTGAGCACTGGAGGAGTGCCATCAAAGACATAGACGGGACGCACGCCAGCCTCTAGCAGATTCAGATTTCTGTAGAACAGTCCACTGAGATGACTCGTCACGCGGCCTTTCTTATCCATCAGTGGAGTCCCGTCGGGTTGGCGTATGGTCGACAAGAAAGCATAGAGAGTGTTGTAGGCATCTACAGCAATCGCTCGCCCTTTCAGCTGGCCCAGCGAGATTGCTTCTGCCTTCACTATGTCGCCGAGCTTTGTTCCCAAGAGATCATCCCCAGCATCGCTCTGAAATGTCTACGTCAGGCAGTCCATATATGGCTTGGCCAACCCAAGACTATACATCCAGCATCGTAGGGTAATCAACGACAGCTCTAGTTCGGTAGATTTATAAAAAGTCCCCCGATGGGCCCCAAAGACCAGCACCTTCTGAGATTCTTTGGTGATAGTCTTGGCCGTCATGAAAGCAATCAGATGTACTTCGTGTCACAGCTCTATCTCTCCAAGAGAGAACTGCGTCAAGTTCCAGTGTCCATCCTGCGGCGAATTCACAATCTGGCGTTGCGAATCATGCAGACGTTTCTCAAACAGATACAAGTGCCCCAGTTGTGGGTTTGACGGACCTTAGAGTGGGGGGCGATACAGGATGGCGAGAGTCATAGTCACACTGAAAATCATGCCAGAGGATATTGATGTCAACCTTGATAGTCTTCTCAAGCGAATCAAGAAGGCTATTCCAAAGGGGACTGATGTCAGAGCCACAGAGATCATCCCAGTGGCGTTCGGCCTGAAGGCGCTTAGGATGAATGTCGCAAGAGATGAGGCACTCGGAGGAACTGACGACATAGAGGCGGCGATAAGCTCTCTGAAAGGGGTTGCGCAGGTCGAGGTCGAGATGGTTTCCAGAGTGTGATGGAAGCAAGCATCTCTTCAAGTGAGAGTTTATATTCGGATTGCTGTCGGGGCGAGTGAGAACGCCATATGTTTGTAGGTGAGCATTTGTAGCTAGAGAAATGCTCAAGAGCGGAAACCGAAAGGATGTGAAACAGGGCGTCTGACGACGCAGAAGCGGGGCGTTACGGTTTCTGAACCATGGGACTTCCAATTTGGAGGATGTGTTTAGGCAGTGGTCGAAATCATACTCAAGGTGGCCGAAGCTGAGCACAGAGACATAGGCAGGTTCATAGTGAGAATCGACACCGTGTCAATGGAGAAGCTCGGCGTCAGGACCGGAGACATCATTGAGATCAAAGGAAAGAGAGCCACTGCAGCCATAGCATGGCCCGCCTATCAGGGAGACAAGGGCCGTGAGATCATTCGGATGGATGGCAGGATAAGAAGAAACGCTGGCGTCAGCCTCAGTGAGAAGGTCACTGTTGTGAAGGCGAATGAAGAGCCAGCCAGAAATGTCACATTGGCCCCAACGTCAGTGCCAATCCGTCCGGAACCGAGATTCGAGGAATTCGTGAAAAGGAAGCTTCTGAACTGCCCGGTCACGGTTCAAGATACTGTCTTCATCCCCATCCTCGGACGAGCGATACCATTCAAGGTTACTGCAATCAAGCCCGTGGGAACAGTAGTGGTACAGCACTCGACCATACTAGTGATAGCAGAGAAGCCCACTGGCGAAACTATCGGTGCCTCTCAGGTCACATACGAGGAGATTGGAGGGCTGTCAGAGCCAATTCAGAGAATTCGTGAGATGGTAGAACTGCCGATGCGCCATCCAGAGATCTTCAAGCGGCTCGGGATTGACCCCCCGCGGGGACTGATACTCCATGGACCACCTGGCACAGGGAAGACTCTCCTAGCCAAGGCGGTGGCAAGCGAGTCGGAGGCTAACTTCACTCATATTAACGGCCCAGAGATCATGTCGAAGTTCTACGGCGAGTCCGAGCAGAAGCTTCGGAAGATATTCGAGGATGCTGAAGAGAATGCCCCGAGCATCATATTCATTGACGAGCTAGATGCGATAGCACCTAAGCGTGAAGATGTCCAAGGAGAGGTCGAGCGACGTGTGGTTGCCCAGCTTCTTGCTACGATGGACGGCCTCAAATCAAGAGGACAGGTCGTTGTGATTGGAGCCACTAACAGGCTGAACGCACTCGATCCTGCTCTCAGACGGCCAGGACGGTTTGACCGCGAGATTGAGATTGGTGTCCCCGACGAAGCAGGCAGATTGGAGGTTCTTCATATCCACTCCAGAGGCATGCCGCTGACAACCGAAGGAGAAAACATAGTCGACCTGCAGTATCTTGCCAAAGTCACCCATGGCTTCGTTGGTGCAGACCTCCAGGCATTGTGCAGAGAGGCTGCAATGAAGGCATTGAGAAGGTATCTGCCCCAGATCAACCTTGAGGAGGAAGAGATCCCTCAAGAGGTTCTGGACAAACTAGAAGTGAATGCAGAGGATTTCCTCGGGGCACTCAGGGAGGTGCAGCCATCCGCAGTCAGAGAGGTTTTTGTGGAGATACCAAATGTCAGATGGGAGCAGATAGGCGGGCTGACGAATGAGAAACAAGAGCTCATAGAGGTTGTCGAGTGGCCGCTCAAGAAACCGGAAGCGTTTCGCCGGATAGGCATAACTCCACCCAAGGGAGTCCTGATCTTTGGGCCCCCAGGTTGCGGAAAGACTCTTCTTGCCAGGGCTGTCGCCACCGAGAGCGAAGCGAACTTCATCAGCGTGAAGGGACCGGAGCTCTTGTCAAAGTGGGTCGGTGAGAGCGAGAAGGCGATCCGTGAGGTCTTCCGGAAGGCGAGGACTGCGGCTCCTGCCATCATATTCTTCGACGAGATTGATGCTCTCGCTCCGACCAGAGGCCGGACAGCAGGCGACAGTCACGTGACTGAGAGAGTCATCAGCCAGTTGCTGACCGAAATGGACGGCCTTGAAACCACGAAGGACATACTTGTACTGGCCGCAACCAACAGACCAGACCTGATTGATCCTGCTCTACTCCGCACAGGTCGATTCGACAGGTTCGTCTACATCGGTGCGCCCGATGAAAAGAGCCGCGAGGAGATTTTCCGAATCTACATGGCCAACATGCCCCTCGATTCGGATGTCGACATCCAGAAGCTTGTCCAAGCTACTCCGTACTTCGTCGGAGGTGACATAGAGGCTCTCTGCAGGGAGGCAGGGATGCGTGCACTCAGAGAGAACATGCAGGCGGAGAAGGTGTCCTGGAGGCATTTCGAAGACGCGTTGAAGTCGATTCATCCATCGGTCAGAGCCGAAGACCTCGAACGCTTCCAGAAGCTGAACCAGGAACTGCGTAGGACCACGGTTGTTTCGGTTGGACCTCCGGGATACATATGAAGAGTGGAGTGTGCTGAAGAGATGTCAACTTGGAGTGCTGTGCCGCTCAGGAACCTTGTAGTCAATATTCTGAAAAAGCGCCACGGTGTGGCATTGGATGACGAACTTCTGCGCGCACTGAAGAAGGAACTTGGTGGTGAACCGAGCGAGGCTGAACTGAACTCGGCCCTGATGCAGCTTGAGATCAATGGCATCATTCATGTCAGTCAGATAACAAAGACCAGACGACGTATCGAGATGATTGCAGAAGGTAGCGAATTCCTAGCGGTGGATGAGGACTAGCAGTGCTCTAGACGGAGGCAAGCGGCAAGTGACCGGCAAGAAAGTGCTAGTGGCTGGCAAGTTTGACATTCTCCACCTCGGTCATATTGCGTATCTGGAGCAGGCAAGGGCATTGGCCGGACCAGGTGGCGAATTGATTGCCGTCATCGCACTTGACAAGACGATTGAGAGGGAGAGAGGCGCCCCACCGGTCTTCCCCCAGGAACAAAGACGGCGATTGATTGAGTCCTTGAAAGTCGTCGACAAAGCAATCTTGGGATACGATACTGATGATCACACTTCGATTGTAGTTGACAACAGACCTGATGTGGTAGCGCTAGGCTACGATCAGAAGACCGACATTGAAGGGCTTGAAAAACGCATTAGGGAACTTGGGTTGAGCACAAGAATCGTAAGGCTCGCAAGAGGGAACGTTGGAGGGCTGTACTCCTCGACAATGATAAGGAAGCGAATCATTGATTTCTATGGGAACAATGGCAGCGAACGTCAGATCAAATCACAAGCTCACCGCGCGCCTCAGCCTCCCGAATGATACGCGCTTTCCGTTCCCTGCGCTCAAAGGTCCACTTCCACGCGAAGTATGAAAAAGCAGTAAGCCCAACCATGAGAGAGAGCCCTATTATTGTGTACCAGCCAGACGTGAAATTTGCCAAGAAGTCGGGAAGTGGGCCGCTCAGGAGATAGGGCCCATTGCACAACAAGCCAAATGTATAGACCACGCCGACCACGGTGAGCTGCTTTAGATACCCTATGGCCTGTTTGTCCTCGTCAAATAGGAAGACAGTAATCCCAAGCCAAAACAGGTACCATGGCATGACCCAGCGATACACAAAGAGTATGGCAGGGAGGAGATAGACATACAAGGGCTTCAGAACCAGTAGCTTCTGGACTACTGACTTGCCTTGGAACTGCTGCCTAGATGGAAGGTACAGCGGTATTGTATAGGTCATGAATGTAACGTAGATGATCAGTGGAACCAGTGCAGGAGGCCACATGTAGTATGTGACCGGGTTGGTAGCTACGTCAGGAGTTGCCAGAAAGAGCCCCGGGTACATTGGGTTGACTATGTAGCTCGAATAGCTCGTGGTGTTAAGGAAGTGCGAGATCAGTGAGTCGAAATTCGCCCCCAGAAAAGCAAAAGGTATCACTGTCAAGAGCGTGGAAATCAGGAACCAGACAGAAGAAACGGGGGCTTCCAAGAACAGAATCGGAAAGATCACTGCAGGGTATATCTTCGACTGCACAGCCAAGCCGAGAGTGAACATGGCCTTTCCCATCTGCCCTTCCTTCCTGAGAATGAGTGCCATCAGCATGAGACAGTCGGCGATAGGTTCGTTCTTGCCGCCGCCAGCAGACATTATGAGACCATATACGAAGTAAGCGCCGAACAGGAAACGTGCCCAAGACACCTTGTAGATCTTGTCGCGCAACAAGATGGCTACTAGAACCAGATTGAGGTTGAACACCAGAACAAGAAGGAAGTTCAACCACAGAGGCTGCAGCCCACCCACACCCGGGTATAGCCATACTGCGATTGCGAAGAATATGAGACCGAAGACTGGGTACTCGTATGTGATGTTGCCTAGATAGGGAGGCAGAGCATACAGACTAGCATTGAAACCCCACTCAGGAGGGAGAGCATCGGCCAGCTGAGAGTCAGTCATGTTGTAGATTTCGAAACCGTAAATCCAGAATGCCTCACCATACATCTCATTCCGGTTGCGATCTCGTTCAACGACGAAGGAGTTGGCGATTGGTATCGCAACTATAGAAATAATCAGACTGAGGACTAGATACTTGCGCATCTCGTAGATCTTGTATGAGATAGCAGTGAGCATTCCAGAAGACCGCCATCGTGCGCCGCTGCCTAGAAAGCACTGGGTCCGTTTCCACAATTGACGCTGTAATTAATCTTTTGTCAAATCCTGTTGCTGCAGAAGCAGTCGAAGCATGGCAGCGAGAGAAGAAAACCGCACCTATCTTTGTCGGAAGGACGTGGCACGCACTCATTCAAGATATGTGGGGCAGGGCCAGTTGTCACACTTAAGGCAGCGAGTGCATTTGTCCTCATCGACCGATATCTTGCCGTCTTCCAAACCCAGTGCCCCATGTTCACATTGAGGAGGACAAGAACCGCATGCTTGACAGAAGACAACCCGCCTGATTGCTCGCTGTAGCTGGTTCACGATTCGATTGACAGCGGCTTCGCTCTCTCCTCTTACAACCAGTGATCCCGAGCTGAACAGGGCAATACTGACATCGCCGGCTTGTGTTCTCAATGCGCCCAGCTCCTCGGACAGTTGCGTCTTGCCAAAGACTGGCATGATTCTGGCAATTCTGTTCAGGTCCAACCCCGAGGAGAATTGGCCTTCCATGCTGAATCCAGAAGATGTGCACGGCGATACACCCTTGACGACATTTAGCTCAAGTGCTTCTGAGGGCGCCTCTCGAGTTGTCTTGATCTGCAGACCCAACTCTTCAATTAGGTTCATCTGACCACTTGGCAGCTTCTTCCATCGCCAGAATCCAAGCTTGGCCCACTCGTCAGGATAGGCATACCTTCTTGCCCACTCATGCAGTTTGCCATACCATCGCTCATAGAGAACGGGATGCGTGTCCTTCAGGCTCTCCAGTTCAGCCAGTGGAGTGGCGGGACAGAGGTAGCAGCCCATCCTGTGATATCCCCTGTTGTACATAGGGTTGAACTGAGCTCTCTCTCCGAATATATAGAGCCACACCTCAAGAGCATTCCAATTCTGAATCGGACTCGCAGAAACTTGCCCCGGGACCCAAGGATTGGAGGTCACCCTTGGTTCGAGAGAACGCTGGAAGGATTCCAGCCTCCTTTGCCCCATGAAGACCAGCGCATCTCCACCCAACTCATCAGATATGTACTTGGCAGCCGGACCAAGCTTCAATACCTTGCAGCACCAACGGAAGTCGCGAGCAGGTGGGCCGAAGACATCAACGGACCCCCAGAACCGATCACCTGCACTTCTTCCGATTATTCCGACATTACGGCTCTGGGCAAAATCCTTCACGTACGAGATAGTCTCAGGGAGTTCCAGCCCGGTGTCTGTGAAGAAGATTGGAGGACTCCTGTTCAGAGCCTTCTCAGCCAAGAGATATGTGACGAGGGAGTCCTTGCCCCCGCTGAACCCTACGACCACTTGGGCGCCATGAGCTTCAATTGTGTTCTTGATGAATCCGATGGCCTCTGTCTCAATCGCATGGAGGTCCTTGGAGTTCGCCTCCACTGCTTTCTCCCAAGAAGACGACTGGCAGTTCACAGTCGCCTGCAGTGGATCGTCAACCTCGCGTATCTTGATTGCATACCCTCTTTCTGACTTGCTCATTTCTGGTCCTGTCATGCGGGCAACTCCAACTGCAATCACATGTTTCTCGAGGTCCGTCACCCAAACATCATCACCGAGATTAATGCCGATATCGCAGCCTGCAATTCCCGGGACTAGCAAGTTCGACCCCTTCTTGAGATACTCTAGAATCCCCTCATGACAAGAGACAAACTTCTGCTTGCAGACGCTGGCAATCCTCCTACCGCCCTCCAGAGACAGGACGAAAGTGTAGTCAAGCTTGGGAATGTCGAATCTAAGTCGTCCTACCACATATCCATCCACGACCACCTCGTACATGGCATCTAGGGACGATACCTTATTCATGACTATCGTCTTATCATGTGGAAGTAGTACCTCGCCCACACCGTTTCCAAATTGCCGGTTGACAGCCCTTGTCGCTTGATCGAGATGGCCATCCATTGCCGGGAATGGATCGCCAGGAGGAGACAACTCAACGGGCCTTGGCAAGCTTCCACAGACCGAGCATTTGCTGTTGGCGATACGAGGCACATTACACTTGTCACACCAATAGAACCTGATTCTCGTCAGGAAAGGAGCGTGTCCTCTTCGGAACTTCCTTCCTCGCCCCCGTCTTGTTGTCAGCCGCATCAATCCTCATTCTGAAGTTCCATTGTTGTCTGTTTTCGGAAGTAGCTCTTTCCAGTCTAGACCTTAGCAAGGCCCAAGCGCTTGAGCCTCTCTTTCGTGGGCCGACCTTCTTTGTCCCACCCCCGAAGGGCGTAGTACTTCGGAAGCATCTCTTCAAGGTTGACAACACGGTTACGTGAGCCACCCTCGGGTAGTGGTGTCGAGAAGCGTGGTGGGAGCTTGTCATCTCGGGACGACAGGCCCTCGCGTAGGTTGAACAGGCGCTCCAGGTTCCAGATGCGTTCTCCAAGTGCGAGCAAACCAGGACCATCAATCTGGAGCCCGGTACAACCAGCTAGCAGGTCAGCATAGTCGTCAACTGTCCAAGCGAAATTGGTGAACCGGCAGAGAACCAGAGAGTCCATCGAGGCCGACAGGTTCTGGTAAAGGATCACTAGACTGGGTTTACCCTCTGTCCGATCCCTGTCAACGATGACAGGCACGCCCATTATCTCTGGCCCGATCAGATAGGATCTCAAATGGCAGCCGCCACGGTTGGAGGTCGCATACCCAAGTGCATGGCCCTGTACACCTCGCGGATCATAGGCTGGTATCTCAAGACCCTTGACCTGCATCGCCAGCTCTGGTGCACCATGACGTAATGCGGTTGCTCGGGAACCCTCGCCCAGTTCCGCTCCCAGCCCCCTACCGAATGCTACATCATCTATGAGTTCGAAGATCCCGTCGGTCTGACCGAATCTCAGTGGCGCACTCAGTTTGCCCTTCTGGGCCAGCTCCATTGCGCATCCAATAGTGCTCCCCATGGATATGGTATCAATACCCAAGAGATTACATCGATGATTCGCTGCAGCAATCCATTCCAAGTCGTTTATGCCACACTGAGGACCGAGAGCCCATATGGTTTCATACTCGGGCCCACCTACTTCTTCACCATGGACACGACTGATGCGTCCACAGCCAATTGGACAACCGTAGCAATGATACTGACGGACATACAGGCGCTCAAGCAGTTTCTCTCCTGAAACACCTTCAGCATCATTAAACGTGCCCTCTTGGAAATTGTATGTGGGCAGCATTCCGTGTTCATTGATGACACTGACCAGCACAGCTGTGCCGTAGACAGGGAGAGACTTGTCTGTGACCGCATTCTTCTTTATGAGTCGACGTGCACGTTCAACTGCCTTATTCAGTGCCTGTTCATTACTGACCGCAGCCTTGCCCGTGCCGTGCACTACTACAGCCTTGAGGTTCTTTGAACCCATGACCGCACCGACTCCGCCCCGCCCAGCGGCCCGGTGCTCATCCGTGATGATAGCCGCCAGTTTGACTCGGTTTTCTCCAGCAGGACCGATACAGGCCACCTGAGCTTGAGAGTCAGTTTCATCAAGAAGTCGCCGGGTCGTGAGACGCGTGTCAGTTCCCCACACATTTGAAGCATCGTGTATCTCAGCGTTATCGTTATTGAGCCAGAGATAGACGGGCGAACTTGAGCGACCCTCAAACATGACTGCTGCATATCCTGCACGCCTCAGGTGTGCTCCAAATGAGCCTCCAGCATTGGAATCGAATATGGTGCCCGTCAGGGGTGACTTCGTGATGACTGCAAAGCGCCCTGAAGTAGGAACAGCTGTGGCTGTCACGGGACCCACTGCAAAGACCAAGAGATTGTCCGGGGACAACGGATCGAGCCGAGCCGCAAGACGGTCGTACAGGAGCTTCACACCGAGACCGCGACCACCGAGAAAGTTAGTGAATAGACTATGGGGAAAAGGTTCTCTCCGGACGCTTCTGTCACTCAGAGATACGTGCAGGATCCAAGCGTCAGAGTACTGGTCAGAGGATGGTTTCGACATGATGTTTCCCTCTAGTCATTGAAGATGTTCTGGTCCCGATCCGGGCATGTCAAGCAGCGCTGTTTGTAGTAGAGATAGATTTCCTTCGGCTGTTTCGCCAGATTGGCCTGCCGGCTCGGACAGGTCCAGCAGGGTTTGTCAGGCTGCGTCCATGCATCACTGTACTGAGCCCATCGAAAGTCCTCAATCAATGCAACACCTGAACTTGAACCTAGGCGATCAGCTCCGGCTTCAATCATCCGAAGAGCATCCTTGAAGGTTCGGATACCGCCTGCTGCCTTGACACCCATAGAAGCCCCGACTGTTTCACGCATGAGTTTCACATCATGAGGAGTCGCACCCATAGGACCGAAACCTGTCGAAGTCTTCACAAAGTGAGCCCCCGCCTCCTTGGCGAGTACACAGGCCTGCTTCTTTTCATCATCTGTGAGAAAGCCTGTTTCCAGGATGACCTTGATGTGGGCGCTCCCAGAAGCTCCGACCACAGTTTCAATATCAGACCTCACAAGATCATTGTTCTTGTCACGAAGAGCGCCAATGTTCATCACCATGTCTACCTCCTGAGCTCCGAGTTTCACAGCCTCTCGGGCTTCGAATGCCTTGACAGAGGACATGGTAGCACCAAACGGGAATCCAATCACGCAACACACTTTCACATCTGAGTCCTTGAGCAGCTCAGCAGCATACTGAACATGAACAGGATTGATGCATACTGTTGCGAAGTGATATGTAAGCGCCTCCTCACAGAGTTGCTTAATCTTCTCTCGCTTCGTTTCCGGCTTGAGCTCCGTGTGGTCAATCATCTTGGCCAGT
>Ga0153915_10003106_pt1 | contig 15159 bp, 12 predicted proteins | sample Opewatmetagenome_2_FD_107003 | JGI IMG/M metagenome (GOLD analysis project Ga0153915, IMG submission 107003) | Freshwater wetland microbial communities from Ohio, USA - Open water 3 Core 3 Depth 3 metaG | ecosystem: Environmental > Aquatic > Freshwater > Wetlands | place: USA: Ohio, Lake Erie...
ACAAGTGGCTGAGATAGATACCGGGCGAAAGGCCGGCGCTTCTTCGGAGGCGCCGGCCAGCCCTCGCCGCGAGCTTCGAAACGGGCGTTCCGCCCGCATCGAGGTCAGCGACGGCGCCCTGATCCCCGGGCGGGGAGAGAAAGCCACTTTCTCAGCGTGGCGCATCTCGTTCTTCGGCGCGCTGGCGGTGCTGGTCTACCTTTTCATCGCCCGGCCGACGCCGTACCGCGACATCATGCTCTTCCTCCCGGACGGCATCCTGAAGACCTTCGAGGTCACCCTGATGTCCATTGCCTGCGCCCTGGTGGTCGGGCTGATCGCCGGGCTCGGGCGGATCTCGCGGATCATGATCCTCAACCGGATCGCAACGATCTATGTGGAAATCATCCGCGGGATCCCGCTGCTGGTGCAGATCTTCTACATCTACTACGCGATGGGAAAGATCATCCAGGTGCCGGACATCTTCGCGGCGGTCATCGCCATGACCATCTGCTATGGCGCCTACCTCGGTGAGATCTTCCGGGCCGGCATCCAGTCCATCCACAAGGGCCAGATGGAAGCGGCCATCGCGCTGGGACTGACCCGGGGCCAGGCGCTTCGGCGGATCATCCTTCCGCAGACCGTCCGGGTCGTCCTCCCCCCGCTGGGCAACGAGTTCATCGCGCTTCTCAAGGACTCCTCGCTGGTCTCCATCCTGGCGGTGTCCGACCTCCTGCGCCGGGGAAGGGAGTACGCCTCCAAGACCTTCGACTACTTCGAGGCGTTCACCGTGGTCGCCCTGGTCTACCTCGTGATGACCTTGTTCTTCTCACGGCTGGTGGCCCTCATGGAAGAAAGGATGAACCGCCGTGGCAGATAGGATTCGGATCGTCAACGCCTGCAAGAACTTCGGCAAGGTCGTCGCCCTGAAGAACGCCAGCCTCACGGTGAAGCCCGGCGAGGTGGTGCTGGTCATCGGTCCCTCCGGCAGCGGCAAGAGCACGATGCTGCGGTGCATCAACCGCCTGGAGCACCTCACCTCGGGCGAGATCTGGGTGGACGACGACATGGTCACCGACCACGCCTCGGACATCCGCAAGATCCGGGAAGAGGTGGGGATGGTGTTCCAGTCCTTCAACCTCTTCCCCCATCTCAGCGCGCTGGAGAACATCACCCTGGCGCCCCGGGTGGTGAAGAAGATGCCGGACGGCGAGGCAAAGGAGCTGGGCCGGAAGCTCCTCGCCCGGGTCGGACTCTCGGAAAAGGAAGCCGTCTACCCCGAACAGCTCTCCGGCGGCCAGCAGCAGAGAGTCGCGATCGCCCGTGCCCTGGCCATGAACCCCAAGGTCATGCTCTTCGACGAGCCGACCTCCGCGCTGGACCCCGAGATGATCAAGGAAGTCCTCGACGTCATGGTGGAGCTGGCGAAGGAGGGCATGACGATGCTCGTGGTCTCCCACGAGATGGGATTCGCGCGCGCGGCAGCTCACGCCGTGGTGTTCATGGACAACGGGGAAATAATCGAGCGCGGGCATCCGGACGAGATATTCGACCACGCGAAAGAAGAGCGCACGCAGAGGTTCCTGAAGCACATCCTCTAGCGCGGCGAGGCCATTGCCGACAAAAAAGAACGAGCCCCCAGGCGGGGGCTCATCTCATTTCAACGGTTCGTGGAAGGAATCGCGAATCTCAGTAGCTCTTCATCTGCGAGACCTTGCGCGCCCTCTTCATGCGCTTGCGCTCGAGGGCCTTCTTCTTGCGGTTGAGAATGGCAGAGGGCTTCTCGAAGAACTCCCTCTTCTTCCACTCCCGGATGATCCCCTCCTTCTCGACCTGGCGCTTGAAGCGCTTGATCGCCTTCTCGAGGGGCTCATCGTCGCTCACTTCGATATAAGCTATTGGACTCACCTCCCTTCGGTGCTTGCAGCCCCATTAATGTCGAAGAAATCGTCGGTTTTGTCAAGGAGAGCCGCGGATGCGGCTGCATCCGGATCCACGGGCGTTCCGAGTGCCTCCACCTCCCAGTGCAGGTGGGGCCCGGTGGCGAAGCCCGTCATCCCGACCGCGCCGATCACCTGCCCCTTCTCCACGACATCCCCGACCTTCACACTGATGGCGGAGAGGTGATAGTAGACGGTGAACAGCCCCGGCAGGTGCTCGATGATGATGGTGCTCCCGGTGAGAATCCGGGGCGAGGCGAAGACCACCCTCCCCCGGCCGCTTGCAGGAACCGGAGTCCCCTCGAGGGAGGCGATGTCCACCCCGAGGTGGATCGAGTATCCCTTGGTCCCGTTGGAATAGTCGTATTCACGCCGGTCGCCGTAGCCGGAGGTCCGTCGGGTTCCCTTAATGGGAACGACAAGCGTAGCGGTCTCGAAGACGGCGTCCGCGTGAGGAGTGCCAAGCACCTGGGCGAGGATGCGGGACTCCCTGGTCTTCTGCGCGTCCTCTGCCGTGGCCAGGTCCGTGAGGGAGGCGGACAGCGGGATCCGCTCGGAGAAGAACGAACGGGCATCCACGGTGAAGGGCTCCAGCCGCAGGTACGACCGCTGCCCCGCGACCGCGGTCAGGGTCAGCGTGTACTCCCCGGGCGCGTCCCAGGGCGGGATGCCCAGGAGGACCATCCAGACGGTCATGCCTTTCACCGACCCGCAGCGGAAGCCCCGCGCCCTGGCCACCGCGGGCCCGGCCGGCTTGCCGGGCTCCGCCTGCCCCACTTCCACGGTGAATGAGTCCAGCGGCTCGGCGGACCAGGCGTACATCCGGAGGAGCTGCCCGGGCTGCCCGCCCGTGGAGTTGCTGACGAAGGGACGGAACGCCGCACCGCCCGGCGGGAAAATCATGAACTGGCCGCGGACCGGGTGCAGCGCGCCGTCTTGCACGGTGAACACCGCCGTGTCGTCCGTCACGCAGGCAGCGGCAACGGGGTTGGTGAGCGTGAGCGTGTCCGCGAATGCCGAGCCCGGCATCGCCAGGAGGAGAAGGAGCGCGGAAAGCGCCGCGCGCGCGCACCGGCGCATCATCTGCCAGCGCCGCTGCCGGTGCCGCTCGGGGCGCCGCGCCCCACGCGCGTATTTTCCAGGTCCACGACGGTGAGCTGGAGGTTTTCCCCTCCCCCGTAGGAATTGCGCCCGAGACGGTAGACCACGTCCACGGTGTCCCCGATGGTGAACTCGCCGGGGAACCTGGCGGCGGCGTTCCAGAAGACGGCGGGCCACTTCACGGTCCCCGCCTCCAGCAGGAGCTTCAGGTGGGCAAGGTCCTTGCGGCCGATCAGCTCGCAATGCGCCACTCGCATGCCCCGCGTGAGGAACAAGAGCGGCGGGTTTCCCTCCCCGAAGGGCTCCAGCAGGTCCACGGTTTTCTGGAGATCCGGGGTGAGATGGGAGATCGGGATCTCCGCATCGATGACGAGGGACTCGGCCTCGGCGGCGGGCTGCGGGAAGTCCTCCGCCTGCTCGAAGAAGGCGGTCAGGAAGCCCTCCAGCCGCGCCCGCTCGATGCTGAAGCCGCCGGCGAAGTCGTGCCCGCCGAAGCTCAGGAACTCCCCGCCATGACGCCGGAAGAAATCCGCGATCACCTGCTGCCGGTTGCTGCGGATGGACCCCACGGCCGTGTCCGCACCCACCGATACGACGATGGCCGGTGTCTTGAAGAACGCCTGCAGGCGGGCGGCAATGATCCCGGTGATCCCGCGCTGGATCTTCTCATCGTGGACGAGCACGCACCGGCCGCCGGACCGCTCCAGGGAGTCCTTGGCCATGTCCAGGACGAGGTTCCACGCGTTTTCCCCCAGGCTCTTGCGCTTCTGGTCGAGCTGGAAGAGCTGCTCCACCAGGCCCTCCGCCTCCCGCGCATCCTGCGCCAGGATGGCCCGGGTGGCCGTGCCCGGCTCCCCCATGCGCCCGGCGGAATTGAGGATGGGGGAAACCTGCCAGGCGATGTCGGAGGTGTTGATCCTTTTGCCCAGCAGGTCCTTGCGCCGGAAGACCTGGCGCAGCCCGTCGCGCTCGGAGGCGCGAAGGAGCTCAAGGCCGCGGCGCACGAAGATCCGGTTCTCGTCGCACAGCGGCATGAGATCGGCCAGGGTCCCCAGGGTCACGAGGTCCAGCCGGGTGAACACGGGGGCCAGGCGCTCCTGCTCTCGCGCCAGCACGAGAGACACGAAGGTCTCCACGAGCGTGTCGATCTCCGTGCGCGGCACGCTGGAAAACGCCGCGCTTCGCGACGACTGCTGGATCCGCAGCAGGCTGCGGCCGGCCAGGCCGGGCAGGAACTGCGCGACCAGCGGCGCGAGGTCGGAAAACTGCAGGTCGACGGGCACGCCGAACGCCCGGGCGAGCAGGCGGGCCTGGGACTGCGCGTCCATCACCAGCACCTCGTCCGCGCCCACGAACGCGGCGAGCCTCGTCTTCTCGAACGGGACGAGGCCCGGCACGAAGCTCTCCGTGATCCGCTTCGACTCCACGAGGTTGGAGAGACGCACCGCCTCGACGACCACGGTCTCGTTCGCCGGGCGCGCATTCAACAGGCAGAGGGAAGCCCCGAAAAACGGCGAGCGCGCGAAACGCAGCGCCCACTCCACCTTGGAGGCAACCGCGCACCCACACAGGTCACGGAAGGGATACCCGGGGATCTTGGGGTTGACCACCGCGGCTGCCGGAGGAAGCTCCGCGGGCGGGTTGTGGTGGTCCACCACGACCGTCTCGATTCCCCGCGCGGCAGCCAGCTCGATCTCGGGGCCGTTGGACACGCCGCAGTCCACGGTGACCAGCAGCCCGACGCCGGCCGCCTGTGCGCGGTCAATCACCGCGGGTGAGAGCCCGTAGGCGTCCTCCCCCTCGGGCAGCATCCACTCGACCTCCGCGCCCATCTCCTGCAGTGCCTCGAAGAGCAGCACGGTGGCGGTGATCCCGTCCACGTCGCGGTCTCCGAAGATGAGGATCTTCTCCCCGCTGTCCACGGCAGCGTTGATGCGCTCGGCCGCCTCGGCCATGGAGGGCATGCGGAACGGGTTGTGCAGCCCCCGCAGGTCATCTTGTAGAAAGAAGCGCACCTCTTCCGGAACGGTGATCCCCCTGCGCGTGAGGATCGCGGCGGTGAGCAGATCGATCTCGTATCGCCGCGCCATTTCGCGCACCTGCGCGGAGTCGATGGCGGTCTTGGTCCATTTCATGCGCGGGTGATTTCCTCCAGGAGACGGGGCCCCGGGAGCACGTTCTCCGGGGCGATGTGGTACGCGCCGGCCATGAGGCGGCAGGCCTCCTCCACGGAGCGCTCGGATTCCCCGTGAACCACGCACAGCTCGTCACCGCTCCGCACGGCTTCTCCCGGGGTCCGTGTCAGGGTGATGCCGGCCGAAGGCAGCACGGTGTCTTCCTTCCTGGACCGGCCGACACCGATGATCACCGAGGCGATCCCCGTGGTGTAGGCATCCAGGCCGGTCACGAACCCATCGGACGCGGAAGCAACTGGTCTTTTCACCGATGCCTTCGGCCCCTTCTCCGGGTGCAGGAGGACGTCCGGGTTTCCTCCCTGGAACTCGACGTTCTTCAGGAAGATCTTCCAGGCGCTGCCGTCCGCGAGCCGCGTTCGGGCAAGCCCCTCTCCTTCCGACGGGCTGCCGGTGAGGCCGCCGAGCCACAGCATGCGGGAGGCCTGCTGGACGATCAGCTCCACCTCTTCCCGGGGCCCCTTTCCGTTCAGGCAGTCGATGCACTCGCGGACTTCCAGGAAGTTGCCGACCGCAAGTCCCAGCGGCCGGTCCATGTCGGTGATCATGGCGGCCACCCGGCGCCCCAGGCCGGCGCCCGTCGCCACCAGGGACCGGGCCAGCGCCCGGGCGTTTTCACGGTCCTTCATGAAAGCGCCCGACCCCGTCTTCACGTCCATGAGAAGGGCCTGGGCGCCCTCGGCGAACTTCTTGGACATGATGCTCGCGGTGATCAACGGGATGGACTCCACGGTCCCGGTAACGTCCCGAAGGGCGTACATCCGGCGATCGGCCGGAACGACCGATTCGCTCTGCCCGATCATCGCGAAGCCGATCTTCTCCAGGGCTTCCCGAAAGCGCTTCGGAGAAAGATCGGTGCGATAACCGGGAATGGATTCCAGCTTGTCCAGCGTGCCGCCGGTGTGGCCGAGGGACCGGCCGCTCATCATGGGAACGCGCAGGCCGCACGCCGCGGCCAGGGGCGCGAGCACCAGGGACACCTTGTCCCCCACCCCGCCGGTGGAGTGCTTGTCCACCAGCGGCCCGGGGACACCGGCGAGGTCCAGGACGTCCCCGGAGTCGATCATCGCCCGGGTGAGCCGCGCGGTCTCCGTCGGCGTCATCCCCTTCAAGACCACGGCCATGAGCAGGGACGAGAACTGGTAGTCCGGGATCTCCCCGCTCGTGAAGCCGCGCACGAGGAAATCGATCTCCTCCGGGGCGAGCTCCGCGCCGTCTCTCTTGCGAATGATGAGGTCCACCGCTCTCACGCCGCCCCTCCCTGGAACAGGATCGTCTTCAGCGGGACATACCGCGCACCGGCGGGCCCGAGGATCGACTGGAACAGGACGCAGCGCTCGATCAGGAACTCGCCGGACGGCACCGCGGCCTCGTCAGCCCAGTGCCGGCTCAGGGGAACGGCGCCCGCCCGTGCCACCGTGACGTGAGGAGAAAACCCCCGTGAGTCCGGGACCCAGTCCCTGAGGGGGCCGCGCTCTGCGCGCAGCGCTTCCAGCCGCGCGGTGAAGCGCCCCCAGAAGGCCCCTGTTTCCTCCACGCCCTTCGCCAGTCCGACCCAGAGCACGCGCGGCGGGCCTCCGCCGGGAAAGAACCCGGCCGCTCCCAGCTCCGCACGGATCGGCGGACCGCGGAGCGCGGGATCGTCAAAGACGGGAGTGAAGCCCTCGATTTCCGCCTCCGGTATCTCCCCGAAGAAATGCAGCGTGAGGTGCATGGCCTCCGTGGCGACCCACTTCGCCTTCGGCGCCAGGGATCGAGCCTTCGAGAACGCACCGGCGATCCCCTCGCGGACGCCGGGTGGAAGCTCCAGCGCTGCGAACACTCTCATCTGCCCGACCTCACCCACGGGATGGAGGCCAGGGGCCCTTCCAGGACGGACTGCACGAGGCCCAGGAGGGCGCCCCGGAGGGCCGACCGCGCCCCGTCTTCCACCTGGACCTGCACCGCCTGGGAAAGCGGCATCTCCTGCGTGGCCTCGATGAATCGCAGCGCACCGGGAGGGAGACGAGAGCCCCCCTGCCCCGCGCAGGCCGCGCAGAGCAGGCCGTGGGACCGGGGCAGGTACCACGCCCCCCGGCCTTCCAGGGGGGCGCCGCACGAATTGCAGGCGCCGAGCTCCGGCTGGTAGCCGGCCAGGCCCAGGAACCTCCAGATGAACTGCAGCGTCAGGGACTGCTCCTGCGCGGGATCCGCGTGCTCCAGCAGCGCCAGGGAGTCGCGAAACAGGCCGAACAGGCCGCCGGACATCTCGCCGGCGCCGTACGACTTCTGCACGATCTCTGCCCACAGGGAGGCGGCGGCGAGTCGGCCGAGGTCCGCCTGCAGGCCCTGGAACGAGGAGGAGATCTCCAGCTCGGTGACCTTGTAGCTCTTCTTCACCGGGTTGTGGTACAGCTGCGCGGTGCACCACGTGAACGGCTCGCTGCCAAGGCGCAGCCGGCTCTGCGCCTTGTAGGCCCCGTAGGCCGTGGCGTAAATGAGTCCCAGGTCCGCCGTCAGGAGCGACAGGCTCTTGTGAAACTCACCGAACCGCGCCCGTCGAATGACGATGGCCTGGGTGCTGATGCTGCGGTACATGCGCCACGATCCCGGCCCATCATACGGGGGCGGGCGCTCAATGGCAACCGGCCTTCGCGTGACCGTCGTTCACTTGACGATCGCCGGTCCCGATCGTACCCTTTTTCAACACACCGGAGAAAGCGGAATGAGCGACCACACCATCGTCCCTGCGGACCAGATTCTGCCTGTCCGCCTCTTTGTCGTGCCCATGCGGGGCAAGCCCATCTTCCCGGGCATCCTCACGCCCATGATGCTGCCTTCCGCGCAGGACGCCGACACGGTGGAGAAGGCCATCGCCGCGGACAGCTTCGTCGGCCTGGTACTCGTGAAGTCGGACGACCAGGAGAACCCCGCGGCAGACGACTTGTTCGAGGTAGGCACCGCGGCCAAGATCGTGCGGCGCATCAACCTGCCAGACGGCGGGGTGAACATCTTCATCTCCACTGTGAAGCGCTTCCGGGTGAAGCACGTGCTGCAGGCCACTCCCCCGATCAGCGTGGCGGTGCAGTACCTGGAGGACGAGAACTTCGACACTTCCGAGGTGAAGGCGCTCACCCGGGCGCTGATCAGCGAGATGAAGCAGGTCTCGGAGAACAATCCCCTGTTCTCCGAGGAGATGCGCCTTTCCATGGTGAACATCGACCACCCGGGCAAGATCGCGGACTTCATCACCTCCATCCTCAACATCGAGCGCGCCGAGCAGCAGCGGATCCTGGAAACCACGGACGTGCAGGCCCGCATGGAGCACGTGCTGATCTTCATCAAGAAAGAGCAGGAGCTGATGAAGATCCAGAAGAAGATCCAGGATCAGCTCAACGAGAAGATCACCAAGAGCCAGCGCGAGTACTTCCTCAAGGAGCAGCTGAAGGCGATCAAGGGCGAGCTGGGAATGGCGGTGGACGCCAAGTCCAGCGAGTACCAGCGGTTCAAGGAGGCGGTGGAGAAGCTGGCGTTCCAGGGCGAGGTGAAGGAGCAGGTGGAGCAGGAGCTGGAGAAGTTCTCCCTCATGGAGCCCAGCTCCCCGGAGTTCACCGTGACGAGAAACTACCTGGAGACCATCATCGCGCTGCCCTGGAAAAATGAGTCGAAGGAGACAATCGACATCGACAAGGCCCTGGCCATCCTCAACGAGGACCACTACGGCCTGGACGACGTCAAGCAGCGCATCGTGGAGTACCTGGCTGTCCGCAAGCTCAAGGAGGACAGCAAGGGCTCCATCATCTGCCTGGTGGGCCCGCCGGGCGTGGGCAAGACCTCGGTGGGCAAGTCCATCGCGCGGGCGCTGAACCGGCAATTCTTCCGCTTCTCAGTCGGCGGCATGCGGGACGAGGCGGAGATCAAGGGGCACCGACGAACGTACATCGGCGCCATGCCGGGCAAGATCATCCAGGGGCTGAAGATCGTGAAAACGAAGAACCCCGTGTTCATGATCGACGAGATCGACAAGCTGGGCGCTTCCTACCAGGGGGACCCCTCCTCCGCCCTCCTTGAGGTCCTGGATCCCGAGCAGAACATCGCCTTCCGGGACCACTACCTCGACCTGCCGTTTGACATCTCCCACATCCTCTTTGTGACCACGGCCAACACGCTGGACAGCATCCCCAGTCCCCTGCTGGACCGCATGGAGGTGATCCGCCTTTCGGGGTACATCGACGCGGAGAAGGTGGCCATTGCCAAGCGCTACCTCATCCCGAGGTCCCTGGAACGCGCAGGCCTCGCAAAGGCAAGCGTGAAATATGACACCTCCGCGCTGCTGGCCATCTCCGATGGGTACGCACGGGAGGCCGGCCTGCGCAACTTCGAGAAAGCGCTGGACAAGATCCACCGCAAGATCGCCCGCGGCACCCTGGCCGGGGAAGTGAGGCTCCCGACCTCTCTCAAAAAGGACAACCTTGCGCCGTACCTGGGAAAGCCGGTGTTCCTGGACGAGGAGATGGCGGAGATCACCAAGCCGGGAATGGCCACGGGGCTGGCCTGGACGCCCCTTGGAGGTGCAGTCCTGTCGATAGAAGCAGTTGCCAACCCTGGAAAGGAAGGGTTCAAGCTCACCGGCAAGCTGGGCGAGGTGATGCAGGAGTCGGCGAGCATCGCCTATTCCTACATCCGCAACATCTCGGGGGATCGCGGCGTGCCGCTCGATTTCTGGGAGAAGAACCTCATCCATCTCCACGTCCCGGCGGGCGCCACGCCGAAGGACGGGCCGTCAGCAGGAATCACGCTCGCTTCCGCGCTGCTCTCCCTCGCGACCGGAAAGAAGCTGAAGAAATCCCTGGCGATGACCGGTGAGCTCTCGCTGGTCGGAAGGGTCCTTCCAATCGGGGGACTGAAAGAGAAGGTCATCGCGGCACGGCGAAACCGCATAAAACAGATCGTCTTCCCCGAAGGCAACCAGCGGGACCTGGAGGAGATCCCCGAGCACGTCCGGGAAGGGATCACCTTCCACCCGGTTTCGACGATGGAAGAGGTCATCGGGCTCATCTTCTAGGCGGGCGACGCTGAAGGCGGCGCTCGAAGGCCCGAAGCCCTGGGGAGGGCGCTACACGAGATCCTCATCGGAGAGCCTCACGGTTCCCTGGCGCAGCACCCTGTACGGCCGACGGGTGACGTCCAGCAGCGTGGAAGGGGCACCGGGCGGCTGGTCGCCGGCGTCATAGATCGCGTCCACGTCCCCCTCGAGCTCGCGCCGCATCTCGGCCACGGTGGCCAACGGCGGAGAGCCGGCCCGGTTGACGCTGGTGGAGTACAGGGGCCGGCCGAGCGCCCGCAGAAGCCGCTGGAGCAGCGGGTGGTCCGGGACGCGAAGCGCCACGGTGCCGCCGCTCCTGGAGGAAACCACCACCGTGAGCGAGCCGGGCCAGTGCGCCGAGATCCGCTCGGGGAGAACGGTTTCTGAAAAGCGGGCAACCCAGCCCGCATCGCCTATCAACTGGAGAAACGGCTTGTCCTCGCCGCGGCCCTTGATGCGACGGATGCGGGCTTCGGACTCCGGCGCGATTCCAATGAGCCCGTACATCGTGTCCCCCGGAGCAATCACGGCCCCGCCGGAAGCGAGGATCTCCACGAGGACGGGAAACGAAGCCGGCTCAGCGGCTGGAAGGACCATTCGCTTTCCTCCGGGCAGCCCGGGCGGCGAAGAAAGCGACGATGATGAGCGCCGCTGCCGCCCCCAGGGCGGCTTCCTTGAACCGCGTGTTGCGGACCGGCTCGGCGCGACGCAGGTGAAGCAGGTCTCCGACCGCGTAGGACGCCGCTCTCGGAGGCCGGCCGACGAGCTTCACCACCGAATCCCCCGGCTCGTACAAGCCGATGCCGCGGGCGAGGATGATCGTGCTCTCCCGGTCGGTCTTCAGCCTGGCCAACTGGTCCTGCAGGTCCTGGTTGCGCTGCTTCAGCGACTCGACGTTGGCCTCCAGGCTCTTCTCGTAGCGGGCCAGGCCCTGGAACGCCGAGAGGCCGGAGTCCCCGAGGAGAAAGATGCCGAGGGAGGCGGCGATGAAGGCGGCAGCGCCGATGGGGAGGAGGCGGTTCATGTCTTCATTCCAGATAACGGCGCCCCGAGCATAAAAGATGAGAAATCCCGCGCCCGGGAGGTTCCGCGTGCCTCCGTGCGGCGCCAGCCAATTGACAACGCGAAAACCACGGCATTACACTCTTGTGGACACGATTCGGCTGGAATTTACGAACGTTTTGCCGATAATGGGGAAGGCGCGAAACGCATCCTCAGGAGACATGAATGGCAAGGGAAACACAGCGCAGCCCTGCGGACGAAAAGAAGCTCGAGCAGTACGGGGTGTGGGTCAAGGTGAAGCCCCGCGATGTGACGCCTCCCCTTCTGGATGAATCGTTCGAGCTCTCCGACCTGGAAGCGCCGAAGACCGCGAGCCGGTCGGAGAAGCGCGCCGCGGGGGCCGCCTCCGGCGGCAGCGCCCTGACGGCCGAGGAAGAGCAGCTGCTGGACGAGCTGGAAACCGAGCTGGAGCCGTCCAGCGGATCGGCGGGAATCTCGGTGCCCGAAGAGGAACCCCTTCTCGCGGATGCCGAGCTGCCCGACATCGAGTCCGCCTCGCGCACGGGTTCTTCCGACCTGGAGCTGGAAGCCTCGGACGAGGAGCTGCCGGAGCTGGAAGAAGGCCTGGAAGCAGCGCCGCGGGGCGCGGGCCGTTCCCGGGCTGCCGAGCCCGCGGAAGTGGAGGTCACACTTTCCGAGGACGTCAGGGAGGAGGAACAGTTCGACGACCTGGCCGCGCTGGAGAACGAGCTGGCCACCGTCGGCGCGAAGACGCGCGACGCCTCCGGGTCCTCGGCGGAAATCCTCTCGCGAATCGAGGACGAGCTTCGTTCCATCCGCGCGGACCTCAACCAGCTTCGAAGCGACCTCTCGGGGTTGAGGAAGACCGCGGCGGAGTCCGTCGCGGAGCGCCCCGCCGCGGGAGCCGGTGCCAAGGGCGGCGGCTTCCTGGACGAGGACGAGGACGAAACCATCGCCCTGACCGGGGATGAGCTGGACAACATCCTGAACACTGCGGAGATCACGGAGGAAGTGGCCGAGGCTTCCGAGCGCGGCGGGGATATCCTCAGCTTCGATACCCCCGAGCCGCAACCCATTGAAGCGCCGGCGGAAGCGGAGCTGGAGGCCGTGGAGAGCGGGCTCACCAACGGCGAAATCACCGACGAAACCCTGGTGCTCAGCGACGAGGACCTCCTTGCCACCGGGGAGAAGCCGTCCGCAGCCCACGGCGCCGAAGAGCTGCCCTCCGAGCTCGTCCTGGAAGAGCTTGCCGTGGAGGAGGAAGCGCCCGCTGCTTCTGGCGATCTTCCCGAGATCGACCTGGAGGGCATACCCGAGATCGAAGCCGAACCCCCCTCGCGGAAGGCGAGCGCCGCGGAAGACGAGAGCGAGACCATCGACCTGGAGACCCTGGACCTCGGCGAGGAGCCGAAAGTCATCAACGCGGTCCCCGAGCAGGTGGAAGACCTCACCGAGCTCCCGGAGGCGGAAGAGGTCCTGGAGGCGGAGGAAGTCGCCACCGCCGGTGGACCGATCCGCGGACCGGAAGAGGTTCCGGAAGTCGACCTGGAGGCTCTCGCGGCGGAAGCCGAATCCCTTGAAGACCATGTTCCAACCACGCCGAGCGTCGAGGACCTGGAGATCTCGGAGCTGGAGGCAGCGCCGGAGGACAGCGGGTTCGGCCCTGTTCCGGACAAGGAAATCGAGATCAGCTTCGACAGCGACCTTGCGAAAGAGGCGGAGCCCGTAGAGGAGATCGCCGAAGCGGAGGAAGTCGCGGAAGAGGCGGCCGAAGCTCCCGCAGGCGGCGAGTCGGCAGGCATTCCGGACAACCTCAAGGAAGAGATCCGAACCGTCCTGAAATACATGGATCACCTGCTGGAAGCTCTGCCGGACGAGAAGATCCAGGAGTTCGCCAGCTCCGACTACTTCGTGATGTACAAGAAGCTCTTCGAGGACCTCGGACTAGGAGAGTAAATGGGCCTCCTCCGCAAGGCGGCCGTCGCCGGAGACCGCGGCGAATCAGGGGGCCGGAAGCCGGGCGACCAGGAAGACCCGCACAGGCGCCGGGGACCCGGGCTCTTGCGCAGGAGCATCAAGGCCCTCGAGCAGATCCCTGCTCGGGAAACCGCTCTCGTCGAACCACCACCCGCAGAGCCTCCCAGGCACGTGAAGCCCGCCGCGCGTGCCGAGCACGCCCCTTCGGCACCGGCGCCTTCCCAGCTTTCCATCGAGCTCGCGGATGGGGGTTCCGTCGAAGTCCCTATGCCCGTCCGGGTGGAGGCAGTTCCCCGGGCACCCGAATCTCCGCCCGCTCCTCAGCTCGGACCGTCGCGGGACGTGCTTGCGGAAATACTCGCCGCCATCTCCACCCTGCGGGCGGGCGTCGAGCTCCCTTCGCGGCTCTTCACTGCGCTGACCTCGCTGCTGGGAGCACGGAAGGCCGCGTTCCTCCTCTTTGACCCCGTGCGCCTCGTCTTTGCGCCCTGGGCGCTTCGCGGCTACGACCAGACCACGCTTCACCGGATGCGCATTCCGCTGGGAGCCAACGAAGCCTGGAACGCGCTGGCCAACGGCCGCCCGCTGATCCTGGCCGGGGCACAATCCCTGGCCCAGTTCCAGCAGTTCTTCTCCTCCCGGGAGTATGCCGCCGTGGCCCGCCTCGTCCTGGTCCCTTTCATCGCGGAGGAAAAGCTCGTGGCGGTCTTCCTCGTCACGGACATGGATTCCCCGCTCCCCACGGACGACGAGCTGGTGGAGGCGCTGTCGCGCGCCGCGGAAGCCGGCGCACCCCGGGTGCAGGAAGCCCGGGCGGCGCGGATCGCAGCCGCCGTCTCCTCAGGTTCCCGGCCGGAGGCGGTTTCCCCGAAGGACGAGACCGCTCGGTTTCTCGAGGCGGTGGGCGCCTCCCGGCGCAGCGTTCTCCTGGTAGCGCTGTCCCTGGAGGAGCTCTCCAAGAAGGTGCTTGTCTCCCACGCGGACCTCGATCCCTTCCGCCTGCACGAGGACCTGCTGTTCTTCCTCGGCTCCTTCCTCGCGGATATCGGGCGGGTGCTGCCGGTCCGCCAGGGCCGCTTCGTCCTGGCCCTGCCGGAGTTCGACCGCGCGGTGCTGGACGTGTTTTCTCACCAGCTCTCCCTCTTCCTCCACGGCCTCCTGGGCAACGGGGAAGCCCGGGACTCCGGCGTGTCTCCGAAGATCCTGAGGGTTTCCTCCTGGCCGGACGACGGAGCCGACCTGCGAACCCTCGTGGAGTCCCTCTCCTCCTCCTGAATCCTCCATGATCGAGCTGTTCACCGCGAGATCCGGCGCGCCCTCCCTGAAGGTGGACGGGGTGGCCCTGCATTCCCCGTACGATCCGCGCCGCGAGGCCCAGCGGTTCGTCCGCCAGGCCCTGGGGGAGGAAGCTCCCTCCGCGGTCATCGTGCTCGGAGAATGCGTGGGTCACATCACGGAGGCCGTGGCGAAGGCTCACCCGCGAGCCCTCGTTCTGGCCGCGGTCTACTCCCCGGAGATCGCACGGGCAGCCCGGCTGCCCGCCGCGAGCTGGGACCCCTCGAGCCCGCAGGCTCTGGACGAGTTCCTGCGGCTGCACCTGGGAGAGCTGCAGATCGAGGGCCTGCGGGTAATCGAATGGCAGCCTTCGGCCCGAGCGTTCCCGGACGTATCCCGGTCCGCCAACGAGTCGGTCCGACGGGTCGTGCAGGAGCTGAACGGGAGCCTCGTCACCACGGTGGCAGCCGGAAGGCTGTGGCTGCGCAACTGCTTCGCGAACTTCCTCCACATCGACACGGTGCTGTCCGGGCCGCTTTGCGCAGATGCCAGTCCTATCGTGATCGCCGCGCCAGGACCTTCCCTGGAGGATGCCGCCGGGCTCCTC
>Ga0153915_10003107_pt1 | contig 15153 bp, 17 predicted proteins | sample Opewatmetagenome_2_FD_107003 | JGI IMG/M metagenome (GOLD analysis project Ga0153915, IMG submission 107003) | Freshwater wetland microbial communities from Ohio, USA - Open water 3 Core 3 Depth 3 metaG | ecosystem: Environmental > Aquatic > Freshwater > Wetlands | place: USA: Ohio, Lake Erie...
AAATAGTTTCGGTAAATCTCCAACCAATGATGAACCACTTTGGCGGAGGTGTAACGCTCACCGAAAAAGGAGATTATCTGTTTACTATTAATCTCAATGTTGGCATGGGTTACAAAACCACACAATTTAAGTATAAGCTAAAATAGCAGCAGATAGTATGTTGAACACGTGCGGATATTCCTTTTCAAAGATTGTAATATGGCATTTATCATTTTTCTAAAGGGAATCTTTATAGGTTTTGCGATGGCAGTGCCCCTCGGGCCTATCGGAGTAATGTGCATCCGCAGGACACTAACAGAGGGGCGATTACGCGGGCTAATTATAGGTCTTGGAGCTGCAACTGCGGATTTGCTTTATGGTTGTATTGCTGCATTTGGACTTACGATTATTTCAGATACACTTGTTAGTCAAAGAATTTGGATACGACTTGTTGGAGGAGCGCTTCTTCTTTACCTTGGTGTAAGAACATTTCGAAAAATTCCCGCTGATCCTAAAATTCCAATAAACAACAGTGGAATTCTAAGAACATATATCACAGCTTTTTTAATAACACTTACGAATCCTTTAACAATTTTTGCTTTTCTTGCTGTATTTGCAGCACTCGGTTTGGGAAGCGATCTCGGTAATTTTTCTGAATCAGCTCTTGTTGCGGGTGTTTTTATTGGTTCAGGTTTATGGTTTCTGTCTCTTAGTTCCGGTGTTATACTTTTCAGAAAGAAGCTTGACTTAGTCGGACTGGGGTGGGTAAACAAAATTGCCGGTGTGTTGATTATATTTTCAGGTATCATTGTTATAGCGAGTTTGTTATGAATATTTTTTTCAAAAAAATTTAATCGCAGCCATTAGTATCGAAATCCGAATTAAAGGTTTACACATTTTTATAATTTAACATTCTAAGAAAATTAATGAAAGATATTACTGGTTTCTTATCCACGGTTATAGTTACGCTTATAACACTTCTACCAATAATCAATCCGGTGAATACTGCAGTTCTTTTCCTGAGTATCAGCACTCATCTAAGTAGAGAGGAACGTAATCACCAAATTATTTTAGCTTGTATTTATATGACAGGTATTTTGGTCGCCTTTCTCCTAGCCGGTCATTTCATTATGCTCATTTTCGGTATCTCCCTGCCCGGCATTCGGATAGCAGGCGGAATGATAATCGGGTTTCTTGGTTTTCGTATGTTATTTCCTGGTAAAGAAGATATCACACAAGAAGGGAAACAGGAAGCGCTACAGAAAAGCAACATCTCGTTTAGTCCTCTTGCTATGCCAAGTCTGAGCGGACCGGGGGCAATTGCAACGGTCATAACTATGTCATCATCTATCGATGGACGCCATGGATATGATAAAATTTTTGCTTTTACCGGGGTTATTCTTGCTATTGTAATTACAGCAATAGTTACCTGGCTGGTTCTTCGCAGTGCTGGTTTTATGCGTCGAATACTTGGCGTTAACGGGGTGGATAGCCTTTCCAGAATCATGGGTTTTCTTCTTGTTTGTATAGGGATTCAATTTGTCATTACTGCGATAATGGATCTGGCAAATGGTGTAGTATTTTAGTAGATAAGTTATTAACAGAATTACATATTTAAATGTTGAATAAATTACTCCGGTCTCATTGGTTTTCGCCCAAAAGATGTAGTTCCTTTTTCATCCTTTTGACTGATTGATTTTACATCCAGAATAGTTGCATATTAATTTTAGTTAAGTAAGTAAAGCGATTATTTTAATAATAATGCTTCATTTTAAAATAAATCATTCATAAAGACAATTTTATGAAAAAAATCAGGTTATTACTAATTGAAGATAACCGTCTCCTGCGTGACGGAATCTTTTCTATTCTTAAACTTCAAAAAGATATCGTTATAATCGCAGCTTCGGGTGATGGCAAAAGTACTCTTATAAAAATTAAGCAGCTAAAACCGAATGTAGTTCTTTTGGATCTGGGATTGCGAAGTCAAAACAGTTTACATGTTGTGGAAATAGTGAAGAAAGACTTTCCGGAAGCAAAAATCATTGTCATGGATCTTGCCCCTGTTCAGTCGGATATTCTTCAATATGTAAAAGCAGGTGCCAATGGCTTTATCCTTAAAGATACGTCCCTTAGGGATTTCTTAACTACAATAAGATCTGTAGCCGAAGGGTCAACAGTTCTTCCCCCGGTGTTAGTTGATTCACTTTTTTCCCAGATTGTTGATTACGCAGTAAGAGAAGGTAAATCCACACTACAAGAATCTGTCAAAATGACTAAACGAGAACGTGAAGTAATAGGACTGCTGAGTGAGGGAATGAGCAATAAAGAGATTGCTCAAAAAACTCGTATTTCAACCTATACAGTTAAAAGTCATATTCATAATATTATGGAAAAGCTCGCCTTGCATACACGTCTGGAAATTGCAAATTATTCATATTCGGGTGAAACCCTTAAGTCAATTGCCAAAAGCATTTCGACAATCAACTTATAATGGATATATAAAAACTGATAAAAAGGTTAGGGGAAAAGGTATGAACTCAATACAAACATTTGCAGCCGTACTATTTGATTTTTTAGTTGGTGTTGAAGCCTACCTATGTAATGAATTAAATCCTTTAATTCATCTTACTTCAAAACACGTTGATCTTATCAGTGTTAATTTATCATCCTTAGCAAAATTATGATTGAACCAAAAGAATTTTACAAGAAACTGGATTGCTGCTTAGCAAAATAAATATGGCTGAATCCGGAACGGACTTTTTATTTACTATCGTAAAAGAACTTGAAAGGACATTCGGTACGGATATTCATATAGGGAAAGGACATATTTATCAAAAAAAACGGTGACGAGTATTTTTTACAATAATAAAACAATAGAATTAAAATCAACAGGGTTGATCTTTGGTGCCTTTCCGGAAATTGATCTTCGGCGCTCCTATATAGATATGCATCCCGGCTGTATTTTAGTTCTGTTCACTGATGGGATTGTAGAGAGGCAAAATAATTCAGAAGAGGAGTTAGGTTCAGAAAGTTAAAAATAGTCGTTATAAAAAACAGAGATAAGAATACAAGGCTGCTATAACTCTACTGCTATAGTCCATTTTTCCCGGTTTTTCTCAATCAAAAGGATTAATCCTTTTTTCATCCGTTCGGTTCATTTCTGTTAATGATACATTTAATATCTTCAGGCTTGACTGATGTTAACTAAAAATTCTAAGAATAATGATTAGAATTGTTAAATTAATAACATGAAATGCAGGTAATAGATGAATCATAAGCTGGAAATAGGAATAATTGATCTTGTATCAAAAAAACCAAACAAGAAATTATTTGCCCGGATAATGAATGCAAATTTTGCAAGTATCATGCCCCAGGTAGTCGGCGTATGGGCAGAGGAAGAAGGGCATAATGTTAAGTATATCTGTTATACCGGAAAAGAAAATTTAATTGAAGAACTGCCCCAAAATACAGATCTTGTTTTTATAGGAGCTTTTACAGAAGGAGCACAGACAGCTTATGCAATCAGCAATTTTCTTCGTTCCAGAGGAGCTGTTACGGTATTGGGTGGTCCGCACGCACGTTGTTACCCTGAAGATGCTGTAAATTATTTTGATTACGTTGTCGGTTTTACTGATAAAAATATCATTAAAGAAATCTTAGATGAATGTTCACCTCACCGCCCTGCAGGTCTGCATCTGACTGCTAAAATGCAGCCCCTGTCGCTGCCGGGTGTTAAGGAGCGCTGGAAATTTATTGAACCAACATTGAGAAAAGCACCTTTAATAAAATTAGTTCCAATGCTTGGAAGCCTGGGATGCCCATATACCTGCAGTTTCTGTATCGATTCAACGGTAGCATACCAGCCGCTAAACTTTGAAGTATTGAAAGAGGACCTGAAATTTCTGCTTACTAAATTCAAACGTCCCCTGGTAGGATGGCACGATCCAAATTTTGGAGTACGCTTTGATGAGTACATGAATGCAATTGAAGAGAGTGTACCTGAAAACAGTATTGATTTTATTGCCGAAAGTAGTTTATCCCTTTTATCGGAACCTCACGTAATACGTCTCAAACGAAATGGATTCGGTGCAATGCTGCCGGGAATAGAATCCTGGTATGACCTGGGTAATAAATCAAAAACAGGAAGCAGGACAGGAATCGAAAAGGTAAAAATTGTTGCTGATCAGGTTAATATGATTTTACGGTATATCCCTTACGTTCAAACAAATTTTGTTTTGGGGCTGGATGCCGATAAAGGTGAAGAACCTTTTCAACTAACTAAGAAATTCGTGGATATGACACCGGGGGCATTCCCCGGGTATTCACTCTTATCTGCATTCGGACAAGCGGCACCGCTGAATTTAGAATACCAAAAGCTGAACAGGGTACTCCCTTTTCCATTTCATTTTCTTAATAATAATCTTGCAATGAATGTAATACCGCTTAATTATAGCTGGATTGAATTTTATTCTCATATCATAAACCTCGGTGAGTATACATTCTCGTGGACTTCAATTATGAAAAGATTATTGGCAACCAAAGCATTCATTCCAAGATGGATGAATGTTGTACGGGCAATATCGGAAGAAGGATTCGGTAGAGTCGCTTATAATAAAAAGATTTTTGAACAACTTAAATCAGATACTGCTTTCCGGGATTTTTTTGAACAGAATACAACAAGGCTCCCTCCATTTTACTTAAATATTATTCAGAAAGAGCTGGGCCCATTATGGAATTGGCTGCCTGAAGGGGCTATATTCCACGACCAGAATGCATACCTAAAATCCGAGGTAAAACGGCTTGCGATGTAAAAAATGTTTTTATATCATTTACAGTGAGAGAAAATGAATATACTTCTTGTTTATCCAATATATCCGGAAACATTCTGGAGTTTTAAATACGCATTGAAGTTTGTATCCAAGAAAGCCAGCTTCCCTCCGTTAGGATTGCTGACAGTTGCCTCAATGCTTCCTCCGGAATGGAATAAGAAATTAATTGATATGAATGCAGTAAAGTTGGAAGATGAAGATATTCTTTGGGCGGACTTAGTTTTTATTAGCGCAATGTCTGTACAAAGCGATTCTGTAAACCAGGTTATACAGAGGTGCAAAAATTTAAACACCAAAATTGTAGCTGGCGGACCTTTATTTACAAGCAGTTCAGAATCTTACAAAAATATTGATCATTTGATTCTTAATGAAGCAGAAATTACTCTTCCGAAATTTCTGAATGATCTAAACTCAGGTAATGCTAAACAAATGTATACTACCGAAGAATGGGCAGATATCACAACTACACCTTTACCCCTCTGGGAAATTGTACCCATTAATCATTATACTTCTATGAATCTTCAGTATTCGCGCGGTTGCCCATATGACTGCGACTTTTGTGATATAACGGTTCTTTATGGAAGAAAACCTCGCACAAAAACCAGGGAACAGGTCATAGATGAATTAGATGCATTATATTTTACCGGATGGCGCGGACCCGTATTTTTCGTTGATGATAATTTCATCGGCAATAAAGGGAAACTGAAAAAAGAAATACTGCCTGCAATAGCTGAATGGATGCGGAAGAGAAAAAATCCGTTCTATCTGAATACTGAAGCCTCAATAAATCTTGCAGATGATGAACTATTGATGCATTTAATGGTAGAGGCAGGATTTGAAGCAGTATTTATCGGGATAGAATCCCCTAATGAGGAGAGTCTTGTAGAATGTAACAAGAACCAGAACAGAAACCGTGATCTGATTTCAAGTGTAAAGAAAATACAACGGGCCGGTCTTGAAGTTCAGGGAGGGTTTATAGTTGGATTTGATAATGATCCCCCTTCAATTTTCGAAAGGCTTACTGGTTTTATACAGGAAAGCGGAATTGTAACCGCAATGGTTGGATTGTTGAATGCTCCCAAGGGAACAAAACTTGAGAAAAGACTGGAAGATGAAGGACGTATGCTTAAAGATTTTACCGGGAATAACACCGACTTTTCAATCAACTTTATTCCACATATGGATTCAAAAGTGCTTCTTGAGGGTTATCATAAAATTCTGGATAAAATCTATTCACCTAAATATTATTATCAACGCGTAATGCTCTTTTTAAAGGAGTTTGAACCCGGGAAGAAAAAAGTATTCCATTTTAATCCAAATTATATTCTTGCTCTTTTCAGATCAATCTATAAGCTTGGGGTTTTAGGAAAGGAAAGACTCTACTACTGGAAGTTGTTTTTCTGGTCCCTGTTCCGTAAGCCACAGTTATTTTCCCTGGCAATTCTGTTTTCGATATATGGCTTTCATTTCAGGAAAATATCCGAGTACTAATGGAGTAGAAGTGGGGACATCAATTATATACTTACATTATCTATGTAACTTAATTGACAAACTAGTAACGAAAACTAATTTATTACAGGATTGAGTTTATAATAATCATAATGAAAAACTCTTCTGAGAAATGGCATTTGACTAAACTCTTGAAGCCCGCCCAAAAATTGAACTCTAAGAAAGAAAGTTGTTTAATTAAATTAAATATTGAAAACAGGAGTTAGAAATGGAAATTTTTCTATATGTTATAATCCCCGTCATATTCATATTTCTTTTAGGAAGTAGAATTGTAAGACCAACTCAACGAGGTTTGACTGAGCGGCTGGGTAAATATAATCGATTTGCAAATCCGGGATTTCACTGGATTTTCCCATTTATTGAACGGATGTACAGAATAAACATCACTGAATCGATGATAAATGCAGAACCCCAGGAAATTATAACTAACGATAATTTAAATGCAAGGGTTGACGCCCAGGTTTATTTTAAAGTAAAGGCCGATGAAGAGAGTGTAAAAAATTCAATTTACAATGTGAATAATTACATGTATCAGATCGTCAATTTAGCCCGGACAACTTTAAGAAATATTATCGGTACATTAACTTTAAAGTCGGCTAATAGTGAAAGAGGTAAAATTAATTCGGAGCTTCATAGAACTCTCCTTGAAGAAACTCAAAGCTGGGGCATTGAAATAGTCCGCACAGAATTAAAAGAGATTGACCCGCCGCCGGATGTACAGGAAACAATGAACAAGGTTGTGAAAGCCGAGAATGAAAAGGTGGCGGCAATTGATTTTGCTTCAGCAAGAGAAACAGTGGCAGACGGAGAAAAACGCGCCAAGATTAAAGAAGCCGAAGGCTATAAGCAATCAAAAATATTACAGGCAGAGGGTGATGCTGCTGCGATCAAATTAGTGAATGAAGCAGCAGATAAATATTTCGTCGGTAATTCTCAACTTTTAAAAAGACTCGAAACAGCGCAGGCTGCACTTCAGAACAACGCGAAGATAATCGTTCCCGCCAATCAACAGCTTGTAAATGTTATTGGAGATTTGGCCGGAATAATACCACAGAAAAACAAACAAGAGTAGAAAAAATGCAGTAACGCATAAATCAATTACTTTTTTCAAAAAGAACGGATCTTAATATTGCAATGCTGTCAAAGAAATTATGAAAAAGAAATCGATTCTTATTTAAGGACAGCAGATTTCTGAATATTAATAATGCGGACTTCTCCTGATGTTTTTAATTGTTGTTATTATTTTACATATCTTAGCGGTGAAGCAATTACAATAAAAATGTTTTCAAATCATCAAAAGAGATGTTCCTGAAATTATAGAAGAAATAAGGATAAAAAATTATATCTTTAAATTAATTCTGATAAATAGGAGAAAATAAAATGAGCAAAGGACAAAATGCAAAAAAAAGCTCAAAGAAAATGCCGCTTAAAACTATGAAAGAAAAAAAGGCGGCTAAGAGAGAAAAGAGAAATGAGAAGAACAGACCGGGAACTCTGGATTCAAAATTTAATTAGTTGACAGTACAGGTACTATTTTACCACGAGCTCACTGACCGGTAATTAAAATGTTATATCCGCTTCGGATAATATCCTCAAAAATCTTTTGTTTTTTGAACAAAATAATCTTAAACGTGAACTTAAATTCTGCTTAGAACCTTTCGGAAAACAGGCTTATTTCAACAAACAACCGCGGATATGAAGTTAAAAGGAAACTCTCGAGTAATATTGGTTGGAAAAATTTACGTATTTCCCCATGCTTCCATCAGCACAGATCCCGGGACGAATGATTATTGGCTTTACATTTTAAAATCATACTCTTTAATTTAAGATCAATTACAGATTTTTGTACAAATAGACTATGCGACACTTACTTTTACTTTTAATTATTTCGATGATCCTTCTAGCCGGTTGTGAAAAACAATCCGCCAATCCGGAATATGTGAATTCAATCAGGCAATGGCATAAGAAAAGGATCGAAAGATTAAAAAGTGAAACGGGGTGGCTGAATCTTATAGGACTTTATTGGCTTAATAAAGGTCAAAATACTTTCGGAAGCGCAAAGGATAATGCTTTAATCTTTCCTCCTGATGCCCCAACGCATATCGGCACCTTTACATTGAATGACAGTTCCGTAACAGTAACAATTAATCCCGGCGTTGAAGTATTTAGTGATTCTACGAAAGTCAGTACTATGGAATTGAAAGACGATCTTTCGGATGATCCGACAGTTCTTCGCAATCGTTCATTGAGATGGTTCATAATTAATCGGAATGGTAAAAAGGGAGTCAGGTTGAGAGATATCAATTCCCCTCTTGTAAAAGAATTTAAAGATATCGAAACATACCCCATTGATGAAAAATGGAAAGTCGTTGCAAAGTTTGAACCATATCCCTCACCCAGGATAATACAAATTCCGAATATAATCGGATCAGTTGAAAACGATACTGTAAACGGTAGACTTGTATTTAATCTTGAAGGTAAAACATATACACTCGACCCCGTAACCGAAGGGAATGAATTCTTTTTAATTTTTGCAGATGAAACTAATGGTGAAGAAACCTATGGCGCCGGCAGATTTTTGTATACAGAGAAACCTGATTCTACCGGAAAAACAATAATTGATTTTAATAAAGCATACAATCCTCCCTGTGCATTTACTAAATTTGCTACATGCCCCCTTCCTCCCAAACAAAATTACCTCCATTTAAAAATCACTGCCGGAGAGAAGAAATACAACCACCTTTGATCGGATTTCGATATTCTATTTAAACCTACCCGACCTTATTCCAAATATTATGTGTATTTGTCCGAATACATAATTGTATGCTCAGGGATTGGAGTCTTATTATGCTCTTGTGGTCGACTTGTGGAAGCGGCACAGATACGGCAGAGGAGCTATTTATTTAGGGTTATTAAACAAGATGGTTTATATGTTTTGATATCATTTATTATCGATAATAAATGATTTTTTCAAACAGCATTATAAAATTTTTTCAAGATAAATTCAAACTTCTTTAACCCATATTTATCCTAACTGTAACTCGGGAAGGAAAAATTTTATTAAAGTGGATTGAAATTGAAAAGGAAAGAACTTTGTTCTATGTGGACGATTCTGGAACAATCTATTTGATTTTGGAAAGCACTGTATTTCGTAAGAAATTGTACATAGATTTTTGATAATTAAAGAGGTAACTTTTTATGGATAGAGTATGAAATGAGTTTTAATTTTCAAATAAAACTCCTGATTGGATTGCTTCTCTGCTGCGGTTTATCCAGTGCGGATGGTCAAATGAAAAAAATTGTAGAAAAGGATGGGTTGGGTATATATTTCCTTTTTTACAGTGAGGGGAATGGGATTGAAGATAATGGGGTGGTTATCTATTTAAAAAATGATAATAATTATAAACTTAAGTACACCTTCCAGCTGGTCTTCCGTGCAGATGAATTTGAAAAAGAACAGGAGGTAACCGGTATACTTAAAGCATTTGAACGCAGAACTGGCAGCAACGATAGTTTATATTTTATTCCATTTACAGATAAAAGAAGCATCACGGAAGTTGGCGTAAGAGAATTAACTTTAGAAAAAATCGAAGATTGAAAATAAAGATTCAGAATTCTGTTATAGGAATCCCAAAAAAAAGCCGGTTTTAACCGGCTTTAATTTTATTGACTAAATCAGGCAGCAGCAGTTAATAATTCTTTTTCTATAATTTCTATCAGATTATGTTTCGGTAAAGCACCGACTGCCATCTTGGGTTGTCCTTCAACAGGAATGAAAAGGATTGAAGGGATACTTCTTATTCCAAACATAGCTCCTAATTCCTGTTCCTCATCAGTATTAACTTTATAGATATTAAGTTTTCCGGCATATTCTTTCGATAACTCATCCAGAACAGGCCCAACCATTCTGCAAGGTCCACACCAGGGTGCCCAGAAATCAACTATACAAGGAATATCACCTTCAAATTTCCAATCCTGATTCTTTTCAAAATCAAATACTTTTGTTTTAAATGTTTCTTTATTTAAATGCTCAGACATTAGTATTACTCCTTTTCTTAATAAATATTTAAACAGCTTCGAGTACTCTTTTCATTTTCTTTTGAACTTCTTCAGCAACAGGTTTTAATTTTTCATTATCAATTATATGTGTCATTACCATTGGATCGAAAAAAGAAATTATTGTAGAATCATCCTTTTCGTAAACAATTACATTGCAGGGAAGCAGAAGTCCCAACTCTTCCTCAGCCACTAAGGCTTTATGAGCCAGGGGCGGATTGCAGGCTCCAAGTATTACATATTTTTTAAAGTCTACATTAATCTTTTTCTTCAAAGTGTCCTTAACATCAATGGTTGTTAGTATTCCGAAGCCTTCCTTTTTTAATTCTTCAGTTACTTTATCAACCGCCTTCTCATAAGGCAGGTCCGTCATTTTTGAAAATCCGTATTCCAAATGCTCTCCATTTTAAATTAATATTTCGGCAACAATCTGCAGTTTAAACAGTTTTGTTTTTTGCTGTGCTTATACCCAGTACTCTATACAGGGGACAAAAACTTATTATACCGGTAACGAGAAAAACAATAGATATGATTCCCAAAATTATTCCTATCGTTCCTGTCAAAGTTCCATTAATAATCAGAAAACCAATAATTACTGCAAGAAGTATTCTCACTAACCTGTCTACCGAATGCAAATTCTTAATCATTAGAAATTCCTTTTTTATATATACTATTAGATTCATTTCATTTTATTTGGTTTCCACGAGGTAAAAATTGCACCCACTGCTGCGCCATACCCGGTACTTAACCAGGGATTACTTGTTATCGGGCAATTTCCGGATATACATCCTATATAATTATAATATAGAAATCCTCCGGCGGTGCCAATCAGGATCGGTAAAATCCTTTTAATCCATTTTGTTCTTACCTTTGATTTAGATTGTTCCAGGAAACAATCCCTCCTCTGAGATTAGATACTGTGAATCCTTGTTTCTTGAGAAAGACGGCGGCGTTTAGACTCCTGTTACCCGATCTGCAATAACAAACAATCTCTTTATTTTTGAATTTATTTAATTCGTCCTGCCTTCTTTTCAATTGGTGTAGTGGAATATGGACCGAACCTTTAATGCATCCTTTTTTCCTTTCAGGTTCTGTTCTTACATCAAGCAGAAGAACATTATTTAACTTTAATCTTTTGATAATTTCTGCCGCATTGTGCTGCCTGATCCTTTTATAATTAATAAACTTTCTCAGGTAAGAAAATATTACTAATGCTATAATCGTGTATAAAATTATTTGTCCGACACTCATTTTTTGTCTTTAATATCTTTGCGTAGTGAAATAATTGGCTAAAAAAGGACTATTCTTAAAATAAAGAAGATATGCAAATAGGATTCATCAGGCTTTAAAAGGATTCGCATTACTTTATTAATATAAGGTACGGGATGAATTCATATTTTGATTTAATCCCAGCCTCGTCGGATTAGTCAGAGATGTATTCTAAGTCTTCGAAATCCGTTTATCTAATTGGGTCTTCTGACTTCGTAGAAGTCAAATTATTGTAGATCATTACCCTCCCCAGAAAGGTTAAATCTTCGTAGATGATTTACATATAAACATATAAGTAATGAATAGATTATTTAAACGTTTTAATTTATTTTATATAAGGACCTATTTTGTTTACCGGATATTATTAATAATTAAAAAGGGATAAAAATGGAACATTTAATCGTTACATTTAAAGTAAAAAAGGATAAAGTGGAAGAGACTAAAGCCACGATCAGAACATTTGTCGATGAAATCAGACAAAAGGAACCAGGGACAATTGTTTATAATTGTTTCCAGGAGAGAAGCGATAATACATCATTTATACATATGATAAGTTTCCAAAGTGAAAAAGCAGAAGAACACCACAGACATACCGCTTATGTAAAAGAATTTACGAGTAAACTTTATCCTGTTTGCAAAACCGAACCTGTATTCTCATAATTGAATTTAATATGTTCAAATAAGAAGGAAGAACTTATATAATTTTTTATAAAACAAACGGAACAGGAGAAAAAATGCCCCCTGTAAAATCACAATTTAAATTTCAACCGCTGACTATTGACAAATGGCGTGATCTTGAAAAACTTTTCGGTGAGAGAGGTGCCTGCGGAGGCTACTGGTGCATGTGGTGGCGTTCCTCAAGAAAAGAGTTTGAAGCTAAAAAAGGTGAAGGAAACCGTACCGCATTAAAAAGACTTGTAAAAGGTAATGTACAAACAGGCATTATTGCTTATGATCAGAAAAAACCGGTGGGCTGGATTGCATTCGCTCCCCGTGAACATTATCTAAAACTTGAGACTTCGAAAATACTTATGCCGGTTGATGAAAAACCCGTGTGGTCTGTATCTTGCTTTTTTATTGATAAAGATTATCGCAGAAAAGGATTAACCGTTGAACTGCTAAAGGAAGCAGGAAAGTATACGAAAAAGAACGGAGGCAGAATCCTTGAGGGATATCCTATTGATCCAAAGACAAAAAATTATGCACCTGTTTTTGCCAATACAGGGCTGGTCTCTGCATTCCGTCAGGCTGGATTTCAGGAAGTGGAAAGAAGATCCGAAACAAGACCGGTTATGAGAAAGAGTTTAAAATAAGCGATTCATATTAAACCCCAATGTTGTGCACTTACTAAATAAAATCATTCTTCCCTTTTACGTATATAAATGTTGTATAGAAGCATACATAAAGCAGCTGTGACTCCTACAAGTCCTATAAATAGAAAAACGAGATCGGGACGATGACCTTTTGTAGCAAAAGTTTCATAAAGCCAGCCGCCGAATGTTCCGCCCAGAGTCCATGCTATTGCTATTGGTAAAAAAGCAAATCCCTGGAATAATGCAGCCTGTCCTTTAGGTGCCAGATCCGCCAGGTACTCATAAAATCTGGGTGCCTGTGTCTGCTCACCGATCGAAAAGGTAAAAATCATAGCTATAATTAATCCTATCCCGATTTTGATTCCGGCGATCGAAGCGAAATATAAGAGAAACCAGCAGCAGGCTGCAAAAATGAAACCTAATAATATTGCTGTCTGTGTCGGTAATTTTTTAGTCAAACGATTTATAGGTATTTGAAAAAGTATAATTGTCCATGCCCCAACCGAGAGAACAATCTCTATCGGTGATTCAGGTGATATGTAATCTGAAATATAGAACGGAACAACGATGAAGAATTCCCAGAAGACAATCCAGTAAAGAGCAAATATTAAAAGGAAAACCATGAACCTTACATTTTTTACAACAGTCCAGAGATTGTTAAGAACTACTAAAAGACTTTCCCTTTCTTCAAGAAGTTTCAGTTCGGGTTCCCTGTATATAAAAACGGTAACAAGAAACATTAATCCGCAGCTTATGGCAGATACAAGATATACATACTCAATTCCAATAGAGTCTCTTACCAGATAAGCAAGGAAGGGACCTATTGCTGCCCCGATGTTTACAAGCCAGTAATAAATTGCGTAGCCGAGGGATTTTGATTCGGGAGTTGTCGTAAGAGCAACTGTACCAAGGACACTCGGTTTTATAAAGGAACCGCCCATTGCTGTAAATATTAAGATCACCGACAGCACCGGGAACAGTTTTGCATCAGAATACCATCCCGAAAAAAGAGAAATTCCAGTAGAGCCGATAAGGAAATATCCTATTGCAAGAACGAAGAAAGCAAAAGAAAACGCTTTTTTGAATCCGAATTTGTCTGCAAGAGCCCCGGCAAATATCGGAAGGAAATAAATTAAACCGCCGAAGATGGATGACAGCTGTCCTGTTTGGATTTCACTGAATTTCAGATGATTTCTTAAATAAACACTTAAAATAGTTGCCTGACCGTAGTACGCCAGCCTTTCGAATAGCTCCATTCCGTTCGCAATCCAGAATGATCTTTGAAATCCGGTTTTAAGTTTTTCGAACCTTCCAGCTTGTTCCAATTCTTTCCCTTTCAAAAAAATAATGCCTAATTTAGGGAAGCATTTTTACATAACAAAAATTATTTATGACTTTTTTATTTTACACGGAACTTTTTATTTTAGCATCCGTCAAAAATAAATTTACCAGGTATAAATTTTCATCCACCAATTCTGAGTTGATATGAATATATCGGTTGAGAATTTAACCAAACAATACGGTACTCAAAAGGCAATCGATTCAATTTCCTTCGAAGTAAAAGCGGGAGAGATACTTGGCTTTCTTGGTCCAAACGGGGCAGGGAAAACAACCACAATGAAAATAATTACCTGCTTTATGGCACCGACCGAAGGCGACGTAAAGGTTGGCGATTATTCTATCCATGAACATCAGGAAGAGATTAAGAAGCAAATCGGCTACCTGCCGGAGAATAATCCTCTGTATCATGAAATGCCGGTGCTCGAATATCTTAATTTTGTAGCCGAACTTCAGGGAGTTGAGAAAAGCAAAATAAAGAACCGCATTGTTGAGATGGTCCATCTCACCGGGTTAAATGAAGAAAAACATAAGAAAATCGGAGAACTATCCAAAGGTTATCGTCAGAGGGTCGGACTGGCGCAGGCAATGATTCACAACCCCGAAGTATTAATACTTGATGAACCTACATCAGGGCTTGACCCGAACCAGATAATTGAAATCAGAAAACTTATCAGGGAACTCGGAAGAGAAAAAACTGTCGTACTGAGTACACATATTCTTCCGGAAGTTGAGGCGACATGCGATAGAATCCTTATCATTAATAGAGGAAAAATAGTTGCAGATGGTACTCCTGATACTTTGCGGAAACAGGCACAAGGGGAAGAAGTATTAAAGGTACAAATCGCTGATGCGAGAAA
>Ga0153915_10003108_pt1 | contig 15148 bp, 12 predicted proteins | sample Opewatmetagenome_2_FD_107003 | JGI IMG/M metagenome (GOLD analysis project Ga0153915, IMG submission 107003) | Freshwater wetland microbial communities from Ohio, USA - Open water 3 Core 3 Depth 3 metaG | ecosystem: Environmental > Aquatic > Freshwater > Wetlands | place: USA: Ohio, Lake Erie...
CGACGCCTGCCTTCACTCCCGCCAGTGCGATCGCGTCAGCGCAGTTGTCGACGAATGTCAGCGGGATCTTGTTCGACCCGCCCATGTGCAGAAAGATGCCAAACGTATCAATGCCGATGCGGCCGGTGATGGCTACTTTGCCCGGACCATAAACCGATCCCGGCCTGACGATGACATAGGGAATCCTGAAACGATCACCATACTCGGCGACGAGTTCGTCTTGTTTGATCTTGGCGTAGCAATACGCCTCGCCACGGCGCGCGGCAGGCTTTTCCAACGGCGAGGACTCATCCAGCAGCCGCCGATTCGCCTTGTCCGTGTTGCTGTATACCGCAAACGAGCTAACGTTCACGAACCGGCGCAGGCATCCGTGTTGCAGCGTCGCATCGAGAAGGTTCCGTGTGGGTACGACGGTGTTCAAAACGGCATCGGGAAAGCTTTTGTCGCCGCGCATTGCCAAGTGGAAGATCACCGCGACGTCTTTCGTCACGCGGGCGCAATCTTCACGGGATGCAAGAGTGCCCCTCACAATCTCAACCCGCCCGATCGCGCCTTGGCTGCACGCTACGGCCTCGAGCCTGGTCACGTCGCTCTCACACCGGGCCAAGGCGCGCAACTTACGGAACCCCGCATCGAGCAGGCTCTTAACGACGGCCGGCCCGATGAATCCCGTAGCTCCCGTGATCAGGATGGGATCGTCGAGTTCTACGATGAGATGGTTTGATTCCGTGTGGCTCATTAGTTTGTTACCTGGCTGCGTTGCGACTCTCGGCGGCATTTCAGCGATGACCGCGCCGCGAGTAACTACAACTGGCTGTCGGCCTCGCGTACGGTCCCGATGGTGAACGGTTTCATCAACCAGCGCCGCAGACGTTGCAATTGCTCATGCTGATGGAAGCGGATCAGTTCCGGTGAAACCGGGCGGGGAACCCGCGTCATCCATGCCCAGAAGTAGCCGGCGATCAGACATATCCCGCCCACCAGGTACGGTCGTCGGGTTATCTGGTAGCATCCGCGGAACAGCTGCCAGGCAGGGTGGCCGCCGAGGTAATAATCCTGCCTGCCGAGCTTGAAGTTTGCCTTCAACGTCCCGGCGGAGGCCGTGCCCATCGGACGATGGTGGTGACATGTCCGTTCGGTGAAGGTCCTGGTTTTCCAGCCTTTCATCCGGGCCGTCGTGACCGCTATCCAATCGATTCCTCCACCCTTAACTGGCACGTAACCTCCGATCTGTTCGAAACACTCGCGCCGGAAGAGCTGGCAAGCTCCCGACACGTGTTCCACATTCGTAAAGCGGAAGTCATACGACGTGGTCCCCTCTACGAACGGTGTGCCGGTCACGCCGAGCTTGGGATCCGTGGCCAATTTCGCGAGCAAAAACTCGAAATAATCCTTATCGAAAGTAATATCTGCGTCGAGATTGCCTATCACATCGAAATCGACTCCACGAAGCTTTTCGTAACCAGCGTTGAAGCACTGGACTTTTGCCCCAAAGTGGCGATCTCTGCGCTCCGGCATCCGTACGGACTCAATCCATGGATGGTCTGCTCGGTATCGCGCAATGATTTCGTCGGTGCCGTCTGTTGAGCCGTCGCTGACGATTACCCATTTTCGCGGGAGCACATTCTGCGCAATGACGGACCGTATCGTCTGTTCAATGAAACTGGCCTCGTTGCGAGCTGGTGTCACCAGAACGTATGTCAACGGCTGAGCGCTCATTGCAGGATCCGATCCTTTTCGCTCGTCAGCAGCTCACCCGGAAAAGCGAGTGCTGCGCAGTCAAAGGTCCGTGTGAACGTGATATCACGGTACGGATAGAACTGTGACTGGGTAAAATCAACTTGGCCGCGCGGCTGTCGTGGTTGGTGGATTCGCAGGCGCAACGCCGGAGTACCTTGGTGAGCGTCGTTCGAATCGGGCGTACTTATGCGCACTGTTTTCCCTGCAACGTTCTCAAAGGTCACCGACCGACGTTTGCGAAACCAGGATACGGCCTGGGCAGCAGTCGCGAACCAAGCCCCCTTGGCCTTAAGTTCGTCGACTACGTTGGCGTAAACGTCGCCCCATAGCCTTTCAGGGGCGATACTGCGATCGTGCCAATTCACCGTGACACAACCGCCATACCGAACTGCACCATCGACGATACGGCTGATGTGCTTCCTAGCTTGTTCAGGAGACAGATCGAGGTAGCTAGGATAAAACAAGGCCGTGTCCATCACGTGTAAGGGCAATTCGAGCAGGTGCGAGGCTCCCAGCGGCTTATAAACCTGAGTGGTCCCCGCGCGAAAACCGATTGTCTCGTTGTAGCCGACGGTCGAATCGTAAACAACGCCTGCCTCCTCCAGGGTCGCTGGCGATTGTGCGTCAAAATACAGCCAGTGCATCCGTGCACCGATCTCCTGGATTCCGGTCGCCGAGCGAATTTGTTCCAGTTCCGCGCGGCCTTGGGAACTGTCGACCCAAGCATCGATCCCGTGGACGCCGACCTCGCAGCCCGCAGACATCAAGGATCGGATTTGCTTCGTTACCTCGACCGCACCATAGCGCGACGCGCGGCGTTGGGGGGCGCTGCCGTGATGGCTCCGTCCCGGATTGTTCTTGAAAGGAATGATAAAAAACGTCGAGCGGGCGCCCTTTTCCATCTCGACATAGCGGTCGAACCCGGCCCAGAAGTCAGGTGCGAGGCCCAAATAGACAAACGGCAGCTTGAATGCCGCCAACCAATTCGCCAGCAAGTTGCGTGCGGAAATTCGGCCGCGACAGAAATTGATTGCCGAACCAGGAATCGAACGGTACAGAAACCCGAACATCGTATGGTCAAACTTATGCAGGCGAATTGAGGGATGATCCACGTCGTGCGTCAAGCACGCTATGAATCGATATCCCTCTGGAACCGGCGGGACCTCAACCAACGGAACACCGCCTGCAGTGATGAGGTTCCGCAGCAAATCGATATGCAGTTCCAAGGCAGGGATGCCGGCATTAGCGGCAGGTTGGCCCACTGTAAGCAGACCGCGAATCTCATCAAAGAGGTCGTAGCCGATTCGCGCCACCACTCTCCCGTTGGACTGGTCTAAATATATGGTCTGTTCGTGGGAATTCTCACCGCCTTGAACACCGCCTCCCCGCTCGCGGAACGTGACACTATTGCCATAAATTGGCATTTGCATTCCAGCGTACGAAAGAATGCGAGCGCCGTTTCGCTGCGATGCGATCACAACGCTGTTTTCGGTGTCGAAAGATACGTTCCGGCCGGCATAGATCAGGACGACCTTGGCAGAGTCCTGCTCGAATTTGCCATCTCCGGCGCAAAGTAGAACTTCGTACCGCTGACCGGACCGACAAAACTCCCACGGAGTTTTGAACAACTCGAAAAACTCACGGGCAATTTCTTGGTCCGCAGGATTTGCAATCACGCCGATCATCGCCAGCAGCGGTCCCCGCGCCACAGTTGAGGGACGCGAACCCCGACAACATTGCGTCGCGTCAAATTGCCTTCATCCGGAGCAAGAGGTGAGCCAAGGCTTTGAACATGGTGCCCTGACCCCAATGGAGCATCGGGATCTTTGCCTTCATCAGCGGATACTGCCGGTAGTAAAAGTATCCCGCGGGGTCCTGCATGTTGCGGATTGTCCAGGCAGCCACCTTTTGCGAAAGTTCGAGGCACTCCGGGTCGCGTACTGCAAACAGGGCCAATGTGTCGATCGATTGCGCGGCGCATTGAATATCAACCGGGTAGGTTCGATTGTCGTAATACTTCGGACGCCCCGTCTCTTCGAAAAAGTGAGACTTGTAGAACGCCAAGCCCTGGTCGATGTTCGGCCGAAACTCGTCATCGCCGCTGGCATCGACGTAGGACTGCAGACTGTCCAGATTGTAGCCGGTATGGAAATTATCGACCCAACGGTACTTCGGCTCCTCGGCGTACCACCAGGACCCGTCCGCGCGCTGATGGAAGCAGCTATATTCCATGGCTGAGCGTGCCACGGCCAGGCACTGTTCACTCCCGTTATGTTTCGCAATGCGAGCCAGAAGAGCGGCGCCGAGCATGTTTGAGTTGTGGATCGAGCTCTGCACGTGAGCTAGGTAGCTGATGCATGTGCCATGAGCGGTCTTTTCGCGGGGCAATTCGAGGATCCAGTTGCACGCGCTCTCCGCGATGTGCAGAAACCATTCACGCCCGGTGATCTCGAAAGCATCGACGTAGGCGTAGGCGATCAGCACCGTCCACACAATAATGGGATCGTCCTTGCTATAAGAGCCGCCACGAGAAACAAAATCAAAATGATTGCTCCAGCTGTGATGTTTGAAGCGCGGCACTTTGTGCTTGTCGAGCCACTCGAGGCAAAGTATCGCTTTATCGAGATACTGCTGGTCCTGGCTGATTCGATAAAGCATGAGGTAGCCCGCCGCCATGTACCCCCGGCCTTTCGTGGAATCCTGCGGCCGAACCCCGAACAGCGGGCGGAGGTTGACTGGGCTTTGCCGGATTGCTTGCATCAGGATGCGTTCGGCAAGAAGATTTCCGAATGCCAGCGGACGCGCCCAGGAGGAGAGGCCATCAAACGGCTCGTACCCGCGGTAGTCGTGACGCTCGACCCATTGCTGCACCTGAGCCAGGGAGCGTTGTATCTCCCGCAGTTCCAGCACCTGCGGATTGCGACCGGTCGCGGCAGTCCTGGCTTCGGCGAACTCGGTTGCACGACTCATCAGTGCGACTTACCTCCTTGGAGCAGGTTGCTAACCACACCCAAGAGAACCTGCCGCTCCTGATCCCAGGAGTGCGCCGCGTACACCTGTTGGCCTCGTTGCGCAATGCTCAAGGCCTCCGTTTGATGGCGTGCAACAAAGGCGATTTTTTCCGCAAGTTCGTCCGTATTGCCCGCCTCGAAGAACAGGAGCGAGTCGTCGTTGAAGTAGTCCTGGATCCCCGCCGTCCGCGGAACAATCACCGGCTTGCCGAGGGCCAGGTACTCGAAAATGCGAGTCGGGGTATTTATATCGGTGAACGCATTGCGATGATTCGGGATGACTCCTACGTCGCAAGCGTCGATGGCGCGAACGATCTCATCGAGCGGCTTTTGTCCGAAGTAGACCACATTCTGTTCCAAGCCGCGGTTGCGGACCGACTGCATAACGGTCTCCAGAAATGCAGTCTTCTTGCCATAGACGTGCAATTGCGCCTTGGGTAGTTTTTGCCGCACCCGCGCGAGCGCCTCCAAGGCAAGGTCTAGGCCGTTTCGTTCGACCAATGAGCCGTGGTACATAACCACGAAGGGCCGGTCGCCGTTGCGGTTCGCAGCCGACTGCGAGAGAGCAGCGCGAAAAGGGAAGATTCCGCCATCGGGCGAATTCATGACGACAGCAATTTTTTCTGACGGGCAACTTCGCGCGCCGAAGATGCGTTGGCAGGCGATGTTTACCGTCAAGACCTGGTCTGCTCGCGCCATGCTCCACTTTTCGAGGCACTTGAGAAGCCGGACGCTCTTGCTGTTCGGGTCTATCCCGAAGATGGTCGTCATCAGTTCGGGCATGGGATCGTGCAGATCGAGAATCACCTTCGCTCCCAACATCTTCGGCAGCAATGCGCTGACAACGAGGATGTCGGGCATGTTGTTGATGTAGACCAGGTCATAGCGATGGCGAAGCGAGCGCGCCGCAAGGATGGCAGCGGAAGCCAGGATGAACGCCGAATATTCCCAAACGTAGGCGAGCTTCCCGCCGCGGCGGTGGACGATAGGAACACGGAAGACGTCGATCCCGTTCGTCTTCTCATGCCAGGGAGCCTTGCCGTCGGATACGCACACGTAGTCGACGTTCATGCCTTGTCGCACGAGCGCATCTGCGGCACGACAAGGCCGAGGATCATGCGGATAGGACGACAGCACCACCACCCCCGCTCGCTTCCCCTGCCAGCGTTGGTCGTCCGTTGCCATCAGCCGCTTAGCGATTAGCTCAGGCATGTCCGGTGGAGCAATGCGCCTAGGCCCCCGCGAGTGGAAGCGGTTCAACCGCCGATTGTTTGCGGGCTTCGCGCTCGATCTTCTTCTTGTTCGACGCTTGGATTGCCTTGAGCAGGGGCGAGTGGTCAATGTTACTGAGAATCTCGATGTTCGGCATCACACAATGCCCGCCAATGATCCCGGGGAAGTATTTAACGGGCGGGAAGAACTTGATTTCGTCGAACAGCGAGATGACCTCGTTGTAGTCCGCTCCCACTTGATCACAGAATCTTTCGACCTCCTGCGCCCAAGCGATCATCACGCCGAAATACGTCGTCTCAGCGAGCTTTCCGAGCTCGGTCGCTTCCGGAGACGTAAGGACCTTCGTCTTGAACCCAGCCGACTCGAAATGCGTGGCAGCCTTCTTCCCTGCCGTGTTATCGAGAGCTCCGACGAACTTCGTGTAGTGGTGCATCTCCTCCTGCATCCGCGCGTGTTTGCCGCGCACCGGACTGTGCACCACCTTGGCGCCCGTCCGCTCGGCGACCTTGCGCGTCGTGCCGACTCCAACCGTACTGTCGATGATCGTCAGCCCGGGCTTGAATCGGTCGATGTAGCATGCGGTTTCCCCGACGAAATCGGGGATCTCGAACGGGTAGCAGATGTGCAAAACATCGACGTGCTCGACTGGTTTAGCCGGAGGCGCGATATCCACCCCGACGGCGTCATAATGCTGGGCAAGGATCGCCAACAGAGGTCTGCCCACCTCTCCGAGCCCAACGACCACCACGATTTTCTTGTCACTCACGATTTACGCCTCCTGCTAACCCTTGTCGGACGCAAACAGCCAATCACCTGCGGATTCCGCGACGCATTACTACGCTGATGTCGTTGCGGCACGTTTCATTCCCGTACCCACTCTTTGAGCTACCGCGTCCACGACCCTTTTCTGCTGGGCTTCCGAAAGCGTCGGAAACATGGGGAGGGAGAGGATCCGGTCTGCCGCGGTTTCGGTTACTGGTAACTCGCCGCGCCGCACGCCGAGACCCGCGTAGGCTTTCTGCAGGTGCAACGGGATCGGATAGTGAATTCCCGTCCCGATTTTTTCCGTTGCCAGGTCTTGCCGCAGAGTTTCCCGGTCGTCCACTTGAATCACGTAAAGGTGATACACAGGCTTCGACCACGCTGGCTGTGCGGTCAAGGTGACCGGTGCGCCAGTCGCCACGAACAATTGTCCATACCGTTTCGCAGCTTCGACGCGGCTGGCATTCCAGTGCTCGAGATGCGTCAGCTTGACTCCGAGAATGCCCGCCTGAATAGAGTCCAGGCGTCCGTTGTAGCCCTCGATATCGTGGTAATACTTTTCCGCCTGGCCATGATCGCGGATCATGCGAATTTTGCGAGCCAGCGTCTCGTCGTTCGTGGTCACCGCGCCGGCTTCGCCGCATGCTCCAAGGTTCTTGCCGGGGTAGAAGCTGAAGGCGCCGGCGACCCCCATGGATCCGGCGCTGCACCAGCGATTCTGCTTTTTGGAGAAGTACTCAGCTCCGTGCGCCTGGCAAGCATCTTCAATGACAACCAGGTTATAGCGTTCCGCCAGGTCCAGGATCGGATCCATGTCAACCATCTGGCCATATAGGTGGACCGGAATGATTGCAGCCACCCGTTTACCAGTCCGGCGGCTGATCAATTTCCCGGCGCTGCCGTCCAGCGTGCAGCGTTGCTCCAGGTATTCCTGAAGCTTGCCCGCATCCATGTTGTAGGTTTGCGGGTCGACGTCGATAAATTCCGGCAATGCGCCGGCTTGGGAAATTGCTTCCGTTGTGGCGATAAATGTGTTGGCAACGGTAAGCACAGCATCGCCCGGACCAATGCCGGCGGCGATCAGCGCAAATCGCAACGCGTCGGTGCCGCTGTTGACCCCTACGCAGTAGTCTACGTGGCAGAAGCGCGCGTAATCCTGCTCGAACGCTTCCAACATTCGGCCGCCGATAAACCCTGCTGTACGAAAAGCTTGTTGCACGACGGCGAGAAGTTCGCTTTCCAGTTCGCGATGCGGCGTAATCAAGTCGAGGAACGGAATTGCTTCGTCCATTTTCATCATTTTGCGTTCCTTCAGCACGGCTGTGATTCGCAAGGCACAGTAGCGCAAGGGCGTTTAGAACCGGCCATGCGTGCCGGGCCAGTACTTATTTCCTAAAGTGGCTGGATGTCGTAGCCTTCAATGGTGAGAACGACTGATTGCTGGATCGATTCGATTGAGATTACCAACCGTTTACTCCTCTCGGTTCCCAGGAAAATGCCTTCCAGGCCCGCAAGTGCTCCGCTGCGCACGACTACACGTTGACCGCTACGGAGGAACGGATACGGTGCGGCTTGGAGATTTTCGGCCATCAGCATCCGGATGAATTCAATCTGTTTCTCCGGGATCGGTGTGCCCAGGTTTTGCGAACCGACGAAGTTCAACGCTCCCCAGACCCTCAGGATTGATATCCGCGTTTCTGGTGACAGGGCCGCATGCACGAACGTGTAACCCGGGAAAAGGGGTACTTCGACTTCCTTGCGGCGATCGCTCCAGCGGTGAATCTGCCGCACCAGCGGCAAATAGTTGACAATTCCTTTCCCTGATAGCTCGGCAGCGACCTTCTTCTCGTGCCGCGGACGCGTCTGCACGGCGTACCATTGTGGGAGCGAAATGGGCAACGGCAGCTCGAGCATGCGACTCACCTCATTGGTGCCGCTGTACGTAGCTCCGCCCTCTGAGTCACATCTCACTCTTGGTAACTCCTGCCTTTGCAGTACACGCCAGCAAGTCCGGTGCCATCGCCCAGGACGAGGCGCTTGCCCGCCGACACCCCGAAATTACCCTGGAATTTTCCAGTGCCACGTGTGTGTCGTCACAATCATTAGTCGAAAACAATGGGCAAAGCAAAATCTTACGCTGTGATTCACGATGTATGTGCCAAATCAATAACATGTCGGCATAATTGGGCTGTCTCAGGAAAAGACCGGAATCTCAAACAGAGACAACCTGCGCCATCAGAAACATTACGCGTCCCCGGTTTCGGCTGCCGACAGTTAGAGCTCTTACCCAGCAGGACACAATGGAAAACATTTTCCCTTTTTCCCTCCCTGCTCCGCGCCACATGCGATCAAGAAATGGTTATCTCATTGATTTATAGGGAATATTTGTCAATTTCAGACGTGGAAGATTATTAGAGCGGAGTGGAAAATAATTTCCCTAGCTAGGGGCCCCGATTTCTGAGCCAATTTACGGCAATTCCGCAGGCCTTGTTGAATCTTTAGTAATCTGATAGAACACCAGGCTGCGTGCAGGTTGCGCATCGTCAGCCCCTGGAAAGACAAATTTGCCGGCAAGATAATCGGTTGGTGTTCAACGGCCTGCAATACCTAAGCCATTTTAAATGTAATCAGTTACAGCGTAGCAAGCGCGACGGACTCATCGCCATGCAAGCACCTTTTCCGCATCCAGAAAAATGGCGAAAACTTGCCCTCGTCCGTCGTAACGAGGCGATCTTTTTCCCCTCGCCTTCCGCGTGGCATCTGTTCCCTTCCGCAGCTGCCACGTTGGTCCTGCAGTTGCTTAAGCAATCTGTGGCTCCCCTGCGCTTCAAAGCGCCATTGCCTCCCCGGAGGATGAATGCCTAGCGACTCGCCTCGATCTCACAGCGCTGGTGCTGACAGCGGCGAGATTTTCGTCCGCAGCGCAAGCCCGGCTATGCGGGCGCTGGAGACGGCGGCCGAGAAAGTCGCAATGGGTGGTTCTCCGGTCCTGATCTTGGGTGAAGACGGGGCGGGAAAACGCTGCCTGGCACAGCAGATTCATGCGATGTCCGGACGGCAGTATGGTCGTTTTGCTGAAGTCGCCTGCCTCGATGCAGCCCATGATTCTTTTTTGCCGTTCGAGGGCAAGGGTCATAATGGTGCCAGCGCTCCCACCGGGACTGTCTTTGTGCGGCACATATCCGATCTCCCGTCAGCCATGCAGGCAAACATGCTGTCTTTCTTCTTCGGGCGCTCGTCAGAGTCCTCAACGCGTCCCCGTCTGATCGCTTCGTGCTCGAACAGCCTCGAACAGGAAATCCGCAATGGTCGATTTCGCGAGGATCTCTATTACTTGATCAGCGGTGTTTGCCTCCGAGTGCCGCCCTTGCGGCACCGCCGCGAGGACATCTTGCTCCTGGCAGACCATTTTCTGGGTGTTTACTCTCAAGTATTCGCCCGGCCCAAGCGAGACATGAGCGCTCGCTTGCAACAGTACTTTGTTGAGTACGCTTGGCCGGGTAACGTTCGCGAACTCAAGAATGCGGTCAAAACCGTCGTCGCCGTGGATGACGAACACGTGGCCATGATGGTTTTGCGCTCGAACCATTCCGAGGAGTTGACGCGCGGCGCCGATTCCGAGGGTCTTTCCCTGAAACAGGCGGCTCGTGCCGCTTCCCGCCACGCGGAGCGCGAACTAATCCTGAAGGTGCTGTCGCGCACTCGATGGAACCGCAAGCGAGCCGCTCAGGAACTGCAGATCAGCTACAAAGCTTTGCTTTACAAACTGAAACAGATCGGTCTCGACGACGAATATTCGAGTTCAGAGGAGACGTTGGCATGAGGTACCGAGTTTTTTCCGCCACGTTGGTCTTGGCGCTGCTGTTTGCTGCCGCAGGACAGGTCCGGGCTGGCAGCCCGGGAGATGACAAGTCGCCGGCGGCACCCGTAGCGGCCACCAATGATCCTGACTACCGGATTGGTCCGGAAGATGTGTTGAACGTCAATGTCTGGAAAGAAGCAGAGATGTCGAGTACCGTCCCGGTCCGCCCAGATGGGAAGATCTCCCTCCCTCTGCTGAACGACGTCCAGGCAGCAGGGTTGACTCCAAGCCAACTCGCAGCACAGGTTACGGAAAAGCTAAAGAAATACCTGGAGCAGCCCCGCGTCACCGTTGTCGTCACCCAGGTGAACAGCCGGCGCTACTTCGTACTGGGAGAGGTGGCTCGCGCCGGTGCGTATCCCCTATTGCCACACATGACTGTGCTCCAAGGGTTGTCCAGCGCGGGTGGCTTTTCACAGTTCGCCAACGCCAAGAATATCTATGTCCTGCGAGTCGAAAACGGCAAGCAGAACAAGCTGCCCTTCAATTACCGGGACGTTGTGAAGGGCCGGAACTCGGAGCAGAACATATTTTTGAAACCCGGTGACACGATCGTGGTGCCGTGAGAGGACTATCATGACGTCTCGCGCTCGAACAACACTCGGTTGCCTGCTGTGCCTGGCTCTGTCCCTGAGCGCATCCGCGCAGGACAAAGCCGATGCCCCGACCGCTCCGGCGCCACCGCTGTACCAGCCTGATAGTGCTGCCAATGTCGCGCCTGATCAAGCCGGTGGGACCATGACGCCCGACACCCGTCCCTTGACCGGTGCGCAGACGCTGACGCTCGGCGGCTCCGGTCTTCCTAGTTTTTTTGTGCCAAAATTGCATTTCGCGCAGACCGTGGATACAAATCCCAGCTCTTCACCTGACCCCGAGGTGAGCACCCTGAGCAGCATTACCGGTGAACTCGAGTTGCGGCGCGTTGCCCGCGATCGGGAATTTACGATGCGGTACCAGGGCGGCGGAGTGTTTTATGAGAATGGAAGCAGCATTGCCGGACTCAACCAGCGCAACTCCACCTTCCAGCGCCTTGGCCTAACCCAGAAATTGAATTCCGGCCGCTGGTCGCTGTTCTTCAGCGACGAAGCCGCTTATACCTCAAGCTCCACCTTGGGCGGGGGTCTGAATTCGGGCGCTGCCTTTCTCGGTCCTGCTTCCCTCGCTGGTGGCTCCAGCCTCGCTGGCCTGAATTCCACCCTGCTGCCTTCGCAGAATCTGCTGACGCAGGTTGGATCACAGATCAGCAACAGCGCTGTTGTCGAAACGGATTACCATCTCGACCGCCGCAGCACCGTGACCGTCACCGGGAACTACAGCATCCTCAGATCGCCCGACGGGAACCTCATCGGCAGCAACCAGGAGGGAGTCAACGTCGGGTACAACCGCGTTCTCACGGCCCGCGACACCGTCGGTATTAGCTATGGTTTCACGCAATTTGGGTACCAGGATCTGGACATCCGGATGCGGAACCACTCCGCGCAATTGCTGTACGGTCGGCGTGTTACCGGTCGATTGAGCTTGCAGGTGGGTGCCGGCGGCGGGATCACGCAGGTTCATTCTGCCGTCCTGTCGCAAAATCTTACGTTATGGCATGCCCAGGCGAACCTGCACTACGTGGTCCATCGCACCGATTTCACGGCGTCCTATGCACGCAGCGTCAACTCCGGCTCCGGTGTCCTGCTTGGCGCCAATAGCGATGTCGTATCCGGCGGGTTCTCTCGTCCGTTCCTGCGCCGCTGGCTCGCCAACACCACCGTCGGCTACTCGCGCAACTCGGCTCTGATCGCTGGCGCTACCTACTCGACGTTTTCCGCCAACGCCGGTGTGCAACGCCGCCTGGGTATGTACAGTGGAATATTTGCCAGCTATTTGTTCCAGCGGCAGGCCGGACTGTTGTTGTGCCCTGGTTGCGGCGACCAAAGCCTTCGGCACATGATCACTGTAGGCTTCGACTGGGGGTTCCGGCCCATTCGCCTTGAATAAGCCGCGGCTCATGAGGAAGATATGATCGGGGATCGCGAACTCTCGTTGGACGACTACCTGGCGATAGCACGCCGGCGGATGTGGTGGGTTATTCTGCCGGTTGTCATCCTCCCGGTGCTGGCATACCTGGTGTCGCTGAAAATTCCCAACCGGTACACCTCCAAGACGACGGTATTGGTCGAGCAGCAAAAGGTCCCGGACAATTTTGTCAAGTCGGTCATGACCGAGGACATCAGCGTGCGCCTGGCGACCATGCGGGAGCAGATCCTCAGCCGTTCCCGCTTGCAGCCGATCATCGAACGTTTTGGTCTCTTCAAGGCCGATGTCGGCAAAGTTCCCATGGAGGAGTTGGTCGACAAAATGCGGAAGCTGATCACACTCACCCCCATGCAGCCCAGCAACGATGCTGCACGACGCGCCGGCATGCCCGGATTCTCCATCAGCTACACCGCCGAGAACGCCAGGCTCGCGCAGCAGGTTTGCGCCGAAATCACGTCCATGTTCATGTCCGAAAACCTCAAGGCGCGCGAACAGAGCGCGGTGGGCACGACCGATTTCCTGAAGAGTCAGCTCGCGGAGGCCAAGCGCAGCCTCGACGAGCAGGATGCGAAGCTCGCCGACTTCAAGGTGAAATACACCGGGCAGCTTCCCGAGCAGGAACAGACCAATCTCAGCATGCTGACGACGTTGACCAGTCAGCTCGAAGCTGCCAACCAGCAACTGGCTCGCGCACAATCTGACAAGACGTACTCCGAATCGATGCTCGGCCAACAGATCGCTGCCTGGCACGCCTCGAAGGTCACGACCAGTCCCGAAACTTTGGACCATCAACTGTCCTCGCTCCAGTCGCAGTTGGTCACTTTGCGGAGCAAATACACCGAAGAACACCCCGATATCGTCAAGCTCAAGAGTGAGATTGCGAAGGTCAGAAAGCAAATCAGCGAGAATGCGGAAGCGACGGCAGGCTTGTCGTCGCGCGACGAAAGCAAGGCGAGCCCGAACGAACCGCCGCAACTGCAGCAACTCCGGCTTCAGATCCGCCAACTGGAGGGCGTCATCAAAGAACGTGGTGCCGACCAGCAGAGAATACGGCAGCAAATCGCAATTTATCAGTCCCGCATCCAGTTGAGTCCCAGAGTCGAGGAGCAATACAAGCAGCTGACCCGCGACTACTCGACCGCCCAGAAAAACTACGACGACCTGCTCAACAAGAAGACACAGTCTGAGATGGCAACCGATCTGGAGCGGCGTCAGCAAGGCGAGCAATTCCGCGTAGTCGATCCACCGAATTTGCCGGAAAAACCGTCATTTCCCAATCGCTTGAAGTTCATCGCGTTCGCTGTCGTGGCCGGACTCGGTATCGGCGCGGGAATGGTTTTCATCCTGGAAGTCCAGGACAAGGCTCTCCGCACGCAGCGCGACATCGAGTTCTACCTGCAGCTCCCGACGCTCGCCATGGTGCCGCCGGTCGGGAGTCTTGCCGCGCGCCGCGCGCCGAAGGAAAAACCGCGATCGAGTCGTAAGCCAAGCAGCGCGCGACAGGGGATCGGAGCTTAACCTATGTACAAGTCATTTTATCGGCTTCGCGCCAATCCGTTTAACGTCAACCCTGATCCGCGATTCCTCTACCCAACGCGGCACCTTCATGAGGCGCTCTCCTCCCTGGCTTACGGAGTGCAGAAGCGCAAGGGATTCATTCTGCTGACGGGTGAAGTCGGCACCGGCAAGACTACGCTGTTGAATCGGCTCATGGACTGGCTGCGCACGAGCCGTATTTCGACCGCCTTCATGTTCAATCCCCTCCTCGATGTTCCCCAGTTCTTCGAGTTCGTGCTCAACGATTTTGGCCTGGCGACCGAAACGCGCGACAAAGGTCGGATGCTGCAGCGCCTGAACCACTGGCTGCTCGATCGTTACCGGGACGGTGAAACTGCCGTTCTGGTCATCGATGAAGCCCAAAACCTTTCCTTGGAATTGCTGGAAGAGATCCGGCTGCTGACCAATCTGGAGACCTCCACGGAAAAGCTGCTGCAGATCATTCTTTCCGGTCAGCCGGAGCTCGAACTCAAGCTGCGCGACCCTAATCTGCGCCAACTGCGGCAGCGCATCACCCTTCGTTGCCGTACCCATCCGCTGACTCTGACCGACACCAATGCTTACATAACGCAACGGTTGCGGATAGCCGGTGCCAATGGCGAACTGATCTTCAGTCCAGAAGCGGTGAACAAGATTTTCGAATTTTCGCAAGGCATCCCGCGAGTCATCAATTTGCTCTGCGAACACGCTCTGATCAGCGGTTTTGTTGACCGTCAGCAGCCCATCGCTCCCGAGACGATCAACACCGTCGCGCGCGAGTTCGAGCTCGATGAAGTTTCGCCCTTACCTCCCATCCGGCCCGATGGCGATGGCGAGACGCGGCGCCTCATCGACGCGCTGCGGACGGCGCTGGGTCCCTCGGAGAAAGCGCGTGACGCTGCGATTCACGCGATTGACAGGAAAACCAAATGAGCCGCATTCACGAGGCATTGCAGAAAGCGGAGCGGGAGCGCAAGTCGGC
>Ga0153915_10003109_pt1 | contig 15148 bp, 8 predicted proteins | sample Opewatmetagenome_2_FD_107003 | JGI IMG/M metagenome (GOLD analysis project Ga0153915, IMG submission 107003) | Freshwater wetland microbial communities from Ohio, USA - Open water 3 Core 3 Depth 3 metaG | ecosystem: Environmental > Aquatic > Freshwater > Wetlands | place: USA: Ohio, Lake Erie...
CGCTCAGAAGAGATAATAATATTTTTACTCACTCTTGATGAAGCGGGTGTTATCGAAGGATTTTTAGTAAGGTTACGCCGAGTCATATATTTCTATTTAATAACTTCATATATAATTGTATCCTTTTCCTGGTAAACGAGCTTCCATAAAACGCCTTCCAGGGCAGGAAACTTTTCCAGGCCAGGACCAGGATAATGATATTTTTCCAGTTGCCCGAAAACAATGTAACTCACATTATATTTTTGTAAAAATGCCTCCGCCTCTCCTGGTCTGGTGGTCGTATAAAAATCATTTATATCCGCCAACCGGATGGAAACCCACTCACTCGGCAGCAAGGCACGCTCCTGCTGTTGATGCCAGGCCCAACCCACCACGCCCGGCAAGCCAGTGTAGACAGTAATGCGCGAGAACCAGCGGTAATAATCGCCCGAATTTGCCTCCACAATAACCGGTGAACCCTGGATATTATCCTGCATCCACCGGATAGCCGCGTAGTCCTGGCTTAAATCCATTTTCTGCTCACTTTCGTCATAAGTGACGTATTGCATATACGCCATGCCATCTAAGGTATGAGGAGCATTGGGTTCCCACCGGTCCTTGATCTTTGCCATCCCTCCTAACAATGTATATAGAGCCGCTGACACTACCAGCACCCCAAAAGGAATTTGCCAGGCTAAACGCCAACCAGGCTTCCATTCGCTGAGAGAAGATACCAGCCAACCAACTGCTGCTCCCGCGCTGATCGCGAATAAAGTCCAGGCTTGCAGGTAGAATTTAAAGACGGTATTCATCCGCCCGGCGCCGCGCACCTCGATAATATCCACTACCAGGGTGATCACGAGACCCGAACCAATCAGGAATAAAACGATCCGCTTGGCATCCGGTAAGCCGGGCCTCAGCAACAGTATCCCTGCCCAGGCTGCCAACGGTAAGACCAGCCATGCGACGTGGACACCCGTGAGGGTTACGATCGCAGTGCCTCCCAGGAATAATACAATGGCTGCCAGGATCAGCTCCCGGTAGGGTTGCAGCTTATGGAGAGCAGAAAGGGGTGTCTTCGCCATCCAATCACGGCTTTCATACATCATCCAGGTGATGAACACAAACAGGAACAATCCCCAGTGGGTCAAGTAAGAAGAGGTCGGTGTGCGAGGTCCTTCCAATAACTTGAAAGACCCATAAGCCTGCCCATACCATTGTGTATAAGGAGCAAACAACAGCCGGGAGAGAACCACGATGAGAATAGCGCTTCCAACGGCGAGTACCAGGCGTTTGCTGATCGCCGGCAGGCTGGAAAGGAACTTGCCTCTGACAACATCGTAATAACGCCAGAAGGCATAAACTGCTGCGATAACCCCCAGGAGCAAGTAGGTATAGGTATCTGAGAGATTGATCGGGTTGAGGGCGCCAATCGCCAGACCACCGATGAGAAAACTCACCAGGCTGCTCATGATATTTTTCCAACGCGCCCGTCCCAAGATCAATGAGATAACCCAGGTCATAGCCAGTAATGCTACCGCCATGGCATACAGATGGGCATGCGGGTCAGAATAAAGGGTGGTGAAGAAAGGAAATTCGGTGATGGCGTCATCAGGAGGCGGCATCACCCGGCTGGGATTCCAGTACCAATCTGCCAGCGCATAGGGAAGGGATTGGCCTGAGAGGGACATCGCAGCTCCACGGAACGCCCATACCCACCTGGTGATTAGATTGGCTCCCTCGATCACACCTTCTGGCGCCGCCAACCGCTCATAACCCTGGAATATCATCCGGACCGTACCCAGGTTACCAAGCACCGCCATCCCCAGAGCCGATGAAATCCCGGCGATGAGTTGGGGAGGATGAAAACCGTTATCTCTCTTCGTAAACAGGTTCCATCCAATTGAGAAAGCCCCCATGGCGATCAGGCTGAAGACGGTCGGCAGGATCAGGTTGTGGGCAAAGGATGGCACGATCCCCAACCACTTGACCATCACCCCCACCATATATAAGCCATAATAGTAATAATTCAAATAACCCCCGGCGTACCAGGGATCATACGGTGGATAAGATGTGCTTTTGAGGATGGCATTGAAATATGAGAAATCCATCGGTCTCTCGCCACCCTTCCAGGGATGCCACAGGTCGGGGTTACCTAGCCGGATAAACAGGTCAAACAAGAAGAACGCCAGGAACAGCCCCTCAATGATTAAGAAATACTTCCGTCGTTCTCGCCACTCCTCCCGCAACCCATCGCGCTGGATATATGCCAAAACTACACCCACCAGGGCGATCAAAAGCAGGACAAGGCTGATCGTCACACGGGTAACCGGGATCCGGAAGGATCCACCTAGCCAGACCAGGTACGAAAGTAATAAAAGTCCCGCCGTGCGCGCCAGTGGGTAACCATGATCTGGTAAACCCGGCATAGCGAAGCGCAAGATCGGATAAACCAGTAAACCCAATAAGCCGATCGCCAGGTACCATAACAGGACGCCCAAGGGCTGAATACGGTTTTGAAGCGCCTGAGGGTTGAAGTAGTCCGACCAGGTGCCACCCTGTTGTTGCTCTACCAACCGGTCAGCGGGCAGCATCAATTCACCCGGGTCAGATTGTGGTAATTGTTTCGCTTTCTTAGGAGTCAGGTGAACCACGTGCGAGAAATCCACAGCGCCCAGGACCTGGCGTACCTGTTCAAGGTCGAAAGAGGTGGTCTTGTGAAAAATGAACACCTTGGGATGATCGTAAACCGTAAAAGCCTCTTCAGCCCATTGGTCATTGATCTGAAGTGGACCGATACTCGGATCTGACTGAAATATTCTCACCAGCTCGTAACCCAACTTGCCTTGGAAAAATCCCACTTCGGCATTGTTATAGCACCATTCGATCGTGCGTTCTGAAGGGCAGCCTAGTAATTCCCGGTAATAGATGGTGGTCATAGGGTAACGTTCGGGAACGCGCGGGATGCTGCCCCACTGGCGATTGGAGGTGATCACAATATACTCGGACTTCTTCATCACATCCAGATAACGCGCCAATTTCTCGGGGTTCTCATCCCAATAGGACTGGAAGACCAGGTCAGGCGGGTAAATGGCATCATACCCATCTTGGCGTAATGGCAACCCATCGTCGTAATCACTCTCATTGGCGATGCCCATTCCCTGCATGCTAATCGCAGCATTTTCAGTTTGCAGAGTGATCGTCAACCTATAGTCATTATTTTTGCTTAAAGAAACAGGCTGTGTAAACTTGATCAGGTAACTCTGGTTTTCCGGATTCGGATCGGATTGGAATTCACTTTCTATAGAGGCAACCGCCATTGGCGAGGCAGAATCAGAGGTGGTTATATCAACGGTAAGCAGCTTATTGCCCTGGATACCTGCCTGATCGACCACATTTGCCAGGTAAATTTCGTTTAAAACACCATCCGCATTGGCGGAGAAAGAGGCAGAAAAAGGCTGCCCGAGTCGGATTTCAGAACCAACCGGATAATATACAGGTTGATTGTAAATATCCGTACCAGTCTGGATGTGTAGGTTAATCGGACCGGGAATATTCTGGTAGATCCACCGTGAAGCTTCCACGCGGGTAATCGGGCGGGTGTAAATACGGGTAAAAGCATACGCCCAGGCAAGGGTACCAAGTATGACTAACGATCCGATGGTTATTGCGGATATTTTCCACCAGCGACCACGCCTGGTGGAAAAGAGGGTTTCACCGGTTGCCTCCTCATGATTCGTCAGAGGGTAAGGTAAAACCGATTTTCCCCGGTCATATAAAGCGATGATTGCCCATCCGGCAAAGATCACCAGCGTGGGATAGACAGGCAACTGGTAACGCATGGTGGGGTTGAAAGCCAGGGATTGCCAAATAAAGTATAAAGCCGTCCAACCCCACAAAAGAAAATGCCGGTACCATTCTCCCTTTAGGATCCGCCATCCCACCCACAAGAACCCAGCCCAGGCTAAAGCTCCCAAGGGCAACCCCAGCCCCCACAACACCAGGTTTTTACCCGAGAACCAAACCGGGCGGCGTGCCCATTGAAGCGCAAAGGGGTAATCGACGTCAGCAGAAACCCCAGCAAATAATTCTTTGATATTCGCTAACCAGCGTGGATCCGGTTTTAGATCAAAAAAGCCCGGACCGCTGAAGGCATAAGGTTGGAAGAGGCGGAAAACCATCAGGCTGAGGAAAGCAGCCAATAATAAATAGGCTGAGGCACGCGTTGCCTGCTTCTCGCGGTCTTTGGATGAGGCGCGCAGGACTCGCAACAACATCGCTAACGGCAGCGCCAGCGCCACCGGAGCAGCATTTAATTTTGAGGCTACCGCGCAGCCCAGGGCAATCCCAAACCCAAGGCTGAGGAGAAACAGGGGATCACGGAAGAAACCATAGCGCCGAGTTCCTACCGCTGCCGGTTCTGATCCCTGACCATTCGTATCCTTTGCTACCGCGCCCTTCTGAAACAAGGGTGCGCCATTCACTACGAGCACCCGGACGGCAAAATAAAGCGCCAACAACGTGAAAAAATTGATAAAAGTATCCATGGTGAAAAAGTGCGACTGTTGGATCTGTAACACCGCCAGCGCCGAAAAGAGAGCTGCCAGCACCCCCACGCGTTTATCAAACAGCTCTTTTGCCACCAGGTATACGAACAACACAGTCAGTAAATCCGCCAACGCTGATAAGACTCTCCCCATGCGAGTCATCTCATCAAAACCCGAATGCCCGTAGAACCCCTCCACTAGAAAACGGGTAATAAACATGGGCAAAGTGCCATATACATAAAAACTGTGCCCGCGGTTGACTGGGTTTAAGGGCGAATTTTGTGTATCAAAGTAATCCTTCAGGCTGATCCAAACCTTGGTGGTGCCTGTCCCATCCGGTTTAGGAACCTCCTGCTTGATAGGGGTAATATCCGTCCCCACCCAGATTAGAAAACGCTCGTCCGGGTGAAGGTATTGGTTTTCTCCCCAATCCAACCCCACCAGGCGGAAATAAGCTCCAACCAGCAGAACGATGAATAATAAAATTTCCCACCCATAGCTAAACCGGCGTGGAGTGCTCCTCGGGGCGGCGATTACTTGTTGATCAGCAGGCGGTATCTCTATCGTCATAAGGCCAGTTTCATATTGGGAATTTCAATAGCAAGAAATATACCCATCATTTACATTAAGGAGACGGCGGCACAAACAACATATAGAAATCCTTATCCGGTATCCTGGCCTGGTATTCTTGCATCCAGGCGGAAGGATAGATAGTTCGTAAATAATCCATGGAGGCTACGTCTTGTAGATTGAGTAAGAAAAGCTTAGCCCCAGGAACACCCAGAGTTACGTCTAACTGGTCAGGCATGACGGCATAGTCTTTTTCCGGGTAACCAGCATTTATCCCAACCAGGCGAGTATCGACCCAATACGGGTAACCAACCACCCAGGCGCTATCGCGGGTGCCAATAGTTTGAGTGAAATCATGGATAATCTGGCCCATTTCACTGGTATTCCAGGATGACAATTCATAAGAACGCTGGTATTGCCGGAAGACCAGGTCATAGTTTTGAGCTGAAGCGATAAGCACCAGGAAAATTCCTATCCACCAGGCTAAACGCGTTCTCGTCCGATTATTGATCCGAGATTGTAGCGCTGTCAATAGACCATCCAGGGATATCCCCACGATCAAGAAGACCGGCACCATCGCTCCCGCCGCCCGGTTAACAGCCGGGTTTTCAGCCGGGAAAGCCAGGGACATGATCGAGGGGAGCATGAGAATATATACTGACAGCAGCAGGAACAGATCGAGCCAGGTGCGGCGACGTATATAACGTACCAGGAGGATCGTCGCCCCCAGCAACAATAAAGCTCCCGAAACGATATCTAATGCTGGACGGTTTGTGACGGATATCGGCCAGATTTCGCCGTCCCTCCAGAAATACATCGTGATGGCATTCCAGGAGTTCTTCAAGAAAATCTGCCAGGCTGGACCGGGCAACGGTCTTTCAAGGGAGCCAATCCGTGTGAGGGTACGATAGCCAAACATCTCGGGGTTTTCTAAGGCATAGCGTAATAAGGGTAAAAACACAAATAGCGACACCAGCGCCAAAACGATCAATCCTCTGAGAACTAGGACGCGGTTTTCCTTTGACTGCCGGTGGATGGCGAATATCGCCACCGCAACCACAATCAAGAAGGGCACCACCCGGAAGGGAGAATACCCGTGCAACCCTAAACCAACCGCCAACCCTGCCAGGATGAAATCATTCGGCCTGGATCGCCGAATACCACGGAATAAATAATAAAGAGCCGGAGCCAAAAAGAATGGATATAGCGTGAAGCGCAAGGCAACCCGGGTAATAACATTTGGCCAATAGGCAATGCCGGTAAACAACATCGCCAATAAACCCACGCGGCGATTGCCAACTTCCTTCCCGAGCAAGTACAAGTAAACCAAAGTAATCAATCCTGTGATGGTCGTGCCAATTTTCAAGCTAATGAAAGACAACCCGGTGCCAAAGAGCTTCACAATCGCGGCAGTGAGATACATCTGGAATCCTTCTCGCCCAGTGTTGCGCGGAAAGAAGATGCTGGTCTGCCCACGCAACACATCCCCGATATCCAACAACTTTTCAGCATGGTCACTGACCATCTCTGGCGGAACTTGATCCAGACGGTAAACCCGGAAGAAAACCACCAGGAGAACAACCCCCAGGACTAGAACCATCCAGCGAGAAATATCTAACCGCCACGAAGGGCGCCTGACGAAGTTACCCAGGCGTCTCAGCCAGGAAAACAGAGTGAAATGTCCCTGCCAGAAACTCCAAATGAGAAAGACGAGGGATGTTACCCACAAGAAAACATTAAACTTCGTGAATAGATTACCCTTAAAGAACCAGAAAGCCGCGAGACCCAATATTATTGCCAGGATAAATTGGACCGGACGGAGGACAAAGGAGGAGCCTGAAATATCCTTTGCCTCTTCCTTTGCTTCACCTATCTTATCCGCGGGTATCCATTCCTTGATCCAGCTCGTCCACACCAGCCAACCGAATGCCAGGATATACAAAACGATCCCCATCCAAGGAGATCGATTGGGACGCGGTTCCAGGGACCACTGGGCAGCCAGCGCCAGAAAGACAACCAACAATGATCGCCAGGGAAAGGGCCTAGTTTGGGTCTGAGCCAGCACATCACCCGGAGGAGCTCCCACCGGTTCAACCAGCTTAGGTTGGACCCCTTCAGGAGGCGCTTCAGCGGTTGGCATTTCCCCCAATAGCGTTTCCTCTCCAGGCGCTTCAGCTGGAGGAAGCGACGGGGCAGGACCTTTCCAGGGAGTCAATTTTGCTTTAATGTAATCCCAAACACTTGGCTCGTTTTCATTCATATCGTCGGCAACTGTTCTCCGTTCTTACTTCCTCAACCCTTAGTTTATTCTCGTTCTTTCTTCCAGGCGCTCGAATTTGAATGATACCTTATCCAGGAATAGCCTGCAAGCCCCCTTTCCCCTCTCCAGCACCACCTGGTTTCCTGGTAATAAAAAACGTAAACACACCATCCGCCACCGGAGCAGCCTGGGCAAAAGGTTTTATCAACCGTTTCGTTATAGCCAGGTTCCACCTGGTGGGGACTAAAACCCACCGACCGAAAATCTTCTTGATAAACAAAGAAGGAACCCCAAAATAATGACCCCACTCGACGACATGCCAGGTGCGAGGAGAAAGGTAATGCCACCACCGCTCCAGGTGCAATCCAACCCGTTCCAGGCGTGCTTCCCAGGTTTCCGGCATGTCGGCGTGCTCCGTGTGGGTGATCCGGCGGAACCATTCGGTATAAGCATGAGCTGCCTTTGGCAACCTCACCCTCTTTATAAAAGCCGGGATCGATAGCTCCGTAAAATGACCTGGATTTGGCACACAAAAAATAAAAGGAGCCCCAGGTTTTAAGACCCGGGATATCTCAGCCAGGACCGCCTCTACGTGGGGTATGTGCTCTAAAACCGAGTTGCTGATGGCGCTGGCGAAATATCCATCGGAAAAAGGCATATTCTCCCCGTCTGCCTGGATGACCAAGCGATAGCTTTTGCGCCCGACCGCCTCACGCAGCGGGAGGTGCCAGGGGTCTAAACCCACATCCAGGGGATTATTGAAAGTTACAGAAGCAAAATGGCCGTCCCCACAGCCCACGTCCAGCACAGGAGCAGGCAGATCGATGTCCTGGTAAAATTCCGCCTCCACGGAGCGCGTGATCGAGCGGAAATAGGGTAGTTCGCGGATATGCAACCACAGGAAATCTTTTTTATCCATTAATTTAATAGTTCTGCTTCCCAGGTTTGTAGTCCTTCTTTTACAAAATTAAAACCTACTCGCGGGGCGCCAAGATCTTCTAACCGTTCAGCGATGGCGGCATGAGTCTCGTATGGGCAATATAAAAACATATAACCACCTCCACCGGCACCGCTAATCTTGCCGCCCAGCGCCCCTAACCGGCGCGCTTCCTCGTACAGCTCATCGATATGCGGATTCGTGATAGCTGAGGCCATTTTCTTCTTGTTGACCCAGGATTCATGCAATAAAGCGCCAAAATCTTCCAGCCGCCCTTGCAAGAGGGCATTTTTCGTCTCAGTAGTAAGTCGCTTGATCTCATCCATAGCCGCGACCACTTCTTCATTTCGCTGGGTATAACCAGCTGCTTGCTGGTCAATAATGTGAGCGGAGAGGCGCGTTCCACCGGTATAAAAAAGCTTCAGGTTATAATTCAGCTCATTCAAGATATCGTCCGCGATCCGCAGGGGATTAACAATTACCCGGTCGCGATAGAATTCAATCAAGTTGAAACCTCCAAACGTGGCGGCATACTGGTCCTGGTGGCCTCCTTTGATACCCATATCGATCCGTTCGATTTGATAAGCCAGGGCGGCGATCTCATAATCGGTCAGAGGTAAACGCAGCCATTGCTTGAATAACCCAATGATTGCCACCACGAGGGATGAAGAAGACCCCAACCCGGAACCTGGGGGAGCATCTGTGTGTAAGAAAACTTCAAAACCACGGGTTGCACCATTCGGATCAGGTCCACTCAACCGTCGAATGGCAGCCTTGATCAGATCAAGCTGTCCATCATAAACAAGCGGTTGATCCAGGTCCAATTGGGCAATTGTCCGATAATCCTGTGATTTAATCGTGATGATTCGCTCTTGGGTTACGCGCAGAGTAGCATACGCATATTTATCTATGGTCGCATTCAAAACCAAACCGCCACGTTCATCCGCGTAAGGGGAGACATCTGTCCCTCCACCAGCAAAACTGATCCGTAATGGCGCTCTGGAGCGATATATTTTCATACTTTTAACCGTCCTCCAAAAAAGGGTAGCTTGCCTGCCAGCACATCATTTTCAAAGACCGCCAGACTCTCGGGGGTGCCGATATCCGTAAAATAAGCTGCCTGTACATTCCCGGCAAGTCGACCCTGAGCCGCCAGACCAGGAAACACCTGGCGCTCAAGTGAAGCGTTCTCCCCAGGTCGTAAGTGTCCCAGAGCTTCATATTCTAGTATATAGATCCCAGCATTAACGAAGGCTTGCCCAACCCGATCTGGTTTTTCCTCAAAACTGATGATTTTTCCATCCGGAGCCAGGGTGACGCACCCACGCGCCTCGCCACGCTCTGCGGAAAACAACGCCAGAGTCCCCAACGCGCTGGCGGTTGTATGCACTTGCCAGAGCGCCTGGAGATTTGCCAGGAAAAGGGTGTCGCCATTCATTACAAAAAAAGGTTCGGTAAGGGAACCGCTGACCTGGCGCACTGCACCACCGGTGCCGAGTGGGACAATTTCCTCCGAATAAAGAATCTCTAAGCCCCATTTCTTCCCATCTCCAGCGAAGGCTTTCACCTGGTCCGCCAGATAACCAACGCACAAGATCACCTGGTGGATTCCCTGGTCAGCGATATACCACAAGACATACTCCAAGAAAGGTCGACCTGCTACTGGTGCCAGCACTTTTGGACGGTCACTCACCACCGGTCGCAAGCGGCTACCCAGTCCTCCTGCTAAAACCAGCGCAATGTCTGGGATATGCCTGCTCTTTTGTGTGCTCACTCGGTCTTCTTCTGCCAATGACGAACCCTTGATTGCCAGTTTATAGATCCCCTTTTGCCTTCAGAAATACCTTCTCGTATTCCTCCGCCACGTGTTCCGGCGAGGAGAGACGGATGATCTCGGATGGATCGCGACGATACTGGTCAGGATGATCCAACATTTCAATAATAGCCTGCGCCAGCTCCTCCGCATTCGCCTTGGGGACAACCCGCCCCATACCGGTCATCTGCACCGGCACCCTCACGCCGGGTAAATCCGAAGCCACCACTGGCGTCCCGCAGGTCATTGATTCGACCTGTACCAATCCATACGATTCGGTCCTGTTGATACTCGGGAGGACCGTGAGATTTGAGACCCGGAAAAAGGCAGCCTGCTCGATCGCAGGAATAACTCCCAGGAATTCCCAATGTTGCCCGAGCTTTTCAATCAGGGGCAATAAACGCCTGGCATACTGTTCCTCCCCTAAGACATTCTGGTAAGGTCCCACAAATAACAGGCGCACTTGGGAATATTTTTCCAAGACCCTGGGGAGGGCCTCAACCATGTACTCTACGCCTTTCTCGGTTGCCAGGCGGGCAGCCATCCCAATAATGGTTTGTTCAGGAATCAAGTGATATTTTTCGCGAAATGCATTGATATCATCCTGACTTGCCTCAGGAACTACCACAGGCGGCAGGATTGGGAATACTTTCTCCAGGTAACGCCGTAAGAAAGGCGAGTTCTCAGCATAATCGCGGGTATTATGCACGATCACATCTGCCAGTTTACACGTGATGTGACTCGCAACATCCGAGACCTTATTCGCAATGAAGTTAACCACTCCGGATGGCAAAGCGAGATCGCAGTGATAAGTGACCACAACTGGTTTCCGCCTCAAGCGACAGATAATCGCAATCGGGGCAGCATCCAGTTGGGGCAAGTGGAGATGGATCACATCAGCCTGGCGCGCCAGTTTCCCCCCCTGGAGGAACATCTTCGGCATCAAGACGCCTTTACTGATCCGCGCCCATACCTTAGAACGATAGACCTCCACACCATCCATGATTTCATGGGCTGGCAACGTGTCGAGATGGCGGGAAGTCAGTACAACTACCTGATGCCCACGCGACATGAGAGCCCGTGCCTCGCGCTCAGCGTGGATGGTCAGACCAGAGGTATAGGGACGATAATACGTAAGGAAGATCAGAATGCGCATGGATTGCGTTCCCGGAATATATTAAAAAAACCTAATACTCTAGACTTTTCTGCCTGACCAGCAGATTCCTCACGCTACGGTACAATCCCAGCAATGTCTCACCTTCCCTCGAAAGCGCATAGGTTCCCAAAATACCGGTAACCAGGTAACCGATCACATGAGCCATGACCGCAAAGGCAGCCGCAGTAGAGCTATCAGCCTGGAAGGCAGAAAGGGCAAAGGTTAAAGAACCTTCAAATACCCCCACAGCTCCTGGAGATGAGGGCAGGGCAACTCCCAAAGCCACTACTCCCAGGCCAAAAACAGACCATAAGAGGGTAGCTTGAGGGAAAAAAGCTTTCATCAGCACAAAGTATTGTAGAGCTGAAAGAGCGTAGTTAAGCACAAGCCAACCCAAGGCAATTATAAAACGCCTGCTATCCGTCAAAATAGCCAATCCAACCAGGAAAGCGGACAACGCTTTCCCACCTAATTTTTGTAAGATAGGCAGTCGTGAACTTAGCCGTTCAAATGCCTTCAAAGTCCAGTCCTGGTTTCGAGCCAGGAGATAAAGAACCACCAGCCCACTGAGCACCAATCCACCGGTCAGCACTGCGGCTGAGCGTGCCCAGGTTGCGCCTACCACAAAGGGTAAAGCGCCTAAAAATATGCTGGCTGCCATCACCATGTCCAACGCTCGTTCAAGGACGATCGTCGAGAAAACCTGGAAGAAATCAAGCTTTGCCTTACGCCCCAATAAAAAGGCGCGGGCAACCTCGCCCAAGCGGAAGGGCAAGAAATTGTTAATCAGATAACCTTCACAGACAGTATAAAAAACATCCGGGTAAGTCGCATGCTCTTGTAAGAGAGTGCGCCAGAAAGCTCCCCGGATGAGTAACCAAACGAGGATCAGCAAAACACCAATACCAATAAAACGATAATCTGCTCGTTTAAAAGCCTCAATAAATTTTTGAAAATTGATGAAATAAAGCACGATCGCCAGAGCCACCAGGCTGATGATCACCCCTGGGACGATTCGCTGCCAATCCTTTTTCGAGTTTCGGCCATTTTCTGCGTCTATATCATTCCTCCCCGATCCGCAAGACCGCCAGGAAGGCTTCCTGTGGGATTTCAACGCTGCCGACCATCTTCATCCGTTTCTTACCGCGTTTTTGTTTTTCCAATAGCTTTTTCTTGCGGGTAATATCACCCCCATAACACTTCGCCAGGACATCTTTCCGCAAGGCTTTGGCAGTGGCGCGCGAGATGATCCGCCCACCGGCGGTTGCCTGGATGGGTACTACAAATAGCTGGCGGGGGATTAAATCCTTAAGCTTCGAGACCAGCGCCTGTCCCTTGTTGTAGGCTGCATTTCGGTGCACAATCGTTTCCAGGGCATCCACCGGTTCATTATTTACCAGGATTTCGAGCTTCACCAGATCGTCCGGGCGATATTCCATGAATTGGTAATCCATGGATGCATACCCACGCGTGCGGGTCTTCAGTTGATCAAAGAAATCGATCAATATCTCTGAGAGTGGGATCTCAAATTTAAGCTGCACCCGGGTAGGAGCAGGATATTCTTGCGAGATGAAAGTACCACGCCGTTTGGTGGTTAAATCCATCACTGTCCCATAGAATTCCGTCGGAGTGAAAATTTCTAAATTCATCCATGGCTCACGGATTTCAGCGATATCCTCTTCTCCTGGCAGGTCAGCGGGAGAATCAATGGTGATGGTTTTTCCATCCCGCAGTAAGACCTCATATTCAACCGATGGAGCCGTGATGATAATATCGAGATCGTATTCTCGCTCCAGGCGCTCCTGGATGATCTCCATATGGAACATGCCCAAGAAGCCACAGCGGAAGCCAAAATTAAGCGCCTGGGAAGTCTCAGGCTGATAAACCAATGAAGCGTCATTGAGCTGCAGTTTCTCCAGGGCGTCTTTCAAATTCGTATAATCCTCACCTTCCACCGGGTAGATGCCGGCGAAGACCATGGGCTTGGGCTGACGATAACCCGGCAACGGCGCTGAGGCAGGCTTGGCAGCCCTTGTCATCGTATCGCCCACCCGGCACTCTCGCAAAGTCTTGAGACCAGTTGCTACATACCCTACCTCCCCTGCTCTCAGACCCTCGATAGGTTTCATATTCGGGACAAACATACCGATCTCGACCGGCTTGAATTCAACCCCGTTAGACATTAGCCGCAGGGTATCCGTATGATTGATCCGCCCACTTACCAAACGGACATAGGCTACTACGCCCTTATAGGAATCATAATGGGAGTCAAAGATCAAAGCTTGTAGGGGAGCCTCAGGATCGCCACGCGGTGGAGGCACCTTCAGGACAATATCCTCAAGCACAGCCTCTACATTTGTGCCATCTTTCGCCGATATGCGATGGATCTGGTCCGCCGGAGTACCCAGCAGGTTGCTGATCTCCTCTGCCACCTCATTCGGGTGGGCTGAAATCAGGTCGATTTTATTAATGACCGGGATAATTTCCAGGTCAGCCTCCAACGCCAGGTAGAGGTTTGCCAGGGTTTGCGCCTCCACTCCCTGACTGGCATCCACCACCAGCAGAGCGCCCTCGCAAGCTGCCAAAGCGCGGCTGACCTCATACCCGAAGTCTACATGCCCGGGTGTATCGATCAGGTTAAGCTCATAAACACCCCCATCCCTGGCGGTATACATCATACGCACAGCCGATGCTTTGATCGTCACCCCTTTCTCACGCTCCAGCTCCATCGAGTCCAGGATCTGTTCGGTGGTATCCCGGTCGGGAACAGTGCCAGTGAGATGCAGGAGACGATCTGCCAGGGTTGATTTACCGTGGTCGATATGCGCGATGATACAAAAATTTCGGATATTCTCACTCATTGGGTTATTTGCCGTTAAGCTTATTCATCTCCGCACAAGCCTTAGTCACGGCTGTCTTGGAGTCTGATTGGCCGCTGAGTAAATCCGCAAGGGCCCCATTGAACGGATTCCAGAAATTCCCGATCCCCGGGACCTTCGGGATTATATAGCCAGAATCAGCCAATTTTGCAAACTCGGTCACAAATGGATCGATGCCAGTAACATCATTCCGAACCGGAGGCATATACCCCACGTTCGCCAGGATTTGCTGACCTTCTGGACTGGTCAGGTACAAAGCCAGGTCGATCGCGTGCTTGATATTTTTACTATGCGGGTTGATGTAAATCCCATCAACATCGATCTCCGGGGTAGAAGGATATTGTTCACCGGCGGGGAAGGGGGCAAGACCTAAATTTTCTCCCAGAGCATTCTTGAAGTTCTTTATCTCCCAATAACCGTTGATCATCATATCAGCCTTACCGCTGATGAATTGCTGAACTGCGGTAATATAATCCGGCTCAAAGATCGCTCCGGCCTTGTGTAACTCGGACAGGAAGTAAAACGCATCGATAAATCCATTCTGATCAGCGATGCACCGGCCATTCGGGTCCACCAATTCGCCTCCAAAAGCACCAAAGAAACCATAGACATAATAAACTCCCCTTGGTGCAACTAATATATTCCCTTTCTTAACCAGTGACATCAGCTCGTTCATGTTAGCGGGTGGAGCCGTGACTTTGCTACGGTCAAAGTACATTCCTGCCACCCCAATCGTCAATGGTAAGGCGTACATGCCCCCATTAACAGACACCGCATCGAGGGCTACTTTAGAATAATTACCAATTTCACCTGCTACATAATCATCGAGGCGCAGGATTAAGCCGTCATTTGCCAGATTAATAACGTGACCGGTCGTATTAGCAATATATAAATCCGGGCCACCTCCCGCGCTGACATCTTTCCTCCAAACCCCGTCAATTTGGCTCCTGGTCACTTGCGAAAATGTTATTGTGATATTTGGATATAAGGTCTGGTATTCTTCCAAC
>Ga0153915_10003110_pt1 | contig 15147 bp, 16 predicted proteins | sample Opewatmetagenome_2_FD_107003 | JGI IMG/M metagenome (GOLD analysis project Ga0153915, IMG submission 107003) | Freshwater wetland microbial communities from Ohio, USA - Open water 3 Core 3 Depth 3 metaG | ecosystem: Environmental > Aquatic > Freshwater > Wetlands | place: USA: Ohio, Lake Erie...
CTGCCCGGTGATGCTGCCCGTGGGGGTATGGACGGATGGGGGTCGCATCAACCTGAAATTTGGCAGCCCATACCAGCTCGAGATTCCAGCCGAACTTTCACCGCATGCGCGTGACAGGCAAGTGGGGGAGATAGTTATGCGTAAGATTGCCTTATGCGTGCCCGAACGCTTGCGCGGGCAATATCAATAAGGCGATCCTGCTACACAAATTTACAGGTATGTGTTTCAGGTATAAAGATTATCACCCGGACCAAGTAGTAAGGATTTCGTCGAGTAATAAATAAAAACCCTAAGGGCTAAACAAAAAACCCTAAGGGTTCTTTTTCATAGTATTAGAAGTTTTAATAGATATCGGAAAAATGCTCGACAAAATGCTCATAGGAATTACTGGCGATCACCTGCCAGGGTTTCCAATCGGCGGGCATCTCCTGAAAGAACCTGGCTTCATTTAGCTCCTCATTACGAACCGTTTGGAGCTGATCCAAAAGCTCAGTATATTCCTGTTGTTCCTGCCGCCAGGCTTGTAGTAGGCTGACGGTCTGCCCTTCAGTAATAATGTGCGCATTGCGCTCATCGACCGGCAACGACCACCAGGGTGAGCCAACCAGGGAGCGGAGCTGTAACATTTCAACCATCTCGTGTTCGTACCATGCCACGTGGTATAAGACGTCTCGCAAACTCAACTGCCCAGGCACCCGTGGCCGAGAGGTGCCAAATAGGTCTATGCCTTTCCATTTTTCAAACCACAGCTGTCGCCCATTTTTCAATGCGTTCAAGAATTCTGCTTTTGTCATAGACTCAATTTTACTATGAAACGGTGCCTGATAGTCTAGACATTTACTCGATCCACGATAATTGCATCTCCAGGGCAATAATATTTCTATGATTGCGATTCTCTGCCGATAGCTGCTTTTGACTTGCGTCATCCAAAGCTACCCATCACAGTGCGCATCGGTGATGGCTCTGAGCGCTATACCCCATCGGGAGAGACGTACATCGAGCATTCCGAGCCTGGCGAAGTCATTTTTTCAGACGAGACGGGATTGGGATTTGCCCGGCGCTGGTGTCACCGTCAGAGTGATGAAAGTGCTACCCGAGAAGATACCACCTACGTCCTGTTCACCATCCAAGCCTACCATCAGGGCGGTGCGGCGGACGTATACCTGGCCGTAGCAGAATTATTGGATTTAATATATTTATATGTTGAGGGAGAGCTTCAAACCGCCTAGTTGCCATGACTGAAAGTTTTATTCCTTAACCGCTTTCAGGTACAGGTAGCTGGTGATCATCGCCCACAGGAAAAGTGCCAGGAATATACCCAGGCAGCTCAATGCGTACTCTTCTATATTTGGCATTGTGATGTAATACAGGATGATTGCACCAAGCGCCGAACCCAATCCCACCACCAGCAAGCGCTTGCCAGAATATGCGTTAACCTTGTACCAAATCTGTGGATTATCCATTGTGGAACGCACCCTCAAGCCGAATAAGCCGTTGGGCGGGATCTTCTGCAGTATCAGCGGAACGGATAAACCTGCCAGGAGCAGCCCAGCGAAGCAATAGAGTGCCAATAAGGTAATCATTTAAAGATATTATCTCACGGTTTTCTTACCATCACCAACTCGACTGGTAAGCCCCACATGCTTTTCATCAGTCTTTTCTCCAGCTTGAATCCTGCTGTCTGGATCATTCCTTGTGCATCGATTGGCCGGCAGTCGACATAAACAGGGAAGTGCTCGTGAAACCATTCGTATAGTCGAACGGCGGGTCCAGGCTTAATGGTTTTCAGCATCGAGACCACAACTAATCGTCCATCAGGTTGCAGCACCCGGTGGCTTTCCGCTAGGACGAGGGGGATTTCTGGCGTGTCGAAGAGCTCGAGGGTGAAGCTTATGAATAGGGCGGAGAAGGAATGGTCCGCATACGGTAACGCGGCACCATCCCCACACAGCAAGTGAACCCGACCCTCAAGATTTTCCTTCGAAAGCCTTTCGCGCGCAACATGCAACATACCCGCTGCCAGGTCTAAGCCATACATTCTTTCTGTATGATGGCATAACTCCCATAACGCCTTACCGGTACCGCACCCAATTTCCAGGACTGTTTCTCCTGCTTCGACCGCCAGCATTTCCAAGCCCAGGTGCATGAACCGGGTCTCGCTCGAGCCGGTTAGTAGGTCATAAACACGGCTCAAACGGTTGTACGCCCGCCTGGCAGCTTTTTTTGATCTTTTCACCCGGCTGATCTGCATGACAAGATGTAGCTCCATCTGAAAATATATATAACATATTCTAAAGCAATTTAACTGCTGATACACGCCGATTTAAGGGCAATAAACCACAGACAAACACAGATAATAACTAACCAACCGCTGATGCACGCAGATAATTGCGGATTTAAAGCTAATAAACCACACACATGCACAGATAAAGACGCTAAGATCATTATTAATGCTGAAGCAAGTGGATTAATACTATTTCCTGAAGGCTGATTACTGAAGGCTAATTGCTAATAGCTAATCGCTGCTCTTTTCGATTTCCACCCGATTCCGCCCGCCACGCTTGGCACGGTACATGGCAGCATCCGCCTGTTCGATGAATCTCGCCGTGCTGTCCCCATTCTGATATTCGCTGGCTCCTAAGCTGATGGTTGTGTGTTTACAGCCTGGGAAGGTGTGGTCATCCACCAGGCTGCGTAGCTTCTCTGCCAGGTTGGCAGCCCCGGGTAAGTTCGTATCGGTGAGCAAAAGGACGAGCTCATCCCCTCCCCATCTCCCCAGATAGTCGGTGGAGCGTTTGCTGCTATTTAGCAATTTGGCGATCCCGATCAAGACTGCATCTCCATTGTTGTGCCCGAAGTTGTCGTTTATTTGCTTGAAGAAATCCACATCGATCATCAATAACGCTAATGGATTTTTAGAGCGCTTGGAGCGATTGATGGCATCCCCAATCAGCTGCTCCATGAATTTGTGGTTGAACAGACCCGTCATACCATCCCTGATAGACATGCTTTTTAATTTCTCGGTCAGCTTAAGCGCCTGCAGCTCGTGCTGCATCGTATAGTTTTGCATGTATAAAATGCAACCAGCCAGCCCCGCATACTGTAAAACTGATAAAACTGAAAAAAGCCCATGTCTCAAACCGGTGATATTCTCTTCCTGGTATGCTCCCAAGCGCATGCTGAATACCTCATACAACAAGAAGATGAGCGCGCAAAACCCCAACACGCCTGCTGCTTTCTGCTTGTGCTCGTACCCGAAAATCAAGATGGGGATCAAGAGCGCAAAGCACAAACCCTGTCGCGTCAATAAATAATTTAGTGGATGATCCAGATTGCCCGACGATAATTCGAGCCAGGTGTAACTCAGGATGATGACCGCCGGGGCAAATGCAAACAACGATTTCGACCATTCCACCTGCTTTGCCGCATTCAATCCCAGGATCAGACAAATCGCCAGCACTCCCGTGACCAGCAAGCTGAACGGATGACCAAAACCCATTAGGATGAGTAACAATGTTCCCGGCAATGCCGATAATAGGCTGACAAAAGACACCCTGTTGATCAGAGCCAGGTTTTTCTTCTGATAGAATGGCATTTCAGGGTTGATGCCCAGCTCAAAAACCCAATTGACGCACGCACGCACGACCACAAGAGACGCAGCAAATCGGGCAGGTAGGTTCTCTAGCCAGAGTGAAAGTTTCGGGTCTACTAAGGGGATGTAACGGTTAATACTATTTCTCGATTCCATGATTAAGTTTTCTTGCCTCGGACTGATTTGGCCACAGGCTGCTCCATGCTCCCCTGGCATCACGGGGCACTCCTGTGGCCCGCCAGGGACGATGCAAGAAGTATGCTAAGAGAATCTTGTGGGGAATATCAAAGCTGTGCGCCAATCTTTCCGGCACACAGCTATCCTGCATGATCCAACAAATCAATTTATGATGACTACTACATCTAAGGAGCGGAGACTGTTCTCTTCCTATGTCCGGATATTGAGTGATTACTCACTATCGATCATCATCTGGCGCCTGCGGCGATATTCGATCACCGGTGCGTCACCTGGGATCAGCTTTTCACCCATGCGCAGCTCTGTGCGGAATGGACGTTGTGTGACCACCACCCTACGGTCCTGCCGCTCGATGAAGATATTGCCCAGATTACCGAAGAAATCGAAGATCTGGCGTACGATGGGGGTTTTTACCGCATGATAGGTGCGCAAGTAGAGTTTGGTATTTTCATCATCAATGGGAGCGAAGCCGAGGAAAAGGTGGAAGGTATCCCCCAGCCAGTTATGCCAGATGTTGGGAAAGCGGAATTGGATTTGCGGGTGCTTCTCAGTGGGGGGCATTTCGTTGGGTTTAAGCGGGGTTTGACCTTGCTCGACTTCATTATCGAACCACACACTGATCATGTCGTGTCGTCCCGGGAATTCATCCACCCTAAACCTTGGACCCTGCACTATAGTCTTGTTACCACGCCCAATGGTATTGGCATGGACGAAAGGCAGATGGACCACATCCAGCTGGTTCTCGATAGCCCGTGAATAATGTGATTTCCACCAATCGGTGGCAGAGGTGTAAACGAGTCCTGGGTCACGCATGTACTCAAAATCGGGTGGGGCAGGGTATTCGTCGCGCAGCTCACCCCACCAGATGTAGATCAGGTCATGCAGCTCACGCACCGGGTAAACCCTGGCTTTGAAGACCTTGGGGACCTCGGCTGTGCGTCCATTGGCGGGGATAATTGTACAGCGACCGCTTGAGTCGTACTCGAAGCCGTGGAAGGGACATTGGATACAACCACCCACCACTTTTCCAGCGCTGAGAGCCACACCACGGTGAGGGCACTGGTCAATGATACATGCGATCTTATCCTGGCCATCACGCCAAAAGACCATTTTCTCACCCAGGCGGGTGACACCCACGGGTTTGCCTTTACGAACTTCTTTAGATTCGAGGACGACGTACCATTGGTTCGGGATCAAATTTGAGCTCCATCTGAGGCGATATTCGGGAAATAACTAATGATTGAACCCGGTTAGTCAATCAATAAATCCAATCCAAGATGCGGTGCCATAAGCCAATTAGCGGGAGGAACCAAGGTTTTCCATTATACAATCCCAAGGGTGCTATTGGGAATGGATATGCGTTATACGGCAGCTCTTGCACCGTGCCATTCAGGATGGCATCTGCCATGCGTACACCCAGGTGGGTACCCAACGCCACCCCATGACCTGCAAAACCCAGGGCATAGTAAATGCCATCTATCTGACCGGCGTGGGGCATCTGGTCGAAGGCGAAATCCAAGGTTCCGCCCCAGGCATACTCAACTTCTGCGTTCTTCAGCTGCGGGAAAACGTGGACCATTTCGCGGCGCAGGATGTCTGCGCTACTGCGAATGGTTGACTCAGTTTCCGGGAAGAAGGCAGCGCGGCCGCCGAAGATCATCCGGTTATCAGCGGAGAAGCGGAAGTAGTTGAGGAAGTGTTTGTAATCGAAAACCATCCGGTGATGGGGTATAAGCTGGCGAACTAGTCTATCCGGCAGGGTTTGGGTTGCGATGATAAAGGAGCCAATCGGGATGATACGCCGTCGTAATTGTGGTGTGGGTGCTCCGGTGTACCCCCCGGTGGCCACCAGGACTTGACCGGCAACCATCTCTCCGTGCTGAGTTTTAAGCTTGTAGCCAGCCGCAATTTTCTCAATCTGAAGCAAACGGGTGCGAGGGTAAAGGACTGCTCCAGCTCTTTCAGCTGCGTTCGCCAGTCCAACTACATATTGTGCCGGGTTCAATCCAGCACTGAGCTCGTCTACCAAACCCCCGAAATAAACATCTGAGCCGATCTCACCAGGGAGCTCACGCCTGGGGACGGGACGGGTTTCATGATCGAAATGTTGCGCGTACCATTCAGCCTCGCGCTGGAGGGCTTCAAAATGGGAAGGTTTGTTCGCCACCAATAATTGTCCGGACCGGACGAATCTGCAGTCAATCTGTTCCCGGTCAACGATTTGTTCGACCGTCTTGAGTGAGGCTATTGAATCATCGAATAGCTGCCGGGTCAGCTCGCGACCATACCTGGCCTCGACCACCTCGGCATCCAGCTTGAGACCGGTGAGCGCCATGCCTCCATTGCGTGAGCTAGCTCCCCAACCAATCGTCTCGGCTTCCAGCACGGCTACCTTATTGCCCCGTCTGGCCAGCTGGTATGCTGCAGACAACCCGGGAATGCCTGAGCCCACTACAACTATGTCGACCTTTGGCATCAGTGCGCTCAAATTCTCAGCGGTCGGCATATCGATTGTATCGTGCCAAAAAACCTTTTCTTTTACAGTCATCCCAGGTTCTCCTCAAGAATGATGGTTTAATTTTGTCAATTTTAAATCAAAAAATTGAATGAAGTGGTAAGGCAAGTCCCTGGAAGCTAAATTTTCCTTGCCAATCATCATTATAGCCAATAAAAGATATAAGGAAATTATTCCTGGAGAATTCAAACAAAATTACTATCATAAGTGAGGAAGAAACCATTTGGAGAGTGTGTCAATAATTAGCATATCGATGAATTATGCTGATATTCTCGAAGATGTCAAACAGATCCGTTGCAAGGATCTTGGTGGATTATCTGAAGAAGTAAAGTGTCCCGATCGAAATCGTAGAGATCAGCTTGGCTTATTATAAGCCCCGCCCTATCTTGACGTCGTATCGAATCGATGTATATTATAAGATTTATCGGTGTTTTATTGAGTGTTAAAATTAATTCCCCCAAATATACCCGTCGCTCTCCGCGATTATCAGGATATGATTACTCTCTGCCTGGTGCATATTTCATCACCTTGGTGACGCACCAACGCGAAAATCTATTCGGCGAGGTGGTTGATGGGGAAATGAGACTAAACCGGTCGGGAAAAATTGTTGTACGCGCCTTGAAGGATCTCTCCTTGCATTACCCTCACATCACACTCGGTGCGTTTGTGGTCATGCCGAATCATGTTCATGGAATTGTTTCAATAATTGAAGATGATATTCGTAGGGGCGGGTCTCATTTGAGTGATGAGCCAACATCCGTTCAATCGATAAATGGTGAAGAAAGCTTCCCCGATGTGAAGAAGACCCGCCCCTACACACATATTTCTCATATGCGCAACACCAAAATGCCCATTCACGGGTTGTCTGAAATCGTCAGGGCATTCAAATCATTCTCTGCACGACGAATTAATAATTTACATAACACCCATGGGACAACCATCTGGCAGCGTTCGTACTATGACCACATTATTCGAAGTGAGCAGGAATTTCACGATATCTGGGAATACATCCAAACCAATCCACACAATTGGCGGAAAGACCAATTAAACTCATCGGCAACGGACAATCATTCACATGAAATTGTTTGATTTGGGTAGAATTTCGACCTTTGCTAAACATGTTTTGCAGCGTCCCACAGTTTATCCGCAAAGCCTTCGATCACATCCACCAATGCCAGCTTCGAATGCCACTCGATTGGGATGCCATCCTCACCATAATACGCCCCCGCCAGCTGCCCGTAGATGGCAGCTGTTGTGTCCGCATCATCTCCCAGATTGGCAGCCATCAAGGCGCCCTGACGAAATGAAGTGGATCGGTGGAATGCCCACAAGGCGGCTTCCATCCCGCGCACGACGTAACCACTGCCCTGAATCGATGGGGGCTCTTTTTGCTTGAACGAGCCATTGGCGACTTCCAAAATACTAGGCTCGAGCCGTGCCAGCAGTTCGAATGACCCTGAATCCATGAATTCCCAGGTTTGGGGTGATGACAGCAATACCCGTTTGGGTTGCCCCTGCAGCGCCCCCAAGATCAAGGCACCATAATAACGGCAGGCATCGATCGCTTGTAGACTTGCATGGGTGGTACGGGAAGAATCAATGCATTTATCGAGTAAGAGCTCCGGGTGACAGGCATAGAACATCGGCACAGGTGCCAGGCGCATCAGCGAGCCGCTGCCAGATGTGTGAGGTGCATCGGGTCCGGGATAGGTTTCATGATAACGTTCGAAGCGATGCAATGAGCTACAGGTGGTGATACCGATATCAAAACACCGACCGTTGGAAGAGAGATATCCCGTGCGATACCAGCGGACGTATCGTTCAAGCTGGTCGATGGGGTCAAACGCTCCCTTTTCGATCAGGCTTTCTGCCAGGCAGAGCGCCATGGAGGTGTCATCAGTCCATTCCCCAGGGGCAAGCTTGAACTTACCTTCACCAACCATGTCAGTTAGTGGGGTGAAACTACCCGGTGGCATGAACTCCACTGTCGTACCCAGCGCATCTCCCACTGCTAAGCCAAGCAGGCAGCCATGGAAGCGAGACTGGGATAATGGAGGAATTATTTCTGAGGGTAAAATCCGTGCAACCTTTCAGGGGTAAAAGCGTTAATTATAGTGTTGGTTGAAGCTATTGTAAGATAAGGAGAAAGATTATGGCACCCGAAACGAAAAAACTTTATCGTAGCCGCAATAACCGTATGATTGCTGGTGTATGTGCCGGACTGGCAGAATTCTTTGGGATTGATGTGACCGTCGTCCGATTGGTCTTTGCTGCTGGAGCATTGCTGGGATTTGGCTCGTTCATTCTCGTCTATATCGTCATGTTCGTTGTCGTTCCGGAAGAACCCATCTAACAGCCCCTAGCTGTTTTTCCGCAGCATCCGCATCCCATTCAGCGTCACAAGCAGAGACGCGCCCATATCTGCAAATACTGCCATCCAGAGCGTCGCCCATCCGGGCAAGGTCAGCAGTAGGAAAGCTGCCTTGAGTGCCAGGCTGAAGGCGATGTTCTGTTTAATGATCATCTGGGTCCGGCGGGCAGTGCGGACGGTATCAGGCAGATGGGTCAGGTCATCCTGCATCAAGACTACATGGGCAGTTTCCATGGCTTGGGCGGTGCCTGCCCCACCCATTGCTATGCCCACGCTGGCAGCAGCCAAAGCCGGGGCATCATTCACGCCATCTCCAACCATCACAACACGTCCATGCTTAGCTTGCAAGTCACGCACTGCATCCAGCTTATCCTCTGGCAAGAGACCCGCGCGCACTTCATCCAGGTTGCCCAATGTAGCCGCGACCTTGCCAGCCACCGATGGGTTATCCCCGGTCAGCATGACAGTACGGATATGAGGATCGATGGCTTTCAGCTGCTGAAGCGCCTCAGCACTCGTCGGGCGGGCTGTGTCAGCCACGCTCACAAAACCAAGCAAGTTATCATCTTTCCCAACCAGCATCACCGTTTGACCTTCGTCTATGGCAGTCTGGATATCTGCATGTAATACCTTGTCCAGTGAATCATCCCGGGCATGGAACAGGTCATGACTTCCCACCAGGATGTGACTGCCATTTGAGAAACCCTGCACACCCTGACCAGCCAGGGATTGGACCGATTCAGCTGCCGGATAATAGTGGGTGAGCTGCCTGGCTTTGACTTCAGCCATGATGGCTTGTGCCAGGGGGTGCTCCGACCGGCTCTCCACAGTGGCTGCCACCGCCAGCATCTCGTCACACGCTGGGCAACGCCTGGCATCAGGCACGCAATCCACTGACCTGACCTGGGTGACGGTGGGGTGCCCAATGGTGAGCGTGCCGGTCTTATCAAATGCAAACAGGCGTGCCCTTGCCAGAACATCCAGAAAAGCACCTCCCTTGACCAGCACACCGCGGCTTGCCAGAGAGGTCAGTGAGCTGACCATGGTGACGGGCGTGCTGATGACCAACGCACATGGGCAGGCAACAATCAGCAAAGCCAATGCCCGGTAGAGCCAGCCATGAATGCCATTCGTATCCAAGAAAGGGGCATGGAAGAACAGGGGTGGAATAATCGCCACGAAACCTGCCAGCAGGACTACTGCCGGGGTATACCAGGCGGCGAACCGGTCTATGAACCGCTCAACGGGTGCTCGCTGGGCTTGAGCTTGTTCTACCAGGCGGACGATACGGCTGATGGTCGAATTGGTCGACAGCTGGGAGACCGTGACTTCTAGCACGGAGTCACCGTTTAATGTGCCAGCATAGACCTTATCTCCAATAGCTTTATTGACCGGGATCGATTCACCCGTCACAGGCGCCTGATTAACCAACGATACCCCGCTGGTGACATGACCATCGACCGGGATGCGCTCACCGGGACGTACGATGACTCGCTCACCGATGGAGACTTGTTCGACCGGTAGGGTGATTTCGTGCTCACCACAAGTGGGACATGGACCGCCAGTATAACCCTCTTGACCCATGTGCTCTTCACAATCGATGCAAGCCCGCATCACATGTGCGACCTCGGGTTTAAGTGCAAGCAGGTTGTGCAATGAGTTACGCGCTCGTTCAGCTGTGTAACCTTCCAGGGCTTCACCAATCGCAAACAGCATGATTACGGTGGACGCTTCACCCGTCTCACCAATCAGCAGGGCACCCACGGTAGCGATGATCATCAACAGGTCTATGGTGATTTGCCTGCTAACAACGAGGGCTCTCACGCCACGATTAGCAATTGGGTACCCTGCAAGGCAAGCTGCTGCCAGCTGCAGTACAATCTTGATCCCCAGGCTGAGCATAGTGCCTGGGATCAGTGAAAACGGGATGGATAAGAATAGCAGGAAGGCGCCCAGGAGAGCCAGGCGGGTCTGAGTTGAGGCATATAGGTAACCGAGGAAACCCGGAAGCTTTACTTTAATATCTTCAGTGCCTGAACGCTGGCTTGCCGGTTGGTTCTCGCCCGACCGACCAGGATTATCTGCCTTATAACCCAGGGCTTCTACGCGCTGGATGAGGTCCATGGGATTGAATGTGCCATGTGCTTCGAGTAAGCCGGTGGTATAGTTGACATTTACCTGCTCTACCCCCTGAATCTTTGCCAGGCTGCGTTCCAGGCTTAGGGCACAATCGGCGCAGTCCATCCCTTGTATGGAATATTTAACTTCTTGTGGATCAGCTTGCATCAATAATAAACCTTCCAACCGGCAATCGCCAATAAAATCGCGCGCATCAACCAGGCATCTTCATGCGCCCTTCGAAAGGAAATGATTTCGATATCGATCCCTAACAGGCGGGCTGCCTCTTCGAGTGAATAGGTCAAGAGTGCTCCAGTGCGGGGATCGCGCACATTCCTATACCGTGAAAACAGGTCCATCAGGTTATAGAAATTATCTGTGTCCAGAGCCCAGCGAGTATGGTTATTCTGATAGGAATTTTGTAATGCGAGCAGCTCGCTGGTAGAGTCATAAACGCATACGTTCTTCCTAAGCAAAAGCTCTTCGACTTCGGGCAAGATCTCTGCCCACCTGGGCGCAGAATCAACCATCTCGTCGGTAATACCATGTACTTGTGTGGCATCCGGGCGAATGTGTCGTTTCGGCTTCACCAGCGCATCGATTAGCGGCTTGCCGGCACTATCCAGGATGGCAATCTCAACTACCTCCGCTTGTTCGGCTGCACCGGTGGTCTTGCTATGCAGGAACAATGGACTAAGCTGGAGCAGGTTTCGAGCTTCAAGTTGTGTTTCTAGTAAGCTCATAAGTCAGTGTCAGCAATTAGCGGATAGCGATCAGCCATTTACCGCTAGTGTCACGTTGGTGTAGATGAAGAGAATGTGTCATACACTTTCCGCCATATAGTGCAGCAACGCCCGGGTCAGCAGACAATCATCCACGGCACGATGCGCATTGGGCAACCGGATTCCACACTGCCTCCCCGCTATTTCCAAGGATTGGTAGCGGAAAGACTTATGATAAGGATCCCAATCACCAAAAAACCGGGCATACAGCTTCATGATATCGAAGAAATTCGCCTCGGGTAATGCCCAGGTCATCCAGGAACGGTTGTGCGACTGCTTGATCAATCGCAGGTCGAACTCCACATTATACACCCCAATCTTTTTGCCCAAAAGCACAGCCTCTGCCTGTGGCCAGACCTGCTCCCAGGTGGGTGCACTAGCCAGCATCTCATAGGTTATCCCATGCACCCTTCCCGCGGCAGGGTCGATCTTGCCGCGTGGTCGGATCAGCTGGTCAAAAAGTACGGCCCCATGGTCATCGATAATGCCAATCTCGATCACCTCGGCGGAAAAATGCATCCCGGTGGTCTCCGTGTCAAGATAAAGTGGGTTGGCCTCGAGTAGAGACCGGGCTTCCTGGATGGCATTTCTGCGATAACTGGTGTCCATAGATGATCTGATCTATTTCAGAGCGGATTAGCCGAATACCTGCGGGGGCTGTAACTCCCGCGTGGGTTTAGCTGCCAGGAGCTCTTTCAAGCGTGGGTGATCAGCATATATCCCGCGATATGATGCAGGCAGCTCAGCTGCGATGCGGCACATGATCTCTTCTGTATAACTGGCAAGTTGTTCGTCACGCCTCTTTGGCTCTAGCGCAGGTAGGCTGAATGTGGGGCCGACCCTGACTGTCACTTGAAGTCGCTTAAGGTGCTTCAAGCGGTTCACCACTTCTTTATCTCCACTACCAGTGATTCCCACTGGCAGGATCGGTAAACCCGCCTTAGCCGCGATGTAGCTGGCGCCATCCCATCCCTCGATGAGTGAAGCTGTCGGGCTACGGGTTCCCTCTGGGGCAACGACAGCCACACCGCCTTGTTTGATCCGCCGTAACACTTCACGTATGGCGTTCAGATCAGCATTATAGCGGTCCACGAAGATGCCATTGACTGCTTGTGCCAGCAGGCGTGACCAGGTATGCTCCTTATATTTTTCAGCTACCAGCATGATGATATCCCTGCGATTGAGAAGGTAATAGACGAAAGCAGGATCCAATCGGCCTATATGGTTGGCAACTGCTACAAAAGTGTTAATGTTTGTGGGAAAGTTTTCCGCCCCATATATCTTAACCCGAGCGATGATTCGCAAGATCGTCCGCATGAGAAACGTAACCAAGGAGTACACCATTGATTAATTTTACCGCAATCCGCGCTGGGGGCGGGCCGCGACCCGCCCCTGATATTGACAGGTTTGTAAGGTGCTGAAGGTTGGACGCCGCAGGTTAAAACGTTCAGCTACGATTATGGAACCCGTCCAGCGGGTTAGTGATTACTTTTCGGTGTTGTCCGATTTGATTTTGTGCCGGGTGGTATCTAACCAGGTGTGATTGCGGTATGATTCAATTTATAATGGTTGCATGGTTACACCAAGGCTTTTGTGATCTATGGAAAGGAGACCATGATCTTTTGATGTCTCAGGATAATCCCCACAACCAATGGGATGAAGAGACCTCCAAACGCTACCTCGACTATGGTCGCTACTTCGTGCCCGCCCGCGAGCAGCAGATGCGCATCATGGTTAACCTGCTCAAGGGTTTGCCTCAACCGATCCTCATCCTGGAGCTGTGCTGTGGTGAGGGCTTGCTTGCCGAGATGCTGCTGGATGCGTTTCCCATCTCGAGCTATTTAGGGCTAGATGGCTCTACCCTGATGCTTGCCAAGGCGGGGGAAAGGCTCTCCCACTTTGGCGATAGAGTAAAGCTGAACAGCTTCGATCTGGCAGACCGGTCCTGGCTTTCGTTGGGAGAGCCTGTCCATGCGGTTGTCTCGTCGCTTGGAATTCACCACCTGGATGCGCAAGGTAAACAGGTGCTGTTCCAGGATGTATTTGCCATGCTTGAGCAGGGAGGTGCTTTCATTGTATCTGATATGGTAGAGCCGTCCACATCTCCTGGCAGGCAGGTGGCTAAAGACGCCTGGGACGAAGTGGTGCGCCAGCGATCTCTCGAGCTTGATGGTAACACTGCCGGTTTGGATTTCTTCCAGCGCGAAGGTTGGAATACTTTTACCTATCTCGACCCGGATGACATCGACCATCCCAGCCCGCTTTTCGACCAGCTGAAATGGCTCGAACTGGTAGGCTTTGTAGATATCGATGTGCACTTTGTGCAAGCTGGGCATGCCTTATTCAGCGCCTGGAAATCACCCGGTATCAGGGTTCGGGAATAGGAAGAAAATGCAAAGGATGGTCAGGTGATATCCCTGAGTATGCGCCTGAGAATTATTATTGCCACCGCTGCTGCCATTCTATTCATCTTATTAGTGATAGTGGGATTGCGATTTGTTAATTTATCCGGAGATAATGGAGGTCGCCTGCAGGTTACACCCAGCACAGCTGCTGTGTCAGGGGGACTCCAAGGTGATCCTCCATATACCCCTGTCGCGGGATCTGCACCTGGGTGGGTAGTTTATGGTTTTGTAAAAGACAAGCGTGGGGTCGGTGTCGAAGGCGTCTCAATATATCGAAGTTACTCCAGTTATGCGGGAGTTTTGATTGCCACGACAGACGCTAATGGTTATTACCAATCAGATTTTTCTCCCATCCCCGGGGATGAGATGGTCACGGTCTGGGCTGATCGATCGGGGCTTGAATTTAGTCCTGAAAATTTTCATTGGAGGCACTATTATGGCTATGAACAGACAGAATGTGACTTCCTGGTGAATTTTCCATAACGAACCGTCTGGATCTAAACCCGGCTCAAGGGTAACTCAGTAAGTGTTCACGTAAAGTTCATTTCCGGATGATTTCTCCATCGTGAATGACCATCTTCACCTGGGCGAGCGCTGATAGGTCTTGCAGTGGGTCGCCGTTGACGATGAGGATATCTGCCAGCTTACCCACCTCCAGCGTACCCAGCTCAGCCTCCAGACCGCACACGTGGGCGGCGTTGAGGGTGGCAGCTACGATGATCTGCATGGGGGTCATGCCCGCTTCACTCATGCGGGTGATTTCGTGCATCGGCATGCCCAGGTCAAAATGATCATAGTTGTTCTGGGGGATATAGGTGTAATCATTCCCCATTGCGATCTTCACCCCTGCCTTCACGAACTTGCCCAGATTGTAGGATGATCCTTTGAGTCCCCCGTAGGCTTCAAATACCGTGAGGGTAGGCACTACATAGACGTCCTGTTTGACCAGTTGTTTTATCAGTGATTCCAGGACGAAATCATTCGGGATGTGAGCCAGGTCATCCACACCAGCTTCCAACAACCGCTCCAGGAACTTGACCTCGGTGATGTGGGCAGCCACCAACCTGCCGCGTGCATGGGCTGCTTCGACGAGGGCTGAAAGTTCCCCTGCTGTAAAGTTTGGCAAGTTAGTCACTCCTGCGTAGCCAGATTCCATCGCCAGTTTGATC
>Ga0153915_10003111_pt1 | contig 15146 bp, 11 predicted proteins | sample Opewatmetagenome_2_FD_107003 | JGI IMG/M metagenome (GOLD analysis project Ga0153915, IMG submission 107003) | Freshwater wetland microbial communities from Ohio, USA - Open water 3 Core 3 Depth 3 metaG | ecosystem: Environmental > Aquatic > Freshwater > Wetlands | place: USA: Ohio, Lake Erie...
GAATGCCCTGGGCGAATCCTATCTGGGTCTTCAGAAGCCCGAGGAGGCCCTGGCCGCTTTCCGAAAATCGCTCGAGCTGAGCCCGGACCAGCCCGACATCAAGAAGAAAGTCGACGAACTGAAAAACAGAAAATAGCGGGGACGGCGATCGTCTACCGGGGCCGTCGCCGGCGCGCCTCACCCCAGCCGTTTGATCTCGTCGAGGAGCCGCTGGATCTGGGCTTCCGTGTGAGCGGAGAAGATCGAGGCGCGCAGGACGCCGCCCGCCGGGGCGCCGACATAGTGGATGTAGGGCAGGGCGATCCCCCGGTTCATCAGCTCCTTCTGGACCGCCTTCATCCGGTCGGCCGACTTGAGGGACCAGGTCACGATGGGCATGGGATTGTCGTTGACGTCGAAGCCGAGCTTGCGAAGCCCGTCCTTGGCCATGGCCGTGTTCCGCCGCAGTTTCTCGCGCCACTCCGGATGGGCCTGGACGAGGTCGATGCCCCTGGCCGACGCCGCCGCGGCCGGGATCGGCGTCGGACTCGCGCCGGAATAGGCGCCGACGCTCTGCCGGATATGAGAGATGAATTTTTTCGAGGCCGGGATGAAGCCGCCGTGGCCGCCGAAGGCCTTGCTCAGCGTGCCGGCGAAATAAAGCCGGTCCGACTTGAGCCCGTAATGGTCGATCGTGCCGCGGCCGTTCGGGCCGAGCACGCCGACGCCGTGGGAGTCGTCGAGCGCGAGGAGGCCGCCGTAGGGCTCCAGGACCTTGAGGTAATCCGGGACCGGGGCCAGAACGCCGAAGGTGGGGAAGACGCCGTCGGACATGACGAGCGGCCGCTCCCCGGGCTTGAGGCTCTTCCGGAGCTCGGCGGCCAGATCGCCGGGATCGCGGTGGCGGAAAGTGAAGACGGGCTTGCGGGTCGTGGCCACGCCGTCCTTGACGCTGTAGTGGGACGTCTCGTCCATGAAGATGACGTCATATTCGTCCGCCAGGCCCTGGGCCATGATGAGATTGTCGAGGTAGCCGGAGACGAAGGTGACCGAGTCCTCGGTCCCGAAGTAGTCGGCCACCTTCCGCTCGACGTCGATCATGACGGGGTTGTTGCCGAAGCCCGCCCGGCTGGTGCCGCTCTGCACGCCGTAGCGGCGGAAGGCATCGATGCCGGCCTGGATGACTTCGGGGTGGCCGTGGAGCGCGAAGTAGCCCGTGCCGCCGAAATAGAGATAGGTCCGGCCGTTGATGACGGTCTCCGGGCCGGGAGCGCTCTCCATGATGAACGGACCGGCGGCGGCGCCGGCGGTCGGAGTCGTCCCGGCCTGCGCATCATCGGCACCGAAGCCGGCCAGGGGGAAGTCCGCCAGGAGAAAACCCGCGCCGGCCGCGGACGCCTTCAGGAAATCCCGCCGGCCCCATTTCGAGAGAGTCGAGGCCTTCGTCAGGGCTTTCTTCATCGGTGTCGTCTCCTTCCGTCCATTATTCCGGAATCGCGCGCCGCGGAAAAAATCCGGCCGCCGCACGACTCCCTATAAGCGCATCGGGGCGGACTTGTCAAGCAGCGGAACGCGCGCCGCGAGGCGGGAATTTCGGATTCGCCTTGTTGACACGCCGTCGGTCGGGATGGTAAAGGAAAGGATGATGCGCGACCTTGAAAAACCCACGCTCCTCCTCGACGAATCGAGAGCCCGGCTCAACATCCAAAGGATGGCGGAGAAAGCCCGCCGGCTCGGCCTCCGTTTCCGCCCCCATTTCAAAACCCACCAGTCGCGGGACGTCGGGCGGCTCTTCCGGGAGTTCGGCGTGGAGGCGATCACGGTCTCCTCGGTCGACATGGCCCGCTATTTTTCGGAGGACGGCTGGCGGGATATCCTGATCGCCTTTCCGGCGAACGCCCGGGAAAAGGACGAGATCCGGCGGCTGGCCGGCGCCGGCCGGCTCGGTCTCCTCGTGGAATCGCCGGAAGTCGTCCGGCGGCTGGGCGGGGACTGGCCCGCGCCGGTCGACGTCTGGATCAAGATCGACACCGGGTACCACAGGACCGGGATCGGGTGGGACGACGTCGAGGCGGCCGCGGCCGTCGCCGGGGAGGTCCAGGCCCTCGCCGGCCTGCGGCTGAAGGGCCTGCTGACGCACAACGGCCTGACCTACGGGACCCGGTCGACGGCGGATCTCCGGACGGTCCACGGGGAGTCCCTGCGGAGGATGCGGGCGGCCCGGGCCGCGCTTTCCGAGCGCGGCTTCAAGGGCCTGGAGATCTCGGTCGGGGATACGCCGTCCTGCAAGGCGCTCGAGGAGTTCGACGGTGTCGCCGAGATCCGGCCGGGCAACTTCGTCTTCCATGACGTCATGCAGCTCGAGATCGGCTCGTGCGGGGAAGAGGAAATCGCGGCCGCGGTCGCGTGCCCCGTCGTCGCCCTCCATCCGAAGCGGAACGAGGCTGTCATCCACGGCGGCGCGATTCACCTGTCGAAAGAATGCCTGAAGACGCGCGACGGACAGGTGATCTTCGGCCGCGTCTGCCTGCCGGAAGGGGACGGCTGGGGGAAGGTCCTGCCCGGGTCCTCGGTCGCCGCGGCCTCCCAGGAACACGGCATTGTTCGGACGACGCCGGAGATCATGGGACGGCTCCGGATCGGAGATTTCCTGATCATTCTTCCCGTTCATTCCTGCCTGACCGTCAATCTGTGGCAGGAATACGCCGGCTTGGGTGGCGCCGCGTTCGACACGATGAGAAGCCCCGGCCGCGCGGCGGGAAATCGCCGGAATCCGGCCTGGAGAACGTAAGTCCCGGCAAGTCGCCGGGAAAAGCGCGCTCTCCGGAGCGCCGCCTCCAAACGATCCTCCCAGCCTCGCCTTTGAAGCCGCTTCGGAAAAAGAGAGCCCCCGATCACCCCTTCGGCCAAGATCCGCGTTTTCGCGCGGTCGGCGAAAATATTCGCTTGACAAAGCGATTGGACATGATTTACATAATAGAAATCATATTCCTATAATAGAAATTAGGATGGCGATGTGAAAGAGCGGACAAAGACCTCGGGACGGCCGGCGGACCCCTATTTTTCCAAGATCATCGAGAAGGGACTGCGGATCCTCAACCTTTTCACCCCCGAGACGCAGAGCCTGACTCTCAAGGACATCGCCGCCCGGACGCATATCAACTCGACCTCGACGTTCCGTTTCGTGGAGACGCTCGTCCAGCTCGGCTACCTGAAGAAGGACCAGAGGACCAAGCTCATCCGGCTCGGAACGATGTCCCTGGCGCTCAGCCACCAGATCATCAAGAGCTTCGACATGCTCCAGATCGTCAGGCCGCATATCGACGACGTCTTCGAGAAGCTGAACGTCACCATCGACTCGGCCATCGTCGAGGACGGGCGCCTCGTCCTGCTCTACCGGAGGGAGGCCAAGGAGACCCTGATCTTCAGGCTGCCCCTGCTGTCCCCCTCCATGCATTGCAGCGCCCTGGGCAAGGCCTATCTCTCGGGCCTGCCGGACGAAGCCCTCTCGCGCCTTCTCGACGGCCTGACGCTCACCCGCCGGACGCCGCATTCGCTGGCCAGCCGGACCGCCGTTCTGGCCGACCTGCGCCGGACGCGCGAGCGGGGCTACGCCCTGAACAACGAGGAATATGTCCTCGGGCTCATCTCCGTCGGGGCGCCCCTGATCAACAGGGACGGCGTCGTCCTCGGCGTCATTTCCTTCGATGTCTCGACCGTGCAATTCACGCTCGAGGAGGCCGAAAAGCGTTTCGCCTCGGCCGTCCTCCAGTTGGCCAAGGATATACAACCCGAGCTCCCCGTGTAGGGACAGGGCACGATCATGAAGAAAGGAGTCGGTGCATGAAAAAGCGGATTATGAGCGCACTCATCGTCTTGGCGATCGCCGCGGTCTTTCCTTCGGCGATGACGGCCCAAATGAATCAGACGGGAACGCTGGTCGGGACGATCTCCGACAACCAGAATCAGCCCCTGCCGGGCGTCGCCGTCACCATCAAGTCGCCCGCCATCATTCTGCCCCAGATGGGCGCGATCACCAATGACAAAGGGCTTTATCGTTATCTGTCCCTTCCGCCCGGGTTTTACGAGATCACCTTCTCGCTCCAGGGCATGCAGACGGTGGTCCGGAAGGACGTCAAGGTCAGCGTCGGCCAGGTGACGACCATCGACGCCGTCCTGGAGCAGGCCAGCCTGTCCGAGAGCGTCACCGTCGTCGGCCAGGCGCCGACCATGGACCTCCAGTCCAACGTCAAGTCGACGAACCTCGACCGGACCTTCCTCGCGAGCATCCCGGCCAGCCGGAACCTGAACACGTACTTCAACATGGCGCCCGGCGTCGTCGCCGAGGAGAACAACGCCAACGGCCTCATGTCCACGGCCAACGGCAGCGGCGTCCGCGACAATTCGTTCAACATGGACGGCGTGAACATGACCGCGCCGGACGTGGGCACGCAGCTGATCGAGTTCGGCATGGACGTCATCGACGAGATCTCGATCCAGTCGGGCGGCCTGCCCGCCGAATACGGCGACGTCTCCGGGGCCATGATCAACGTCGTGACCCGGTCGGGCGGCAACAAGTTCAGCGGCTCGGCCAGCGTCTATTACAACAGCGACAAGCTGCAGGCCAACAACACCGACGGGACGGCGCTCGAGGGCACGACCAGCGGCTACAAGTACATCTTCGAGCCGGGCATCACCCTGGGCGGCCCGATCATCAAGGACAAGCTGTGGTTCTTCACGAACCTGAGCTACAACACCCGCGCCGCGAACATCGCCGGCTTCCCCTATGGCGAGACCGAGCAGGTTCCGAACAAGCAGACCCGGCCGTATCCGTTCGTCAAACTGACCTACCAGCCGGACCAGGCCGACCGCTTCACCCTGTCCTACAACTTCTCGGACTACCGCCAGGACAACAGCGGCGCCACCCTGTACAACACCGAGTCCAGCACGATCAAATGGTCCCAGCCGTCCCACATCCTCAACCTCCAGTGGACCCGGATGTTCAATGCGAACTTCTACACCGATTTCAAGGTCGGCTACGTCAACAGCCACATCAACCTCAGGGACAAGACCGGCGAGGCCGCCTACGTCGACCTCATCACCGGCGCCGTCTCCGGCGGCTACGGGCTCAACGATCTCTATTCGGCCACCCGCTTCCAGACCAACGCCAACGGCACCTATTTCGTCGACGGGCTGGCCGGCTCCCACGAGTTCAAGACCGGCGCCGAGCTGCAGGTGACGGGCTCGACCCGGGATCTGACGCCGTGCGTGGACTCGCGGAACGGTATGACCGCGATCTATACGATGATGGGCACGCCCGTCTACGGCCTCGTTTTCGCCGAGGTCCATTCCAAGCTGGCGACGATGAACCTTCACGGCTACCTCCAGGACACCTGGAAGCCGTCGAAGCGGCTGACCTTCAACCTGGGCCTCCGCCTGACCCACCAGGAGGGCCGCGTCCCGGCCCAGAACGAGGACGAGGGCGAACAGACGTTCCTGGGCGTCACCTACAACCGGAGCGTCACGAGCTCGTTCACTCCGATCAACCGGACCTCGCTCGCGCCGAGGCTGGGCGCCGTCTATGACCTGACCGGCGACGGCAAAACGCTCTTCAAGGCGAGCTTCTCCCGCTACATCCAGGCCAACGTCACCGATTATTACTCCAAGGCCAACCCGAACGGCTTCTTCGTCTACGCCCAGATGCTCAATTCCGACTACACGGTCATCCCCGGAGCCTATCTGTTCGCGTCCTATCCCTCCGCGGCCACCGTCGGCTACAACGGCCAGGGCCTCAAGGCCCCCCGGACCGACGAGGTCACGGTCTCCCTGGAGCGCGAGCTCTTCACCGACTGGTCCGCTTCCGCCCGCTACATCAGGAAATGGGACCGCAATCTCATCGAGGACGTCGACGCCAACCAGCTGGACATCGACGCGTTGATGACGACCGGGGAGCTCATCTGGACGAACTGGGAGAAGGTCGAGTTCACCGACGCCTACGACGGGACCACGAAGTACTTCTACAACCAGAAGGAAATCCTCGACTCCGACATATATCTGGTCAATCCTCCCGGCGCCAAGCGGGATTACGACGGCGTCGAAGTGACCCTGGCCAAGCGCTACACGAACGGCTGGTCGCTGATGGCCAGCTATGTCTGGCAGAACTCGCGGGGCCTCCTCGGCACCGAATGGAGCAACACCTACGGCGGCTCGACCCTGTACAACGACCCGAACGCCCACATCAACGCCTATGGCGCCAATGCCTTGTCGCGGCGGCACCAGTTCAAGCTCCAGAGCACGGTCGCCGGGCCGTGGGGCGTCAACGTCAGCGGCTTCTTCCACTTCTATTCCGGCCTGCACTACACCCGGACCGTGGCCAGCACGGACGTCGGCCTCTCGCTGTCCCAGGGCCAGGAGATCATCTACGCCGAGAAGAAGGGCTCCCGCCAGCTCCCGTCGCAGTTCATCATCGACATGAGGCTGGAGAAGATGTTCCGCATGAGGGGCCTCTCTCTCGGCCTGTTCGCCGACGCCTTCAACCTGCTCAACGCGAACGAGGCCGCGGAGGTCCAGACCCGGAGCGACAGCTCCGCGCTCGTTTTCGAGCAGATGACCCGAATCGTCGATCCGCGGTCGGTCCGCCTCGGCTTCAAATTCGAATTCTGACGTTCAAGGGAGATCTGAGATGAAGAACCCGCGCCTGCTCGGAGCCCTTGCGGTCCTCGCCGCGATCGCGTTGGCCGCTTCGCCGCTTCCCGCCCCCGGGCAGGCGGCGGGCGGGGACGCGGCCGCCCGGATGGACGCTTATCTCGCCGCGGCCCATGAAACGGGCCGCTTCAGCGGCAGCGTCCTCGTCGCCCGCGGCGGCCGCATCCTGCTCTGCAAGGGATACGGCATGGCCAACTACGAGCTCGACGTCCCCAATACCCCGCAGACAAAATTCCGCCTGGGGTCCGTCACCAAGCAGTTCACGGCCCTGGCCATCCTCCAGCTCGAGGAGCGGGGGAAGCTCAAGGTCACGGACACCGTCAAGAAATTCTTTCCCGATTACCCGCAGGGCGACAGGATCACCCTCCACCACCTCCTGACGCACACGTCCGGCATTCCCGACATAACGGGGTTCCCGGACTACGTGAAGACCATGATGCTTCCCTCCCCGGCCCTGCAGACCATCGAGCGCTTCAAGAAACTGCCGCTCGAATTCACTCCGGGCGAGAAGTTCGCCTACAGCAATTCGGGATACATCCTCCTGGGGGCGATCATCGAGAAGGTCACGGGGCGGCCCTATGAAGATGGCCTTCGCGACAACATCTTCCGGCCCCTGGGCATGGACGACACGGGCTACGACCATCACGAGATCGTCCTGAAGAACAGGGCCTCGGGCTACGAATTCCCCGGCGACGTGATGTCGAACACCCCCTACCTCGACATGTCCATCCCGCACGCGGCCGGGGCCCTCTATTCGACCGTCGTCGACCTCTATAAGTGGGACCGCGCCCTGTACACGGACAAGCTCCTGTCCAAGGCCGACCGGGCCCGGATGTTCACCCCCTTCAAGGGGGGCTACGCTTACGGCTGGATGATCGGCGAGGCGGCCGGGCACACGACCATCCGCCACAGCGGCGGCATCAACGGCTTCACGACCGACATCGGGCGCTTCCCCGACGACGACGCCTGCGTCATCCTCCTGACCAATTACGTCACGGGATACACCCAGGAGGTCAGCGAGTCCGTCACCGGCATCCTGTTCGGGCGGACGATCGAGCCGCCGAAGCCCCTCGCGTTCGTCAAGGTCCCCGCAGCCGTCCTGGACACGTACGCGGGCCGCTACCGCATCGAGGGAGCCCCGATGGACATGACCATCGTCCGCGAGGGCGACGGCCTCGTCGCGGAGGTTCCCGGCCAGCCGAAGGCTCCCCTTCACGCCCTGTCCGAAACGCGCTTCATCATGAAGCACATCGGCTTCACGGTGACATTCGTCAAGGACGGCTCGGGCCGGGTCACGCACTTCCTCTTCGCCCAGGGGAAGAGGGAGGTCAAGGTGCTCCGGGTGGGGTGACGCCATGATCTCCAGGAAAGACTTTCTCAAGGCGATCGGCCTGGGCGTCCTCGTCCCGGGCGCTCTCGGCGGCCGGGCCTGGGCCTCATCGAGTCTCCCCGGCGAGATCTCCGGGAAAACGGCCCCCTACCGCGGCGTCAAGATCACCGGCGTGGACATCTTCCTGATGGACCTGGCGCTCAAGCAGCCGTTCACGATCGCCATCGGGACGATCAGCGCCGCCAACGATATCCTGGTCAGAATCCAGACGGACGCCGGAATCGTCGGACTCGGCGAGGCCTGCCCGGCGCTGCCGATCACCGGGGAAACCCAGGCGGCCTGCGTCGCGGTCGCCAGGGATATCCGGCAGCTCGTCATCGGACGCGATCCGACCTCGATCGAGAGCATCCTGGAGTCGTTCGGCGCGTTCTTTCATTCCGCTCCGAGCGCCGCCGCCGCCTATGACATGGCGCTCTACGACATCGTCGGGAAGATGGCCGGCCTGCCCGTGTTCAGGCTGCTGGGCGGGGACAGAAACACCTTCGAGACGGACCGGACGGTCAGCATCGACTCTCCGAAGGTCATGGCCGCCAGGGCCAGGGAGTTCCATGAGCGGGGCTTCCGGACGATCAAGGTCAAGGTCGGCAAGGACCCCGACGAGGACGTGGCCCGGGTCGAGGCCGTCCGCGAGGCCGTGGGAGCCGAGGCCCGGCTGAGGATCGACGCCAACCAGGGCTGGAGCGTGCCCCAGGCGATCTCGACCTTGAGGCGCATGGAGAAGGACAACGTCCAATTCGCCGAACAGCCGGTCGTCGCCTGGGACGTCGCCGGGCTGAAGGCCGTCAAGGACGAGAGCCCCATCCCGGTCATGGCCGACGAGGCGGTCTTCCGTCCCGAGGACGCCCTGAAGCTGGCCAGGGCCGAGGCCTGCCACTATATGAACATCAAGCTGATGAAGGCCGGCGGGATCGCCAGCTCCGTCAAGATCTCGCATATCGCCGAGAGCGCGAACATCCGCTGCATGGTCGGCTGCATGAACGAGAGCCGCGTGGCCCTGACCGCCGCCGCCCACTGCGTGGCCTCGCAGAAGAACATCGTCTTCGCCGACCTCGATGGAAACGAGGAGCACACCATGGACCCGGTTGTCGACGGCTTCGCCGTCAAGGACGGGATGATCATTCTCTCCGAAAAGCCGGGCCTGGGCGTCGACATCGATCCGGCCTTCCTGAAGACCCTGAAGAAAGTCTGAACGGCGCGTTCCGTTCCCTCCTTGGCCGGGATCCCCCGCGCCGCCTTGCCAAAGCCGGGGCAGGTCCTGTATATTAAGGACCCTGAACACGGCGCCTGTCCCGCCCGCGGACGGCGGGCCCGGCCCGGCTCAAAGGAGGCCCCATGAGACACGACACCATCGCGATGGCCCTGTGCGCCGCCCTGTGCCTGACGGCTCTTTCCTGCGGCAAGGACGTCGAGGGACCCACGAGCCCGGCGCCGGCCGCGCAGGCGAAAGGAGAATCCGGCATGGACATCAAATCGGAAAGGTTCGGCACGCTCGCCGACGGCACCCTGGTCGACATCTACACTCTGACGAATTCGAAGGGCGTTCAGGCCAGGATCATGACCTACGGCGCGATCCTCGTTTCGCTCCGGGTTCCCGACAGGAACGGAAAAGTCGACGACGTCGCCCTCGGCTTCGACGACCTGACGGGCTATCTCGGCACGCATCCGTACTTCGGCGCGACCGTCGGCCGCTACGCGAACCGGATCGCCGGCGGCCGCTTCGTCCTCAACGGCACGGCCTACGCGCTGGCCCGGAACGACAAGGCCAACAGCCTCCACGGCGGAGTCAAGGGATTCGACAAGGTCGTCTGGAAGGCCGAGCCGGTCCGCGGCCGCGGCGCCGTGTCCGTCAAGCTCGCCTATCTCAGCAAGGATATGGAGGAAGGCTACCCCGGGAACCTGTCCGTCACCGTCGTCTACACGCTGACCGAGATGAACGAGCTCAAGATCGCCTACGAGGCGACGACGGACAAGGCCACGCCTGTCAACCTGACGAATCACACCTACTGGAACCTGGCCGGGCAGGGCAAGGGGAACATCCTCGGCCACGAGCTGAAACTCGAGGCGGATAAGTACACGGCCGTCGATTCGCCGGCGTCGCTCATCCCGACGGGCGAGATCAAGGAGGTCAAGGGCACGCCCCTCGATTTCACTTCGCCGCACGCTCTCGGCGAGCGGATCGCCCAGGTCGAAGGCGGCTACGACCACAATTTCGTGCTGAGGAGCGGCGGCGGGACGCTGGCCCCGGCGGCGCGCGTCTGGGAGCCGTCGAGCGGCCGGACGCTCGAGATCTCGACGGACCAGCCCGCGATCCAGCTCTACACCTCGAACTTCCTCGACGGGACGCTCAAGGGCAAGGGCGGCGTCGCCTACCCGAAGCACGCCGCCTTCTGCCTCGAGACCCAGCATTTCCCGGATTCGCCCAACCACGCCAATTTCCCCTCGACCATCCTCGAGCCGGGGAGGAAGTTCACGAGCCTGACGGTTCACAGGTTTTCGGTGAAATAGGGAGCCGCTGTCCTCATTTAAAACGAGAGCGGAATTCCCACCCGCCGCGGCCATCGTGGCGATGACGGCGGCCGAACGGGTTGCCGAGGCGGTCGCGCCTTTTTCTCAGCGCTTGTCCGGCAGGATTTCGATCCAGTACCCGTCCGGGTCCTCGATGAAATAGATGCCCATCGACGGATTGTCGAAACAGACGATGCCCATCTCGTCGTGGTGCGCCCGCGCGGCCCCGAAGTCGTCGACCGTGAAGGCCAGGTGGATCTCGTTGTCGCCGAGGTCGTAGGGCTCCCGGCGGTCGCGGAGATACGTCAGCTCGAGGCGGTGAGGCGTCGTGCCGTCGCCGAGGAAGACCAGGGTGAAGCTCCCGTCTTCGGCCTGGCGCCGGCGGACCTCGTCGAGGCCGAGAGCCGACTTGTAGAAGATCAGGCTTTTCTCCAGGTGCAGGACATTGATGTTGTTGTGGGCGAAGCTGAATTTCATGGCCGCCTCCGTCTCCAAGGATAGCCGATAGGGGGGACTCTGTCGAGCCTCGCCCCCGTTCCTGAAGGTCCCGCCCGGCGCGGGCCGGAGACTCAGTGCAAATGCGTCGTGATGAAGGCCTCGATGAAGGCCGCGATGACGAGCAGGGGCAGGACGACGAGCAGGAACGACCGGGCGACCGAAGCCAGGCAGCAAACCAGGGGAGACTTGCACTTGAGGCCGATCCCGGCCGTGCCGTCGGCGCCTTTCCCGTCCACTCCCCTTGAGGGATTCCCCGCCTCGGCTGCTCCGCGCTCCGTGCCGAATTCCCCGGGTCCGGAGGGCGATGGCGATTCCGCCGGTCCCTCCGGAGCTGGCGCCGCTCCCTGTTCCGGCGCCGCTTCGGCTCGCGTCCCGGCCAGTCCGGCCCGGATATATTCCCAGAGGGTCAGGGAAAGATAAATTCCCGCGCTGGTCGCGTAGAGCACGGCCGCGAGCTCGAAGATGCCGTGGGGCGCGATGCCCTTGAGAAAGAGGAGCGGCACGTTGAGGCCTTGATGCTTGGCCAGGGAGGCGAGCAGACCGAGGACCGCCCCGTTCAGCAGGGGATCGAGAATGGGAAAACAGGCCAGCGGAACGATCCCGGCCGCGATCGCGATGATCGAGGCCCACGTGTTGTGATAGAAAATGGTCAGGGCCAGGATCGGGGGCGTGGCGCCGAGGGGGATGTCCTTCAAGGCCTTCATGACGAACGCCAGCGCCTTCTTCTCCTGGGCCGGCCAGAGCAGGAAAAAAACGAAGCCGAGGACGAACCCCAGGGCCAGGACCCTGGCCGCGATGATGAAATATCGCCGGTAGTGAGCCTTCCACATGGCCCATTCGGCGCGGTAGAGCTTGCGGAGGAAACCCGGACGCCGCTTGGCGGGCGCCGGATTCACTTCGGCCGCTGCGCTTGATTCCTGATCGTCCATGGGCTTTCTTTTCGTCTCCGGGATTATTTCACGGCGGGAATCCCATGTCAAAGAGCCGCGGCTATTTCGGGCGGCCGCCGACGAGCTCCTGCTCGATCTGCTCGAGCGTCTTGCCCTTGGTCTCCGTCAGGCGCGTCCGGATGAAGAGGAAGCCGAGGACGCTGATCCCGGCGTAAATCCAGAACGTCCCGGCCGGGCCGAGGCCCTTGTTGAGGAGCGGGAAGGTGTAGGTCAGGATGAAGCAGGCCGACCAGAGCGAAACGGTCGAGACGGACATGGCCGCGCCCCGGATGCGGTTGGGGAAGATCTCCGAGAGCAGGACCCAGGTGACGGGGGCCAGCGACAGCGCGTAGAGCGCCATGGAGAAAAGGACGAGGACGAGGAGGTGCGGGCCCCGGCTGTGGACGGCGTAGCTCGCGCCGATCAGCCCGAACATGACGGCCAGGCCGGCCGACCCGGCCGTCATCAGCGGCTTCCGGCCCAGCCGGTCGACGAGCCGGATCGCGACTAGGGTGAAGATGAGATTGACCGCGCCGGTGATGACGATATTGAAGAGGATGTCGCTCACGCCATAGCCGGCGGCCGAGAAAATCTCCTCGGCGTAGTTGAAGATGACGTTGATGCCGCACCACTGCTGATAGGCGGCCAGGACGACGCCGATGACCAGGACCTGGCCCAGGCCCGGCTCGAGGAGGGCGCGGAAGCGGACCTTCCGGATGTCGGCGCCGGCCAGGGTCTCGCGGATCTCGGCCATGGCCTTGGCTGCGAAGCCGGGGCCGCCGATCCGGGCCAGGACCTTTTCGGCCTCGCCGGCGCGGCCTTTGCGGGCCAGCCAGCGCGGGCTTTCGGGAACGGCGAACATCAGCAGGAAGAAGAGGAGGGCCGGGACGGCCTCGGCCCCGAACATCCAGCGCCAGCCGTACTGGCCGTTCCAGGAGGCGAGGATCTGGGCCGCCGTGGCCCCGGCGGGGACCGGCCTGGCGATGAGCCAGTTGACGACCTGGGCGGCCAGGATGCCGATGACGATCGTCAATTGATTGACGGAGACGAACTTGCCGCGAACCTCGGCCGGCGAAATCTCGGCGATGTACATGGGGGAGAGATTGGAGGCCAGGCCGATGGCCACGCCGCCGAGCAGGCGGTTGGCGATGAAGAAGGTGAAGCTCGGCGCCAGGGCCGTCAGGACGCCCGTCACCGTGAACAGGAGGCCGGACAGGATGAGGAGTTTCTTGCGGCCGAAGCGGTCGCTCAAGGCGCCCGAGACGAGCGAGCCGAGGAGGCAGCCGATGAGGGCGCTCGACATGGCCCAGCCGATTTGCGACGGCGTCGTCAGGTTGAAGAACTTCTCGTAGAAGGGCTTGGCCCCGCCGATGACCACCCAGTCGTAGCCGAAGAGCAGTCCGCCCATGGCCGAGACCAGCGTTGTCAGCCAGATGTAGCGCATGTTGTAACCGGGCCGGTTGGTCTCCATGGCTCCTCCCAGAGGGACTTTTTACACCAAAACCGGGACCGAGGGGAAGCGAAAATACGGTCCTCATTGACTTCGGCCGCGGGACGGGCTTACCATTCGGCCGAGGTCAACCATGAACACACGCCGATGGACACCGCTCTTCCTGGCCGGGCTGGCCGTCTGCGGCCTGGCCCTGGCTCTCACCCCCGGGCGGACCGCTCCCGCTTCCGGGGCCGCCCCGTCCGAGCCCCCCGCGCCGGACGCCGGCCGGCTTGCCTGGTGGCGCGAGGCCCGCCTCGGGCTCTTCATCCACTGGGGCCCCGTCAGCCTCAAAGGGACCGAGATCAGCTGGTCGCGGTCCAACACGAACCCGCTCTGCCCGAACAAGGGCGAGATCCCGGCCGATGTCTATGACAACCTCTACAAGTCGTTCAACCCGACCCTGTTCCATGCGGACGAGTGGGCCGCCGCGGCCAGGGAGGCCGGGATGCGCTACGTCGTCCTGACGGCCAAGCACTGCGACGGCTTCTGCCTCTGGCCGACGGAGACGATCGACTACCACATCGGCCGCACGCCGTTCCGCCGCGACGTCTGCGGCGAGTTGGCCGAGGCCGTCCGCGCGGCCGGCCTGCGCATCGGCTGGTATTACTCGCCCATGGACTGGAAGGATCCGGACTGCCGAAACGAACGCAACGCGGCCTATGTCAAGCGCATGCAGGGGCAGATCCGCGAGCTCCTGACCCGCTACGGCCGCATCGACCTCCTCTGGTTCGACTGGGACGGCGGGACGATCCCGTGGGACCAGGCGGCGACCTACCGGCTCGTGCGCGCCGCCCAGCCCGCGATCGTCGTCAACAACCGGCTGGACTGCAGCACCGGCGGCCTCGCCGCGGACAAGGACATGGGACCGAACGCCGACTACCTCACGCCCGAGCAGGTCATCGGCGCCTACGATGACCGGCATCCGTGGGAGACATGCATGACGCTCGGGACGCAGTGGTCCTGGAAGCCGGACGACAAGATCAAGACCGCCGGCGAGGTCGTCCGCATTTTGGCCAACTGCGCCGGGGGCGACGGGAACCTGCTCCTCGACGTCGGTCCGATGCCCGACGGCCGCATCGAGCCGCGCCAGTTGGACGTGCTGAAAGATGTCGGCGCCTGGCTGGCCAAGCACGGCGAGAGCATCTACGGCACCCGCGGCGGGCCCTTCAAGCCGGGCCGGTACGGCGCTTCGACCCGGCGGGGCGACCGCATCTACCTGCACGTCTTCAAGGCAGCCGGCCCGTCGCTCGCGCTTCCGCCGATCGCGGCCAAGGTCGTTCGCGGTCGCGTCCTCGGCGGAGGGCCGGCCTCGGTGCGTCAGACGGAGGCCGGGCTCACGGTCTCGGTGGGGGAGGGAGACCGGCACGCCGCCGACACCGTCGTCGTCCTCGAGCTCGACCGTCCGGCGGCCGGGATCGCGGCCGTGGACGTGCCGGAAAAGCGCTGAGGCAGAGGGTCCGTCCGGGCTTGCCAGGAACCGACGCGAAAGCGGAAAGGGGCTTGAGCTCTGCGCAGATATCTGATATATTAGCTAGGGATAGAGGTCACAATCCACATATTTTCATAGCCTTATTCGGTAATCAGGCGGGATAAAGGAGTCAGAGTCGAGGTCATCATGACGGGCCGAATCTTCGACATCAGGCGTTAC
>Ga0153915_10003112_pt1 | contig 15142 bp, 12 predicted proteins | sample Opewatmetagenome_2_FD_107003 | JGI IMG/M metagenome (GOLD analysis project Ga0153915, IMG submission 107003) | Freshwater wetland microbial communities from Ohio, USA - Open water 3 Core 3 Depth 3 metaG | ecosystem: Environmental > Aquatic > Freshwater > Wetlands | place: USA: Ohio, Lake Erie...
CCCGGACGGCTCATGCTTTCTACAAGTCCTGATTCGATAGGCCTGACGCATGCGCTGACGAGAACCGGGATATCGGTTCCTTTTACAGCCTCCTTGGCCCGCAGGGACGCATTGTTTCCCAGCGTTAAAAGCATGTCTACGTCCAGAGACAGGAGTCTTTTGAGTTCAGCATCAACAACCCTTTGGTCGTTCTTAAGGATGCCGTTATAGATGTACTTTACATTTTTGCCTTCAATATAAGCTAATTCGGCCATGCCTGTCTTGAACCCCTCAAAAGTCGAGGAAAGTATTGAGACCTCAGTGACCACGCCTATAGTGAAGATTTTTTCCCTGGCCTTACACCCTGAAAAGGTCATGAACAGCAGGCAAAGCACAACCGTCCATACAATGCCTGTCTTTTCCATGCCCTTGATTTTTTCATGCATCCGGCATCTCCAATAAATTTAAGCGGCTGTCAGGACTACATCTGAATTCATAGCATCAAATAGAAAAACAACCTGTCTGTTCTCCTCTTTTGAGCTATGAGGTTAGTCTGGGCATATGCCCCCTGTTTAAAAACCTTTTGAGCCCTGATGTTATCGGATAATTGTTGTTGCCTGGGCCAGGATATCATCCGATATATGGATGCCGATCTTTTCAGCTGTCCTGAGGTTGATGCTTAAAAAGACCTCGGATGTCTCCACCGGCAGGTCAGCAGGCTTAGCGCCTTGAAATATCTGCTTAGCTAATCGCGCTGTCTTCTTTCCGGCGTCAAAATAATCATTGGTAAAAGTCACCAGTACATCCTCATCCACCTGGAGTGTAGCGCCTATCGGTCTTCGCATCCTGATAGCTGCCCGGCTTAACTCAATGCTTCTCGTATTAAGGGTTGTTGACGGGATCATCAATATGGCATTAACATCTTCAGTCAGATCCTCGATACCCTTGACTGCCTCTTCAACAGAATAAATTTTATGGAGAATAAGTTCGATACCCAGTTGAGATGCAGTTTTATCAACCACGGGGATAAAATTAATTGAAACTGCATCATTTGGATTGTAAGGCAAATAGACCTTCTTTGAGCCGGGAGTGATAATCGTCAACCATTCCAGAGCTTTCGGAATGGTGTCTGCAAATCTAATCCCGGTCAGATTGCCTCCAGGGTGAATCAGACTGCTTACCAGCCCGACTTCAACCGGCCAAGTATTCGAACTGAAGAGGACAGGCATATCGCTTCCTTTAACAAGCTCCTTGGCCCGCAAAGAGATTGCATCTCCCGTTGTTAAGAGCAGGTCGATATCCTGAGACAGGAGTTCCTTGATTCCACCATCCATGCCTTGTTCATCAGCCTCAAGGACGCCCTTGAAAATATACTTAATGTTTTCGCCTTCAATATAGCCCATTTCAGCCATGCCTTTCTTGAATCCTTCTAAAATCGGGGCTTTGCTTGAGACATGGCTGACAATGCCGACCGTGAAGATTTTGTCCCGGGCCTTACATCCTGTAAAGGTCATCACCAGCATGCTAAGGACAATTAGCCATATAATGCCTGTCTTTTTCCTGTATTTTATTATTTCATACATATGGCGTCTCCGTGACATTGAATTTCATTCTTGAAGCCCATTAGCGCTGCAAGATTATCATATTAGAAATCCATATGAAAACCGGCAGGGCATTGAACTCTCAGTGTTCAGCCGCCGTCATTCGGATAATTTTTTATTTAGCGCCTCCCTGAAGGCTGCGCGCTGCTAGATGACAGCATTGATCCGAAAACAGGCCTTTCCGGATAAATATGGTTTAACGAATGATTTTATTCGCATTCAACAAGACAACATCCGGGACATTTATGCCTATCTTTTCAGCAGTCTTGAGGTTGACGGTCAAAGACATATCAGATGTCTCAAACGGGAGATCAGCAGGCATTATCCCCTGACGAATCTGATGAGCTAGTCGGGCAGCCTGCTTTCCCATCGCAAAGTTGTCCGCCCCAAGGGTTAATAAAACCTCATCATCCACGGGCATTGCGGCGACCATGGCAATGCCGCGTTTGACGGCAGCCTGACTCAGTTCGCTGTTTCTGGGCCCAAGGGTCTGTGAAGGGATCCTGAAGACGGCATCAATATCCTTCGGCAGGTTTTCTATAGCGACAACCGCCTCTTCCACTGAAAAAACTTCCTCTAAAACAAGTTTAAGCCCCTGTTGAGAGGCGGACTCATCCAAGCCGGACAGATATAATACCGACATTTCATCATCGGGATTGTAAGGCAGATAAACCCTTTTAGCGTTCGACATGATCGTTTTCAGCCATTCCAGCCCCTTAAACATGGTGTTCGCAGTCATGACGCCGGTTATGTTGCCCCCTGGGAATTTCAGATCCTTCACCACGCCTAACTCAATCAACTTGCCGCATGCGGCGGCAACAACGGGCATCTCCGTTCCTTGAACAGCCTTTTTGGCCCGTATAACCGGCCAGTTGCCCAGCGTAAATAAGAGGTCTATATCCTGGGACATGAGTCTCTTTATTTCATCGTCAAAAATTTTATCATCTATGCCAATGACTCCGTTGTAGATATACTTGACGGTCTTGCCTTCAACATAGCCCAGATCAGCCATGCCTTTCTTGAATCCCTCCACGGTCACGTTATTGACTGATAAGGTGTTAATGATGCCTATGGTGAAGACCCCGGCCAGGGCATAGCCCCCTCCAAAGCCGGACAGCAACAGGGCAAGCGAAATCCCAGAGATAACGTATATTTTTTTCATTAATTTAATCGCCGCAATCATCAGCAGCCTCCATAGCCTTAAATTCCATTCGAACAACCCTTAATCCCTGCCCTGTCATATTTATTTTAACGGACAATAGTTGTCGCCTGCGCCAGGATATCATCCGGTATATGAAGCCCGATCTTTTCAGCCGTCTTTAAGTTGACGGTTAATAAGGTATCCGCTGTCTCAACCGGGAGATCAGAAGGCTTTACTCCCTGCAGGATCTGCTTCGCCAAACGCGCCGTCTTCTTTCCAATATCGGCAAAATCGCTGGTAAGCGTTACCAATACATCCTCATCCAACTGGAGTGCAGCGCCTGTCGGGATGCCCCGTTTGATGGCGGCACGGCTCAATTCCCCGCTCCTTGAATTTAGGAGTCGTGAAGGAATCATGAAAACCGCATCAATATCTTCAGGAAGATTCCCAATAGCTGCTGCCGCCTCTTCAACCGAATAGACCTTGTGAACAACGAGCTCAATTCCCAATTGTGATGCCGCCTTATTTAGTCCGGGCAATTCCATTGTTGCTATAGGATCATAGGTATCGTAAGGCAAATATATTTTCTTTGCGCCGTCAGCTATAGTTATAAGCCATTCCAGTGCCTTTGAAATGCTTTCTGCTGCTCTAACCCCGGTGATATTGCCGCCGGGGCGTTGGAGATTCTGCACCAGCCCGCTTTCTACCGGATAAGCATCGCCGCCGAATAAGATAGGCATATCCCCTTTTGCAAGTTCCTTAGCCTTTAAAATCAGCGTCCCGGATGAAAAGATCAGGTCTATATCCTGAGACAGGAATTCCCTGATTTTTGAATCGATCATTTGGTCATTTACTTCAGGGATGAAGGTGTAGATGTACCTGATGTTTTTACCCTCTAAATAACCCAGTTCGGCCATGCCGGCATTGAATCCTTCACGAACCATGCTGTTGCTGTTGGTAAAGGCGATAATTCCTATAGTAGAGACCTTGGTGGCAGGGGCCTTGTTGCATCCTCCAAAGACAGTCAACACTAAGCCAAGCACCATTGCCCATACAATGTTTGTTTTTTTGCTTTCCAAAAATATTTCAGTCATCTTTCACCTGCCCCGGTCATATGCAGCCGTTTGAATGAAATCCATCCCCATAACCATCACACATGAAGATAAAACATCCGTCATCTGCTTTTTAAAAGAGATTATTCAGTTAAAATGCGCTTACCCTTGAAATTTAAAATGTTGTCCTTGTTTTCAACGAATAATTTTATTTGCCTGCGCCAATATGCCATCCGGTATACTAAGCCCGATCTTCTCCGCCGTATTGAGGTTGATGGTCAAAAAGACATCCGATGTTTCCACCGGTATATCTGCAGGCCTGATTCCTTGGCGGATCTGATCCGCTAACCTTGCTGTCTGTCTTCCCACTTCATAAAGGTCAGCCGCATAAGTCATTAAAACAGCATCATCCAGCTCCAGTCTTGCTCCTAGAGGGATCTTCTTTTTAATGGCAGCCTGGCTTATTTCACTGCTCCTTGAGTCAAGGATTGGTGAAGGTATTCTGAAAATGGCATCAATCTCCTCCGGCAGATTCTCAATAGCGGCAATCGTCTCTTCAAAAGAATGGACTTCGTGATAAACAATTTCAATCCCCAGTTGTGAGGATGCCTTATCCAATCCTTCTAAAGAAATAACTGAAATTTTACTATCTGGATTATAAGGCAAAAAGATTTTTTTGGCGCCGGGGACAATCATTAACAGCCATTCCAGCGCCTTGGGACCGCTATCCGCGACTATGACGCCGGTAATGTTGCCGCCTGCATAGCTCATGCTTTCTATAAGACCATATTTAATAGGTTTATTGCATGCACTAATGAGAATCGGCATCTCTGTCTCCTTTAGGGCCTCCTTTGCCAGCAGGGATGTATTATTGCCCAGCGTTAGAAACATATCTACATCCTGAGCCATGAGTTTCTTGATTTCGGAATCAATGATCTTCTGACTGTTCTCAACGACTCCGTTATAAATATACCTGACATTATTGCCTTCAATATAATCCAGTTCGGCCATGCCTCCCTTAAACCCCTCAAAGGTCGGGGAAAGAACTGAGACATCGTTGATCACGCCTATAGTAAAAATCTTGTCCTTGGGCTTACACCCTGCGGTCATAATAAACAGTACGGCAAAAGCCAATGCCAATATAATGTTTGTCTTTTCCCGGTATTTAAATATCTTAATCATACGGTGACTCATAATGTTTTTAGTCCCTGAAACTTAACGGATAATAGTCGTTGCCTGCACCAGGATGTCATCCGGTACAGTAATGCCGATCTTTTCAGCCGTCTTAAGGTTGATAATTAATTCGACCTCCGATGTCTCCACAGGCAGATCCGCGGGCTTAGCACCCTGAAATATCTGATGCGCTAACCGTGCCGTCTGCTTTCCTGCGTTAAAATAATCATTGGTAAAGGTTATCAAGACATCCTCATCCGACAGGTGTCCAACGCCCATCGGGATTCTCCTCCTGATGGCAGCCCTGCTCAATTCAATGCTTCTATTATTAAGGGTTGGTGAAGGGATCATGAAAACCGCATCAACATCTTCAGGCAGCCCCTCGATAGCCTTGACTGCCTCTTCAACTGAATAAATTTTATGGAGGATGAGCTTAATCCCCAGTTGTGAGGCGGTTTCAGCAGTATCGGAGAGAACGGCAGCCGGGAATTCATCATCTGGATTGTAGGGCACATAGACCTTCTTTACCCCTGGAGTGATCATCGTCAGCCATTCCAGGGATTTCTGAATAGCATTTACAAATCTAATTCCGGTCAGATTGCCGCCGGGGTGATTCAGGTTCTCTACCAGCCCGGTTTCAACCGGCCAAGGATTTGAATTGAATAGAACAGGGATATCGGAGCCTTTAACAAGTTGTTTGGCCCGCAAAGCCGTTTCTCTCCCTGTTGTTAAGAGCAGGTCTATATCCTGATTCAGAAGTTCCTTGATTCCGGCATCAATATTTTGTTCATCAGTTTCAGGGACGCTTTTAAAAATGTACTTAATGTTTTCGCCTTCAATATAGCCCAATTCAACCATGCCCTTCTTGAATCCTTCTAAAATAGGGGCATTTATTGAGAGATGGCTGGCAATGCCTATAGTGAATATCTTGGCAGGCGCTTTACATCCGCCTATTATTAACAGGAGGCTGAGTACAATTGACCTTATTGCCCGTGTCTTTCCCCGGTATTTAAATATTTTAGTCATCTTTACTCCCCATCAGGCTTATCTAATAATTTTATTTGCCTGCGCCAATATGACATCCGGAATTTTAACGCCGATCTTTTCAGCCGTCTTTAGGTTAATGGTCAAAAACACCTCGGATGTCTCCATTGGTATATCCGCGGGACTCACTCCCTGGCGGATCTGATGGGCCAGCCTTGCCGTCCTCTTCCCTACGTCATTAAGATCAGTCCCCAGGCTTATCAATACGTCCTTGTCTAACGGCACGGATGCCCCCATGGGGATGCCCCTGTTGATGGCGGCCTGGCTTAATTCACTGCCCCTGGAATTAAGGGTAGATGAGGGAATCATAAAAATGGCGCCGACATCCTTTGGCAGATTCCTGATAGCTATAACCGTCTCTCCAACCGAATGGACTTTTTGAAGGACAAGTTCGATGCCTAATTTAGACGCAGCGTCATCAAGCCCGGACAGACTTGAGATCGAAATTGCATCATCGGGATTATAAGGCAGATAAACCTTTTTTAAACCGGGGGTTATCATCTTGAGCCATTCAAGCGCCTTGGATGTAGTTCCTGAAGCTACGACGCCGGTTATGTTATGGCCCGGGCGCCTCATGGTTTCTATCAATCCCGCTTCTATGGGCCTAAAGCATGCGCCGGCGAGAATCGGCGTATCGGCGCCCTTGACGGCATACTTGGCCCGCAGGGCCGCCTGGTTGCCCACCGTTAAAAACATGTCTATATCCTGAGACAGAAGTTTTTCAATCTCGGCGTCAATGATTTTTTGATTGCTTTCAAGGATTCCATTATATATATACCTGACATTTTTGCCTTCAATATAACCCAGTTCGGCCATGCCTGCCTTGAATCCATCTACAACAGGAGAAAGAATAGAAACATCGTTAACCACGCCTATGGTTAAGACCCCGCCGGCAGGGCCTTTACACCCTGCGAATGCCGTCAGGATCAGGCCGAGTCCTATTGCATAAACAATACCTGCAATTGCTCTGCACTTATTTTTTTCTTTCATAAATCATCCCTTGAACGCAAATGGTTGTTGGAATGAAAACGGCGCCCGCCATATTAAATGTAAATATATTGCCGGCCGTCTATCTTTTAAGCCCTCGCGACGACTGTTGACGCCCTCGCTATTTAAAAGGTTTTAATTCCGGCGAGTTCAACGAATAATGGTTGTTGCCTGGCCCAGGATATTGTCCGGTATAACAATGCCTATCTCTTCAGCCGTCTTGACATTGATAATTAATCTGACCTCCGATGTTTCAACAGGAAGATCTGCCGGTTTTATTCCATCCTCATGTATACGCTGAGCCAAACGCGCCGCCTTCTTTCCGGCGTCAATAAAATCACTTGTCAGGGTAATCAAAATCGATTCATCCAGCCGGATTGAGGCGCCGACCGGGATGCCCCGGCTTATAGCGGCCTGACTGAGTTTTTCGCTTCCCGGATTTAATGTGGGCGAAGGGACTAGAAATATTGCATCAATGTCTTTCGGCAGATCCCCTATGGCGGCAACAGCCTCTTCAACAGACCGTGTTTCATGCAGTACAAACTCGACCCCCAATGGGGATGCCGCCTTCTCCAGGTGACGGATATCCGAAACAGAGACATTATCATCGGGATTGTAAGGCACCCAGATCTTAATCGCCCCGGGGACTATCTTTACAAGCCATTCGAGCGCCTTTGGAAGGCTTTCTGCAGCCCTGACACCGACAATATTGCCGCCTGGATGGATCAGGCTCTCTACCAGACCGTCTTCAACCGGCCATGCATCTCCGCAGAACAGAACCGGCATATCAGTCCCTTTTACCAGTTCCTTTGCCCCTATAGGCACACTTCGTCCCAATGTCAGGAGGATATCAATATCCTGCGACAGGACCTCTTTTATCCCTGCCTCGATATCCTGCTTATCCAGCATTTTAACGCTTTTATTGATATACATGAGATTTTTTCCTTCAATGTACCCCAATTCAATCATGCCCTGTTTGAACCCTTCCAACACCTCAGCATTTAGTGATACTTCACTCACAATGCCTATTGTGAATATTTTTTCACGGGCCTTGCATCCTGCGAATTCCGCCAGGATCAGGCCGAGTCCTACTGCATAAACAATGCCTGCAATTGCTCTGCATTTGTTTTTTTCTGTCATGAATCATCCCCCTGGCGCGAATGGTTGTTGGAATGAAAACGGAACACGCCATATTAAATGTAAATATATTGCCGGTTGTCTATCTATTAATCCCTCGCGACGACTGTTGACGCCCTCGCTATTTAAAAGGTTTTAATTCCGGCGAGTTCAACGAATAATGGTTGTTGCCTGCGCAAGGATATTATCCTGGATAAGTATGCCGATCTTTTCAGCAGTCTTGAGATTGATTGTTAATGAAACCTCCCCTGTCTCCACAGGAATATCTGCGGGCTTTGCCCCAAGCCATATCTGATGCGCCAAACGAGCCGTCTTCTTTCCGATATCGAAAAAATCATTGGTAAGTGTCACGAGGACATCCTCATGCAACTGGACTCCTGCGCCTGTCGGGATGCCCCGCTTGAGGGCAGCCAGGCATAATTCTCTGCTTCTCTGGTTAAGTTTTCGCGAGGGAGTCAAAAAAATTCCATCAATATCTTCAGGGAGATCCTCGATCTCTGCTACCGTCTTTTCTACCGAATAGGATTCCCGGAGAACAAGTTCGATCCCCAATTGCGATGCCGCCCTGTTCAGTCCGGACAATTGCATCACTGCAACATCATCATCGGGCTCATAGGGCAAATATATTTTCTTTGCGCCATCAGCTATCCTTACCAGCCATTCAAGCGCCTTTGACATGCTTTCTGCAGCTTTAACGCCGGTGATATTGCCGCCGGGATGCTTAAGACTCTGCACCAGTCCGCTTTCTACCGGAAAGGCATCGCCGGCGAATAAGATCGGCGTGTCGCCTTTTACAAACTGCCTGACCTGTAAAGGCGATCCCCCCATGGTTAAAAGCAAGTCAATGTCCTGGGACATTAGCTCCTTGCTTGTTGAACCGGTTTTCTGATCATTGTTTTGAGGGATGATGAGATGGAGGTACATGACATTTTTACCTTCAACATACCCTAATTCAGTCATGCCCGCCTTAAATCCTTCAAAGGTATTTTTTCCTTCACCCCCGACAACACCTATTTTAAAAACCCTGGCAGGGGCTTTACATCCTCCGGCGATAAAAAACAGGAACCCCAGGATAGCTATAAGAAAGACGCCTCCGATCCCATAACCGCTGTTATTTGTTCTCAATCGGGACCCATAATATAATAGTCGTTCCCTCGCCGACTTTGCTCCTGACATCGATCCCTCCTTTATGTTTTTCCATGATATCCTTTGTGATGCTCAATCCCAGGCCTACCCCGAAGCCCTTGGTGCTGAAGAGAGGCTCAAAGATCTTTTTCAGCACATCCTGAGGTATTCCCGGCCCTTTATCGACAACTCGGATCTCGAGATTATTTCCTGATTGAGCCGTCGCTACCGTAAATTCCTTTCCGGGAGAACCTTCCTCGCCCAAGGCGTGAACGGCATTTGTCATGACGTTAATCAACGCGCGACGCATATGCTCAGCGTCTATCCGCGCTTCAAGACCGCTGGACAGGCTCCTTATACACTTTATTCCTTCCGGGAAGGTCTGCTCATCAATAATCCTCTCTACCCATTTGTCGATATTGACCATGGACGGCCTGATTTCCAGCTTTCTGGTAAAGTCAAGGAGTTCGGTTATTATATTATCGCAACGCCTGATATTTCGTTCAGCAAGAATAAGGGCCCGCTTGATCCTTTCCGTTTCTTTTTTTTCTATTGCGGCGCCGATGGAAAAAATCGAGGTGTTTACCGTGGCAAGAGGATTGCGGATTTCATGGGCAATCGTGGCGGTTACCTTTCCCAGGGTAGCCAGGCGTTCCTGACGAAGCAGCTCTGCCTGGGCCTCTTTCAGTTGCGACGTGCGTTCGGCAATTTTTTGCTCAAGGCTGTCTATAAGGGTTTTCAACTGTGTGGTCATGCTGTTGAAAGCCGCTCCTAGTACACCAATCTCATCGTTTCGTTTTACATTTACCCGTTTCGACAGGTCTCCGTCACTGACAGCCCTTGCAGTAACGGCCATATTATGTATAGGCTTTATAATCTGTTTAAAAATCATAAATCCCAGTGCGACCGTTGCCAATAATGCGATCACTATGAGGATGGACGTGACTCGCACAAGACTTATGGCAAGCGCGAAGGCCTCGGATGTGTTCTGTTCGGCCACGATATTAAATTCCTCTTTTCCGATCTTATGCCTTTGAACAACAACAACAGCCTTCTCGCCTGTTAAACCGGAATGAATGCCGTCCTCTTCAGGAACATTAAACTGGATGCCTTTCAACACTAACGAAGGATTGCGATGGGCCACAAGCTTCCCCTTTGCATCAACAATATAAACGTTCTGGCCCGGACCCGTTTTTACCTCGGAGATCAGGTTCCATATCTTTTTCAGGCGCACCTCTGCTAATAAGGCCCCGTCCTTAGCGCCTGAACGGAGGTCAATAAGCGGGATAGCAATCGATATAAGAGGTTCCCCGGAAACCTCTTCGAACCGGACCGGGCTATAATAGACATCGCCGCTCTTCATGGCTTCAGCAAATTCCTTGTCAGCAGAATAATTGCCTTTGTCGGCAGAGGAAAGACCAAGGCGGGACAGATAGATCTTTGTTTGACCTTCCTGATCAAGCAAGATCAATTTATCATAAATATCCTTGGACATGAGCAGTTTCATCGTATCATACTGTACATCCTGATATTCCTTTATCAGCATGTTCAATTTCCCGGTTAGGATCAACTCTCCCTCTATCTCATCAAAAAATGCGGTCACCTTATTGAGGACAGCTTGCCCCATCTCGTTCTGCAACTTTATAGTTGTATTTTTCAAGGTTATGTAGCTTTTACGGCCTATAATCCCTCCGACCAGCAATAGCGGAAAAATTGCCAGGCAGATAAAGGCGATAATCAATCGTTGAAGGACGCTTATTTTCATGTAAACACTCCTTGAGGATTTTCCCGATAAGGGGAAAAATCAGTCTGATAAGAGGTCATCTTGTTTTTTATTAGCGAATAATTTTCTTCGACTGCATCAGTGCGTTATCCGGTATTTTAATGCCGATCTTTTCAGCCGTCTTGAGATTGACGGTTAAATAAACATCCGATGTCTCAACAGGAAGATCACCCGGCTTTAATCCCTTCATGCGTCCAGGACCTCCCGGACTGCAATAAGCATCTCCCTTATATTAAAGGGCTTTTTAATGAATCCCTTGGCGCCTGACGCCATAAGGGACTTTGCATTGCCGTCAACGGTATAACCGCTTGCGATAATTACCTTGGCATTGGGATTGATTTTCAGGATCTCCTCAAGACAACGCCTGCCCCCCATCCCAGGCATGATCATATCCAGGATAACAAGGGAGATTTCATCCATCTTCTCCCGATATATCCTGAGTCCGCTTTCGCTGCCTGGCGCCGTAAACACATTATACCCGAATTTAGCGAGCATATGTTCGCCCAGGTCGCGAACCAGCGATTCGTCATCGATAAGAAGGACCTTTTCATTCCCTCCGGGGATTGGTCTGTTTTCATCCTCACCCGATGTCTCCGACAGAATATCCGTCACGACAGGGAAATAGATCTTGAAGCTCGTCCCCTCCCCCAGCTTGCTCTCGCACTCTATATGGCCATTGTGTTTTTTGACCAGGCCGTAGACCATCGGAAGACCGAGACCTGTCCCTTTTCCCGGCGACTTCGTTGTAAAAAAAGGTTCGAATATCCGCTCGATTGTTTCTTGGTTCATACCGTGGCCTGTATCGGCAAAGGTGAGGAGCACATATTCGCCGGGCATAAGCCCGTAATGATTATTGCAATATTCCTGGCTAATTTTTATATTTTCCGTCTTGATTGTTATCTTGCCTTCCTCGCCCATGGCATCCCTGGCGTTGATGGCTAGATTCATTACTATCTGTTCTATCTGCGAAGGATCAGCGTTTATAACCTTCAGGTTTTCCTGAAGAACCAATTCTATGTTGATCATCTTCAGGATAGTCCTCTGGAGCAGACTCCCTATCTGTTTTATCTCCTGATTGAGGTCTGCCGGGGCTAACTGGCTTTCAACCTTGCGGCTGAATGCAAGAAGCTGCTTTGTCAATTCCCCTGCCCTCTTCGCCGCCTTTTCGATCTGCAAAAGCCTTGAATGGATATAATCCATCTTTTCAGTGTCTATGAGGAGCATCTGGGTATAACCAAGTATCGCCTGGAGCGAGTTGTTGAAGTCATGGGAGATGCCGCCTGCCAGGGTGCCGATGCTTTCCATCTTCTGGGCCTGCTGGAGCTGTGATTCCATCCTCCTCCTGGTCTCCTCATCTTCCTTGCGTTTCGAAATATCGACAATTACCGCGAAATAGCCTTTTAAACGGCCCTCCGAGCTCTTTAATATCTGCGGAGAAATAATGACAGGGAGTGATTTGCCGTCTTTTTTCAGCAGTTCCAGCTCAAAGGACTTTAATCCCTGCTTCATCACGTCACCGATGATATCCTTAAAGCGATTCTTATTTGTTTCATCAAGCAAATCCGATATGGTTTTGCCGATTAGTTCTTCCTTGCTGAAACCGGTCATCTCGCATAGCTTATGATTTACATATGTAAAACGGTCATTCAGGTCCTGCATGCCAAGGCCGTCATTCATAGTCTCAACAAGAAGACGATAGAGTTCTTCGCTCTCCCTGAGGGTTTCAAGCGCCTGTGTAGCCCTGAGGGTTTCATTACAGAGACTTGCCAAGATAGAGCCGATTTCCTTGTCCTGGGGGGTAAAAGGGGGAGGCAGCTTGTTGTGCAGGCATATTATTCCGTTTAGATCGACCGTTTCATCGCTTAAAGGGAAGATTATCAAAGAGCCGTCACTGTAACCGATCCATCCGCTTGAGGAGATCCCCGTATCTTTTTTGATATCCCTGATAAGAAGGGGTTTTTTCGTTATGAAAACCTCCTCCATTGGAGAACACTTGGGGGGAGGCAGGGGGATAAACGCCGGGGCATGCCCCGGATCGATCACATGGATAAGGGAAAGCCTGTCTCCGTTTAAAAGGTACAGGCTGCCGCCCTGGGCGGCCATATTCTGTGCAAAGGTTTCCAATAGAATCTGGCTTGCCCTTGAGGAACCGGTGCAGGCGGTTAAGGTCTTTGCGGACGCGGCGATCTTTTTCAGCCTGGCATTTATCTCTTCCAGTTCCCTGTTTCTTTTTTTAAGCGCCTCTTCAGCTGTATTCTTTTGATCTTCAAGCTGGAGCCTTTCAAAACATCTGTCCAATTTTGCAAGAAGATCCATGGGATTCAAAGGCTTCCGCAGATAATCATAGGCGCCTTCCTGAAGTGCCTCGATGGCGGTTTCGGTTGTTGCATATGCCGTCATTATTATGGGGAGGAGTTTTGGCGCCGCCTCTTTAAGCTTATATATAAGATTAATGCCGTTATCTTTTCCCAGCCGGACATCCAAAAGGGCCACATGGGCTTTAAATTCCTTGATCTTATCTATGGCGCCCTTTCCGCTATGGGCCTTTTCGACTATATAGCCGTAAGATTCCAGGACATCCGCAAGGCTCAATGCGAAATCCTTCTCATCATCCACGATCAGCAGCCTTCGTCTCTCTACTGTTTCGGTTGTCGACATGTTGCAATCCTCCATTGTCTTAATCACTTCCGGATTTTTTAAGCGCATCAATGGCATCAATCAGATCTTTCGGATTAAAGGGTTTTTTTAATAACCCGCAGAGAGGCATCAGACACAACATATCAAGGGCCGTTTTTTCTTCTTCAGCAAAGGCGGTGACAATTATGGTCGGCACAAGAAGACCTTCCTTTTTGAGCTGCAGACAGGTTTCCAGCCCGTTAAGTATCGGCATGCGGAGATCCAGGATAAGTACGTCAACGGCCTTTGAACGGAGCTTTTGGATGGCCTCTTCGCCGTTGGATGCAATAAAGACCCTGTACCCGCTTTGAATCAGAAGATCCTGGGTGCTCGCCATGAAATCAGGGTCATCGTCAACGACCAGGATGCCCTGTTTGCCTATATTTTTAAGGTGTTCAAGCAAGATATTCATATCAATAGGTTTGTGAAGTATGCCCCATGCCCCATTATGCATTGCCTGCTCCAGGAGCTGTTCTACACTGTAACCGGTCATCATTACCACCTTGGCGCCGGGTTTCATCCTTTTGATTTCAAGAAAACTCTCAATGCCGTTCATCCCCGGCAGCTTTACATCCATAAATGCGATGTCAAAATCCTTTTCACGGAAAATCCTTCCAGCATCCTCGCCGCTGTGAGCGATTTCAACCTCGCAACCGCTTCCTTCGAGCGCTATGGAAAGGCTTTCTGCCAGATCCATATCATCATCAACAACAAAAACACGCACGGGATTCATTTGGGGCCTCCTCTATTAAGACTGTTAATTTCCCTAAAAAAGCTTAACGTTACAAGTCAGTATAATGTTGAAGGATATGTTTTCAAATATTAGGGGGTGTGATTGCCGGATATTTAAGAATGTCGGCATCATCAGTATTCAAATATCCGACAGTCACTTGAATTTAAACGCATTTAAAAATAAATCATTAAAAGTTTACCAACTATAAATCGGGCTTTTACAAAGATTTCTTAAATGGTTAAAACGTTAATTATCCTGTTTTGATTAGATTTTTATGAAAATGGAATGTTTTGTAAATATATTATGAATATTTCTTTTTGAAGTCAATTCAATATAGCATTATCTTTGCATTTATTAATGCCGGAAGAAGCGTAAAAAAAGAATGGGAAAAGTGCTTTTTGGAACAGGAGAGAATCAATACCCCTATGAAGCCTTCCAGCATCTTACAATATGTCCTTCTCCTGCCTCATAAAAGGATATTTCTTCCTTCCTGCATCGATCTTCGGCAATGGGACATCGGGGATGGAAATGACATCCGCTGGGCGGATTCATAATACTCGGCACCTCTCCTTTTAAAATCGTTCTTTTTCCTCGCATGGATGGATCTACCTGAGGGATTGCCGATATAAGGGCCTGAGTATAAGGATGAGATGGGCGGCTGAATAACACATCTGATTCAGCCTGCTCAACAACCCGCCCCAGATACATGAC
>Ga0153915_10003113_pt1 | contig 15142 bp, 15 predicted proteins | sample Opewatmetagenome_2_FD_107003 | JGI IMG/M metagenome (GOLD analysis project Ga0153915, IMG submission 107003) | Freshwater wetland microbial communities from Ohio, USA - Open water 3 Core 3 Depth 3 metaG | ecosystem: Environmental > Aquatic > Freshwater > Wetlands | place: USA: Ohio, Lake Erie...
CGGCGATCGCTGTGGAACGGGTGCGCGCCATGCGCGCCGAGGCAGCGGAGTCCTCGACCGCGGGCTAGCTTCGGCGCATGGCCGAGGCCACGCCGCTGGTATTGCTGATCGAAGATGAGCCGCAGATGCGTCGCTTCCTGCGAGCGGCGCTGGAGAGCCACGACTACCGTCTCGTAGAGGCGACCACGTCCCGCGAGGGACTGGCGCAGGCCACCGCCCGCAGCCCCGACGTCATCCTGCTAGACCTGGGCCTCCCCGACGGGGACGGCATCGATCTGGCCCGGCGCATCCGCGAATGGTCGGCGACGCCGATCGTCGTGATCTCGGCGCGCGGCAGGGAGCAGGACAAGGTGGCCGCCCTCGACGCCGGCGCCGACGACTACCTCACGAAGCCGTTCGGGACCGACGAGCTGCTGGCGCGGCTGCGCGTCGCCCTGCGGCACGCCGCGCGGGTGGCGGCGCCGGCCGAGTCGGTCTTCACGGTGGACGAGCTGCGGGTCGATCTCGCGGCGCGCCGGGTGTTCGCGCGCGGCGCCGAGGTCCACCTGACCCCCACCGAGTACAAGCTCCTCACCGCGCTCGTGCGTGACGCGGGCAAGGTGATGACCCATCGCCAGCTGCTGAACGACGTCTGGGGGCCGAACGCGGTGGAGCACACGCACTATCTGCGCGTGTACATGACGCAGCTGCGGCACAAGCTCGAGCAGGATCCGACCCGGCCCCGCTACCTCCAGACCGAGGCCGGCGTGGGGTACCGACTCCGTCTGGAATGACTCGAATCTACTCGTCACGCCGGGGGTAGGAACGTCCATGGTCGAGGACCTGAAACGCCATGTCGAAGGGGCCGATGGGATCTCCGTCATCCGGGGCAGCGCGCTGTGCCGCGACTGGAACGGCATTCACTACAAGACCGGCTTGTCGGCAAAGAACGTCGGCGCGCGCGCGCTGTCGATGAACGTCGCCACCATCCCGCCCGGCGGCGTCGCCCGCGCCCATATCCACGTCGGGTTCGAGGTGATGTTGTACATCCTGGAAGGCCGGGTGCGGCACGAATATGGACCGGGCCTCACCCGGACCGTCGAGAACACGGCGGGCGATTTCATTTTCATCGAGCCCGGCGTGCCACACGAAGTGTTCAACCTCAGCGCGACCGCCCCGGTCGTGGCCGTCGTCGCGCGCTCGGACGCGAGCGAATGGGAGCACATCGTCCCCTACGAGCGGAACGCCCGCCCGTGAGACCCATGGCGGCCGTCGGCATGGGCTGGCTCGCGGCCCTCCTGGCCGGGGGACCAGCAGTGGCGCAAGTGCCGGGCGCTGCCACTTACCTCCTCTCGCCCCATAGCCGTTTCGAAGTTGCGACGACCAAGAGCGGTTTCTTCTCCTTCGTGGGACACGAGCACGTGATCCGGGCTCGCAGCCTGAGCGGGCATGTGGTGTACGACCGCGCGGACCCCGCCCGCTCGAGTGTCGAGATCGTGGTCCAGGCCGAGAGCCTCGAGGTGATGACCCCACCCGATACCGCCGAAATCCGCAAGGTGACGGCGGCGATGCGCAGCGACGTGCTCGATGTCGCGCACTACCCGGAGATCCGATTCGTGTCGCGGTCCGTGGCCCCGATTGCCGGCGGGTTGCGCGTGCGGGGGGATCTGGTGTTGGTCGGGCAGACGCGGGACGTCTCGGTGGACGTTCACGTCGAAGCCGGGGCCGACACGCTGCGAGCCACGGGCACGTTCGCGGTCGACCAATCGAGCTTCGGGATCCACCCCTATCGCGGCGGTCCCGGCGGCCTCGTCCGCGTCGCGGACCGCGTCACCTTCCGATTCGAGGCCGTCGCCCTTCGCAGCGCGGCGCCATAGAGCAGCCTTCATACGCCGTAGGGCGTTTCTTCACGTCACCTCCCATACGTTCCCGGAAGCGAACACCGGTGCCACCATTACACTGGGAATCCGGGAGCGCGTTATGCCGTCAGCGACGGCGCGGCAACTGTATACGTCCGGCTCGCTCCGGAACGAAACCGGCGGCTTCTACTTCGACATCGAGAACCGGCTGAGCGACGCCGTCGTGACGCGGTTGTCGGGTCTCCGCGTCGATGGTCGCGAAATTCCACCCTCGCAGCTCCGCCTCGAGTTCGCCACCGGCGAAGTCCTGCCGATCCCGTCCGTCACGCCCCAGCACCCGCTGACCTTCGCCCGGCGCACCTGCGCCAGTGTCCACGCGGTCGCGGACCCGCTGCCGGCGGGCCCACACGCGATCGCCTTCGTGTTGGACACTGCGTCGCTTGGCACGGTGTCGGTGGAGGCCGAGGATGCTGTGGCCGTGCCGGGGACGACGGCGCCAGTGCCGGAGCGTCCCGGCATTCCCTACAGCAAGGACATGCACCTCAACTACTCTCGCACCATGGCGGATGCCCGCCGTCGCTACGTGGAGACGGCCACCGGCGTGCCGCTGCACCATCTCGCGGCGTATTCGTTCGATCCCGAGGTGACCCGGGGCAACATCGAGAACTTCACCGGTGTCGCGCAGATCCCCCTCGGGTTCGCCGGACCGCTACGGGTGAACGGGGAGTACGCCCAGGGGGAGTTCCTGGTGCCGCTCGCCACCAGCGAAGGCACGCTCGTGGCGTCCTACAATCGCGGAATGAAGGTGCTCAATCTCGCGGGCGGGGTGACGTGCACGGTGTCCGCGGACAGCATGCAGCGGGCGCCGGTGTTCGTCTTCGACTCCGCGCGGGAAGCGCGGGCGTTTCGCGACTGGGTGGACGCCAATCTGAGCGGGATCCGGGCAGCGGCGGAAGCGACGTCGCACGTGGCGAAGCTGCTTTTCATCGAGCCCTATCTGTCGAACAAGTTCGCTTACTTGCGGTTCAACTTCGCGACCGGCGACGCGGCGGGACAGAACATGGTGGGGCGGGCCACCTTCGCCGCCTGCGATTGGCTGCGCGCCAACGCGCCCGGGGTGCGGCGGTACTATCTCGAGTCGAACCTCGCCACCGACAAGAAGGCGTCGCACGTGAATCTGATGCGTACCCGCGGCAAGCGCGTGACGGCGGAAGCGGTGATCCCCCGCGCGCTGCTGCGCGAGCGCCTCCGGGTCGATCCCGAGACGCTTCAGGGACACGCCGGCGTCGCCAACGTCGGGGCCCTGCTGTCGGGCACCACCAACAACGGCCTGCATTCCGCGAACGCCATCACCGCGATGTTCATCGCCACCGGTCAGGACGTCGCGAATGTCGCCGAGGGCAGCGCCGCGCTGTTGTACTCGGAGATCACACCCGAGCGCGATTTCTACCTGTCGATCACGCTTCCGTCCCTGATCGTCGCGACGCACGGCGGCGGCACCGGTCTCGCGACCCAGCGGGAGTGCCTCGAAGTCCTGGGCTGCTACGGAATCGGCAAGGTGAACAAGCTCGCCGAGATCGTCGCCGGTGTCGTGCTGGCGGGCGAGCTCTCGCTGGCCGCGGCCATCAGCTCGCTCGAATGGGTCTCCGCCCACGAGCGGTACGGGCGGCACCGGTGACGACCCGCGCCGCGGTGCATCGCCCCGGCCAGGCGCCGGCGCCGCCAGCACCACCCCGGGCAGGTGTGGGACGACGCGTCGCGCTGCCGCGGCCACAGGGTCTCGTCCGTCGCGCGATGGCCACCAACCGTCATCTCGTGGGACTCTTGGCGGGGGGGCTGGTGTCGTACGTGCGGGCGCGGACAGCGGCGGGCGAGGGCGGGGGAGTGCGGTTCGCGCTGCTGTCCGTCGTGGCGTTGCTGGTGCGCCCGTTCCTGCGGCGCGATCTCGCGCGCGAGCCGTTCCCCGTCCAGTTCCGGCGACGCCTCGAGCTGCTCGGCCCGACCTACATCAAGCTCGGCCAGATCCTGAGCCTCCGTGAAGACGTGCTGCCGCGGCCGATCACCGATGAGCTGAAGAACCTGCTGGACGGCCTGCCGGCGGTGCCGTTCGAGACGTTCCGCCGGCTCGTGGAGCGCGACCTCGGCCGGCCCCTCACGGAGTTGTTCCTCAACGTCGATCCGGAGCCGTTCGGGTCGGCGTCGATCGCCCAGATCCACCGCGCTACGACTCTGGCCGGCGATCCCGTGGTGATCAAAGCCGTGAAGCCGGGGATCCCTGAGACCCTGCGGCGCGATGCCCGTCTGCTCCGCACGCTCGGCACCGTGCTCCAGTGGGTGTTCCCCCGTTACCAGCCGCGGCGCATCATCAACGAATTCGTGGAATACACGCAGCGCGAGGTAGACCTGCGGCAGGAAGCCGAGAACATCGAGACGCTCGCGGCGAACTTCCAGGACCTGTCCGGCGTCGTCTTCCCGGCCGTGTACCCCGAGCTGTCCGGACCGCGCGTGCTGTGCATGGAATACGTCGACGGCCTGCGACCGGACACCCCCCAGGCGCAGGCGCTGCCGCGCAAGGCTCGAGAGAAGCTGGTCGACCTCGGTGCCGCGTCGATCATCCGGATGATCTACCGCGACGGGTTCTTCCACGCCGACCTGCACCCGGCGAATCTGCTGATCCTCCCGGGGACGAAGGTCGGCTTCATCGACCTCGGGATGGTGGGACGGCTGGACGGCGAGCTGCGTCGCACGCTGCTCTACTACTACTACAGCCTGGTCACGGGGGATGCGGAGAACGCGGCGCGTTACCTCGCGGCCGTGGCCGAGCCCGGACGGGGGGGCGATCCACTCGGCTTCCGCCGGGAGGTGACCGACATTTCGCGGCGCTGGCGGCGGCACGCCACGTTCCGAGGATTCTCCCTCGGGCGGCTCGTGCTCGAGTCGCTGTCGCGGGGCGCCCGCTATCGGATGTACTTCCCGGTCGAGCTGGTTCTGATGGTCAAGGCGCTGATCACCTTCGAGGGCGTCGGCAACGTGCTGCTGCCGGGGTTCGACGTCGCCGAGGTCTCGCGGCGTCATATCCGGGAGATCTTCCTGCAGCAGTTCAGCCCCTGGCGGGTGCTGCAGGAGGAGCTGCGGGGCGCGCCAGAGCTGATGGATGCGCTCGTGAAGGTACCGTTGCTGGTGACTGAAGGCGTCCGCGTGCTGGAGAAATCCACCAAGCCGGCGCCGGAGAATCCGTTCACCGGCGTGCGGGGCACGCTGATCGCCGGGTTCTGTCTCGTGGCGGGCGCCATCACCATGGCATTCGGCGGCCCGTGGCCGCTGTGGGTCGGGCTGTTCGCCCTGGCGCCGTTGCTGGGGCTGCGGCGGGGCACCTGACATGACGCCCCGCGTCCTGGCATCCCCCGCTGAGGTTGCGGTCCTCTCCCGACCGGCGCCATCCGAGTCCGCCCCGAAGGGCAGGGACCCGTTCGACCCCGAGTTCTGTCGCGCGCTCGAGCGCAGCGTCCTGGGGCCGATCACGAAGCACTACTTCCGGGCCCGCATCCTCGGGCACGAGCGCCTTCCGAAGCGGGGACCGGTGATTCTCGCCGCCAATCACTCGGGCAACGCCTTTCCGCATGACGGCATCGTCCTCGACGCGGCGCTGTGGTGTCGCGACGGGATGCGGTCGTCGCTCAAGTACCGGACCGTCTACGAACCCGAGCTGACGCTGGTCTGGTGGATGCGGCCGTTCGGCATCGACGACTTCTGGCGGCGCGGTGGCGGCGTGGACATGACGTTCGACAACTTCGAGCGTCTGATCGAGCGCGGCGAGCGGGTGCTGTATTTCCCCGAAGGGGTCCCGGGGATCGGCAAGGGGTTCAACCGGCGCTACCAGCTGCAGCCCTTCAAGACCAGCTTCGTACTGCTGGCCGGCCGCCATCGTGTCCCCGTGTATCCCGTGTACGCGATCAACGCCGAGTGGGTGCACCCCTTCGGCTACTGCTTCCCGCCGCTCGACCGGCTGATGCAGCGGGTGTTTCACGTGCCGTTCCTGCCGCTGCCGATCGGGCTCCTGGCGTGCGTCTTTCCGTGGATGTGGTACCTCGCCTTCCCCTGCCGAATGGTGTTCGTGGTGGGGAAGCCGATCGACGTGCCGGGGCTCCTGTGGCTCGAGGGCGTCACCGATTTCGAGCACCCGGATCGCAACGCACTGCGGCGCGTGGCCGAGCGGGTGCGCCGCCTGATGCAGCGGGAGTTGGACGCTCTGGTCGCTGAGCATGGCGAGCGACCCTACCATGCCCGTTCCCTGTGGCGCTCCCTGCGGCACGCCTGGGGACAATGGCGCACACTGCTGCCGTGGGGATGGCCGCTTGCCTATGTGCGGCTCGAGCGGGACCGCCGCCGGCCGCCCGCGCGCAACCGCTGGCACGCGATGCTGCGGGACTGGGACCTGATCGGATTCTATCTGCCCTTCGGCTGGCCGTTCCTCTCTCTCTTCCGGGCGTTGCGGAAACCGCCCTGCGGATACCGCGGGCTCTCCCGGGAGGAGAAGCGTGAGCGGATGGGGAACTTCATCTGGCGGCTGTCGGAACGCCCCCTGCCGCCGGTGGCGGGCTAGGCTCGTGGGTCTGCCGTTTTCCCGCGATCAGTTCTTCGCCGTGTTCACCGCTTACAACGAAGCGGTCGCGCCGGCGCAGCTGCTGTTGCTCGCGCTGGGGATCGGTGCGGCGGCGCTGGCCCTGCGGCCCACCCGATGGTCCGATCGGACGATCGGTGCCGTGCTGGCCGCTCTGTGGCTCTGGATGGGCATCGAGTATCACTGGCGCTTCTTCAGGTCGATCAACCCGGCGGCGACGGCGTTCGCGGCTGTGTTCATCGCCGAGGCGGCGTTGCTCGGATGGTACGCGGTGCTCCGACCTCAAATCGCGTTCCAGGCTTCGCGGACGCTGCGCGGTGGTGTCGCGCTGGCCCTGCTCGTGTATGCATTCGCCGTCTATCCGGCCATCGGGTGGGCACTCGGTCATCGCTACCCGGCCACGCCGACCTTCGGCCTCCCGTGCCCGACAACCATCGCCACGCTTGGCCTGCTGGTATGGACGGTCGCGCGACCGCCGGCGGTGGTCATGGTCATCCCGTGGGTGTGGGCGTTGATCGGATCCGCGGCGGCGTTCCAGCTCGGGGTCCGGGAAGACCTGGGATTGCTGGTGGCTCTGATCGTTTCGATGTGGGGCTGGGTCGCTCAGCGGCGGCCGACCGCGTCCTCGAGGTCCGCCACCGCCTGAGCGAACTGTTCGCTCGTCCCGGCCTTCGTTTCTCCCGGCAGCCCCACGCCCGACCAGAGATCCCGCGTGTCATCGTCCAGCACGTCGTCGCGCAACCGGAGTCCGTGGCGCGCCAGCGCGGGGGCCATCGTAGCGCGCTGGCGCCGCAGCACGCGGCGGGTGGCCGCGTACGCGACCTGGCAGACCGCGCGACGCGATGAGAAGCTGAAGATCCTGGTGAAGAACATCTGATACTCATCCGTCTCGGGCTCGAACAGCAGCACGTCGGCGCCGGGGAAACGCGTCTCGTAGGCCGCCATGCCGACTTCGAGTCGGGAGTGCACCATCGTGCGGAACGTCTGGGACAGCACCGCCGGGAGCCCGCGCCGGATGAGCGCATTCGGACGGAGCGCGCCCTGCGCGATCCCCGCCGCCGTGTCCGTCGGCACGAGCGGATTCACGCACAGCAACAGCCCGACCCCATGGTCCAGGGCCACCGAGGCGTGCAGCGTCTTCAGCAAGACGCCATCGGCGCATTGGCGGCCGTCGATGGTCACCGGGGGATAGAGGCCCGGGAAGGCGGTACTGGCCTGCACGGCGCGCGAGATCGGGATGTGGTCGTGACCCGACTCGCCGAACCGAATCGCCTTCCCGGACTCCAGGTCCGTGGCGATGACGATCAGTTGATTCGCCAGCTTGCGAAAATCGTCGGTTCGGCCCTTGATCGAGTAGATCTTCTCCAGGTAGCGCCGGATCGGCTCGTTGTCGAAAATCCCGACCGGCAGCGCATCGGCCAGGCGCGTGAGCGACTGCAGCAGCGTCTGGTCCTTCGGGCGTTTGGTGAATTGCAGCAGGGCATGGGCGACGAGGCCTGGAAGCATGAAGCCGCGCCGCGCCAGCTCTCGGTAGGCTGGCGTGAAGAAGTTCTCCGGCACGAACGGGTGCTCCCCCGGCTCGGGCTTCACGAGGGCGCGGGCCAGCTGGCTGGGCGTGATGCCGTTAACCAGGGCCGAGGCAATGAATGCGCCGGCACTCACCCCGACGTAGGTGTGCAGCGCATTCAAATCCAGTCCCTCGATCGCTTCCTCGAGGGCGCGGAGGGCGCCGATCTCGTACACGGCGCCCTCCGGTCCGCCCCCCGCGAGCGCGAGCCCGATGCGCCCGCGCTGCGTGGGACGTGCCGTCCGCCGGCTCATGAATCCCTCAAGCGGTCGCGGCGGTGGCCAGGTGCTTCTCGGGCTTGGCGGCTCTGGGGCCCTTGCCTTTGGAGCGCGCGACCACGCGAGTCAGCTCTTCCACGCGCTTGGTCAACGTCACGATTTCCTTCCGCGTGGGCACGCCGAGCTGATGCAGCGCCACGGTCATGCCGGAGTCGAGCGGATTGCCGATACGGTTGATGGCCCGTCCGGCGTCCTCCCGGACCCGCTCCCCGACCTTCCCGACGCGTGTGAAGACTTTCTCCAGGCGCGTCTTGTTGAGCTTTTCGACTCCCTGGCCCTTCTTTACCAGGCTGGCGAACAGCTTGCCGCCCTCCTCGCCCGCCAGGGCGAAGGCGCCCAAGCCCGCGAGCCAGATATGCTGCGCGGACCGGCGGATCGTCGTGGGCTGGATGCGCTTCGTGGCCTTCTTCATTGCTCCTCCACATCAGTCCGGATTCGTGTGCGTTCGGCGCGTGCGGAGCGGACCTTCCGTGCGCGTCGGCGGCCACCGGGGCGGGGTGCCCCATGGCCTACCTGGTTCAAGGATTGCTCGAGCTGGCGCAGGCCGCTTCGCAGGAGGTCAAGCTCCCCTCCCGAGCGACGGCCACGCCCGTGCGACGCGCGGGGCGACGGCAGCAGGCGATCCATCTCGCGGCGCAGCGTCCGCACGCCGTCGGCGAGCAGCCGCTCACCGCTGCGGATGATCTCGTGCAGCGCCTCGGCCGACAGGAACGACACGCCGCGGCGCTCGCTCTCCGAGATCACCTGTGCCAGCACCTGCCCGGTCACGTCCGCACCGGAGGCGTTGTCCACCACGTGGAGCACATCGCCGCGGCGGATGAGGTCCGGGATCTCGTCCAGCGAGATGTAGCGGCTCTGCGTCGTGTCGTAGAGCTTTCGGCTGCCGCCCCGGTACCGCGTGATCGTCCGCGTCATACGTCCCTCGCCTCGCCAGTTCCGCGGTGCGACATCCGTCTGCCGCACTGCGACAATCCTAGGCGAGGCCGGATGAATCCGACTTGAAACGTCGATGAGCGCTTACGGCGGCCGCGCTTCTCCTGACCCGGCGGCCCCGCTAGGTTGGAGCGGAAGGCCTTCTCGACCCTGAAGGAGACACAATATGACACCGACCTCCATCGTTCCTCGACTCGCCGCCGTGGGCGGCCTCGCGGCCGGTCTGCTCGCGGCCACCGCGCTGGTGCCCGCTCCCGCCGCGCCCGCTGGTCCAACGGTGACCGTGTACAAGAGTCCCACCTGCGGCTGCTGCGGGAAGTGGATCGCCCACCTCCAGGCGGCCGGCTTCACGGTCGTGGCGCACGATACGGACGACGTGAGCGCCGTGCGGGGCAGCATGGGCGTTCCGTTTCGGCTCGGGTCGTGCCACACGGCGCGCGTCGGCGGCTATGTCATTGAAGGCCACGTACCCGCCGACCTGATCACCAAGCTCCTCACGGAGCACCCGGCGATCGCGGGGCTCGCGGTTCCGGGAATGGTGACCGGCTCTCCGGGCATGGAAGGGCCGGGGGCGCAGCCCTACGACGTGGTGGCGTGGGATCGCGCCGGCAAGACCAGCGTGTACGCGCACCGGTAATGGTCGACTGGCCTGATCCGCTGGACGAGGAGTTTCCGCTGGGGGACGGCACCGCCGACGGCGAAGCGGCCGTCGCCTGCCCGCACTGCGGGGAAGTGAATACCATCACGCTCGACCCGGGCAGCGGATCGTGGCAGGAATACGTCGAGGACTGCCAGGTATGCTGCCGCCCGTGGCGCGTGGTCGTGCGCTATGGCGGGGATGGTACGGCGGCGGTGAGCGCCGAGCCGCTGGTGTAGCGCGGCTCGGCCGGCCGCCCGGCTATTTCGCGGCTTCGAAGCGCTTCCCGACCTCGGGCCAGTTCACCACGTTCCACCATGCCGTGATGTAGTCCGGCCGGCGATTCTGGTACTTCAGGTAGTAGGCGTGCTCCCACACGTCGAGGCCAAGCAGGGGGATCTTGCCGTCCATCAGCGGGCTGTCCTGATTGGCGGTGGAGAACACCTCGAGCTTCCCGCCGCTCAACGCCAGCCACGCCCAGCCGCTCCCGAACCGGGTGGTCGCCGCGGCGGTGAGCGTTTCCTTGAACTTGGCGAAGCCGCCGAGCGTCTTGCCGATCGCATCGGCCAGCTTCCCGGTCGGCTCGCCGCCTGCCTTGGGGGCCATGCTGGTCCAGAACAGCGAGTGGTTGTGATGGCCGCCGCCGTTGTTGCGCACCGCGGTTCGAATGTCCTCGGGGACGCCGTTGATGCCGCGCAGCAGCTCCTCGAGACCCTTCTGGTGCCATTCGGGATGCTTGTCGAGAGCGGCATTGAGGTTGTTGACGTAGGCCTGGTGATGCTTGTCGTGGTGGATCTGCATCGTCTGCGTATCGATGTGGGGCTCGAGCGCCCCGAAATCGTACGGCAGGGGAGGTAGGGTATGGGGCATGGCGAAATGCGCTCCAGGATCGAGTAGGTCGAGTAATCTAACGCCTCCGTTGCGGTTACCAGTTCCCGCGACGACATTTCGGCCGATTCATCCCGTTCCCGCCGCTCCGGAGAGTCCACGAGTGCCCGACACCACCAGTCCCCCTGGCGTGGGAGCGCCCGCACCCGACTTCACCCTGCCGTCCACCGCCGGTGTGGACGTCACCCTCTCGTCGTTCCGCGGCAAGCAGAACGTCTTGCTCGCCTTCTTCCCGCTGGCGTTCACGAGCACCTGCACCGCGGAGAACTGCGCCTTCACCGAGGATTACGAGCAGTTCGCCGGCGCCGACACGGTCGTGCTCCCGATCAGCGTGGACGCGGTGCCCACGCTCAAGGAGTACCGGGCGAAATACCAGATGCGCCAGGACCTGCTGAGCGATTTCAAGCGTGACGTGTGCCGCCGTTACGGCACGTTGCTCGACGACAAGTTCTTCTCGAGTCGGGCGTACTTCCTGATCGACAAGGGCGGCGTGATCCGCTGGGCCCACACCGAAGCCAAACTCGGAGACCGGCGCGACGACGCCGAACTGCTCCGGGTCATTCGGTCGTTGTGACCGACGCCCTCCAGCTCCTCGCCCGGCCCGATAGGTGGTATCTGGGGGCGGGGGATGGGCTGGTCTGGGCGCCGCCGTTTCCACGTTGGCTCGAGACCCCGGGGTTCTGGGACGAGGCGCACCTCTTCCAGTACGCCGTGGCTCCGGGGTTCACGGTGAGCTTCGTCGCCGCAGGCGAGCCGCTCGCCGTCCATTGCCGCTCGCGGCGCTGGACACCCGCCGCCCTCACGCTGAAGCACACGATCGGGCGGCTCAGGGCGCGGGAAACGCGCTGCGCGCCGGGCGGCGGACTGGCGGCGAGCTGGGAGCTGCGCAATCCCGCCCGACGAGCTTGCACGCTCGACGTCGTCGCGTGGACGGCGGTGGATGGCGAGGCACTCTCGCACGAGGATGTTGCCGTGCACCGGGGCCAGGTCCGCTTTCGGCGGACAGCGGTGGATCGCCAGGGACACCGCGCGGCGATACGAGCGGAACTCGAATGCGCGCCCTCCGCTCAATCTCATGCCGGCTACCGCTCGCAGGGTAACGTCGCCACTCTCTCCCCAGGCTTCGAGCTGACCCCGTTTTGGGATCGCTGGATGCCCTCCGGGCGGCTGCGGGGGGAGCTGCACCTCGAAGGCCTCGACCCGCGGGGCATCGTCTTTCTGGGACTGCAGCGCCGGTTCCAGATCGCGGCTCGAGGTACCGTCACGTTCGCGATCTCGCTTTCGCTGGCGCTGGATTCAGCCAGCCGGCCGCCTGTCTCGGCTCGGCGACCCGCCGCAGCGCGCAAGGTCGCGGCGGACGACTGGCGACGCTTCTTTGCTGGCGTGCCGCGATTCCGCTGCACCGACCCCTATCTCGAGCGCCATTGGTGGAATCGGTGGTATGGCCTGCGGCTCAACGGCATCGCTGCGGGCTCGGCGCCGAACTACCGGCATCGGTCGGTGTGCGAAGGGATCGACTATTTCCATACGCCGATCAGCTACAGCGCCCAGTGCCATCTGCGCGAGCTGCGCTGGCATCCGGACCCAGAGTGGGCGCGCGGCGTGCTACGCACCTTTCTCGACCACCAGCGCCCCGACGGCGCGCTGCCGGGCCGGATCCCGGCCGATCACGTCGAGGGACCGGACTTCTATCACGCGGACTGGGGCGGGGCCCTCCTGGCGCTTGACGCGGTCCACCCCGACGCGGCGCTGCGATCGGACGCGTACGCCGGCCTGGCGCGCTACGCCGAGTGGCTGCGCGGCACCCGCGATGCGGCGAACAGCGGCATGGTGGATGTAGTGGACCAGCAGGAGACGGGACAGGAGTACACGTCGCGCTATCAGGCCGTGGATGAGCACGCCGATCGCGACGAATGGGCCAATCGCATCCGGTTGAAGGGCGTGGACGTGACCGTGTACGCCTACCGCCTGTACCGCGCGCTCGGGGTTCTAGCGGCCGAATTCGAGTCAGCCGCGGCATCCCGGTGGGACGCGGCGGCTGATCGCACGGCGCGGGCGGTCCGGGAAAGGATGTGGGCCCCGGAGCTGGAGCTCTTCAGCGACGTGAATCCGCGTGACGGCCGGCGCACCGGAGTGAAAGCCGCGGTCTGCTTCTATCCGTATGCGACCGATCTCGTCGATGACCGTCACGTGACGGGTTTCGGGCGCCATCTCTTCGATCCCAGGGAGTTCTGGACGCCGTTTCCCGTACCCTCCGGGAGCCGGGACGACCCGCGCTTCAATCCCGACGCGGAATGGAAGGGCAAGCGCCACCTCTGTCCGTGGAACGGACGCGTCTGGCCGATGACCAACTCGCACGTCGCCGACGCCCTGGCGCGCGTGGTCCGTGAGCACCGTCCCACCTGGGCGCCGCGTCTCGGGGTCCTGTTGGGCCGCTTCGCGCGGATGATGACCGATGCCGGCCGGCCTGATCGCCCCAATGCGTTCGAGCACTACCACCCGGTGACCGGCCGGCCGAGCCGCTACCGCGGCATCGACGACTACCAGCACTGCTGGATCAACGATTTGATCGTCTCGCATCTCCTGGGAGTGCTGCCGCACGGCGACACCGGGCTCACCATCCATCCACTGTCGCTCGGCGTCACCGCCGCCGACATCACGGGTCTGCGGGTCGCCGGGCATGGTGTGGGCGTGACGGTCGCGCGTGGGACGTTCCGCGTGCGCGTCGACGGGCGCGGGGCGGGCCGTGGACGCGTGGGCGAGCCGCTCACTGTGGACTTCTGACGTGCGTCGCGTCGCGCTGCTCGCGATAGGGCCGGGCGCCGATGCCGCCTGGGAGCTGCTGACGTCGCTCGGCGACGTCGCGCCGCGCCGCCTGTCCCTCGACCGCTGGTCGGAGGCGCTCGAGGAGACTGACCTCCTCTGGGTCCACGCCGAGGACGAGCCCCCGCCCTTGCCGGGGGACGTGGTGATCCCCTGGGTCGAGCGGGGCGGACAGCTGCTGCTCACCCAGCGGGCCGCGGCGGGCGTGGTCGCGTTGGGGCTCGAGGCCGACGGTCCCAACGACACGGCCGTCCGCGTCTGGCATCACGCTGAGGACGAGTTCGGTGTCGCCCCGCACGTCCGTGGCCTGGCCGCGTTCGGGGCGCATCCCCTATTCGAGCGGTTGGGCCAGGGGACCTATGTGTGGGCGCCGAGCGATGGTGAGCGGTTCGTGCGGACGACCTACGCCCGCGGCCGGCGCCCCCGCTGGGGCCGCGTCGTCGCGTGCGAGCGCGCCTACGTCCATCTCAACGCCGACCGCATCGTGGCGTGGGAGTACGATGTGGGCCAGGGCGGCGTGCTCTGCATCGGCGCCTTCATCGTTCCCGGCGCCCGGGATCATCTGCTGGCGCGCCAGCTCCACACCGTGCTCGAGAATGCGATCACGGGGCAGGGGATTCCCCACCAGCGCCGCGACGCCCCCGCCGCCTGCTGGCCGGAGCCCGGTCGGGCAGCCTACGAAGACCCCAATCTCGTCCTGCCCGATCGGGTGCGGCTCGATGGTCCGCTCCCCGGTCTCGAATCCTCGCTGCACGTGGAGAGCCGTGCGTTGGCCGACGAAGCGGTCACGCTCGCCGGCAGGCGCGTCCTCGTTGTGGGCGGTGAGCAGCGGGGCATCCGGGAGATCTGGGCGCACCCATACCGGTTGATGCGCGATTTCACGGTGACGCTCGGCGGCGAGGTGCCGTTGGTGCGGGACGCACAGATCACGCCGCTCCTCGTCCAACGGCATCTCGTGAGCCGGGCGCGCATTGTCGAGGAGACGGTGACCACGGCATTGGACCACCCGATCGTGCTGCTCGACTATCGACCGGAGAAGGTGGGACGCGCGCGCGGCCTGCGCACGCCGGTCGATCTGGTGCTCGGCTGGCGGGTGGATCTGCGGCGCATGTGGCCCTATCCCGCGGGCGCGGGGGGCGATCTGCGCTACCGCCTGGCCCCGCACGGCAGCGCCCTGCTGGTGACGGACTCGACCGGCCTGCCGCGGGCGGCGTTCATCGTCTCCGGGATGGCCGAATGGCGCGTGCGCCCGGCCGAGGACGGACCGGTTCTCGTGTGCGACCTGCGCGTCGCGCTCGAGGCGCCGTTCCGGATAGCCGTCCTGGGCGGCGCGTCCCGCGCGGAGCTCGACGGCGCGGTGGCCGCGATCGGTCGCCGCGGTGTCGCCGGGATCTCGGCCCAGCGGCTGCGACATGAGGACCAGGTGCAGGAGCACCTCGTGCGGCTGCGTTCGCCCGATGAGGGGCTGAATCGGGCCTTCGAGTGGGCCAAGACCCGGATCGATGCGTGCTTCGTGGAGACGCCCGGCATCGGGCGCTCGCTCGTGGCGGGATACGC
>Ga0153915_10003114_pt1 | contig 15141 bp, 14 predicted proteins | sample Opewatmetagenome_2_FD_107003 | JGI IMG/M metagenome (GOLD analysis project Ga0153915, IMG submission 107003) | Freshwater wetland microbial communities from Ohio, USA - Open water 3 Core 3 Depth 3 metaG | ecosystem: Environmental > Aquatic > Freshwater > Wetlands | place: USA: Ohio, Lake Erie...
ATGACACGCGGATGCCGGCGGCGCGGAGATCGCGCACCGCATTCCTCACCCGTTCGAAATTATTCGCCACATCCAGCCCGCCCTCCGTTGTGAGTTCCAAGCGCTTTTCCGGAACCAGACAAACATCATGGGGTTTCAAGCGCAGGGCGACCTTGATCATCTCCTCGGTGACGGCTGATTCCAGGTTCATGCGCGTCTTGAGCACCCGCCGCAAGATCGTCACGTCCTCGTCCTGGATATGCCTGCGGTCTTCGCGCAGGTGCAGGGTAATGTAATCGGCGCCCGCCGTCTCGGCAGCGAGCGCCGCCTCGATCGGATTGGGGTAGCGGGTGCCGCGCGCCTGGCGCAGCGTCGCCACGTGGTCGATGTTGACGCCCAAAAGAATCATAGCGCTTGCAGGTCGCGCAGCAACTGTCGTGTGTGCAGGGTCTTGCTGCCGAGGTGATGATTGATCAGCGCGCGCATCAGCAGCTTGCTTTGCTGCAGGCTCGCTGCGCTCGCATAGTCGTCCGATTGCATATCCATCAGCGTTTGCCCGGTCAATTCTACCCCGTTTCGCACTCCATCGCCGCGCTGCACAACCGGTCCGCGCTCCATGACATACGTATAAGTCAGGTCCGCCCTGATCGGCGCACCCGTTTCCGCATCGCGGTCAAGCATCAGTCCGTAACCGAGTTCGCGCAGCAGGCTCTTTTCGAACCGGCGCAGGGTCACCGCGTGGTCGCCATTGCGGCCGAGGGCCTCCAGTGTCTCCCGATACACCGCAAACAGCTGTTCGTGAGGATCGTCACGCGGGAGCAGCTTGAGCAGCAGTTCGTTCAGATAGAAGCCGCAGATCAGGGAAAGGCCGTTGAGCGGCGTGTAACCGCCTTCCCATTCCGCCTTGTGCAGCGTGCGCAAGTCCATTTTTCCGGACCAGGACAGCAGCAGCGGCTGAAATGCGAGCAGCACCCCGCGCAACGTCGATTTGGGGCGCCTTGCGCCGCGCGCCACCAACGCGACCCGCCCGAGGTCGCGCGTGAAGCTTTCGACGATCAGACTGGTTTCCCGGAACGGGTAGCTGTGCAGCACGAATGCCCGCTGCCCGTCGTGGCGGGATTTATGCGTCATATCCTATGCGTTTGAGCGTGCTCTCGTCATCCGCCCAACCGCTCTTGACCTTCACCCATACCTCCAGAAACACCTTGCCGCCAAACAGCGCCTCCATGTCCTTGCGCGCCTGGGTGGCGATCAATTTCAGCTTCGCTCCGCCGCTGCCGATCACGATCGGTTTTTGGCTGGCCTTGTCGACGATGATCGCGGCGTAAATGCGCCGCAGGCTGCCGCGGGTCTCGTAGCGTTCGATTTCCACGGCGGTCGCATACGGCAGTTCATCGCCAAACAACCGGAACAATTTTTCGCGAATCAACTCCGCAGCCAGAGCGCGCTCGCTCGAGGTGGTGATTTCTTCTTCCTCCAACAGCCGCGTGCCCACCGGCAGCAGCGGCACGATGGCGTTCACGAGTTCCTCGATTCGCAACCCCTTCTGCGCCGAGACCGGCACGATCGCCGAACACTTGAACCGCTCGTGGAGCTGCCCGACGAAAGGCAGAAGAAGATTCTTGTCGCGCAAACGGTCGACCTTGTTGATCACCAGCACCAACGGCGCCTGCCGCGGGAACATTCTATGGAGCGCTGCGTCGCGTTCGTCGAACTTCATGGCCTCAATCACCCATAACACGACATCGACGTCTTTCAGGCTATGGGTCACGCTGCGGTTCATGAAACGGTTGAGCGCCGACACGTGCTGCGTCTGGAAACCCGGCGTGTCGACGAAAATGAGCTGGGCATCGTCACGCGTCAGAATCCCGGTAACGCGCCGCCGGGTGGTCTGAGGCTTGCGCGAGGTAATGCTGATCTTGTGCCCGACCAGGCGATTAAGCAGCGTGGATTTCCCGACATTGGGCCGGCCGACGATCGCGACGTAGCCGGCACGATAGGCGGTTTCGCTCATCCGCGGATCGCGAGTTCGTACGCCCGCCGCGCCGCGTTCTGTTCGGCATGGCGCCGGCTGCTGCCCTCGCCCAGCGAACGGATATCGAGCGCAGGGATCACGCATTCGACCTGGAACACATGTTCGTGAGCCTCGCCGCGCTTGGCAACCACCGCATACTGCGGCAACGCCATGCGTCGGCCCTGCAGGAATTCTTGCAGCAGTGTTTTAGGATCCTTGCCGGTGGTTTGGGGATCGATCGTCGCGAGCGCATCGGTGAACAGCATCCCCACGACGCGCCGCGCGGCGTCGAAGCCGCCGTCAAGAAAAGCCGCCCCAACCACGGCTTCCACCGCATCAGCGAGGATCGACGGCCGCCGGAAACCGCCGCTTTTGACCTCGCCTTCACCGAGCAGGATCTTCTCGCCGAAGCTGAATTTCTGAGCAACGGCTGACAGGGATTGCTGATTGACCAGACTGGCGCGCAGCCGCGATAATTCACCTTCGGAAAGCCGCGGAAACTTGTCGTACAACTCGAGCGCGATCACGCAGTTTACGACGCTGTCTCCGAGATACTCGAGCCGTTCGTTGTGCGTGGCGCTGTAACTGCGATGAGTCAGTGCCTGCCGCAGCAGGCCGGGATCGTTGAACGAATGGCCAATTCTGCGACAAAAGTCCTCAAGGTCCATCACGGACTGGCACGCGCCCCGTCCGCGTTACTTGGCGGAGCTGGCACTGAAATCGAGGCAGATACTCATGTTTCCGAACAACGGCAGACGCGCCGCGTAATCTACGCTGATAACCAACTGATCGCCGTCCTTCTCGATGTGCAAATCACCGGGGCTGACTGCGGTAATGTTGTCAATGTCTGCCCTGCGCTCGAACGCGTTCTCGATGGCCCGCCGCTGGCCGACCTGCAATGTCGGGTCACTGGCGATAATTTTCAACTGCTTCTGGAGCGTGTAGTACTCCATATACGCCGGCCCGATCCTGAACGTCAACAGTGCGGCAAAAATCAGCATCACGGCCCATACCATGAAGCCCGTCAAGGTCAAGCCTTTCTGTTTGCGCATGATCTTCCCCTCAGTTGATCAATCGGCCAATCCTTTTGAATTCGTCGAAATTCCACCAAATGAGAAACGCCTTCCCGACGATGTTTTCTCCCGGCACGAAACCCCAGTAGCGGCTGTCGCTGCTGCTGTCGCGGTTGTCTCCCATCAAAAAGTAATGTCCCTGCGGCACGGTGCAGGTGAATCCGGTGTCATTGTAAGTGCAATTATCGCGAAAAGGAAACAGACGCACGCCGCTCAGCTGCACGCTCGGTGTCTCGGGTTGGACCAGGATCGCGTGCTGGTGATCGCCGAGTTTTTCGCTGAAGCGCTGCGTGGACACGAAGTTCAGGCCCGATTCCACGTAATTGTACTCGCCGTCCGGGGCGACCGCGACTTCCTCGCCGTTGATCGACAACCGTTTGTTGCGATAAGTAATCTTATCCCCGGGGAGCCCGACCACCCGCTTGATATAATCGAGTGACGGATTTTCCGGATAACGGAACACCATGACCTCGCCACGTTGCGGTTCGCTCACGTCGATGAGCTTGAGGTTGACTATCGGAAGCCGGATTCCATATGTGTATTTGTTCACCAGAATGAAATCCCCCACGAGCAGCGTCGGCAGCATGGAACCGGATGGAATCTTGAACGGTTCAACCAGAAAGGAGCGCAACAAGAATACGATCAGAATGACCGGAAAGAAGCTTTTCGGATACTCGACCCACCATGGTTCGGGCTGTCCGGCACGGCGGCCGCGTTTCAGAACGAAAAGATCGAGCAGCCAGATTGCGCCGGTGAATACCAGCAGCAGAAACATGACCAGGGCGAAATTCACTTTATAAACCTTCCCGTAAGGGGTGAGGAGTGAGGCGTAATGCCTTGACCGCGATTGACGCACGCCTCACGCCTAACGCTTCACGCCCCACCATCATTTTTCCACCTGCAGGATCGCCAAAAATGCTTCCTGCGGGATTTCGACGTTGCCGACCTGTTTCATGCGCTTTTTGCCCGCCTTCTGCCTCTCGAGCAGCTTCTTCTTGCGCGTGATGTCGCCCCCGTAGCATTTCGCAAGCACGTTCTTGCGCAGCGCCTTGACTGTTTCGCGCGCGATGATGTGAGAGCCAATCGCCGCCTGCACCGCGACGTCGAACATCTGGCGCGGAATCAGCTCGCGCATCCTGGCGACGAGTTCACGACCGCGATACTGCGCGTTGTCGCGGTGCACGATCAGGGAGAGCGCGTCCACGCGCTCGCCGTTGATCAGGATGTCGAGCTTGACCAGATCGCCGGCCCGGAATTCGAGGAAATCGTAGTCAAGCGAGGCATAGCCGCGCGAAACGGACTTCAGCTTGTCGAAGAAATCCATCACCACCTCATTGAGCGGCAGCTCGTAGGTGAGCATGACTTGGCGCCCGAGGTACTGCATATTGCGCTGCGTGCCCCGCTTCTGGGTACACAGCGTCATAACCGGACCGACGTAATCCTGCGGCACCAGGATGGCGGCCGCGATGATCGGTTCGCGAACTTCCTCGACCTTGGAAGCATCGGGCAGCTTCGACGGATTCTCGATCTCGATCAGCGAGCCATCGCGCAGGGCGACCTGGTAGACCACCGTCGGCGCGGTTGTGATGAGCGCCATGTTGTACTCGCGCTCAAGGCGCTCCTGGACGATATCCATGTGCAACAACCCCAGGAAGCCGCAGCGAAATCCGAAGCCCAGTGCCTGGGACGATTCCGGCTCGAACCTGAGGGATGCGTCGTTGAGTTGAAGCTTCTCCAGCGCGTCGCGCAGCGCATTGTACTCGCCGGGATCCACTGGATAGAGGCCGGCGAATACCTGCGGTTTGATCTCCTTGAAGCCCGGCAACGATTCCCCGGCGGGATTGTCCGCCACCGTCAGCGTGTCACCGACTCGCGCGCCCTTGAGCTCCTTGATGCCGGCGGTGACGAAGCCCACTTCACCGGCCGCGAGCCGGTCCCTGGTCCTCGATTTCGGCGTAAACGTGCCGACTTGCTCGCACAGGTAACTGGCCTTGGTCGACATCAGGAGAACGCGATCTTTGGGCCGCAGTTCACCATCGACGACGCGCACCAGCATCACGACGCCGACGTAGTTGTCGAACCAGGAATCGATGATGAGCGCTTTGAGCGGCCGGTGTGCATCTCCTCGCGGCGGCGGAATGCGCTTGATCACCGCTTCCAGGATGTCCGCCACGCCCTCGCCGGTCTTGGCGCTGACTTTCAATGCGTCTTTTGCCGGGATGCCGATAATATCTTCGATCTCGGCGATCACGCGCCCCGGGTCGGCCTGCGGCAGGTCCATTTTGTTGAGTACGGGCACCACTTCCACGCCCTGCTCGATCGCGGTGTAGCAGTTGGCCACCGTCTGCGCCTCCACGCCTTGGGAAGCATCGACTACCAGCAGCGCGCCTTCGCACGCAGCGAGCGAACGCGACACCTCGTAGGAAAAATCCACGTGCCCCGGCGTATCGATCAGGTTCAGCGCGTAGATTTGCCCGTCACGCGCCCGGTAATCGAGCGCGGCAGTTTGCGCCTTGATGGTTATCCCGCGCTCGCGCTCGAGATCCATCGAGTCGAGCACCTGCTCCCCCATTTCGCGGTCGGCCAGGCCGCCGCATAGCTGGATGATGCGGTCAGCCAATGTCGACTTGCCGTGGTCGATGTGGGCTATGATGGAAAAATTGCGGATATGCTGCATAGAAAAGGGCGCCGTGCAGCGCCCTTGTCGCCGGTCAAAACAGCGTATTTTATCGGATTTTCGCCAGGAACGCAGTAATCACCGCGGGATCGCGAAAATAACGGCAGAGCCGGCGCTCCTCGTGCGTCGGCCTCGCCGGCGCATCAGTTGCCCTCGGCTTTGAACGGAATGTAAAGCGAGTTCGTTCCGCGCCGGATCAACAGCGCCACGATGCGGCCCTTTTCGAACTGCCTCATGAGTTCCTTGAAGTGCTCGACCGATTTCACGTCCTGGTTATTCACCGCGAGGATGATGTCGCCGCGGCGGATGCCCGCCCGCGTCGCCGGCCCCTGTGCATTTTCGACCAGCACGCCGCCGTCGATTTTGAGTTCCTTGCGCTGAGCCTCGCTCAGGTCGGCGAGCGCCATGCCGTACTGGCTCATCGCCGCCGGCGGCTTGCCGCCGCCCCGCCGTGATTGCCGTGCCGCGCGGTCCTCCTGCAGCTCAGCCACGACAACCTGCACATCGCGCGCCGCCTTATTGCGCCAGATCTGCACCGTCACCTTGGTCCCGGGGCGGGTCGCCCCGACGATGCGCGGCAAATCCTCCGAGGAAGTAACGGCTTTCCCGTCAAATCTGAGGATCACGTCGCCCGAGTCGATGCCGGCTTTGTCCGCCGGCCCGCCCTTCTCGACCGAATTTACCAATGCTCCAGCCGGCTTAGACAGGCCGAAGGACTCGGCAAGCTCCTTCGTGATCGGCTGGATGACCACGCCGATGCGCCCACGTGTGACTTTGCCCGAGGCGCGCAACTGTTGCGCGATGTCGCTGGCGACGTCGATCGGGATGGCGAATGACAGCCCCATGAAGCCGCCGGTGCGGCTGTAGATCTGGGAGTTGATGCCGACGACTTCACCCCTGAGGTTGAAAAGCGGGCCACCCGAGTTGCCAGGATTGACCGCGACGTCGGTTTGTATGAACGGTACAAAGTTTTCCTGCGGCAGCGAGCGCCCCTTGGCGCTGACGATGCCCGCGGTCACGCTGTTCTCAAATCCGAACGGCGAGCCGATCGCCGCTACCCATTCTCCCGCCTTGAGCCGGTTGGGATCCCCGAACCGGACCGCCGGCAATCCACTCGCCTCGATCTTGATGAGCGCCACGTCGGTGCGGCGGTCGGCCCCGATCACCTTGGCCTTGAATTCGCGCTTGTCATTGAGCTTGACCGTGACCTCGTCGGCAGCATCCACTACGTGCGCGTTGGTCAGGATGTAGCCATCCGTGCTGATGATAAAACCAGATCCCAGCGATTGCGACTGAAATTCGCGCGGCCCGGGACTCGGGACAAAACGGCGGAAGAACTCGTAGAACGGGTCATCCTCCTGCAAATTCGGAATCTGCGGCGCCAGGGGACCCCTCACCGCCTGGGCGGTGCTGATGTTCACCACCGTCGGCCCCTGTTTTTCCACCAGTTCCGTGAAATCCGGAAGTTGCGCTGCCGTTGCGACCGGCACGAACACAAACAGCGCAAAGATAAACCGTTCTAACATGCGACTGACCTCTTGACTGCGGGGATGCTTGTCTGAAAATAACATTGGCGCGGCCCTATTGCTTGGCGGCGGCGTTGGTTCTCAGCTCGAGGGAATTGGCGATCTGCATTACGGTGGCGGCCGGGGCTTCGCCCAGCACCGTCACCATGTGGTCGGCAACCGGGCGCGTGTAAATGCTGACGGCGCCCTGATGGGTCAGGGTCTGTCCCTGTCGCTCCTTCGGCATGGACTCGATGAAGACCGATACGGCGGCGACGCCATCGGAAAGCACGATTTGCGCTACGGAATCGGTACGGCCCGCGACCATGCGCCTGACTTCCATCAGTTTCTTGAAGCCGGCCGGCTGATTATTGATCACCCAACCGCTATCGGCAGGTCGTTCGGACACGTTCAGCGCGGAACGATCGATGCGCCACTTGTGGCTCCTCGCCGCGTACTTCGATTTGACTTTGTCGCGGTTGAAGCTGCCGCCGATCATGAGCTGCGTGAACGCAAAGGATTCCACTGCTTCATTTTTTTCATTGAACGTGCCCACGCGCAACGGCAAGCCGGAGCGGATCTCCACGCAGAAGTGGCGACCGTAGCGCAAGTTGTCCTTCGGCTCGAGCGTAACAGCCTGGCACTCATGACCCGCAACACGGTCAAGTGGTCCTGTCTTGACCGCATAGTTCTCGGTTATGCCCGTCAGGCGCTCGGGCATCAACGCGGGCAGGAGCCGCGCGTTGCGCTGTTCAATGATCACGGTCTTGGTGCTGGGCAGGTAGCAGGTAACCTGATCGTTGCTGCGTATCACCTCGCGCGCCGGGCCGTCAAGCGTTTCGAGCTTCTCAAACACGCCGCCGGCAGCGTTCGCATAATGCACGATACGCGAGGTTTCGGAAAGGCCGCGATGCTGGTACACAAAAGTACCTGAGTAGTTGGTCTGATTCGATGCGCCGGCCATCTTCCTGAGCCACGTCAGGCCGTCTTGGGCCTCCCCGCTGTCGGCCAGCGCGAAATGAGCGGCCGATAATCCGAGGAGAACGACCGGCCAGACTGCTTTCATACGACGATCAACGGTTTTTCGCAGGCTGACTGACAGACACGCTGCGGATGTAAGGCGCGACGCCCTGAATGGCGGTGCTCGGCGAGAATCCCTGGTGCGCCAGAAGATACCCGTTCATGTTGCCTTCGCTGGGAACACTGGCCATCTGGGGAGCGGGTTCAGGAAAAACGACTGCTGGGGTTGGGGCGCGGGCGATTTCAGGCTGAGTACTGACTGTGCTGATCGAGATGGCGACCCACCCGACCAGCGCGACGGCCGATATCGACGCTGCGGCCGAGAGCGCATAAGTCGTGATCTTTCTGACCACGCCGCGGCGCGGTGCCAGCACCGTCGGCTCCCGCGCCAGGCGCTCACTCACGCGATGTTCCAAGTTTGCCGACAGCAGCGCGTCACTGCGCAGCGCATCGCTGATCAGATGGTAGGTATCCCACCTCTCGCGCAGTTCATGTTGCTGTTTGAGGCGGGCCAGTTCCTGCCGCGCCTGCCGCTCGTCAAGCTCGCCGTCCATCAATGCGGAAATCTTGTCCATCCTACCATCTCCTGTCTTTACGCGTGCCGAGTAGCGGTCTCAGTTTCTCGGCTATCGCCTCACGTGCCCTGAAGATCCTCGATCGAACGGTGCCGATCGGGCAGTTCATGATGCTCGCGATGTCTTCGTAGCTCAAACCCTCGATCTCGCGCAAGGTAATCGCCGTCCGTAACTCCTCTGGCAGTTCTTCGAGCGTTTGGTTCACCGCCTCAGCGACTTGCCGGCTCATCAGCTCGTTCTCCGGCGTATTCAGGTCTCGCAGCTGGTCGCCGTCCTCGAAATTCTCCGCCTCCTCGCTGCCGAACTCCGTGGTCGTCGGCGCACGACGCCCCAGCGCCACCAGGTAGTTCTTGGCGGTATTGATGCCGATCCGGTACAACCATGTGTAAAACGCGCTATCGCCGCGGAACGTCGGCAACGCCCGATAAGCCTTGATGAACGCCTCCTGGGTCACGTCCTCGACTTCGGTCGCGTCGCGGATGAAGCGTGACAGCAATCGCGCGAGCTTACGCTGGTACTTGCTGACCAGCAGCTCGAACGCATGCTTGTCTCCGCGCTGCGCGCGCTCGACCAATTGCTGATCGACTTCGCGATCGCTCATCGAACCCGTCCCTGGCCTTAATATTATTATCCAAGTCTAGCGGCTTTACCGGCTGGACAAAGGGCACAGTATATACCCGCCTGACCCGTTCCCGTGGAGCGCGAGAATCGATCGTTAATGCAATGACAAGGCGGTCTTAAATTAGTTCACTCGCCCGACACGGGTATGGATCGGAACCGGGTTGACCCGCCGTCAGATTAGGCTATCATCCGCCGTATCCGCCCAAGGAAACCGATGGCGCCCAGGTTCGACGTCCTGATCATAGGCACCGGCCTGGCCGGCCTCACGCTCGCGCTGCATGTCGCCGACCATAAGCAGGTTGGCCTCGTCACCAAGAAACAGTTCCTCGACGGCGCCAGCAGTTGGGCGCAGGGCGGAATCGCGGCGGTGCTGGCCGATGACGACACCGTCGAATCCCATATCCGAGATACCCTCGTTGCCGGCGCCGGCCTGTGCGATGAGAACGTCACTCGTTACGTCGTCGAGCATGGGCGCGCTTGTGTGCAGTGGCTGATCGGCCAGGGCGTGCCGTTCACCCGCGACACGGAAAACGATACCGGCTATCACCTCACCACCGAGGGCGGGCATAGCCATCGCCGCGTCATCCATGCTGCAGACGCTACCGGCCGGGCAGTGCAGGTCACGCTCGAAACCAAGATCAGAGCCCACCCCAACATCGCCCTGCTTGAACACCACAACGCCGTTGATCTCATCACCGGCGCCAAGCTGGGCCTTGCCGACAACCGCTGTTATGGCTGTTATCTGCTCAATGTGCGATCGGGAAAAGTGCATACCGTTGCGGCCCAGCATACGGTGCTTGCCACCGGCGGCGCCGGCAAGGTCTATCTGTACACGACCAATCCCGACACTGCCACCGGTGATGGGATCGCCATGGGCTGGCGCGCCGGGTGCCGCGTGGCCAACATGGAATTCATCCAGTTTCACCCGACCTGTCTCTACCATGCGCACGCCAAGCCATTCCTGATCTCGGAAGCGGTGCGCGGTGAAGGCGGCATGTTGAAGCTCCCGGACGGCACCCGCTTCATGCCGCTGCATGATCCGCGCGCGGACCTCGCGCCGCGCGATATCGTGGCGCGCGCCATCGACTTCGAAATGAAGAAGCGCGGGCTCGATTGTGTCCAACTCGACATCACCCACCGCCGCGCCGACTTCATCAAGGCGCATTTTCCCAACATCTACATCCACTGCATGGAACTCGGCATCGACATCACGCGCCAGCCGATCCCGGTGGTGCCGGCCGCCCACTATACCTGTGGCGGGCTGATGACCGATCGGTCAGGCCGCACCGACATTCCCAATCTTTACGCCATCGGCGAGACCGCCTGCACGGGCCTGCATGGCGCCAATCGGCTCGCCAGCAACTCACTGCTCGAATGCCTGGTTTTCGGCATGGCCGCAGCCAAGGATATCCTCGCGCAATCCGTGCTCCCCGCTTCCACGCTACGGCAATGGGACGAGAGCCGCGTCACCGACGCCGACGAGGAAATCGTCATCGCGCACAATTGGGATGAGTTGCGGCGTTTCATGTGGGACTACGTCGGGATCGTGCGCACCAATAAGCGACTGGAACGCGCATTGCACCGCATCCGGCTCCTGCAGGAGGAAATCCACGAGTACTACGCCAACTTCCGCGTCACCAATGATCTGCTGGAACTGCGCAATCTGGTGACGAGCGCCGAATTGATCGTGCGCAGCGCGCTCACGCGCCACGAGAGCCGCGGGCTCCATTTCAGCCGCGATTATCCCGATACCCTGCCTGAAGCGCGCAATACGGTACTCGTGCGCTAAACCGGGCCGTTATCCCGTTTGCGCAGGCCGGGCGACACCACCACTCTCTCCACGCCAGCGAATCCCCATTCGATCAGAAAGGCCATCACCGCCGCCGGCACGGCGCCGGCAAGCAGCAGCGCATGATCATTAACGGCGAGACCGGCGACAATGCGCTCGCCATAGCCACCGGCGCCGATAAATGCGGCAATAGTTGCGGTGCCGACGTTGATGACTGCCGAAGTCTTTACGCCGGCGAAAATAGCGGGAGCGGCCAACGGCAGCTCGATCAACCGCAGCCGCACTGCGGCCGGCAGGCCTAGGGCCGTGGCCGATTCCCTGAGCGCGCGCGAAACCCCCGAAATGCCCGCCTGGGTATTGCGCACAATGGGCAGCAATCCGTAAAGAAACAGCGCGATGATGGCCGGTAGCGTGCCGATGCGGTCGAGGGCGGCGATCAAAAAGGCAAGCAGCGCGAGCGAAGGCACGGTCTGCAGCACACCGACCGCGCCCACGATCCAGTGCCGCGCATGTTCTGCACGGTCGGCCCAGATGCCGAGCGGAATGCCCAGCGCGATGCTCAACGCAAGCGCGGCGAACACCAGGACGCAGTGCTGCAGCGTAAGACGCCACAAGTCCTGACCGAACAGCGCATCAGCAAAAGAACGACCGGTCCGCCCGGCCGCGGATAGGCGCGTCTCAGGGGGCCCGGACAGAAAGTCCGCCGCTACCTTCGAAAACGGTATCGCGGAAAGCTCGGCGGCGCCGTTCATGGCAATCATCTGTTCCGCTGATATTCGTCGCTCAAGTTTCTGCAACGCCTGCCAGGATCTCGGAAATCGTTGCGGCAAATCCAGACGATACAGCAGCACCGCATCGTAAACCGGGAAAAAGCCGCGATCGTCTGCGAGCACTTTCAGCTTGTAGCGACCGACTTTCGCGTCTGTCGAATAAACGTCGATCACGTCGATCTGTCCAGCGGCGAGCGCCTCGTACGCCAGCCCATGATCGAGGCCGCGCGGAACGGCAAACGGCAGATCGTAGGCCTTGCGCAAGGCCGGCCAGCCGTCCTTGCGGTTCAGGAATTCCTGCGACAAACCGAGCCTGAGATCGGCATGCCGCGCAAGATCAGATACGCGCGTGATCTCCAATGCGGCGGCACGGGGACCCGGCATCGCGAACGCATAGGTATTGCTGAAACCGAGCGCAACGCCGGCAGCAAGGCCGTGAGGCGCGAGCTCACGGTTAAGCTCGGTCAGGTCGGGAACGCGCTTGAATCCGAGCAGCTCGAACGCGATCGTGCCGGTGTATTCCGGATAAACATGAATCGCGCCGCTCTTAAGCGCGGCGAACAGAATGGCGGTATTGCCCATTCCCTGCTGGTGCACGGCGCGTGCTTCGCCCGCCGCCGTTATGGTCTGGGCGAGAATCTCGCCCAGAATGTAGGACTCGGTGAAACGCTTGGAACCGACGTTGACCGTGTCCTGGGCCCACGCAAGCACCGGGATCAAAAACAGCACAGCGAGGCGGATCATGACCCCGGCAGGTCGCAAACTATCCTCCGAAAGGACGACGTCGGTCGTGTTCGGCAGCTGCGTCTTCCAGCTTCATGAAGACGGCACCCTTGTCGTGAAGCGTGCGGACCAATTTTTCGAGCATCCTCATTCGATGGCCGCGGCCGACTACGAACGGATGAAAGGTATAGGTGATGACGCCCCAGTCGCAGTTATCCTCGAGATACTGGAAGTCGTCGGTCCAATTGGCGAGCACGTTGTTGGCGTTCATCAGTCCCTGCAGGATCACGGTCGGCGTGCGGATGAACTCGAAGTGTGGATAATCGTCGAGCGACCAGCTCACCGGCATCTCGATAAGCCGCGTTGGTTTTCCGAATACCGCGGGTTTTTCCAGCTCAATCACGTCGCCGTGACGCACCCGGTACGGCGTATAATCGTCGCCCATCATGCTGCTGTCGTAGGCAAAACCATGCTTGAGCAGCAACTCGACCGAATGTGGAGAAAGATCCCACGACGGCGAGCGGTAGCCGCGTGCGTAGCGGCCTGTAAGCTTCCTGATGCATTCGTTGGCCCGGGTCAATTCCTTTTCTTCCTCTTCGCGCGACAAGCTGGCAGGCGGCCGATGGGTCCAGCCATGGTGGCCGATCTCGTGCCCGGCATCGAACACCTTCTCGCACTCCCCGGGATAGGTTTCGAGCGTGTGCCCAGGGATGAACCAGGAGCTCGGGACATCATATTTCCTGAGCAGCGCCAGGATGCGCGGCAGCGCGACGTTGGGACCGAATTCGCCGCGCGAGATCGGTGATGGAGACTTCATGCCGCGCGCGATCCATCCCGACATCGCGTCGAAATCGAACGTCAGGCATACGATGTGCCGTGCAGTCAATTCCCTCTCCAACAACCACAATGTGAACTATGCTTTGCCAGCCGCCGCCAATGACAGGCCGGCGTTCGCAGAGTTTAACGACCCGCGCCTTTCCGGTAAATCCGCGAACTGGCAAAATGACCGTTTCAACGCATAACAGCGATGGTGAGGCGTGCAAACATGAAACCAAGAGATTACGAACTCGATGCGTTCTGGATGCCGTTCACCGCCAATCGCCAGTTCAAGGCGGCCCCACGCATCCTGGTTTCGGCGAAGGACATGCACTACACCGCGGAGGACGGCCGCCGCATTCTCGACGGCAGCGCGGGCCTGTGGTGCGTCAATGCCGGGCATTGCCGCGCCCCCATCGTGGAGGCGATCAAGCGGCAGGCCGAAACGCTCGACTATTCGCCGCTCTTTCAGATGGGACACCCGGGAGAATTTCGCGCAGCCGGACTGACTGCGGCGCTTGCCCCCGCCGGACTCGATCATGTGTTTTTCGTCAACTCGGGTTCGGAAGCGGTGGACACCGCACTCAAGATCGCGCTTGCCTATCACCGGGCCCGCGGCGAAGGGCAGCGCAACGTGTTGGTCGGCCGGGAACGGGCGTACCACGGCGCCGGGTTCGGGGGCATGTCCGTCGGCGGCATCCCGGCCAACCGCAAGGTATTTGGCAACATGCTGGGACGCGTCGATCACCTTCCGCATACGCACGATCTCGAGCAGAATGCGTTCAGCCGCGGCCAGCCGGACCGAGGGGCGAATCTTGCCGACGATCTCGAGACCCGCATCATCGCGCTGCACGACGCCTCCAACATCGCCGCGGTAATCGTAGAGCCCGTGGCGGGGTCCACTGGAGTGCTGGTACCTCCCAAAGGCTATCTGGAACGGCTGCGCGCGATCTGCGACAAATATCAGTTGCTGCTGATTTTCGACGAGGTGATTACGGGATTCGGGCGCACCGGGCGTGCTTTTGCCGCCGAGACCTTGGGCGTCGTGCCAGACATGATCACCTTTGCCAAGGGCGTCACCAGCGGTACAGTCCCCCTGGGCGGCGTTATCGTGCGCCGCGACATTTACGACACGGTGGTGAACAACGCGCCGCCGGGCATGGTGGAATTGTTCCATGGCTACACCTATTCAGGGCACCCGCTTGCAACGGCGGCCGCTGAAGCAACCCTCGCCCTGTACCACGAGGAAAAGTTGTTCGATCGGGCGCGGGAACTTGCGCCGTACTTCGAAGAAGCGCTGCACGGACTCAAGGGCCTAAGATACCTCATCGATATCCGCAACTTCGGCCTGATGGCCGGTATTGAGCTCGCACCCGCGCCCGGCAAGCCCGGCGCGCGCGGTTACGAGGTTTTCCTCAAGTGTTTCGAGCGCGGTGTGCTGACCCGCGTCACGGGCGATATCATCGCGCTTTCTCCGCCGTTGATCATCAGCAGGCAGCAGATTGATGAAATAGTCGGAATTCTCGGGGCCGTTCTGCGGGAGATGGCCGGCGGCTAGTACCGTTCGGCGCTAAACCCG
>Ga0153915_10003115_pt1 | contig 15137 bp, 11 predicted proteins | sample Opewatmetagenome_2_FD_107003 | JGI IMG/M metagenome (GOLD analysis project Ga0153915, IMG submission 107003) | Freshwater wetland microbial communities from Ohio, USA - Open water 3 Core 3 Depth 3 metaG | ecosystem: Environmental > Aquatic > Freshwater > Wetlands | place: USA: Ohio, Lake Erie...
ACGCAACGAATCAATCTTGCTACTTCTTTAGGCTCTTCTCTCGTAGGTACTCTCTATGTATTGGATGAACCGAGCATCGGACTCCATCCAAGGGATAATGAAAGGTTGATAAATATTCTTAAAAACCTGAGGGATATAGGTAACACAGTTCTTGTTGTTGAACACGATCCTGATATGATGAGAGCTGCCGATATTTTAATAGATATGGGACCTAAAGCAGGCGATGCCGGAGGTGAAATTATCGCGCTCGGAACGTATGAAGATGTGATAAAAGAAAAGAATTCATTAACAGGAAAATATCTTTCCGGAAAATTGAAGATACCGGTTCCTGCCAAAAGGAGAACCAAAAGGACAAAGGAAATAAGAATAACCGGGGCAAGAGAACATAATCTTAAAAATTTAGAGGTATCTATACCATTAAATAAATTTGTAGTTATTACCGGTGTAAGTGGTTCAGGGAAGAGTACATTAATACACGAAGTATTGTACGGCGGAATAGCTAAGTATCTTGGTTTTAATCCTCCCAGGATTGGAGACTTTGATGATATTAATGGAATTGAACATATAGATGAAATTGAAATCGTAGATCAATCACCAATAGGCAAAACTCCCAGGTCAAATCCAATAAGCTATATCAAGGCTTTTGAACTTATACGTGAATTATATGCATCAACGCACCAGGCAAGAACAAAGGGTTATAAACCGGGATATTTTTCATTTAATGTTCCCGGCGGAAGATGCGAAACGTGCCAGGGAGATGGATTTATAAAAGTGGAGATGCAGTTCCTTGCTGATCTTTACCTGGAATGTGAAGACTGTAATGGTACAAGATATAAAAAAGAGATCCGGGAAATTACTTACCGCGGGAAAAATCTTGTTGAAGTGCTCGATATGACAGTGGATGAGGCAGTCAAATTTTTCAAAGGCAATGATAAGATCGTAAAATACCTTCAGGTACTTTCGGATGTCGGGCTCGGTTATATTAAGCTCGGTCAACCTTCAAATACTCTTTCGGGGGGTGAAGCCCAGAGGATCAAACTTGCTTCACATATGACATCCCAGAGAGACAGAAAGCATACACTTTTTATATTCGATGAGCCAACCACCGGACTTCATTTCGATGATATTTCAAAACTTCTTAACTGCTTCAATCTTCTTATTGAAAGAGATAACTCGGTAGTAATAATTGAACATAATCTTGAGATTATAAAATGTGCGGATTATATAATTGATATGGGGCCCGAGGCTGGTGAAAGAGGGGGAGAAATTGTGGCATCCGGAACTCCGGAAGAAATTGCTGAAAATAAAAATTCCTGGACAGGGAAATATTTAAAAGCCCATCTTGATTAATCAAATCCAATAGATACATCATTTGTGATGTTATCCTGATTAATCCGAAAAGGTTATCACATATGTTATTCAACAGATTGTCTTTTCCGAATAATTATTATTAATTTTTAATCATTAAGAAAATACCGGAAAATGTTTAAGTATTTTATATGAGTGGAATATGTCAGTAAGAAGAATCAGTATAATTACCCTGGGAAAATATTTGCTGCTGCTATCCGCATTATTTTTCGTTCAATGTGCACCGGGTAATGTATCGGCACTTTATAAGCTTTATAGTCCTGAAGATTATGTTTACTGGTCGGAAGACGTCCCGTTGAACTGGAGTGATTTCCAGGGAATACCATCAGATACCGCAGGTAAATATGCCAGTGATATACGTGTATATAATCCTGCTTCAATTCAGAAGATGAATATATTTAGTCCTGCAAAGCTAACCGCCTTTTGTGTTTTTGATAAAAAGAATTCATGGGTAAATAAAAAATTGGCTAATGATGATCTGTTATTATATAATCAAACAATCTTCGATATTTATGAACTTTACACAAGAACTCTGAGAAAGACTTTTGATAGTACCGATTTTGCTGTGGATGATTACAAAGAGAAATTTCAGGAGATGACTGAAAAAATAAATTCTGATTTAAAGGACACGGTAAATAAATTTAAGAGTGATACTCAATCAGGGCAGTTTAAAGAAGCTATTCGTCCCTGGTATAATAAGATCAGACATGAACTGGATGATCTGAAAAAATATAAGGGGTAACTATCATTAAAAAGATAATTACCCGTTCAAATTAAAATCCCTGGGATAAATTAAATTCCCACAGCCAGTTTTTACCAGGCCGATCAAGCGGTTTTACAAAATTAACCTCACCGATTAGATATCCGAACAAGTTAAGTCTCGCAACCAACCCCGCACTGCTAACAGGTTTTCTATCGCCTCCGGCAAACCAGGGTTTATTTTGACTGTCCCATGCTAAACCGGCATCAAAGAAACCTCCAAATTCGATCGGTAGAAATCCATAATATCCTGAGCCTATATGGAATAAACCAAGAAGTGGAAATCTTAATTCAAAATTTGCAATAAGCATTCTGTTTCCGATGATCCTGTTGAATATAGTAGAATCCTGGCTGGAAAATGTTCCGTACTGATAACCTCTGACAAGGTCGGGATAACCTAAAAACATCGGGTATAATCTGTAATCCTCAGAATTTTTTCCGTACCGACCCAGGTGTAAAATTCTTCCGGCAAGAGTGAACGGAGATAACGGTATTATATATTTTCTGTAATCTGCGAGTACATTGGTCCAGGTAAGAGTTCCTACGTACTGATCTGCTTCAAGACGGTACCGGGTTCCAAGTAACGGACTTGTGGCGCCAAAATAGCTGTCATCATAAACCAGAGCTGAACCGGCACTTCCAAGATTTATTGCCGGAGGGGAGCCAAGATCCTGTGTATTATTCAAAAGTAATGCTCCCGAATTAAGTGATACTGCCTGGGTTTCCACCGAGGTGTTGTAGGTGATATTCTGATAACCTCCTGTAAATTCAACTCTAAGCACCTGACTGAACGGATACATTAAAATTCCCGTCAATTCGCGGTGGGTTTCCTGGTATATATATCTTTGTTCAATATAAGCAGGCTCATTATTTACATTTTGATATCCTGCCGCGAAACCCAGATATATCAAAGGAAGCTGTTGTGCAGCAACCCCCCAGTTCCATCTATGAGCAGTGTTCAGATATCCGGCGAATGCCGAAATTGAAGAGAAAAATGAAATACCGGGGTTTGTCTGAACCTGTAATGCAGTACTGAGAATATGATCAGAAAGCATATCACTCCATAAAAGTGAGATTCCTCCTCCTACATAAGTTCCAAATCTATCTATTCCTGCTGCAACGGAAGGCTGACTTACACCAGTTAAAGAAAGCGAAGGTGAATAATCTGTGACACTAAAACTGCTATCCTTAGGAAGACCGTAATTAGGATCTGCAAAACTATTCACGATAAGTGTGGAAGCTCTTGGTTCCGGAGGAAGAATGCCGGGATCAGGTCCAGTTAATTGTACAGGAGCAACCGGGTTAATTTTATCAAACCGGTAAATATTATATTTCATCTTTTCAAATGTACTAACTACAACCTCATCGTTTTGGCCTGCAACGGATAGCGCAGGACTTATATCAGTTATCCCGGTTACCCCGACAAAAAGATTTGTAAGCTGCTGAATCTTATGTGAGTCGAGATCTATCTTGTAAAGATTTGTTATCCCCTGCGGATCCGAGAGAAAATAAATGCTCTTTCCATCATTTGACCATTGAGGATTAATACTCTTAACCTTATCAAAAGTTTTAACTTCAGTGATATCTCCATTATCAGGATTAAGCAAAGCTAAAGTGTAATTTCCGATATCCAGGTCTTTTAAATCAGTTGTAAAGCGATCTGTAGTAAACGCGATTCTTTTTCCATCAGGCGACCACACAGGTTGTATTTCTGCATATGCATCATTGGTTACTCTTCTTAATAAATCTGATTGCAGATCGTAAATATACAGGTCTGTTAATCCTCCCCGGATTCCGGAAAAAACTATATATCTTCCGTCGGGTGACCACGAAGGATTTATGATTTCACCCAGATTTGCAAATCTTTTTTCTTTATCAATATGTCCGTCTGAAACGTTTATTATCGAAAGAATGGGGCGTCCTTCAGTAACTGCAGAGAAAATAAATTTCTTACCATCGGGACTCCACGCACCACCGGAATTAATAAATTCAAGACTTTCAAGGTGAGAATCCAGCTCGGTTTTTAGTATTGTTCTCTTAATCTTTCCTGTTTTTGCATCAGCCAGAAAAAGATCAATTGCGAATAAATTTTTTGATGAAAAGAATGCAAGATTTTCTCCATCGGGACTTAATACAGGAGCGATATTTATTTCACCTCCGTTTTTCTCTGAAATAAGTTCCTGCCCGTAATCTGAAGGCCTGGATGTTACGTTCTTTAAGGAATCATACTGATTATGCAAAGATTGAGCCCACATTTTAGAAAGTGAGTCGGAAGAAACATGGAACAGGGTATCAATTGCATCATTAAGATTTCCCATAAAAGCGGAAGTAGTCAGCATGTCAGCTATTTTTTTATCTCCCCATTTGCCGGCGATATATGCCAGTAAAGCATCTCCATACCTGTATGGGAAAAAATCAGGGTTGTCGAGATCGCTTACAGTAGGAATTTTATTTAGAACGGCATCTCTCATCCACATCGCTGTAAAGGGATCATCGGGGCCAAGTGTAAGAAATTCAGCCATGCCTTCTACAAACCATAATGGAAGTTTCTCGATTGAGGGAGCTCCACCGCTGAATGTGCTCCTGAGTGCACCTGTTATGTCATACTGAAAGGCGTGCACCAATTCATGTCCGATCACATGATCTGTCTCTCCCAAAGGTCCTGCAAGAGGCAATACTATTCTTCTCTTTAAAGGTTCGGTAACTCCACCTACTCCTTCACTAATCTGCCCTGAAATTATATTCGTCTGTACAAACTGAGGAAAACTTCCATACAAAATTAGTGGCTGCTTACCTCGAAGAGAATCTCCAAAGTAAAAAGATTCACGTCTGTACCAGCGTTCAGCGATCAACGAAGCGATATGAGCCCCTTCCTCTTCTTCAGGATAAAAATAAATATCGAAATTTGGTGTATTAATAATCCTGAATTGAAAATCATTATACTGGACTTTATTTTGTCCGAAATATTGTGCTTTTGAATTAGTGATTGGCACCAGCACTAACATTAAGCAGAATAAGAAGATAATCGAGGGAAATTTCAACATCGGATTTCCTGAAAAAAAATAATAAATAAAATTACTTCAATTATAGGACAAAGTAGTGACACCAGTCAAAAGGTTTCTCTCCGATATATCGAATTGATAAAAATTATTCGAAAGTGTGAACCGGATACTTTACTCTGCCTTAAGTTTAATTTAAATTACAAATATAGAGAGTTATCGGATTTCTGCTTGGTATGTGCTGTTTGGGAGTATTGGAATCCTTCAGAAGATAATGCATAACAGGATTTCCACTATTCTTGAATTTTCTTTTTAAAACTCAAAACAACCTATTTCCCTCTATACCTGAGTGCTGAGTTAAGGCAGCAAATCTTTCGTATATTTTTTGTCCCGAAAAAATGCATAAATTTTAATTTATTTTGTCTTATTTTAGTACACGTTCCTTGAAAAATGCAAGTTAATAAATTTTTCTTAACTTTTATTATAAAAATTTCCTACATTTGAGTGCGAAAAAAGTGCTGATAATGAAAAAATGATACGAAAAATTTTCTTATTATCACCCAGAATTCAATAATTTTACAGTTATATATGCCCGAGGTAAAAATACCAGGTATAATATTCATTATACCTTTGATGCTGGCCTTCATTTTAAATTCCTGCGATGCTTTAAGAGATAATCCGCTTGATCCAAATTCGGGAGATAATTTATTGGGTTCGATCAGCGGTTCGGTGCAGACTTACAGCTTACCATATACTCCGATTTCCGGTGTCGAAGTTTACTGGAAACCCGGCAATATAATGGTCCTGACAGATACAAGCGGGAGCTTTAAAATAACGAATATAAGGACTGAAGACGGGATGCTGATTTTCCGGAAAGCAGGATTTCATTCGGATACCATTTTAGTTAATTGGAACGGGACGAAAAAAATCAGCGAGCAGGTAAATTTAAATTCATATCCGACGCTGGATAGTCTGGCGATTTATTCTGTCGTTATAAATGTATCGGATACAAGCTCTCAGATGTACCAGCTCGTTTTCAGTATTAAAGTAACTGATTTAGATAACGATGTTGATACTATCTTTGTTGTAAATGATCAGATAGGGTTGAGGAAAGCGATGGATTTTAATATTGCCAACAAAACATATCAATCCATATTAACTCTGGAAGATTTAAATCTCACAGATATTGAACAAACTGTGGGTCTGAAATTTAATTTCCTGTTGAAAAATATTCTGGGCGAAGTCTATACACTCGAGGGGGGGACCATCACCCGGGTAATAAAAAACAGAATATTAGGTTTACAGCCCGACGGGAACAAGATAATCAGTTTATTTCCCTTTGGTCTTCGTTGGAACAGCTTTCATCCGGGATACTCGTTTCATTATGCGGTTGAAGTTTTTACGAATGATGTTTCAAACCCTCAACTTGTGTTAAGTCAGAATAATATTTCTTCACAGGATACAACTTATAATGTAGATAGTCTGGATACCGGTGATTACTGGTGGGTAGTTTGGATAGTGGACGACTTTAATAATATGTCGCGATCTGCACCTGCTACCTTTATAATACAATGACGGAGTTAACGAAATGAGAGTGAATGGCACATCAGAAACGATTGAGAACATCAAGCAAATCGGTAAGGAACAGTTTGAGACACTTTATAAGATTAGCCAGGCATTAAATTCGGCCACATACCAGGACAGCCTTATAAAGGAAACTCTGGATGTTATTATCCGTGTTTTGCACGCCGACAGGGGATTATTTGTAAAATATGAAACCGATTGTAATAAATTTTCCATCATAGGGGCGCGCAACATGGAGCAGCAGAGTATCGAGGATATTTCGGTATTCTCTTCGACTATTCTCCAGAAAGTAATTGAAAGGGGTGAACCCGTTCTCTATCATGATGTTCAGAATGATCCCAGCATATCACAGTTTGAAAGTATACAGATACATAATATAAAATCAATTCTTGGTGTGCCTATTAAAAGAAATGATTTAGTATGGGGCGTAATCCTTGTTGACAGCAGTATCAACCGGAAGGAATTTACGGATGAAAATAAAGTGTTTCTTATTTTCTTCTCTAATCTTGTATCACTTGCTCTCGACAGGATAACCCGTTTCGAAGCACTTGAAGATGAAAATATCCTTTTGAGGAATCAATTGCAGGCGTCTAAAAATATTCCTGAACTCATTGGTGATAGCCCTGCAATGCAGCGGCTCGCAACTTTAATACATAAAGTTTCCGGAACCGATGCAACGGTACTTCTATTGGGAGAAAGCGGTACCGGTAAAGAGCTGGTTGCAAGGGCAATTCATAATCTGAGCAGGAGAAGGGACATGCCATATCTGGCCCAATTCTGCGGTTCAATTCCTGATTCTCTGCTGGAAAGTGAATTATTCGGTTATAAGAGGGGGGCTTTTACGGGTGCTAATAATGATAAGAAGGGATTATTTGAGGTTGCCAATGAAGGCACTTTTTTCCTGGATGAGATTGCGGATATATCTCTCGCGCTGCAGGCAAAGTTACTTAGAGTTCTGCAGAATAAAGAAATAATGAGATTGGGAGATACCCAGATTATTAAGGTTGATGCAAGGGTTATCGCGGCTACTAATAAAGATTTAAGACAACTCGTTAAGGAAAGTATTTTCAGGGAGGATCTTTTTTACAGGCTGAATGTTTTTCCAATCAGGGTTCCTCCGTTGAGGGAACGAAGGACCGATATTCCACTCCTTGTAAACTATTTTATAAAGAAATATTCGGATGAAAATATAAAACTCTCTTCCTCTATGCTGAAAATCCTTGAGGAGTACAGCTGGCCGGGGAATGTCCGGCAACTGGAAAATGTCCTCCAGAGAGCATTAATTTTATGTGATACAGATAAACTTTTACCGGAACATATTATAATTGATGAAGATAATACTGAAATGGAGTTTGGAGGAACATTGAGAGATTATGAAAAGGTGCTTTTGCTTAAAAGACTGAAGGAGTACAATGATAACAGAACCGCCACGGCAAAATCACTTGGTGTATCTGTCAGATGGGTGCAGTTAAAATTAAAAGAGATTGAAGAAACAAACTAAATGCTGAACACCCCGACCGAAATATTATACGATAAGTTTGAAATAATCGACACAGTCAAGAAAGATGTATATACTTCGGTGTATCTTGCCCGGCATATTTATCTTGGTAAAAAGATCATCCTGAAAACTTTAAATACCGATGAACTTTCCGATAAAACCATACTGGCCAGATTTAAGAGGGAAGCAAAAATACTTGCTCAGATTGACCATCCGAATCTTATAAAAGTCCTTGATTTCGGAATGTATAACAATAACTTTTATATCTCCTTCGAATATTTTGAAAGCAAGAATTTAAGAAGTATAATTAAGCAGAATAATTATACTCTTGAACAGAAAAGATCTCTCATAATCAGATTATTGAAAGCTCTTAATGCAGCGCATCAGAATCATATCGTTCACCGCGATATAAAACCCGAGAATCTGCTGGTAAATCCAAAGCTGGAATTAAAGATTGCTGATTTCGGGCTGGCACTTATGCAGGAAGAAACCAAACTTACCTTACAATCAACAATTGTAGGTACCCCCGGTTATATGTCCCCTGAACAAATAAGGGGAGAAGAGCTGGATTCGCAATCTGATTTATTTTCCGCCGGTATCGTAGCACTTGAACTCTTTACTCAGCATAATCCATTTCTTGGGAAGGACATAAATGAAACTATTAACCGGATTCTGACATTTGATGAATCTGAAATTCAGACAAGAATCTCTCATCTTCCGGAAGATATACAAATTGTACTAACCGGGCTGTTAAGGAAAAATCCTGCCCGGAGATTTAAGTCTGCCGAAGAGGTTCTGAATATTCTCGGGATACAGGCATCAAACCATGATCTGAAAATTGAGATTAAGGATGATCATAAAGCAAGCGGGAAGAAATATTTTGCTGCAGCAGGAATACTTTTACTTATACTAGTCGTGGTTGGATTTTATTATTTTACACAGCCGGGAAAAGCAGGACCTGTAAATATTGAACTTGAAAACAAACTGTATAGTTTCGGGGATAAAAATTCAAGGGATGTTACTTCAAATATTTTGATTAATAATCTCAATTCGCAAAGTGCAAATTCACTATTTCCCGGAAAACTTTTTGTTGAGGCAAAACCCTGGGCAGACGTTTATATTGATAATAAAAAGGTGGACACAACCCCGCTTGATGATTATATAAAATTGAAACCGGGAACCTACACACTAAAGCTGGTTCATCCTGAATATCCTCCCTATATAAAGAAAATAAACATTTCAAATGATAAAATTGAATCTGTAAAAATAAATTTTGAGCAGATCACCGGATATCTTGATTGTAAGGTGCAACCGTGGGGTGAAGTTTTTATAGATGGAGATCATGTTGGTACAACACCCCTGCGTGAACCCATCAATCTTTATCCCGGTGCACACAAGGTTAAAATTACAAACCCACAGTATGGTAATGTACTCGAAAAAAGGGTAAATATAACTGCAAAGGAAACACTTGAGGTGACCTTCACCTTTGATTCTTCTACCGAATAAAAATTGATGCAACTGTTATAACTTTCATGTAATTTAAGCCATTCCAAGAATTCGTTTCTTTAATAAATGTACACTACCGTTAAATTTATTGTAGTTTTATTGCTTACTGCGGGGGCCGTGTCATTTTGTTTTGCCCAGCAGGGGGATTCTGTTGCAGCCAAAGATACTACTTCAAAAATCGACTCAGTTTCTGTTCCAGACACAATGACCGTAAAAAAAATCGATAAAGATTCCGTTGCACGTGCTGATTCGCTTGCATTAATGGAGACAAAATTTGACCATTTTCAATATGGGGATGTGATTTCCATGGCAAATAAACTTCTTCTTGGAATCACTCCCTTTTCAAAAGAAGATTTACTTGATATCTATACCAAGAAGGGGATATCACATTATTCTCTTTCAGAAGATGACGCTGCAAGAAAGAGTTTTATAGAAATCCTCCGGATTGATTCTTCATATTCCCTCGACTCAAGTAAAGTGTCGCCAAAAATCATCACATTCTTTAAACAAGTTAAAAATGATTATCTCAAACAGGAGGCGGAGATTGAATCCCGTACGGTCGTTAGGTTTGATACAGTGTATGTTCCCAAGGTAGCGTACGACTATGAACATGAGAGCCGACTTAAAAATGCACTTGTTAGATCGATTATAATTCCCGGTCTTGGACAGATGTATAAAGAAGAGTACTTTAAGGGTGTTGTGCTTACCGTCTTAAGCTCAGTTTCCTTAATTTCATCGATATATTATATAGCAGATACCAACACAAAAGAAAAAGCTTATCTGGTTGAAACAAACAGCAATCTTATTGAATCGAAATATAACGAGTATAATTCCGCCTATAAGAAAAGAAATATTTCCGTGATTTCCTTCGGTATTCTATGGTTATACTCTCAAATTGATCTTTTATTCCTTTCTGACGATACAAAAGAGGGGAACGACATCATTCAAAACTCATCGCTTAACTATAATCAATTCAAAGGACTTACCCTGAGTATCAGTTATCCTTTTTGAAATTTAGTATCGATAACCTGCCCTTCAGTTTGTCAACCTCTCTATTGTGCCAGGTATCCACCGTCAATGGCAAAATATCCTCCGGTTATAAAAGAAGCCTTATCAGAACTTAAAAATATAACCAGTTCTGCTACTTCTTCAGGAGTACCCAATCTGCCTATCGGATGCAAAGGTAAAAGAAAACTTTCCTGAATATCTTTGATCATCGGAGTTTTTATAAAAGCGGGACCGACTGTATTTACACGAATTTTTTTTGTTGAATATTCCAGAGCCGCATTTTTCGTAAGTCCCACAATTCCATGCTTTGCAGCAACATATGCCGGAGCGTTTGCAAATCCAACCTGTCCAAGTATCGATGACATATTTACGATTGCCCCGCCCCCTGACTTGATCATAGCCGGAATCTCGTACCGCATTCCGTAAAATACTCCGGAAAGATTTATGCTGATTACTCTATCCCAGCCTTCAATCGGATATTCACCTACCGGAGCACTTGGTCCGCCTATTCCAGCATTATTGCAGGCGATATTAACTGCACCATATTTTTTAAGAGTAAGGTTTATAAGCATTTCATTATCAGCCGGGCTTGCAGAATCTGCTTTTACGAAATAAGCATTACCTGAATCCTTTTTGATCAGCTCTACAGTTTCATTCCCTCCTGATTCATTCAAATCGCAGACAACAACTTTTGCCCCCTCTCTGGCATATAAAATTGCTGCAGCCCGTCCAATTCCGGAACCTGCTCCCGTTACAACTGCAACTTTATTTTCAAGTAGTTTCAAAGTATTTAATCCTGGTAAAATTATGATTGAATTCGAAAATATAATTCAATACTTTGTATATAGTAGTGACAAGCATTCACTGTCATTAGAATATTAATAGAATTTAAAATTTACTAAGTTGCTTCGAATTCTTTTTGACTAAACAACTATTCTACCCCCCGGATTTTCCAGATTTTTTCTAATATTATTATATACTTACTGCGAACGAGTATTCATCACTCTGCATAATTTTCGCATCATTTCGCTTAATTTTTTGATGATTCCTTCAATTTTCACAATATCGGGCATTTTTTTCATTGGCATAGGAATAGAGACCTCTTTACTGAAAATTCCTGGGGATTGTATAATTCACCAGGTTCTATATGATCGAAATAGATGCGTTAAGAATTAAAAACATATACAATAAATTCTGTATTTCACTAGTTGTTCTTTTTTTTATTGGAGTTTTATACGGTTGCAACTCAGATGAATCTGTCGATGCTGATATTGTAACAGCTAAAGTTGTTGGAAAGGTTTCCGATGAATCTGTTTCAGGAGATAACAACTTACAAAATGCCTTGGTTAAATTAGTAAGAATGGATGCACAGGGAGAAGAGGAAATTGTTTCATTAAGCGAGGCTGTTACTGATACACAGGGTAAATTTGTCCTGGAAACATACCTGGATGGAGTAAATCATCTTTTCATAAAAGCTGATAAAAACAATGCGGAGCTGAGAGGTATCCTGGCATCAAAAGTAAGACAGGGAATCGCAGTTTATATGCAACCATTAAATCAGGTAACAACGATTTCTGCTGATTTGTTCAAGAGTATTCTCATATCAAACAATAATCCTGATTATACGGGAATAAGAATTTTAATTGATGAGGAAATTGCTTCTACACTTGACAGTAACCGCAGCTTAATTGATAATACTGCTGCCGCTTTTGAAACTGGCTATCAAGCTGAAGAAGAAACATTTCTTCGACCGGAAATTGGTGGAACTACTTCACAATGGGAATACATTCTAAGTACTAAGGTGAACGCACAATCAGCTCTCGATAGGGATTTGTATTATTCTGCTTCGATAAGTTCGAGACAAAAGGCTTATCAGAATTATCTGGGTGCTGTAGCTAATGCATATGTGGATTCGGGATTACAGTTTGTAACTTTCAGCAAAGTTCTGGAAGTATCTACCCGGGTTTTTCTGAAAGAAATCGAGAAAATCAACTCACGTCTGAATTTTGAATTCGTAAGAAGAACTTCAGAAATCAGAGCCGGAGTACTTAATATAGCAGTACAATATGAATTTGAACGATTGGGAGCTGATCCGTCCGCAATAAATGAGATTATAAACGCGGGCGAGGAATTAGAGAATAGTATACCAAATATGCAGTCCCAAAGTGAATTATCTGTGGCCTATACTAATTACAAAGACGTAGTAATTGAAAATCTCAAAGAGCTTCTTGGAGGAAATGGGACTGTGATTGATACGATCGAAGAGAATATAATGAATTATAAAAATGAACTGATCAGCATAGTTGATAATAGTAATGACCAGAGTGCAGTTATAGATGCTTATCTGAATTTTTACGGAAACATAACAAATCTGGTACAACAACAGATCGGCACGAATAGCATACAGCAGTATGCTGCAAATAATATCCTGATTATGGTGAATATGTATTATTGATTTTTTTTGGCTGTATTTGCCTTCCCCTCGGGCAAATATAATGTTCCCTCGACAAAGGCCTAACACCCCTTAAGCAGCACACTTAAGGGGTTTTTTTATTTGTAAGCAAGTAACCCCGGGTAGAATATATATCTTGAAAATTCAAATTAGAATATTTTAATTTTTAAGGTCTATATCGGGCTCAGGACCCGGGTGAAGATAATAATTTAATTGCAGGAGAAATGTTAAATGAAAAATTCTTTACCCTCACTTATTCCGTTTCGTAAAGGAGACAAATGGGGATTTTGTAATTTGCAGAAAGTTATTGTGATACCTGTTAAATATGATGAGGTGGGTGCATTTGTTGAAGAAGCGGTACGTGTAAGGCTGGGAGAAAAATGGGGCTTTATAGATTTCCAGGGGAAGGAAATCACTTCAACCAGGTATGATGAGGTTGAAGATTTTCATAATGGTTTTGCAAGAGTAAATTTTGGTATCAAAAAGAATGATCATACCACCATATTTCCGGGTAAATGGGGAGTGGTGGATAAAACAGGAAAGGAAATCATCCCGGTTCAATATAGTGAAATAGGAGAATTTCTTGATGGATTGTTCCCCGTGAAGTTAAATGATAAATGGGGATTGCTGAATACCAGCGCTCACCCGGTAGTTCAAATAAAGTATGATGCTATAGGTGAATTGAAAGAAGATTATCTTCCTGTAAAAGAAAAAGGGAAATGGGGTTTTATAAATAAAAAAGGAGAGAAAGTTATTCCGGAAAATTTTGATGATGTAGGTTCTTTCACTGAAGGAATAACGTATGTAAAATTGAATGACTGGTGGGGACTTATCGATAAATCAGGAAGAGGAATAACTCCAATAAAATATGATGAGATAGGAAAAATTAAAAATGGTTTGATATCCGTTAAGGAAAACGGAAAGTGGGGATTTATAGATCGGTACGGTGCGGAATATTTTGAGGATTAAGAATCCTAAGTAATTAAATAAAGACCATCTCTTTTTTGAGAAGTGTATTTTTATAATTAAAAGAATTCGGATAATTTTGATAAAGTAAATATACTATCGAAGTGTAATTAACCCCCAAAAGTTTGAATTTATTCCGAAATAATTTTATAATGTATCTTCAAAAAATCATTTATTATCAGCAATAAATGATTTCAGAACACATGAACAATCCTAATTCAGCAAACTACCTCAAAAAATAGCTCCTCTGCCGTATTTGTGCCGCTTCCCCAAGTCTGGAATAAGAGGATAACAAATGTCTACTTTCTAAGCACAGAAATCATACAAAAAGTAATTCCCTTCAATAATCTTATGTGATGAATTTCGGATATTTTTTGAATTACCTTCCAAATTCGGTAAATTTAATGTCAATTTTTAAATTCCGGTAATTTTATCAGATGAGATATCCTTTTTCAGAAATAGAACCTAAATGGCAGAAATTTTGGGAGGAAAATCGGGTTTACAAAACAGATTTCACCAAAATTAACAATAAGCTCTATTCACTTGTGATGTTCATTTATCCTTCCGGATCGAAGCTGCATATCGGTCATTGGTATAATTATGGTCCTAATGATTCCTGGGCACGTTATAAGAAACTCAGAGGTTATAATGTATTCGAGCCAATAGGGTATGATGCTTTCGGTCTTCCTGCCGAAAATTATGCAATCAAGACGGGTGTACATCCATACGACAGTACAATGCAGAATATTAAGGATATTCGCGAACAGTTGAAGAAAATGGGATGCATGTATGACTGGAATGCTGAATTGATGACCTGTGATCCGGAATTTTAGAAGTGGAATCAATGGCTTTTCCTTCAATTGTATAAAAGAGGACTTGCATATCGGAAAAACGCCCCCGTTAACTGGTGTCCGAATGATCAGACTGTTCTGGCAAATGAACAGGTAAAGTCGGATGGCACCTGTGAAAGATGCGGTACAGTTGTTATTCAAAAAAA
>Ga0153915_10003116_pt1 | contig 15136 bp, 16 predicted proteins | sample Opewatmetagenome_2_FD_107003 | JGI IMG/M metagenome (GOLD analysis project Ga0153915, IMG submission 107003) | Freshwater wetland microbial communities from Ohio, USA - Open water 3 Core 3 Depth 3 metaG | ecosystem: Environmental > Aquatic > Freshwater > Wetlands | place: USA: Ohio, Lake Erie...
GCCCGGCGCGAGGTCGCCCGCATCACCGACGTGCGCGCCTGCGCGCGCGGCTACTCCAACTACGAGCAGTGGCTGTCGGGCACGAAGCTCGAGCAGCGCGTGAGCCTGGAGGACTACTCGGTCTCCAACCGCGGGCTTCGCTCCGGGCTCGTCGGCACACCGCAGGCGATCGCCGAGAAGCTCGATGCCTTCGCGCGAGCCGGCGCGGACCTGACGCTGCTCCAGTTCTCGCCGCAGGCGGAAGAGATGGAGCGATTCGCGGAAGAGGTCATTCCTCTGGTGCGCCAGGAAAAAAGGGAGGGAGTCGCATGAGCGCGGTTCACCAGTTCTTCGAGGCGGATCCGTTGATCCACGAGCTTCTCGCCCGGCGCCGCAGCCCGCGGGCCATCGACCCGAACCGCCGTGTCTCGAAGCTCGCCGTCCGGACGCTCCTGGAAGCGGCGCGGGTCGCTCCCTCGTGCTTCAACGAGCAGCCGTGGCGCTTCCTCGTGTTCGACGGCGAGGACCCGAAGGCGCTCGAGCAGGCGCGAAGCTGTCTCTCCCCCGGCAACGCCTGGGCAAAGCGCGCGCCCGTTCTCGTCCTCTCCGTGGCGGCCGAGCTCTGGTCCCGGGACGGGTCTCCCAACCGCTGGGCCGAGCACGACGTCGGCCTCGCCTCCGAAAACCTGGCGCTCCAGGCAACGTCCCTGGGCTTCGCCGTTCGCTTCATGGCGGGTTTCGACGAGGCGAGCGCACGAAGGTTCTTTGGAATCCCCCAAAGCTTCAGGCCGATGGCGATGATCGCGGTCGGCTACCCCGCCGGTTCGGACGAGCTCCCCCCGAGGCTTCGGGAACGGGAGCTCGCACCGCGCCGGCGAAAGCCGATCGAACAGATCGCCTTCGCGGCCCGCTGGGACCACGCATACGGCCGCGAGCCCGAAGAGGGCCTTTAGCTCCGTCTCAGACTCGGCATTCCTCTCGAATCCAAGGACTTATCGGGAGACGAAGCCCGGGGCGGGCGCCCGGGTCCGCGTCCTCGCACGGGCATTGCTCCTGCAAGGGGCGGGATGTTTGCGGACTTCGTCCGGGGAGCCCTCCTCGCGGGACTCCTCGCCAGCGCGCTCGTCACGCCGGCCTCGCGCGGGCGCTCGATCCTCGCCGTCCCGAACGAGGACACCACTCGCCTGACCGCGCCGGGGGAGTCCCGGTCCGAGCCCCGGCCGGGCCAGCCCGTTCAAACCGAGATGCGAAACGTGAACTATCACGCTTCGCCCTGGGTCACCCTGAACATCCTCAAGCTGCGCGGCGAGATGCAAAGCAAGAAGCCGGGACGACCTCCGATCTTCGAAGACAAGGGATCGTTCCTGCTCAAGATCCGCTCCGCCGAGATCGGGATGTCCGCCGAGAGCCTCAGCGGCCTCCTGAACAAGCACGTCTTCGCCTATCCGGGATCCCCGATCGAGAAGGTCGAAGTCTCCATCGAGCCTGACCGGATCATCCAGAAGGGGGTGCTTCGCAAGGCCTTGAAGATCCCCTTCTCGATCGTCGGGACGGTCTCCGTCACGCCGGAGGGAGAGTTGCGCGTCCATCCGACTTCCATACGAGTCGCGGGCGTCGGCGTGCGCGGCCTGATGAAGATCTTCGGACTGCGGATGGGCAGGCTCGTCAAGCTCGAGCCCGACCGCGGGGTGCGGGTCGCCGGCAACGACATGCTGCTCGCGCCCGACCGCATTCTTCCTCCTCCGCAGATCCGGGGAACGGTGACGCGGGCGCGGCTGGAGCCGGGGCGGATGGTCCTGATCTTCGATTCGCCAGGAGAGAAACCGGCTCCGAAGCTATCGCCGCCGGACCGATCCGCTCCCAACTTCATGTACTACGAGGGGGGCACGCTCGCCTTCGGCAGGTTGACGATGAAGGGAACCAGGCTCCAGATCGTGGATGCGGACCCGCGCGATCCCTTCGACTTCTTCCTCGACCACTACAACGAGCAGCTCGTAGCCGGCTACGACCAGAACCTCCCGGACGGCGGCCTCATCGTCCATATGCCCGACTACGGCAAGCTCTCAAAGGCGGGGGACGCCAGGCCGCGGATCGCGAGCACCGCCCCGAAGTCACGGTCGTAATCCTCGCCTGCCGGCGGTAATGTGAAGTCCGATGGCGTCGCCTTCCTGCGTGCTCGTCCTGGACCAGGGAAGCACGAGCTCTCGAGCCGTCCTCTATGACCGCGCCGGCAAGATCGTTTTCCTCCAGGCAACGGCAGTTGAAACGATGCTGCCCGCGCCGGACCGGGTCGAGCATTCCCCCGCCGCTCTCTTCGACAGCCAGATCCGCGCACTGAGCGGCGCGCGGAGCTGGCTGGGCAAAGGAGGAGAGCGCCAGATCGCGGCCATCGGCATCGCCAACCAGCGATCGACGTTTCTGCTCTGGGATAGGAGAACGGGAAGGCCGCTGACCCGCGCCATCAGCTGGCAGGACCGACGGGGCGCGGACAGCGTCATCGAGATGGAGCGGCATCAGGAATGGATCAGGAAGAGGACAGGCCTGCGCCTGAACCCCCATTCCACGATCGGGAAACTTCGATGGGTGCTCCGCCACGTCGCGGGGGCCAGGAAGAAGGCGCAGGCCGGCGACCTCCTCTTCGGAACGGTCAATACGTATCTGATCTGGCGCCTCACAGGAGGAACGGTCCACGCCACCGACCACGTCAACGCCTCACGGACCCTGATGATGAATCTCAGGGGTCGAACGTGGGACCCGGACCTGCTGTCGCTTTTCGGGATCCCGCCGGCCATCCTTCCTCGGATCCTTCCCACTTCGGCGCCGTATGGCGAGGCGGCGATCGGGCGGAGCGCCGTTCCCATTCTTGCGAGCATCGGCGACCAGCAGGCCTCCCTTTGCGGCCAGGGCGGATTCCAGGCGGGCCACCTGGCGTTGACCTACGGGACCGGGGGCTTTCTCCTCCTGAACATCGGACAGCGGCCGCAAAGGCGGACCTCGCTCCTGTCCACGGTCGCCTGGTCCTCCGGGAAGGGAATCCGTTACGGCCTGGAAGGCACTGTCAATGCCGTCGGCTCGGCGATCGCGTGGCTGAAGAGCCTCGGATGGATCTCGCGCGCCGAGGAGGTCGATGCCCTCTGCGACGCCTCGCGGGAGGAGATCGCCTTCGTCCCGTCCCTGTCCGGCCTCGGCTCGCCCTATTTCCGGCCGCTCGAGACGGCCCTCTTCGGTTTGAAGCGGACGACGACGCGCGCCGATGTCGTCCGCGGACTGATGGCAGGCATCGCCCACCTGATGAAAGACAACTACGACCGGATGATTCGGGAACGCCGGGCACCGCCGCGGACGATCACGGCCGGCGGCGGCGTGGCGCGGAGTCGATGGCTGCTCCAATTCCAGGCTGATCTCTTCGGGAGGGAGATCGGTCTCTCCAACGTCTCCGAAACAACGTCGCGGGGAGCGGCCTACCTCGCCGGCCTCGAGTGCGGATTCTGGAAGAGCCTGGAGAGTCTCGATCGCCTGAACCGGCCGGCGCGGCGTTTCCGGCCGAAGCTTTCCTCACGCGAGGCGCGAGAGAAGCATTCCCGGTGGCAACGCGCGCTCGAGCTCGCCGGAAGATGGAGCGGGGGAACCCCTCGTTCGTGATCGTCCTGCAGCGTGGGCTCGATGCTCGGGGCGCTGACAGGCAACGGCCCGAGCAATCCGCGCGCCACCACATCGCCCGCATTCTGCCGGAGGACCGGTCCTGACAAGCGGCCGATCCGGCTCCGGTTCTCCGATGGCCGCGCGGACTATTTTGGTTTCGTCCTCGCGTTTGCCGTGTTGGAGAAGGCGGAATCCACGCTCGCATTGAAAGCGCGGACCCGGTACCAGTAGCGCGTCGCGGACGCGAGACCCGTATTCGTAAAGCTGCGGACATTGGGGCCGACCGTCGCGACCTGGACGAACGACGTTCCATTGGTGGATCGCTCGATCTTGAAACCATCTTCGTTCGAGGAGTTGTCGGACCAGGTCAGCTTGATCTGAGAAGAGGAAGCCGATTGGGCTTTCAGATTGCTCGGAGGGGCAAGTGTCCCACCGTTCGGTGTCGGTGTGGGCGTGCTGGTCGCTGTGCGCGTCGGTGTCCGGGTCGGCGTTGGCGTGGACGTCGGAGTCGGCGCCGACGCCGTCAACGCGTAGGAGTCGATCAGAGCGCCGGTCCGGCTGTAGAACTGAAAGGTCAGGCTGTCGGGGGTCGCATCCACGAGCAGGGCTCCGTAATCGGCGTCATAACGGACCTGGCTCTCCGGAAGAACGTTGACGAAGTTGTAGAGGCTCTTTCCCCCCGTCCCGACGACGAAGTACGGTAAGCCGTTCGCATTCAAGCGCTCGTAATCGTGGTCGTGTCCCGAAAGAACGGCCGAGGCCCCCCAGGACGAAAAAGGCCAGCGCATCGTGGTGGACGAGCCGTGCTGGCCGGAGGAGTAAGGGGGATGATGGAAGTACACGAGTTTCCACTTCGCCGTGGACGCCCCCATCGCGGCCTGCAGCCAGTTCGCCTGCCCCGAGGAGCTCGTGATTCCATCAGGCTCGTTGGCATCGCTATCGATCGCGAACAGGTCGACCGGATCCATTCGAAACTCGTAGTAGCGCTCGTTGCCGGGCAGATCGAAGTAGGCGAGGTAAGGAGCATCACCGGCGGGATTGGGGTAGGCGTTACCCCAATCGTGGTTGCCTAGAGAGGGGAGGAAGCGGCGCGTCGCAGACCCGGCGCCGAAGGAGCCGGGATAGTTGTAGATGAAGTCGTGGTAGTACTTGCCGATGTTCGTGTCGATGGTCGCCGCCGAACCCGTGTCGTAGTTGTTGTCACCGACGGTGATGATCAGGTCTGGATTCCAGCTCCGGACGAGCGTGGAAACGTCGAGCTCCGCCTTCGTATCCGCACCATAATCTCCGATCACCGCGAACCGGACGGATTGCGCGCGGCACAGCCCGGGCCCGAGGAGAAGAAGAGCGAGGAGGATCCAATCGATTCTCCGGTTGCGCGCGAAAACTGAGCGGGAAGATGAGGACGCAGCTTTCATCGCCTTGCTTCCTTTCCTGTCCAGAATCTGCACATCTTCGCAGGTCTGCCCGGCCGCCGGCAAGCATCGAGGGGGAACCTCGGTCTCCATGCGCCGCTCCGTGCGGCGCGACAGGGCACCGGACTCAGAGTCAGTCGTCGCAGTCCGGGCAGCCGAGGAAGGGGATGGGCTCGGCGGGCTGGGGGTGGGAATCTCCTTCCAGGCTGGCCCAGGCGCCGCCCTGGGCGTGCCAGAGGTAGCACTCGAGCTGATAGGCCTCGTTGGCGTCGGATGCATGCATCCAGCCGAAGAGGATGTTTTCGATCCCCTCGCCCGCGTGCTGCAGGAGCCGCTGGCGAATGTCCACGTCATCGCGCCCGACGCGCTCGACGACGATCCCGCCGGGACCGACGCTCTTCAAGAAGTACACACCGGCCGTTCCAGGCGGGACCGTGCGGGCGACGTTCGCTTCCGTCAGGCGGATCGCGGCCTGGATACGAGGCGCGCGGGGAAGACCCGGGAAGAGGGACGGCTGCGCCGGATCGGGTTGGGGCTGCTCACGTTGTCGGCGGGCAAGCCGCATCTTCTTGCAGGAGAAGTGTAGCGCGGTTATCGGCGAATTGTGTATTCCGAATTGCGAATTGCGGGCTCAGAGGACTTCCATTTCGTGGTGGTCCTCGGGGAAAACGCAGTCGCACCAGGCGAATGTCATCCCTTCGGGCCCTCCGACCTCGACGACACGGCATTCACACTCGAGGCAGAAGTCTCCGACGATCACCCCGGAGACCGTGTACCGATCCGGCAGAAGAAGCCGCTCGTCCCGCCGCCCGGGTTTCGCCCGTTTTCTCTTCTTCATCGCTCCCTATCCTCCCTGACGACCAACTCGAGGTCTGCCACCACAACCTACCACCTGCTCCCTGCGGCGGGACTATCCTCTCCTTCGCCGGCGTTCCAAGAAAAGATGCATCCTTCAGGCCTGAGAGCATTCCTCGCTGCGGGTCTCGCGGCGATCCTTTCCTCGATGGCCGCCGGGGGAGAAGAAAAAAGCGCCGGAGGCGCGATCGTCCGACGGCCGGCCGAGGTGGAATTCACGGCGACGATCCACGCTCAGGCGTTCGACTCCGGCGTGATGATGCGGGGATACCACGCGATCGTGTGGAAGGGAGGAGGAGCGGCCCACGCCGCGCTTCTCGAGGCCGAGGTCTCCGACAGGCAGGTCCTGGAGGCCCTGGAGAGCCTCGGGGCCAGGCCCGGGGACAACCTCCCGATGGAGGTGTGGGAGGAGAGGAAAAACCCGAAGAGCGCGGCGCCGGACACGGTCATCGAAGGTCCGGCGGTCGAGGTGCTCCTGCGCCTGCCAGGCCGCCGGGAGCTCGTGCCGCTCTCATCGGTGCTCGAGGACCCGGCCGGGCGAGGGCTGGCGATGCGCTTCGGCGGAAACGAGGCCAACATCCCGAAGTGGAAGTCCGGCTGCATCGTCTGTCTCTATTCCTGCCCCGGCAGCAAGGTGGGCAACGCGAGCTACACCGTCCGGGACTACGCGAAGGACGTGACACGGTTCCGGGTCCGGCCTGGAATCCTGCCGCCGGATGGAACGCCCATCCGCGTCGTCCTGCGCCTTGCCGGGTAGGTGTGCGATAGATTCTTTCGAGGTGACGTCGAGATGAAAGAGGCGGCGCGGTACGAGACGGCGGGCAAACCGATCGTCTGCCCACATTGCGAGGGACGGACGTTTTTCGAAGCCTCGGCGCTCCTGAACACGCGAGGGCTGACTTTTTTCAATCTGGATTGGGCCGACAAAGCCGCGACGACGCTCGCCTGCGAGGCGTGCGGGCTGATCCAGTGGTTCATGATCGAGCCCACGAGACAGACCCTCTGAGTTCGAGGGCCCTTCCGGGAGTAAACGGCGGACACCAGTGGCCTCCGTCTTCTCACACCCGCGGTGGCGTTGGGACTCGGGCCGGTCTTCGCCTCGAAAGGAGTGGAGCCCCGCGTATGGGCCCTCAGGGCGGCCTGCGCGGTCCTCCCCGACATCGACGTCATCGGATTCCATTACGGCGTTCCGTACGGCCATCTTCGGGCATCGCGGGCTGGCTTTCGGCCGCGGCGTTCGCTTCGCGAACAGGCGGCCGAGAGTTTTTAGCCAGGCAGAGCTTATGGAGGCTCTCCCCCGGAGGAACCTTCGTTTCCGCGGCTTGCGCCGCCAGTGACGCCCAAATAGACTTGCCCTGTGGAGGAAAGGCTTAGGGCCCCCAACACCGAACACCTAATACCTGACACCTTCTCAATGGCCAAGGCGAGTTTCGCAGCGGGATGTTTCTGGGGCGTGGAAGCGGCTTTCCGGCAGATCGAGGGAGTCCGCTCGACCGCGGTCGGCTACGAAGGAGGACACTTCGAAAACCCCACCTACGAGGACTTCTGCACCGGAAAGACCGGACACGCCGAGACCGTGGAGGTCGAGTACGACCCTTCGAAGGCCTCCTACGACCAGCTCCTCGAGGTGTTCTGGGACAACCACGATCCGACGACGTTGAACCGCCAGGGCCCGGATATCGGCGAGCAGTACCGGTCGGCCATCTTCTTCCACACGCCCGAGCAGGAGGCTGCCGCCAGGGCTTCGAAGGAGAATCGGGAGAAGAGCGGACGGTACAAGCGTCCGATCGTCACCGAGATCACGCCGGCCTCGAAGTTCTGGCGCGCCGAGGACTACCACCAGCAGTACCTGGAAAAGCGCGGCCTCGCGCACTGCCGGATCTGAAGCGCAAGCGCCCCCTGCCGCCCCCGGCGTGCTAACCTGAAACGAACGAAAATTGTAGTTCTGGAGACCACCATGACACGCAAGGTGCTTCCCTACGCTCTTTTTATCGCGGCGCTGGCGGCGGTCGCCGCGCCGGCCGGCGCGGCCGGAAAACGCGCCGCGGACCCTGGTCAGAAACCCGCTCCCGAGGCGTGCCCCGCCGATGACCGCGTCGCCGCGAGCCCCGGGCTGCGCGCGTTCATCGACCCGCAGACAGGCCAGCTTCGCGAGCCCACCCCCGAGGAGGCGCAAGCGCGCGCGCGCGCCGCGCGGGAGGAGCTCGTCCGGGAGCTGGAAGCCCTCGAGGCCGTCGTTCACCCCGACGGCATGATCTCGCTCGACCTGAAGGGCCAATTCATGCAGGACGTGGTCGTCGTCAAGAGGCCGGACGGATCGCTTTCCATGCAATGCCTTCCCGACTCCGAAGGGGCGAGGGTCTCGCACCCGGCGGCGCCCGCGAAGCCCGCGCCTCCCCTGGAGGAACGATGAGAACCCACCGCATCGCCGCGGCCGCGCTCGCCGCGGGACTCTTCGGCGCCGGCGCCTCCCCGCTTCTGGCGAGCGCGAAGATCACCGTCCTGAACACGGACGGAACGGGAGCCGGCTTCAACGACACGACTCCCGCCACCCCGGTGGGCGGCAACAGCGGCACGACCGTCGGCGAGCAGCGCCTGATCGCGTTCCAGGCCGCAGCGGACATCTGGGGCTCGCTTCTCGACAGCAGCGTCGAGATCCGCATCCAGGCGAGCTTCACGCCGCTCACCTGCGACGCGACATCGGCCACCCTGGGATCGGCCGGCCCGATGCAGGTGGTCAGCGATTTCGCCGGCGCGCCATTTCCCAATACCTGGTACGTCTCCGCGCTCGGCAACAAGATCGCCGAACAGGATCTGCTCCCGGGCGACCCGAAAACGAACGCCGACGACATCCGCGCCAGATTCAACTCGAACCTCGGCGCGTCCAACTGCCTCGCGGGAACGGGCTGGTACTACGGTCTCGACGGCAACCACGGCAACGCCATCGACCTCGTGACGGTGCTCCTTCACGAGTTCGGGCACGGGTTGGGCTTCCTGACTCTCGTGGACCTGCCGAGCGGCAACGAGCAACAGGGCCGTCCGGACGCCTTCGAGCGCAACATCGTGGACACGGCCTCCGGCCGGCTCTGGAGCTCGATGAGCATCACCGAGCGCGCCGACTCGGCTCTCGACGTTCGCCGGGTAGCCTGGAACGGCGGCCACGTGTTCGCGGCCGCGAGGAGCACGCTGGCGCGGGGAACGCCGCTGATGACCGTCAACGCTCCGGGCGGCATCGCGGGGACCTATCCCGTGGGGACGGCTTCGTTCGGAGCAGGACTCACCTCGCAGGCGATCACCGGACAGGTCGTCGCGGCTACGGACGCCGCCGACGTGTCGGGAGCCTCGACCACGGACGCCTGCTCGCCGCTGAATAACGCCGCGGCCGTCGCCGGCAACATCGCGCTCGTGGACCGCGGCACCTGCACTTTCGTCATCAAGGTCAAGAATTGCCAGAACGCAGGCGCGATCGCCGTCCTCATCGCGGACAACACGACGGACAGCCCGCCGGCGGGGTTGGGCGGCACCGACGCCAGCATCACGATCCCGGCGGTCCGGATCACCATGGCCGATGGGGCGACGCTGCGCTCCAACCTGGGTTCCGGCGTCAATGCGACCCTCCGCTCCGATCCGGGGGTCCTCTCGGGCGCGGAGGCGTCCGGGCGGCCGCTGCTCTACTCGACCAACCCTGTCCAGCTCGGCTCCTCCATCTCCCACTGGGACACCATCGCCTCTCCCAGCCTCCTCATGGAGCCCAACATCAATCCGGACCTGAAGCACGAGGTGGATCTGACGCTGCCGCTCCTCTGGGACATCGGCTGGCTGTCGTCGGACATCGACGCCGACGGCGTGCCCGACGCGCAGGACAACTGCCCCAACGTCTTCAATCCCGATCAGAGAGACGCCAACGGGAACGGAATTGGCGACGCCTGCGAGCGATCGGTCACGAAGGCTCCTCGCCGGGGCCCGCCCCGCATCGAGAGGACGCGATAGAAGCCGGCTCGGGGCGGCGAACAGAGACAGGGAGGCTCCATGAAGAAAATCGCGACCATCCTGGCCGGGCTGCTCGTCGCTTTCGCCGGCGCCGCTCAAAGTCCGGACGTGGGGCCGGGAGGCTGGGAGATGACGACCTACTACGTCGGCTTCCTCTACCGGGGCGCCCTGTGGACTCCCGGGGAAACGCCCGAGAGCCGCAAGCTCCAGGAGGAGCACATGGCCAACATCCGGAGAATGGGCGAGGCGGGCAAGCTCGTGATCGCCGGGCCCTTCACGGACGATGGGGAGCTGCGCGGCCTCTACGTCTTCCGCGCCGCGTCGGCGGAAGAGGCGAGGGCGCTCGTCGAGAGCGACCCCGCCGTCAAAGCGGGGCGCCTCCGCTTCGAGATCCATCCCTGGTACGCGGCCAGGAACATCACCGTCACGCCGCGAAAGGAGCCGGCGAAGTAAACGCGAGCTCGCGCGAGCCGGACGCGCAACGGCGCCGATATGTCAGATCTGATATATCCTGGCCTCGCGGAACGGCCGCGACGTCACTTGAGCTCGGCGCGGAGGAAGGAGATGGTCCGCGGCCAGGCCTGGCGCGTGGCCTTCAGGTTCGCGCCCTCCCGGTCCGCCTGGGCCCGGAGGAAGCCGTGCCCCGCGCCCTCGTAGAGGTGCGGCTCGTATGTCTTGCCGAGCTTCTTCATTTCGGCCTCGGCCGGAGGGATCGTGGCGTCCACGCGAGCGTCGTCCCCGCCGTAGAGCCCGAGGACCGGCGCCTTGATTTTCGCCAGCGCCGCCGCGTCGGGCGAGACCCCGTAATAGACGACGGCCGCGTTCAACGCCGGCTGGGCCGCCGCGTAGGAGAAGCTCTGGCCGCCCCCCCAGCAGAAGCCGATCGTCGCGCTCTTGCCGTTGGCCGCGGGAAGCCTGATCGCCCATTCCCGGACGACGTTCAAGCGGGTCGTGACCTCCTCGGGAGTCAGCTCGCGGATGAGCTTGACGACGTCGTCGCGGCTCCCCGCCGAGTCGGTACCTCCCCCGCCGGGACCATGACCCGAGATGAGGTCCGGCGCCACCGCGATGAACCCGTCGCGGGCGAGCTGGTCGGCGACGGCCCGGATCCAGTCGGAGAGCCCGAAGATCTCGTGGATGACGATGACGACGCCCGCCTTGTCCTTGCGCTCGGGATACACGATCCAGGTCTTGACCGGCCCTCCCGACGCCATCTTCACGTCCACCAACTCGCCGTGGCGCGGCGATTTCTCGAGCGCCGCCTTCGCATCCGCCTCGGCGGCGGGGAGATTCGGATCGCGCGGCGCCGGCGCGGCTTGAGTCGGGGCGGAAGGAGTCGCAACCGCCGCCGTCGGGACGGAGGCTCCGTGACCGGCATGCCCGGCACGGGGGTCGGTCTGCCCGAAGGCCGCACCCGCCGAAACCGCCAGAAACGCCGCAGCAATCGCCGAAACTCGCATCGGACCCTCCTTAATGCGAGATTATTATCCCGGCTTGGCTCAGGACTCCATTTCCCATTACCGCATCCTCGGGAAGCTCGGCGAGGGCGGGATGGGTGTCGTCTATCGGGCCCTCGACACCCGCCTGGAGCGCACGGTCGCCCTGAAGCTCCTGCCGCGAGAGGCCGTCGGCGATCCGGAGCGCCGATGGCGGTTCGAGCGTGAGGCCAAGGCGGCCTCCGCGCTCAACCACCCCAACATCGTCACGATCTACGACATCGACCGCGCTCCGTTCGGCGGGGGCGATCCGGTGGATTTCATCGCCATGGAGTGCGTCGAGGGAGAGACCCTCGATCGGGTCCTCGCCGGGCGGCGTTTGACCATCGAAGAAGCGCTGGCGTTTGCCTCGCAGATGGCCGGCGCGCTCGCGGCCGCGCATGCCGCGGGGATCGTCCACCGCGACGTCAAGCCGGGCAACGTCATCATCACGCCTTCGGGACAGGTCAAGATGCTCGACTTCGGGCTGGCGAAACTCCTGGACCCTGGGACGGCCGCCTCCGCGACCTCGACCGATTCACTCGCGGGGACCATCACGGCGGCCACCGCGGCACCCGGCACGCGCCAGGGGGCGGTCCTCGGGACACTCGCCTACATGTCGCCGGAGCAGGCCCAGGGAAAGTCCGTGGACGCGCGCTCGGACGTCTTCTCCCTGGGCTCGGTCCTCTACGAGATGCTCTCGGGTAAGCGCCCCTTCCAGGCAGACTCGAACCTGATGACCCTCGCGGCGATCCTGCGCGATCCTGTCCCGCCGTTGAAGCCCGGCCGGCCGGACGTGCCGGCGGATCTCGAGCGCGTGGTCAAGCGGGCCCTCGAGAAGGACCCCAAAGACCGTTACCCCTCGGCCGTGGAAGCGCGCGACGATCTCGCCGCCTGCCAGGTCAACCGCGTCGGCCTGGGCATTCAGTCGTCCTCGGCCGCCCGACGGCCTCGCGTCGCCCTTGCTCTGTTGCTCGCGGTCTTCCTGGGCGCGACGGCCTGGTACCTCATCCGCGAATCCCGCGTCCGCCACGCGCGTGAAGTCTCTCTTCCGGAGATCAGCCGTCTCATCGAGGCCGGAAAGCTCGTCGCCGCCGTTTCGCTCGCCCGGGAGACCGAGCGTTACCTGCCGTCGGAAGTGGCGAAGTTACGGCGCACCACGTGGGTGCCGGTCTCCGTCAACACAGACCCTCCGGGTGCCGACGTCGAATTCATGGAATACCTGGGCATGGATTCGAAATGGCAGTCGCTCGGCCGCTCTCCGGTCGCCCCGGTACGTCTTCCCTTCGGGTATTACCGCTGGCGGATCTCCAAGCAGGGATTCCAGACGATCGAGAGCGTCTCGCAGAACTACCAGATCCTATCCCTGGCTTTTCGTCTCGATCCCCCCGCCGCTATCCCGGCGGGCATGGTCCGTGTGGCGGGCGGAAGCTTCAAGTACGGCAGCGCACGGTCGGTCGATCTCGGCGATTACTGGCTCGACAAGTACGAGGTCACCAACAAACAGTTCAAGGTGTTCGTGGATCGCGGCGGCTACCGGAACAAGGACTATTGGAAGAACCCGTTCGTCAAAGATGGCCGGACCATCTCCTGGGAAGAAGCGATGGGACAGTTCAAGGACTCGACGGGACGGAATGGCCCATTCACCTGGGAACTGGGAACGTATCCGGAAGGACACGCCGATTACCCGGTCAACGGCGTGAGCTGGTACGAGGCGGCGGCCTACGCCGAGTTCGCGGGAAAAAGCCTTCCCACGATCTACCACTGGTACAAGGCCGCAGAGATCGGCATCTTTTCCGACATCCTCAAGCTCTCCAACTTCGACGGCAAGGGACCGGAGCGCGTCGGCAGCCGTCAGGGGTTGACGGCCTCGGGGGCGTACGACATGGCCGGCAACGTGAAGGAATGGTGCTGGAATCCCGCAGGCGACCGCCGCTACGTCCTGGGAGGCGCCTGGAGCGACCCGGGTTACATGTTCAGTCAAGTGGACGCTCAGCTCCCCTTCGACCGCTCGCCGACCAATGGCTTCCGCTGCGTCAAGTACACCGCTCCGGTCCCGGGCGAACAGACCGCCGCGGTCGAACGGCTCACGCGCGATTATTCCCGCGAGACCCCCGTCTCCGACGACGTCTTTCGCGTCTACCGGGGCTTCTATACCTACGACAAGACACCCTTGAACGCGGCGATCGAGGCGTCGGACGAGAGTTCTCCGTACTGGCGCAAACAGAAGGTGGCCTACGACGCCGCCTACGGGCACGAGCGGATTCCCGCGTATCTTTTTCTGCCGCGCAACGCCGCGCCCCCCTACCAGACGATCGTCTACTTTCCGAGCAGCATGGCGCTCACCGCGGCCTCGAGCGATGAACTGGAACTGAGGTTCGTGGACTTCGTCATTCGCAGCGGTCGCGCCGTCCTCTATCCCGTCTACAAGGGAACCTACGAGCGGCGCGGCGAAACACCGAAACGCGAATCCAACGAGTGGCGGGACCTCGTGATCCAGTGGTCCAAGGATCTCGGACGTTCAATCGATTATCTCGAGACGCGGCCGGACATCGACAGAGGGAAGCTCGCCTATTACAGCGTGTCGATGGGATCCATCTACGCTCTGCCGGTCGTCGCCCTGGAGGAGCGCTTCGAGACCGCGGTGCTGCTGGCCGGCGGGCTTGCTGTCAATCGCGTGCCGCCGGAAGTCGACCCGATCAACTTCGTCTCTCGCATCCGCATCCCGGTGCTCCTGCTCGGAGGGCGGCAGGACTTCATCCTCCCCATGGACTCCGCCCAGATCGCGCTCCTTCGCCTCGTCGGCACACCGGAGAAAGACAAGCGGCACGTGATCTTCGAGGGCGGGCACGCCCCGCTGAAGATCCAGGTCCTGATCAAGGACATCCTCGACTGGCTCGACCGCTACCTCGGCCCGGTCAAGACCACCGGCTGAGCGAACTCGATTACACGGGGGCCGGTAATATGTCAGATCTGATATATTTTCAGGCGCCTCCGAAACTCGCGGAGGTCGGCGGGTCGCAGATGGCTCGTCAGGGCGCCTTTGCGGACATCCTCTCGATCTCGGACCACTCCCTGTCGGACACGGGCATGACGGACAGGCGGGAGATGCGGACGAGCGGGAAGTCCTTGAAGACCGGCTTCGCCTTGATCTCGGCCAGAGCGACGGGGCGCGGGAGCTTCTGGACCGGCTCGATGTCCACCGCGGCGAGCTTGCCGGTCTTGTCCTTCGGGTCGGCGTAGGCGTCCGTCGCGGCCTTCGCGATCGCGACGACGGCCTTCTCGTTCCCCGTGTGGTAGTAGAAGATCCGGTCTCCCCTTTTCACCTGCCTCAGGTGCTTCTGCGCGAGCGGGTTCCTGACCCCCGTCCACGACGTCTTCCCGTCTTTGACGAGGTCGTCGAAGGAGTAGTGCGTCGGTTCCTCTTTGAAGAGCCAGTTCATGATCTTCGGGACCCGGGACGCGGGACGCGGGACTCGAATCCAGGACCCCTCCAGTCCCGAATCCCGAGTCCCGAGTCCCGATTACCTGGGGCGGTTGCGGTAGCGGTCATAGAGACGTTTTTGCTTGTCCGTCAGATCCAGCGGCCGTCCCTCCAGGTATGCGGCAACGATCTGCGTGCGCAGGTCGAGGATGTCGCCGTCGGTGATGATCAACGTCGCGTCCTTGCCGGGCTCGAGCGACCCGACGCGGCCGGCGACTCCGAGGATCTTCGCGGGCTCGAGCGTCATGGCCTCGACCGCCTTCTCGCGGGGGAAGCCGAAGGCCACCGCGGCGGCC